>ENA-OUQH01000048-OUQH01000048.1-human-gut-metagenome-genome-assembly--contig:-NODE-48-length-107031-cov-7.287429_pt1 | contig 107031 bp, 87 predicted proteins | sample MGYA00237948_ERZ548828 | MGnify/ENA primary metagenome ERZ548828 (study PRJEB26490, sample SAMN05194711) | human gut metagenome | biome: terrestrial biome; feature: human-associated habitat; material...
GATCAAAAACTACGGGATGGTTCTAAAGCCAGACACGTTTTTCTGCCTATAACCCAAAATGTATTGTTTCCCTAATTGCGAAAGCGCAGATAAGAACGTAATTCATTGGAATTGAAGAACCGTTTAGCGGAAAAGCATTTTCCTTTGCCGCCTTAGCTGCCAGCTAAGGCTAACTATGCGGTTTGAGCGGTAGTATAGGGAAAACAAAAAAGAGCCTTTGAAAAGGCTCTTTAACAAGTCAAATAAATCCCCCTACGGGGCGTCTCTATGCAGAGACATTTTTGGCTAAGCCGTATTTTGACTCGCAGTGTCGTCCTGACTGGTAATCGGGACAAGCTCACTGTAACACAGTATGAAGGAGACACAAGTGGCCAATTTGCGAAACTATAAAGGCGATTACAACATCGGTCTTGATATGGGCACGGGTTCAGTGGGCTGGGCAGTCACCGATTCAGAGGGAAAATTGCTCCACTTTAAAAAACAGCCAACATGGGGAAGCCGCTTGTTTGATAGTGCCGAAACGGCAGCATCAGCACGTATTCCCCGTGGTCAGCGTAGGCGTTATGTGCGTCGGCGTTGGCGATTGGATTTATTGCAGCAGTTATTTCAAGACGAGGTTTCTAAGGCTGATCCAGAGTTCTTTATTCGCCTTCGCCAGTCTCGTCTTCTGAAGGAAGATAGGGAAGAGGGCCACCGCGATTACAACCACCCGCTGTTCAACGATTCCGATTTCACTGAAACGGATTATTACAACCGTTTTCCCACCATCTATCATCTTCGCAAGTGGCTTATGGAGACCGATGAAAAGGCCGATATTCGCTTGGTCTATCTTGCTGCGCACAATATCGTTAAGCATCGAGGTAATTTCTTGCGCCAGGAAAACACTAGCCTTAGCGCGAAGAACGCACGCCCGTTAGATGCTTTGAGGGAATTCCGTTCTGCTTTAGTGGATTGGTGCGCTGAACTTGGGTACGAATGCAATCCAGATGAAAGCGGCGAAATTTCAAACGAGATTCTTTCTGTGCTTGAAGAAGAGCACGTTGCTAACTCGGATAAGAAAAAACGCATCTCTTCTTTGATTGGCGTTGCCATGAATGAAGGAGCAAAGGAAAGCAAGGCGTGCAATGACGCGCTTGCAGGGGCGATGGTCGGCTTAAAAACTGAGTTCAAGAATGTATTTGGCGAGATTTCTACAGAGCAGACTTCCATTTACCTCTCAAACGATGAGGCGGCAGATGCTTTGCGCGAAGGCATTCCTGATGAGGGGCTGGAGCTATTCGGAAAGCTGTGCAGCGTATATTCCGCATATGTTCTTCAAGGGCTTTTGTCTTATGCTCCTGGTCAGACTATTTCCGTGAATATGGTTGCGAAGTATGAGAAATACGGCAACGACCTGAAAACCCTTAAGGCCCTTGTTTGCGAGTATGCTCGAGCTGAGTATGACTCTTTCTTCCGTGGCGAGTTCTACCGCGATCAGGATGGCCACGAGCTGAACATCTACAATGCATCTAAAGCTCAGGGCTATACCAGGTACAACTTGGGTACCTCGAAAATGTCCTACGAGGATTTTGAAAAGGCGGTAAAGAAACTATTTGCAGGTACTGCCGCCGAAGAAGACGGCCGATATCTTCAGATGATGAAAGAATTTGGCGAGCAGCGTTTTCTGCGTCGCTTAAAGACAAGCGATAATGGCAGCATTTACTATCAGCTTCACCTCGAAGAGCTAACCGCCATTCTCTCAAATCAAGGGAAGCATTATCCCTTCCTCGTAGAAGATGCCGAGAAGATCAAGTCGCTTGTGTCGTTTCGCATTCCTTACTATGTTGGGCCGCTTACGGATAGAAACGCTCGTAAAGACAAGCATGGGAAGAACCGCTTTGCGTGGTCTGAGCGTAAGTCCGGAATGGAAGATGCTGTTATCACCCCTTGGAATTGGGATGAAGTGATTGATCGAGGCAAAAGTGCCGAGGCTTTCATTACCCGTATGACGGGTATGTGCACGTACCTGCAAGGTGAAGATGTGTTGCCGAAGTGCTCATTACTCTATGAAGAATTCTGCGTATTGAACGAACTTAATGGCTCGCGTTGGGGCATGGATGGCGACAAAGAGCATCGTTTTGATGCCGCGGATAGAGAAGCTATCATTGAAGAGCTGTTCAAGAAAAAGAAGACTGTTAAGTACAAAGATGTTGCGAATTGGCTTGAGCGCGAAGCTGGTCGTATGAACGTTCATGTAATGGGTGGACAAGGCGAAACCGGTTACGAGTCGAAGCTCTCTTCCTATTATTTCTTCCGTAGGGATATCTTCGATGTTGAAGAGCTGGATCGTGCCGATTATCCGATGATCGAGCAGATCATCCTTTGGAATACTCTCTTTGAGGACAGGAGGATTCTCAAAGAGAAATTGGAAGATGCTTATGGTCCAAAGGGCAATGGGCGTTTGGATGATGACCAGATTAAAAAGATTTGTCGTAAGCGTTTTACCGGCTGGGGCAGGTTGTCGAAAAAATTCCTTACCGGAATCAAAGTAGATACCGATTGTGGTCCGCGCTCGATCATGGATGTATTGCGCGAGGGTGACCCGAATGCCGGCTTCCGGGGTAAAACCATGGTGATGATGGAAGTTCTTCGTGACGAAAATCTTGGGTTCCAGCAGAAGGTCGATGAGTTTAATAAGAACTATTTTGGGTAGAAGGGCAAGGCTCTTGAGGTGAACGAGCTGCCTGGTTCGCCAGCTATTCGAAGGAGTCTCAATCAAGCGATTAGGATCGTTGATGAGATTGCCAAAATTGCTGGCAAGGATCCTGAGAGCATCTTTATTGAGGTTACGCGCGATGACGAGCTTGATAAGCGAGGCAAAAGGACGAAGCGCCGTTACGACGCTTTGAAAGAAGCCTTAACCGTATTCAAAAAGGAAGATCCTGAAATATGGGCAGAACTTCAAGCAACTTCTCCTTCTGACTTGGATGAGCGTTTAACGCTGTATTTCATGCAACGAGGTAAGTGCCTTTATTCTGGCGAACCCATCGACATCAATAAGCTATCCAGTGGCGAATACGAAGTGGATCATATCATTCCGCGTTCGTATATCAAGGACGATAGTCTTGAGAACAAAGCATTGGTGTGCAGGAAATACAACCAGAGCAAGACGGATGCCATGCTGCTTGATCCTTCAATTCGTCGAAAGATGTGCTCTTACTGGGACATGCTTCTTGACGCGAAATTGATTGGTCCGAAGAAGCATCGCAATCTGCTGCGTGACCATATTGATGAAAAGGCAATGAAGGGTTTCGTGGCGCGACAGCTGGTGGAAACCAGCCAAAGCGTAAAGCTTGCTGGCTCTTTGCTTTCGGTTCGTTATCCCAATGCGAACATTGTTCCAGTCAAAGCAAGTATGTCGCACGATTTGCGCGAGGCGGCTGGTTTTGTTAAGTGCCGCGAGGCGAATGATTTCCATCATGCGCATGATGCATACTTGGCATGCCGCATGGGTTTGTTCATTCAGATGCGCCATCCAAAAGTGTATGAGAATCCAATTGCCATGACTCGCGTTATGCAAAAGTATGCACAACAGCAGTCGAAGGAATTCAATCGTAATCATCGTGTGCCGGGTACTAGTGGCTTTATCGTTAACAGTTTTATGAGCTCTGGTTTTGACAAAGAAACTGGTGAGATTTTCAAGGATACTTGGAATGCTGAAACTGAAATTGAGGGAATTCGTAAAGCGCTGAATTACCGCCAGTGCTATATCTCGCGTATGCCCATGGAGGATACTGGCGCATTTTGGAATGCAACAGTCTATTCGCCTCGCGATCCAAAGATGGGGCCAAAGCTCGCTTTGCCGCTGAAGAAGGGGCTTGACCCGAAGAAATACGGCGGCTTTTCCAGCCAGCAGTTTGCTTATTTCTTCGTTTATGAGGCGCGTGACAAGAAAGACAAGCAGGTATTTCGTTTTGCCGAGGTTCCAGTATGGCTTGCTTCCCAAATTGAAAGCGACAAGATCGCTTTGGAGCGTTATGCGACAGGGTTGGCAGAGGCAGAAAAGCTCAAGTTCGTGCGTATCGAGCGAGCAAAAATTCTCAAGAAGCAGCTTATCGAGATTGACGGGGATCGCTTTATTCTGACCGGGAAAAAGGAAATGCGAAACGGAAGAGAATTGGCCCTTTCTCAGGAGGAGACCCTGAATCTGATTGTTGCAGGCGACGAAAATGCATCGCTTGATGATCGAGGTAATGCGTCAGACGCAGTGTTTGATGCTATTGTCCGCCAGGGTGACGAGATAGGGCTGCGGCTGTACAAGCAGCTTAAGATAGCAGAAATAGCGGAGCGTTATCGCTCGGTTGGAGCGGATGCTAAGGTTGGTGCGGTAATGTCGCTCCTTTCATCGATAAATGCATCCTCTAATATGGTTAATTTATCTATGGTGGGCGGAAGCAAGTATGCAGGTAATCTGCAGCCGAACTACTCCAATTTGCTTTCTGATCCAGAAACAAACTTCGTGATTATAGATCAGTCGGTAACGGGTATGTTTGAGAGGCGAACCCGAATTGGCCTTTAGGAGTGTTGTAATCGAGAACCCTTGTAAGTGTACCTATAAGGGTGGGTATATGGTGATCAGGAAAGAGGATGACACGATTAAAGTTCATCTTGATGAGCTTGCTTCTGTTGTCCTCCAGACAAACCAGGCTTTCGTCAGTGCATACTTACTGTCGGAGCTTGCGAAGAAGAAAATATCTTTTGTTGTGTCCGATGAAAAGAAAAACCCGGTTGGCCAATATCTGCCTCTGTATGGTGCTCATAATGCAAGTAAGAAAATTGGAGAGCAACTTGAGTGGAGTGAGCCCTCAAAAAAGAGGGTTTGGCAGCATGTGGTGCAAGACAAAATTACCAATCAGGCTGATCTTCTTGCTGCACGTGCGGAAGGGGAATGGGCAGAGCGTCTCTATTCCTTAGTTCCAGAAGTGCGTTCTGGTGATCCGACCAATCGAGAAGGGGCAGCTGCGCGCCTCTATTTTCAGGCGTTATTCGGCAAGGGCTTTTCTCGTGATGAAGATACTCCATTGAATGCGGCGCTCAATTACGGTTACTCAATTCTGCTGTCTTCGGTGAATAGAGAGATAGTGGCAAGGGGCTATTTGACCCAGATAGGTATTTGCCACAGAAATGAGTACAACCTTTACAACTTGAGCTGCGACCTCATGGAACCTTTTAGACCTCTTGTTGATCGTCTTGTCTTTGACAATGTGGATGATGATTTCAATAAGGAGATAAAGAGGCTTCTTGTCGATCAGCTGAACTTAGTTATCCCTTATCGAGGGGGTTCGTATCGGGTTAGTTCTGTGATTTCGTTATACGTCCAAGATTGTCTTAATGCGTTAGCTAAGAAGTTGTCTGTCGATCAAATCGAATCGTTTGACATTGTATGAGTGACTATTCGAGGGTTCGCTACATGAGGTTGATTGTTTTCTTTGATTTGCCTGTTCAGACGGCGAAACAGCGAAAGGACTATCGGCTATTTCGCAAATTTTTGTTGAAGGATGGCTATTTGCAGCTACAGGAGTCTGTCTATGCCAAGCTTGTTGTCAACGACGGCATTGCGGCTGCTGCTGTTGCGAGGCTCCGAAAGAATCGGCCTCCCGCCGGATTAGTTCAGGTGATGAAGGTATCGGAAGCTGCCTATGCAACGATGGAATTCATCACGGGAAATCGCAAAGCATACGATGAGGTTGATACAACAGAAGAGTTGTTGGTTCTATGAGGCTGGTATTTGATGGGCTTGAGAGGGCCATTGAAATTCAAGCTGGTCGTCCTGTTGTTTTGCAAGTAGAAAATCAGGCTTTCTTCAGCAGATTAATCCAGGCGATGGCAACACAAGAGGGAAGATATGCGATTGAGCCATATTCGGTCTGGAACGATGAGTCTGAGGTTGCGCCAAAGATGGCGACATTGCTAATCTCTGACGTGTTCGATCTCCCGTGGGGCGATCGATCGTTGCTTGGGGAGGTTTTAAAACGCATCGAGAAAGACCTGATCGACGATGAAGAGGCGCGGCTTGACCTAGAAAAAGTGGAACGCCTTTTGGCTTCAAGGTTGATGTCTCTCAGCTCAGGATTGTCTGCTGATTATACTTTTGGGATAGAGTGGGATTTAGCTCGCAATCTTAAGATGTTGGGTTTTGGCGTTGACGCAATGCCTGGCTATAAGCTCATTGATAATTTGATAACGTTCTTATCATTGGCACTTGACTCAAGGTGCCAAAAGATATTAGTTTTTGTGAACCTTAAAACTTTTTTGACGAAAAATGAGCTCAAATTGTTCTATGAGCACGTTTTTTATACGGGAACTCATGTTGTTTTGTTTGAAAATAAGCAAGACAATAACAGCTATCAGCATGAGAGAAAATACACTGTTGATCAGGATTTTCTTGAGTATTGATAATCTGCTCCAGTCGGTTTTACCATCCCCGCGCAGGAGGGATTTTGCTCCATAGGTTTTGGAGCAGTGTCGAACTGACTGGTAATCAAACCATTTGATTGAATACAACGTCCTGCTGAAGGTTTTGGAGCAGTGTCGAACTGACTGGTAATCAAACATAATGCAGATAGGCCAGCTCGTCTGTGGGTTTTGGAGCAGTGTCGAACTGACTGGTAATCAAACTGGGGCCTAAGGCGCACGCGCTACAACATGGTTTTGGAGCAGTGTCGAACTGACTGGTAATCAAACACAAAGCAAACACCCAAACGGAATTGCCAGTTTTGGAGCAGTGCCGAACTGACTGGTAATCAAACCGAAAGACCCTGACCACTGCAGGGCATGGAGTTTTGGAGCAGTGTCGAACTGACTGGTAATCAAACCGCCCAAGCCGTGACAAAAATTCCGACTGGGTTTTGGAGCAGTGCCGAACTGATTGGTAATCAAACCGCGACTGGGCAAGGGCCTCCTCGTAGAGGGCCTTGTAGTCCTTCTCTTCCTCCGCTGCGGCTTCGGCTGCCTGATCCTGTGCAGGTTCGGCGGCTTCCTCTTCGGCTGCTGGTGCCTGGTCTGGCATTGGCATTCTGCCCTCCTTCTTGCGCTGTGCAGCGCGTCAGCTTGCTCCATGCGGGGCGGTTTTAGATATGAACCAAGGCACCCGTGCGGGTGCCTTGGTTCAACTGGCGGATGGGGCGGGATTCGAACCCGCGGAGCCTTGCGGGGGCTCACCCGGTTAGCAACCAGGCGCGATAAGCCGCTCTGCCACCCATCCAAGACAGCTGTTCGAATGTGTTGGGCGCGGCTATATACGCGATGCTGCCGCCTGGATTGCCGCAGAAAGGGCGACCTCGAATGCGTGCCCGGCAAAGTCCTTTGCCTTGTGCATTCGCGAGTTCTCGCTCACGAAGATCGCACCCCTCCACCAATCCCTTTGATTGAAGGCTTCTGACAACAGCGCCGAAATACGTTTCGTTGCATCCAACAAGCTGGCGCAACGCGGCGATATCGACTTTCTTGCCGCTCTTCATGCGCCGATAGAGGTACGAGAGAATCTTGAAGGCCAAAACCTCGAAATCATCTGATGCCATGCGTTCCTCCTTCGCAAAGCTCAATAGCTTTGCCTGCAATCGTTGGTCGGGGCGGCGTGACTCGAACCCGCACGGGCCTGTGCCCACCAGCCTCTGAAACTGGCGCGACTGCCTGTTCCACCACGCTCCGATGTGGTATAATTTTTTAGCGAATTCGCATGGTAAGGCCGTCTCTTCCTGGGTTAATTCACAGGGGGTTGAGACGGTCTTATCTTTTGTACTCCCTCAGCGAGCCCTGTTTGCCGACGAAAAGTATCCGTGTGATATCCAAGAACTCACCAACGTATCTTTCATCTTTAATGAACTCGTCTATCGCGTTTATCATCTCAATGTCGCTGGCATCGCATGCAACATTGCTTATCAGAAGATTCCCCGTCCCTTTTCCTGCTGAATTTTTGAGCTGATTCTTGACTGTTTTCTCATTGAAGCCTTCAGGAATCTTGAACTCGAACAACTCATCATCGAGATACGCATCCGGTGTTTTGGACGGAGGCTTTTCCTTTAAAAAGGGAACATTTATTCCAAACATCGAAACCAACTCGGCCGTTTTGAACTCTTTTTTCCAAGGATGAGCACCTGACTCTTTGTTGATTACGCCGTTTCTGCCAACCACTCTGTTCTTGAGGGCGTTTTTCACAAACCCACTTGCATCGACCGTTTCGTCTATGGCTTTCAGTTTTTTCCAAACTTCATAGGCTTCTCTTGGGTTATGTCCCTCAACCAACACTGCCAGCGGGTCCTTCTCGAACCTAGGCACAACCTTGCAGTCGCAGTTCCTGTGGAAGTGTCTCCATTCTCTGGCCGTCTTGCGCGAGTAGTAGACAGCGCCGCGGCTCGCGAGCATGAGGCAGAACGTGCATGCCTCGAAGCCAGTTGGAACACGGGCAAACCTCGCGCCCTTGTCTTTGTCTCTCCCGACGTTGGCGATGATGGTCTCATTAAGGCTTCGGAAGGCATCGTTTCTGGCGTACTCGCCGCATGCCTTCGCGAACGCGGCGTCGCCGCCCTTCGCGAGCTTCCTCGCCTGGCACCTTGCCACTGCATCAGTTTTCTCTGGCGAGTAGACCGCCATGGTGATGGCTTATCCCCTCAGACTTTGTGCGGTGGTCGTACCATTCGGCGGCGAACCCCGATGCAACATCGTCGTACCCCTGCACATAGCCTTCCATGATCATCTTCGCCGCTTCGCGCTTCTCCGCGACCGAAGCGTCAGGGTTCTGCCTGCACCAACTCAAGACCGAAGATTCGACATTAAATGCTGCATCCTTGCCGATCTTGTCAACGGCGAGGTTGTAGGCATTGAACTCATTCCGCGAGATCATCGGATTGCTCCCGGATCGGCTCGGTGCTCCCCGCATACGCGGGGATGATCCCTCGTTACCAAGAAGCTCGGTAATTACTGATACTCAGACTAAGGTGGCACCATGAAATGCGAGATAGCTAATATTGAAGAATTCCCGACAGATGAATACGGGATGCCGTTCTTTCCAAATGGCATGATCGAGGACGGAAACCTATATGTTCTCCCTGACGGTCGTTATCTACCGTGTGGTGTCTATACGACTCCAGACGGTGGCTCGCTTATCTACGAGCCAAGCGAACTTAGTTTTTTCGGTCAGATGCTAGAGCAGTTCAAATAAGCATGTCGATAGATTCTTCCAGCAGCCGTCCACCAGGGCGGCTTTTTCATTTCGGAAAGCAGGTAACGAATGGGCGGACGAGGTAGCAGCAGCGCATCGGCAGCGTCTGGCGGCGCAGCAAAGGGCGAGAAGAAGACGGCCAGCGTCAACGCCGACAAACACAGGAAGTACCTTGCTGGCGAGCTCGGAACGAGGGTCACCAAGAACGAAGAGTTCATGATGAAGACCGTGTTTCCAGGCATGAACTACAACAAGGTGCGGCGCTCCAAGTCCAACACCTACGCATACGCCGACCGGGTGTCCAAGGACGGCGAGCTCATCAACGTCATGGTTTCAGCCGGCAACATCAAGGTGCTCCTCGCATACGCGATGTGATCCCTGCGATTGAGGCGGTGGGACTCGAACCTGCGCGGGCGGTGCTCACGAGTTCTCGAGACACGCACGTCTGCCGGTTCCGCTACGTCCCTGTGGTGTAATCACTTTATACCCAGCGGGAGCCCATGCAACCTGAGCCAGAGTAGCCCGAGGGAGTGCTTGTTATTTGACTCTTCTATTCGCTTGTCATTTGTCGGGCGATCCTATCAGTGAACGGTCCATCAAGCAGTGTGGCATCTGCGGTGTTGAGCGGCATTAGGGATTCGCTATTTGCCGATAAGCTTTAGCTACGAAACTTCAGCTAGGAAACCTCGGGAAAGAATCGGGCTGCCAACTGGTGTTCGGTTTCCCTGCCACTGCTGTCGGCGCCAATGTTAATTGCTTCAAAATGCTACATGTCCATTGTGGGCGTGATTCTTTAAATCAGAGGGCCAGCGTTCCGATTTACCGCTGGCCGTGTTATACTGCCGAAGCCATCATCCCCATGTCGTGGCTATAAAAGGAAGCCTGAAAAATGGCTTCCTTTTGTTCTTTCTGCGCTTGGTTTCCCCTGTTCCATGCAATACCCTGGGAATTATTCTGTACACCTGGAAAATGCTGATTCCGTATCGTTGTCGTTAATGAAACGAAGCATAAACGCACAACGGAAGGAAACGATAGCCATGTTTACCATCATTATTCTTGCCCTGTTGATATATGGCATTTTCCAATTCACGAAGTACTTGATGGGCGCCACGGTAAATCATGCCCAATCGCATATTGCAGGAAGCTGGGGGTGGCAAAATCTCAACCCCGAGCCAGGCGAAGATCTTATCACCTTCACCAAATCCGTTACGGCATTTGTGCTTGCCCTTCTTCTGTTTTCGATCTTCTTTTCGTAATCCCGTTATTCCCACGCCGCTTTGGCGTGGGAAAGCGTTGAGGTTCGCCGAAAGGGTCTTCGTTGCTAGGTTCGGGAGTCGGATCGGTGACGTTGACCGTGTAGGTAGCCTCGGAAACCGGGAAGCTGCTTGTTTCGGGTGCGTTGAGCTCGCATGAATGCCCATCTGCATCTCGCGGCTATCAACCACGCTAAAGCCACATCCATTCAGCATATCCTGTTGCTTTGGTAAAATTAAACATGTCGCATACGCTCTTCTGATGTCTGCCTGGCATATAGATGGCAGTTTCGGTTGCGCAGGTTTTATAGCCCCACTGGAAAGGCAACCACCGTGATGAAGTTCCTGGGCGAATTCAAAGAGCTCATCAACCGCGACAACGTTATGGATCTTGCTGTTGCTGTTATCATCGGCGGGGCATTCACGTCTATCGTCATGGATCTCACCACAAACATCATTAACCCACTCATCTCTGTTGTTGCAGGTGGCAGCGCGGATGCCGTTCCTGGTTTGGTTGTGCCTGGCACCGAAATCGACTTCGGTGCATTTATCAGCGCGTGCATAAACTTCCTTATTGTTGCCTTCGTCGTATTCCTGCTCATAAGGGCGGTGAACAAGGCGTAGGATCTTGGCAATAAGATTGCTAAGAAGGAAAAGGAAGAAGAAACGCCTGCTCCTACCTGCCCGTTCTGTTTGGAGGAAGTTAAGGAAGGCGCAACGCGCTGCCCTCATTGCGCGGGCGCGTTCGCCGGCCCGGCAAAGTCCGAATAGCAGTTCTGTTTAAGCGGCGGGTTTGGCCCGCTACTTTTTATTAGGTGGAAACTATGGATCACATTCAAAGCGAATTGGCGCAGTCTATTGCAGTTTCGGCTCATAAAGGCCAGGTGGACAAAGCAGGAAAACCCTACATCATGCATCCTGCTCATGTTGCAGCTAGTGTACAGGGCGATGCTGCCAAAGCCGTTGCATGGTTGCACGATGTGGTTGAAGATACCCCGCTTACGTTTGCAGATCTTCGGGAAAGAGGGGTTGCGCCCGAAGTTATCGAAGCGTTAAAGCTACTTACCCGCGATGAATCGTTGCCGTACCTCGAATATGTTCGCTCCCTTAAGCCGAACCCGCTCGCACGTGCGGTGAAACTTGCCGATTTGCGTCACAACAGCGATTTATCCAGGCTTCCGCGCATCACCGAAAAAGACCAACGTCGCGCAGAGAAGTACGCAAAGGCTATTGCCGTCCTTGAGGGGGGGGAGGGGCCTTAGGGATGGATTGATGGGCGGGGGCCTGAAGGTGCGAATTGATGGGCGGGGCCAGTGATACTTCGCCGCATAACGCCATATCAATAGGACAATTCCGCTGATTAGACCCCTCATTTTACAGGCTGGCTGGGCGTACAATTGCTACATGAAGCTCCTGAGCGAACATATTGAAGATTTAGACGTAAAGCATCACGGCATCCATCTTGAGGGCATGCGAGCTCGCTCGGCGGAACGCGCTGCGGAGCGGGCGCTTGCCCATAATCCTTTGCTGGTGGTTTCGGCGGTGGCGGCTCTGGTAACGATGTTTTTCGTTCCTCCCTCTATTGCGTATCTTGATTATTTCAACTGGCATACCCTGGCCTGCCTATTCAGCATTCTTGCGGTAATTGCCGCCATCGATTCTTCAGGGCTGCTTGAATTCATCGCCCATTCCTTGGTGCAGCATGTAACTAGCACGCGAACCTTAGTAATTGCCTTGGTACTGATTACGCTCGGCTGTTCGATGATTTTGTCTAACGACATGACACTGATTGCTGTCTTACCCCTTGCTTTGGTGCTTCTGAAATCGGTTAACCGCGAATCGGAGATCCCGTTCGCTTTCATCGCTATCACCCTTACCGCCAATTTTGGCGGAATGCTGCTGCCATTCAGCAAGCCCCACAATTTGTATCTGTACACAGTGTTCGGGGTTAGCTTCGGTGATTTCGTTGCGGCTATGGCTCCTCCGCTTGTTTTGTCAGTGGCGCTTATTCTTGTTTGTTGCTGCTTTGTGAAGAAGGCGGAGTTCCATTACCGAAAACCCGAAAGCATTCAGGTGTCTAAGCCGCGCGTTGCAATATACGTTGTTTTGTTTGCACTCTGCATAGCAATGACGGTTGGTGCGGTGCCGTTTTTGATGGGCATGACCGTTATCGTCGTTGTTCTTGCCATTACCGACAGAAGGGTATTCGCAAAGACCGATTACGCCTTGGTGATGACATTTGTTTGCTTCTTCATTTTTAGCGGGAACATTGCTCAGATCCCCGCCATTTCCGATTTCTTTAGCACCGTTTTGGATGCTTGCGGCGCATTCGTGACCTCGCTTGTCAGCAGCCAGATTATCAGCAATGTGCCCAGTGCAATTCTGATCAGCCATTTCTCGAACGACTGGGCGGGCATTGCCCTTGGCACCAACGTGGGCGCAGTAGGTACGCCCATTTCTTCCTTGGCAGCGCTCATTACCCTTCGGCAGTATCAGAAGTCGGGGCTGGGTAGCAACGGCAAGTTTATCGCTCGCTTTGAGGCATATAACTTCGCCTTCCTGGTAGTTGTTTCCCTGTTCGAGGTTTTCGTTATGGGAATCCGTTAGCCTGCATGGCCTTTTGCCCCTTCTGAAGGTTGGCTTTTCTCTCGTTCCCTTGTATACGCCGCTAGCTTCCAAGGGTGCGCAAATCCTGGATAAGCTCCGTATAATACGGGCTAGAGGGCGGTTTCTTGCTGCCTATCGCTCGGTTTTTGCTGATTAGACAGCTCCAAAGAAGCAACGAAAGGACGTTCCATGAACGATTTCGAGTTTTACTCTCCAACCCGATTCGTGTTCGGGCGCGGCGTTACCGATGCAGTGGGGCAGCACGTTGCCAAGCTCGGCTACAAGCGGGCCCTGCTAGTGTATGGCGGCGGATCGGTAGTGCGCACGGGCACCTTGGCGCGCGTAAAGAAATCGCTTGCAAAGGCGGGCATCGAATTCGTTGAGCTTTCGGGTGTGCGTCCCAACCCCGAAGTGGCATCGGTGCGTGAGGGCATTGCTGTAGCTCGGGAAAATGATGTTGACCTGGTACTTCCCGTTGGTGGTGGCAGCACGATCGACTGCGCGAAGGCTATTGCGTTCGGCGTGTTCCACGATGGCGACGTGTGGGATTTCTTCGCCAAAAAAGCAGCCATTGAGCAGGCATTGCCACTTATGTGCGTGCTTACCATTCCCGCTGCGGGTTCGGAGGGTTCCAGCTCATGCGTTATTTCAAACGACAGTATCGACGCGAAATTCGGCGTGAATTCTGATCTTATCCGTCCCAAGGTTTCGTTCTTAGACCCTGAACTTACATTTACCTTGCCTGCGTATCAGACGGCAGCGGGTATAACCGACATGATTGCCCACATATGCGAGCGGTTCTTCAGCGGCGCAGGGTCTTCCGAGGTTACCGATAACATTGCTACGGGCATTATCCGTACGCTCATCAACCAGGCTCCGATGGCAATTGCTGAACCTGAGAATTACGAGGCTCGTGCCAACATTATGTGGTCGGGCACGCTTGCTCACAACGATCTTGCGGGCTGCGGTCTTAGTGCCGTGCCTACGAGCCGTGCCGGCGGGTGGGAAAGCCACGCCTTGGAGCATCAGCTTTCCGCATTCGACACTTCGATAACCCACGGTGCCGGTTTGGCCGTTATGATGCCCGCGTGGATGCGTTTCGTGTGGCGCGAAGACCCCAGCCGCTTCCTTGCGTTTGCCGATTTGGTATTTGGCATTGAGCCGGTAGACGAAACAGAAGAAGCCGTGGAGGATGCAGTTACGGCTGCTATCGATGAGCTGCAAGCGTTTTTTGCCGAATTGGGCATGCCCACCAAACTGGGCGAGTTTGGTCTGAAGCTCGAAAACGTTGACGCCTTCCTTGTCACCCTTAAGGCCAACAAAGGCGAAGCATTCGGGGGATTCAAGAAGATCACCTTGGAAGACGCGCGTGCTATTTACGAATCGGCTTTCTAGCTTCCGTTTATGACCAAAACTTTTGAAGGCGGCGCAAGCGTTTGGTAGGCGCTGATGCAGCTGCGTTTCTGCAGTGATTTGTTGGTTGCTGTGGGTATTGTAGTTGCTACTTTAGCTAAACCGCTCAGTGAAGGCGCCCTTTCGTCAACGCCTTGGAACCATCGGCGCGTTATCTCTATGGGTAGCGCGCCTTTCTTATACAATGCCTTTCGAGAAAGAAAAAAGTTAGTAGGTATTGTTATGAGTGCGCGCATCAATCTTGCTGCGGCCAATTCGGCTGCGGCATCGCGCCTTGCAGCCGAATTGGATCTGCCGCAGTTTATTGCCGCCACGTTGGTGGCGCGTGGGTTCGACACGGTTGAAAAGGCTCAGGAGTTTCTGAATCCCTCGCTTGAAAGGGATTGGGCGAATCCTTATGAAATAGAAAACATGGACGCAGCGGTGAATCGTATCGAGGCTGCCATTAAAAATGAAGAACACATTTTGGTGTTCGGCGACTTCGACCTTGACGGCGTATCGGCAACCACCATCATGACGCGTGGTTTGCGTGAATGCGGCGCGCGTGTTACCCCGTTCATCCCGTTGCGTTTCGAAGAAGGCTATGGCCTCTCGAAAGCCGCCATCGACAGGGCGTCTGCCTGCAATCCGAATCTGGTGGTTACGGTAGACAACGGCATTGCCGCCAAGAATGAAGTGGAAATCCTCAAAGAGCGTGGCATCGATGTGATTATTACCGACCATCATGAGCCTGCCGATTTGGTTCCCGAGGGCGTGCCGGTGGTCGATCCTAAATGCGACGACAATCCCAGCTCCATCCTTGCGGGCGCTGGTGTGGCGTTGAAAGTAGTGCAGGCAGTTGGTTCGCGTTTTGGCAAACCCAACCTCTGGCGTGAGCTTATCGATCTGGCAACGTTGGGCACTGTGGCCGACCTTATGCCTATGCGCAGTCAGAATCGTGCCATGGTAGGCGCCGGTGTGCGCATGATCAACGAAAACCCGCGCCCTTGTATTGCAGCACTTTTGGGAGAATCGGGCTTCGCCGATAACCCCGTTTCTTCTTCGAGCTTGAGCTTTACCATCATTCCTCGCTTGAATGCGGCAGGACGTATGGGCAATGCCCAGTTGGCACTCGATTTGCTGATGTGCGACGATTTCGCTGAAGCGTGTCACCTTTCTGCCGAATTGGAAAACGTGAACACCCAGCGTCGCACCATCGAAGCGGAGCTTGCTGAAGTTGCTTCCGAACAGGCAGAACGCGTCTTTAAAGGCCAGCGTGCCTTGGTGGTTGCTGGCGAGGGCTGGCACGAGGGCGTCAAAGGCATTGTTGCCTCGCGCCTTACCAACCGTTATGGCGTTCCCTCCATTTTGTTCACTATCGAAGGGGACGAAGCCCATGGTTCTGGCCGTAGCGTTGGTGACGTTAACCTGTTCGAGGCAGTTTCCTCGTGTCAGGACATCCTTACGCGTTTCGGTGGGCACCACGCTGCTGTGGGCGTTACACTGCCCGCTTCTAAGCTCCCCGAGTTTTCGGAACGCTTGTGCGCCTACATGGACAAGCTTCCGCCCGAAGATTTCATTCCCCGCATTGAAGTGGACGCCAGCTTGGATCTTTCCGAGCTTACGCTGGAAAACGTCGCAAAGCTCGATTTGCTCGCCCCGTTTGGGCAGGAAAACCCCAGCCCTCATTTTCTGGCGCATGGCGTGGTTATTTCCGGGGGTAGGGCAGTGGGTGCCGATAAGACGCATCTTTCCTGCACGCTTACCGACGGGGTGAACTCTCTTTCCAGCATCATGTTCCATTGTCCTGACATCTCGGGGCTGTTGGGGTGCGGATGTGCGCTCGACGCGGTGTTCGAGTTGCAGATAGACAGCTGGCGTGGGCGCCGTTCGGTCAAGGCAGTTATTTCTTCTCTCAAGCCCCTCACGCCCTGCAGCGCGCTTGAAACGTGCTTGGGCGAAGACAAGGAATTCGTTTCAGGTTTGGTTGCTGCCGAAGAAGACGAAACCCAAGGCGAAGATGCAACTAGCCTTATCGCTCCGGAATCCGATCGTCTTATGTGGCAGGAATACGCCAAAGCCGATCCCGCGGGTTTTCGCGCCGCATTGATAGGCGCGTTCTTGGGCGAAGCCCAGCTGCACGATTCGCAGCAGCGCACCTTGGACGTTCTTGATGCAGGCAATTCCGCTTTAGCCATCATGGGAACGGGGCGCGGCAAATCGCTCATTTTCCATATCCATGCCGTTGAGCAGGCCCTTGCTTATGGTAAAGCAAGCTTATTCGTGTACCCCCTGCGTGCCCTTGTTGCCGACCAGTCGTTCCATCTGGACAGAACGCTCGGTTCGTTTGGCATCCGGTCTGAAGTGCTTACGGGCGCTTCTACGCCGGAAGAGCGTGCTACGGTTATGGCGGGTCTTGCTGCTCATGAAGTCGACATCGTACTCACCACGCCTGAATACCTGGCGTTCCATGCGGCCGATTTTGCTGTTACCGGGTCTATCGATTTTGCGGTAATCGACGAAGCTCATCATGTGGGAACCTCGAAGGCGGGGTTCCGCCCCTTCTATGCTCGCTTGGGCGAATCTATTGCAGCATTGGGGTCTCCTCAGGTGCTTGCAGCTACCGCAACGGCAAACAGCGAAGTGGAACAGTGCATTTGCGAAGCATTCCGTATATCGCCCGAATGCGTGGTGGTAGATAAACACGAGCGCACCAACCTCGCAGTGGTCGATCAGCGCAATATGAAGAAGCGTGAGCGCTATTTGGTTAACCTGGTAGCGCAGGGCGAAAAAACCCTGATCTACGTTAATTCACGCATGGAAACCATTGCGCTAACCCGAAGCCTTCGCAAGCAGGAACCCCATATCGCCTCGCTGATCGGCTTTTATAACGCTGGTCTTTCTCGCTCCGAGCGCGAGCGTGTTGAATCGTTGTTCCGTGAAGGTGGCTTGCAGGTGCTGGTTGCAACTTCTGCCTTTGGCGAAGGGGTTGACATCCCAGGCGTTCGTCATGTGGTGCTGTACCATCTGCCTTTTAGCGAGGTTGAGTTCAATCAGATGGCGGGTCGTGCGGGTCGCGATGGCCAGCCGGCGCAGATCCATTTGTTGTTCGGTAGGGGCGATGCGCAGCTCAACGCTGGCATCTTGGATGATGCTGCTCCCACCCATGACGGAATGGCGCAAATATATCGAGGGCTTCGCACCCTTCAGCGCAAACATGGGCAAGGCTTTTTTACCCTCGACGCGGAGGGCGCGGCGAAGAGCTCTTCCCGTTTATTGGGTGCCGTTATTACCGCTACGCAAGTAGAGTGTGGCATTTCGGTGTTCGAGGAATTGGGGCTTATCAAAACTCAAGGTTGCGCAGGGGTTTCGGGTAAAGAACGAAGCATCAATGTCGTAGACTATAAGGGTAAGGTCGAACTGGACGATAGCGTGCGTTATCGCGAAGGCATGGACGAGCGCGAATCGTTCGCGACCTTCAAGGATTGGGTGCTTTCCATCTCTGCGGAAGAACTGCAGAGTCGCATAAGGCGCCCTTTGCTTCCCACTACGAACTCCCAGGAGGAACGATAGCCATGTCAGATGCCAACGAACTTCATCCGGTTGGATTAGTGGCTTCGACTGTTGATCCAACCATCAAATCAGCCACTTCGGCGCCAGTTGGCTCCGACCCGAAGGAGCGCTTCAAGGCGCTTGAGGGCTTGGCTTCCACCTATTTGAACAAAGACGAATTGGCTTTGCTTGAAAAGGCCTTCCGCTTTGCCGAGGAAATGCATGCTGGTCAAAAACGTAAATCGGGCGAAGCATTCGTAATCCATCCCGTGGAGGTTGCCATTATCTTGGCCGACCTTCACATGGACGTGGAAACGCTTATTGCCGCCCTGCTGCACGACACGGTGGAAGATACGGTTGCCACCAAGCAGCAGGTGGCCGATATGTTCGGCGATTCGGTTGCCGAATTGGTTGATGGCGTAACCAAGATCACCAAGATCGAGGTGGAAACGCTTTCCGACGAGCAGGCTGAAACGTTCCGCAAGATGCTCGTTGCCATGAGCAAGGACATCCGCGTCATCGTTATCAAGCTCGCCGACCGCTTGCATAATATGCGCACGCTTTCGGCCCTTCGCGAAGACAGGCGTATTTTCAAGGCGCGCGAAACGCTGGAAATCTATGCCCCCATTGCACATCGTTTGGGCATCAGCTCCATCAAATGGGAATTGGAAGACTTGGCGTTCTTCTATTTGGAGCCCGCTAAGTTCAAGCAGGTGTCCCGCATGGTTGCCGAAACGCGTCGTGAACGCGAGGAGTATTTGGAAAAGGTTATTTCCATTCTTCACGGCGAAATGGACAAGATCGGCGTGGGGTCTCAGATCATGGGGCGCCCAAAGCACCTATATTCCATCTATCAAAAGATGTCGAAGAAGGGCAAAGGCTTTTCCGAGATCTATGACCTTATTGCTGTGCGCATCATCACCACTTCGGTGAAAGACTGCTATTCGGCGCTGGGCGCGGTTCACAGTTTGTGGCACCCGATGCCCGGGCGCTTCAAAGACTACATTGCCATGCCGAAGTTCAACATGTATCAGAGCTTGCACACTACGGTTATCGGTCCGGCTGGTAGACCCCTCGAAGTGCAGATTCGCACCGAGGAAATGCACCGCATGAGCGAATACGGTGTTGCCGCGCACTGGCGTTACAAGGAAAAGGGCGGCAAGGGTGCCGAATCGGCCTTCGATAAGCAGATTGCCTGGCTGCGCGAAATGGTTGACTGGCAGGACGAAACCAAAGACTCGCGCGAATTCCTGAAGTCGCTCAAGACCGACCTCGACCCGAAAGAAGTGTATGTCTTTACGCCTAAGGGCAAGGCCATGAGCTTGCGCTTTGGTTCAACCCCGGTCGATTTCGCTTTCGCCATTCATACAGAAGTGGGCTACCACTGCGTTGGCGCAAAGGTCAACGGCTCCATTGTGCCGCTTTCCTATAAGCTGCAGATGGGCGACCGTGTGGAGATCCTCACCCAGAAAAGCGCTACGCCTTCCCGCGACTGGCTGAACATCGTGAAGACGCCTTCGGCTCGTTCGAAAATCCGTTCCTTCTTTGCCAAGATCAGTCGCTCCGATGACTTGCAAGAAGGCCGCGACATCCTTATGCGTGAAATGCGCAAGCATGGCTTTGGCATTTCAAGCGCTCAGAGCATGCGCGCAATGCGCGAAGTCGCTGAAGCTATGGGCTACAAAGACGCCGACGATATGTTGGTGAACATCGGCACTGGCAAAGAAGCGCCGATGCATGTGGCCAACCGCATGTTGAAGCTGTTGGTAGACAACGGCACCGAAGACGCTTCGAAGCCCCTTATGGGAGCATCGGCTTCGTCTACGGGCAAGATGCCGCCTATGCTTACGAGCGTTAAGCGTCCGAAGAAGCATGAAACCCATTCCTCGAACGGTGTGGTGGTTCGTGGCATCGACGATGTCCTGGTACGTCTTTCCCGTTGCTGTAATCCCGTTCCCGGCGACAAGATCGTGGGCTTTGTTACCCGTGGCCGCGGCGTTTCGGTCCATCGCGACGATTGCCCCAATGCTGCTGCGCTCAAACAGCATCCCGAGCGCATCATCGAAGTGTTCTGGGAAGAAGATGGCCCCTCGGGCGACACTTCGTTCAATGTGCAGATTTTCGTTGAGGCACTTGATCGCTTGAATCTTCTCATGGACGTTGCCTCGGTGCTGTCCGAACACGGTGCCAACGTTCTTTCCGTTAATACGAATACGCATCGCGACGGTATGGTTGAAATGCGTTTCTTGTTCCAGGTTTCCGATACGGCGGTTATCGATCGCATCCTTTCGAAGCTTCGCGCGGTGGATGGCGTGTTTGATGCCCATCGTATGATGCCTGGCACAGCATCTTCCAAGTAACTGTTTTTAGAAAGGTTTTGGCAATGAAGCTTTCAGTAAAAAGAGACGGACGTACGTTCCGCGTAACGGGCGCCGCCGTTGATATCAAATATCTGGTGCTGGGCCCCATTGAAAACAATACCTACATCATTTCCGATGATGCAGCTACCTTCGTGGTAGATCCGTCCGACAACGCTTCTGCCATCGTTAAGGCATTGGGCGGCAAAAAGCTCGACGCCATCGTGGTAACGCACCATCATGCCGACCATACCAGCGCCCTTGCCGATTTGAAGGCTATGACGAACGCTCCTGTGTATGCTTCGGCAATTGATGCTCCCGTTATCGAGAATCAGCCAGCAGGGGAGTTTCCTCCCACCAAGTCATGCAAGGTTGACCATCTTTTGAAGGATGGAGATAAGTTGCGTTTGGGCAACATGGTATGGCGCGTTATCGCCACGCCAGGCCATACGCCGGGCGGAATCTGCCTGTTCCTTGAATCAGATTCGGGCAAGTATCTTGATGGCGCTAATGTTCTTATTGCAGGCGATACGTTGTTCTGCGCCTCTATCGGTCGAACCGATTTCCCAGGCGGTAATGCTAAGCAGATGCGCTCATCGTTGCGCAAGCTTTCGCAGCTGCCTGATGAAACGCTGGTTCTGACGGGTCATAACTCTTTGACAACAATTGGCGATGAGCAGAGGCGCGTGTTTGCCTACTACTGTTAAACTTGCGCTGCGCTTTGAAAGCGCATACGCATAGAGCGGACGGGACTGCTGCGGCAATCCGCGGCATTGGACCTTGGAGGGGTCATGGCCGGAATCGGTAAAAAAAGGAAAAAGAAGAAGTTCGATTATTACGATGCATTTGAGGCTCAGGCGGCTTTATGCGTTAAAGAAGCGAAGCTGTTAAAGGAAATCGTGCATGATTTCGAGTCGGCAGCAGGGTTTGAAAAGGAACTGCCTCGCGCTCATGCTATCGAACGTGAAGCCGACGGCGTGTGCCATAGCGTATTCGAAGCGTTGCTTCCCGATTTCGTGACGCCGCTCGACCGTGAAGACATCATTGCCATGACGGAAAGCCTTGACGAGATCATCGATATGACCGAAGAGGTTATCCAGAACTTCTATATGTTCGATATTCACTTCATGCATGAAGATGCCAAGAAATTCTCTAAGCTCATCGTTCGTGCCTGTGAAGCGTTAAGCGAAGCTATGGTCGACTTCCGCAACTGCAAGAAGGCATCTGAGAAGCTTAATTCCTTGCTGGTTCGCGTGAACGATATCGAAGACGAAGCCGATGCGCTGTTCCTGAACATCATTCGCGAACTGTACGTCAAGGAACGCGACAATCCGTTGCGCGTTTCCGTATGGACGCGCTTGTTCGAGGCAATGGAAGATTGCGTCGACCAGTGTGAAGCGGTTGCCAACAAGATGAGCATGATCATGGTGAAGTACGCCTAGCGCCAACTCAAGGCTTATGAGCATTTAGGCAAAGCCCTTCGGTTCGCAGATGAATCGAAGGGCTTTGTTCATTTTGGGCGCGGCGTTTGTTTGGTTTGGAGCTTTGCCCAATTGCTGAATCGTCCCGCCTTATTCTTCCGGATCGTAGTGGTGGTCCGGAGTCTGCTTTCAATGTTTCGTTCGGAGCGAATTGAGTGCTTTAGCGGGTGCCGACCGCCGTTTCCCGAGCATGCGTGCCGTTTTGTTTCCTGTTTGCTTCTAATCTTTTGTAACAGGGTTTCCCGCTAGGTGCTTTTGGTAATATGTAAGAGTTATCCCATACGAGGAAAGAAGACGATGGCACTTATAGTTTCAAAGTTTGGCGGCACTTCGGTTGCCTCCCCAGAACGAATCAAAAATGTGGCAAAGCGTCTTATTGCCATGAAGCAGGAAGGCAACGACGTTGTTGCCGTAGTTTCCGCAATGGGCAAAACCACCGATGAACTGGTGGGTCTTGCCGCTGCATTGAACGATCATCCTTCCAAACGCGAAATGGATATGTTGCTCTCCACGGGCGAGCAGGTAAGCATGTCGCTTTTGGCCATGGCTATTCAGGCACTGGGCTACAATTCAATCAGCTTCACCGGATGGCAGGCCGGCATTACTACCGACGATGTCTTCTCAAGCGCGAAAATCGAAGACATCAATGCTGACCGAATTCGCGGTGCTCTTGATACGGGCGCAATTGTGGTTGTTGCCGGCTTCCAGGGCATTTCAACCGAAGGCGATATCACTACGCTTGGCCGCGGCGGTTCTGACACCACGGCAGTTGCCCTTGCCTGTGGCATTGGTGCCGATGTGTGCGAGATTTATTCCGACGTAGAAGGCATTTACACGGCCGACCCCCGCGTTTGCCCTCGTGCCAAGAAGCTTAACCGTATCTCATACGACGATATGCTTGAGCTTTCCAGCGGCGGTGCTGGTGTTCTGCAGTCGCGCGCTGTGGAATTCGCTCGTAAATACCATGTTGTAATCCATTCCCGCTCTGCTTTCTCTGATGCAGAGGGAACGCTTATCGAGGAGGTTGTTCCTTCCATGGAACAGGCAGTAATTTCCGGCATTGCACACGATACGTCCGAAATGAAGATCACGCTGCGTGGCCTTCCCGATGAAGTTGGTATGGCAGCCCAGCTGTTCTCTATCCTTGCGGGCAACAATGTTTCGGTTGATATGATCATCCAGAACACCACAAACGATGGTAAGGCGAACATTTCCTTCACCTTCCCTGGCTCCCAGAAGGAACAGGCTCTGGAAGCAGTTGATACCCTGGTTAAGAAGTTTGGCGCTACCGCTCTGATGGACGAAAACATCGCCAAGGTTTCCCTGGTGGGTACGGGCATGAAGTCTGCTCCTGGTGTTGCCGCTAAGGCATTTGGCGCGCTGGCTGAAAACCACATCAACATTCTGATGATCTCTACCAGCCCCATTCGTATCTCCATCGTGGTTGAAGGCAGCCAGGTAGATGCAGCAGTGCGTTGCCTGCATACTGCATTTGGTTTGGACTCCGATACCATCTTCGAGGAAACCCAGCTTTCTCCCGAGGAAATCGCCGCAAAGATGGCAAAGGGCCGATAGCCCGGTAGGGGCAGGTCCCATTTTCCCACCTAGCAATAGGGCACAGAGGCAAGGCCTCGCTTGCGCGTTTTGCTGCAAGCGAGGCCTTTTTTCTTGGGTGGGAAAATGGGACCTGTCCCTATATTCCCGCTAAAAGCAACGAGCCCCATCCGTTTGGATGGGGCTCGTTTAGTTTGCGGCTAAGTGTTTGTTTACTTGTCATCCTTGTTGGAGATAAGGAGCAGGATGCCGCCAATGATGTTGACGAAGATCAGAGTGCATACACCAAAGGCGGTGGTGTTGGGTTTGGTGCCCTTGTAGATGCCCCAGCTGTGCACGGTCATGGGAATTGTCCATGCCAGCGGAATAACCGCCCAGCAAATGGCGATACAGCTCAGAATGCACAAAATGAAGTTGATCAAACGGAGGGTTTCATCCTGCTTGGTCATGGGGTAGGTTGCTGCCTGAGCGGGAATGGGCTGAGGCTGAACAGGTACTGCAGGCTGCTGATATACAGGCTGCTGAGGCTGCTGGCTAGGTGCGGGCGGTGGAACGGGAGCGCTTGCCGTTTGCTGCTGAGGCTGAGCGGCGGGGGCTGCGTCAGCCTGCTTCAGGGCATTGCCACACTGAACGCAGAACTGTGCTCCGTCAACATTTTCTTTACCGCATTGAGGGCAGAACATTATAGATCCTCTCGCTTAGGGATAATAGTTTTTGGACAAATACATTGTAATGTATAAATTCGCTATAACCTTATTATCAGCGGTTTTTTTGCCAAAAGGGAAGATGAAAGCCCCGATTCGCATGAGGCTCGCCGCCATTTTGATTGCTTGCCTTCCTCGAACGGGACCGCAATCCGCTCCCCGCAACCCGTTCAAGGCAACATTTTGCGCCAAATGTTAAGTTTATGCAGTGCAACTATAGGTGAGTAGTATCATGGTTCCCCAAGTACACGATGCAAAGGAGCTTCAATGACTTGGACGAAGGAAATCCCCGCAAATCCGGTTGTTGCTGTAGCGGGCGCCACGGGCGCTGTCGGCAACGAATTCCTCGAGGTTCTTCATGATCTCGATTTTCCCGCAAGTGAGATTCGTGCACTTGCCTCAAAGCGTTCTGCGGGTAAGAAGCTTCCTTTTAAGGGCTGCGGCCAGGTTCCTGCAGGTGAACTTACTGTTCAGGAAATGACTCCCGAATCTTTCCAGGGCGTTGACATCGCGCTGTTCAGCGCAGGTGCAGGCGTTTCCAAGGAAATGCGTCAGGCTGTCGTAGACGCCGGTGCTGTAATGATCGACAATTCCAGCGCTTTCCGCATGGACGAAGACGTGCCGCTGGTTGTCCCCGAGGTTAACCCCCAGGACGTAGCTTGGCATAACGGCGTTATCGCCAACCCCAACTGCTCCACCATTCAGATGGTTGCAGCCTTGAAGCCGCTCTATGATATTTCTCCCATCAAGCGCGTGGTTGTTTCCACCTACCAGGCTGCATCGGGCGCAGGTGCTAAGGCGATGCAGGAGCTGTATGCACAGACTCAGCAGTTCTTGAACGGCGAAGAGCTTACCGTCGATGCTTTTGCTCACCAGATCGCCTTCAACTGCATTCCCCATATCGACAAGTTCCTGGAAGACGATTCCACCAAGGAAGAGTGGAAGATGGTCGTCGAAACCAAGAAAATCATGGGCGATGACGGTATCCAGGTTGCTGCAACTTGCGTTCGCGTCCCTGTTCTTCGTTGCCATGGCGAATCCATCAACGTTGAGTTTGAGGGTCCGGTAACGGTGGAAGAGGCTCGTGCTGCACTCGAGGCTGCTCCGGGCATTACCGTAATGGACGATCCTGCTAACAGCGTATATCCCATGCCTGGTCTTCTTGCTGGCACCAACGGTGCGTTCGTTGGCCGTTTGCGCAAGGATCCTTCCGTTGAAAACGGTTTGGCATTCTGGAACGTTGCCGACCAGATTCGCAAGGGCGCGGCACTCAATGCCGTCCAGATTGCTCAGCTGCTGCTTCCGTAACGCTGATTATCTGCATATATGTGTAGACGGGCGGGAGAATGAAAACTCCCGCCCGTCTTATTTTGGGATCCTTGCAACGTAGGGTATCCTTGTAAAGATTGTTCAGCCTCGCCCATGGCGGGGATTTTTTATGTATGGCGTCCGGTGCTTTTTCTGCATATGCGGCGCTGAAGAATGGAAATGTGATTTATGACTGCAAACGCAACGCAGGAAAAGCAAGATATGACTCAAGAAGCTGAATGCACGAGCTTTGATGCTCTTGGGCTTAACCGAGAGATTATGGGAGCGGTAGAAGAACTAGGCTACACGGCTCCAACGCCCGTTCAGGCGGGGGCAATTCCCCAAGTGCTTGAAGGCCGTGACGTGCTTGCTGCTGCACAAACGGGTACGGGCAAAACGGCAGCATTCCTTTTGCCAACTATGAACAACCTGGCTCATGGCGAAAAGCGCCGTGTTCGCGGCCGTAGCTTGGGGTGCGGTCCGTACCTTCTGGTGGTTACGCCCACCCGCGAGCTTGCGCAGCAGATCGAATCGGTCTGTCGTACCGTCGCCAAGCATACGGGTCATTCTTCGGTCACGGTTGTGGGTGGCTTGGGATATGGTCCTCAGCGCAACGCCCTGAAGCAAGGCTGCGATATCCTTATCGCCACTCCCGGCCGCTTGATCGACTTGATGGAACAGGGAGCTTGTTCGCTTGACCAGGTTCAAGTTCTTGTTCTTGACGAAGCAGACCGCATGCTCGATATGGGCTTTTTGCCTGCCATTCGCACCATTGTGGCTGCAACTCCCGAACAGCGTCAGACGCTGTTGTTCTCTGCGACTCTCGACGAGAGCAAGGTTGGCTCCATCACCGATTTGGTGAAAACGCCCGCTCGTATCGAGGTTGCGCCGGTTACTTCTACGGCAGACACTGTAGAGCAGTACGCACTTCCTGTTTCCTTGGAGGCGAAGAATGCGCTATTGGCTCAAGTGCTGAAAAAGGCAGGATCCGAGCGCGTAATCGTTTTCACGCGCACCAAGCATCGCGCCGATGCTTGCCGTCGTCGTTTGGTAAAGGCGAACATCACCTGTGCGGTTATCCATGGTGACCGAACCCAGAACCAACGTGAGCGTGCTCTGCGTTCGTTCAGCGCCGGCGAAGTGGATGTTCTGGTTGCAACCGATGTACTGGCTCGCGGAATCGACATCGCCGATGTTAACTACGTCGTCAACTTCGACGTGCCTGAAGATCCCGTCGACTACATCCATCGTATTGGCCGTACTGGCCGCGGTGGCGATGTTGGCTGGTCGCTCACGTTCGTTACCGAGCAGGACTTCGATGAGTTCAACGACATTGAGGCCTTGATGGGCAAAACGGTGGATCTCTACGACACTGAAGGCCTTGAACTGGGTGAAAACCCTGTATTCATTGATCCTGATCGAGTTCCCGCTTCGAAGGTGCCTGGTAAAAAGGCCAAGAAGAAGCGTCGCAAGGCTCGTGAAAAGAAGGCGGCATCGAGGCAGACGCAGGCAAGCAGCGAAGCAAGCCAGGATAGGTCTGAGGAAGCTTTCGGGGGCAACGAAAGGCCTTTTCGCTCCTCTTCGGCTAGTCGCGGTCGTAACGGTAAGCGCAATCAGGGTGCTGGCCGTAGCCAGGACAAGAAGCAGCAGGCGAAGCCTTCGCGCAAGAATGCCGTTCGCTCTTCCGATCGAAAGCGTTCGAATGGCGGCAATGGCAAGCGCCGCAATTCCGAGCGGAGCACCGAAGAAGTGCCAGCAGCGTTTAGGCCCGGCGTGCGTTCTTCTGGTGTTCGCCAAACGTCTAAGCCCGGAAAGCGTAAGCGTTCCCAGGGAGCGAAAAACCACCGCGGAAGGCGCAACAACCAATAATGCCGCTTATCCCATTTCGGGAAGTGGGCATGGATGCGCATGCGGGCGCGTGCCCTTCTCAGGCGATGCCGTTATGGCGGAAAAGCCATTGAAAGCAACTGGTATGAGCGGATAACAAAGCCCCCTGATTCGTAATGAATCAGGGGGCTTTCGCGTTCTAAGAAGACGAATCTAGAAGAGATTTATCTTCGTCTGCTTTCTGATTTTGCCGCTAGTCAAGCTTACCCGTAAACAGGAATTTAATGCGCTGCCACAGGCTGGGCTTCTTCGGCACCAGTTGGATAGCTGCCTTGTCTGCTGCTTCTTCGACTTTCTTTTCCAGGGAAGGAGAAAGCTCGATGGGTGTGGCGTCGACCTTTTGGGCATTTACCCTGGCGGCCTTGGTGGCGGGTCCTGCAACACCGGGCTCGATTTCCTCGAGGCCGCGAGGAATGTTGATTTCAGCTTGCTCTGCGGCCTTTTCGGCGGCCACTCGCTGAGCCTCGGCTTCTTGTTGCGCCTTTTTCAGGGCAGCAAGTTCTGCTTCTGCCTCAGCTCTTGCCTTTGCCTCTGCCTCGGCCTTCGCTTTCAGTGCGGCTGCTTCGGCTTCTTCCTGGGCCTTCTTCAAGGCGGCAAGCTCAGCCTCTGCCTCAGCCTTCGCCTTTGCCTCTGCCTCGGCCTTCGCTTTCAGCTCCGCAGCTTCTGCTGCAGCTTTTCTGCATGCCTCCTCAGCGGCTTCCTTTGCTTCGGCTTCCTCGCGGGCTTTGCGCTCCTCTTCCTCGGCTGCCTTCATGCGCTCGATTCGAGCGAGCTCTGCTTTGCGTGCCTCTTCTTCTTCGCGCAGTTCGCTGGCGCGGCGGTAATCATCGCGTGCCTTCTGGATAAGGTAAGCCTGAGAATCAAACGATTCGGTGCTGCCATCGGCGTTTTCGCTGCAGAAGAATTCGAGCGGGGTGTATTCCAGGTCGTTCTTCAGCATGCGCAGTTTGGCGGTGTCGGAAAGCGAGATATCCAGATACTCGTTAACGCGTTCCTTCAACTCGGGATCGTAGATGGGCCAAGCGATTTCTACGCGCTTTTCCATGTTGCGCGTCATCAGGTCGGCGCTGGAAAGGTAGAGCTCGCGATTGTCGCGCGGACCGAATCCGTAGATGCGGCTATGCTCCAGCAGGCGACCGACTATGGAAACAACTTCAACGTTTTCGGTGTAGCCCTCAACGCCGGGAACCAGACACGATATGCCGCGTACGAACAGCGTGGTTTTAACGCCAGCCTGAGAGGCTTCGGCGATCTTGTCGATGATGTCCTTGTCGGTGATGGAATTGGTTTTGAACGACAGGCCATTGGGCTTGCCGCTTTTAGCAAGCGCGATCTGCTCATCGATCTTATGAAGGATCATCGGCTTGATCTGCAGCGGAGCAACCGAAAGCTTCTGGTATCCGTCGGAAGCGTTTTCCAGGCTCATGTTGCGGAAGAACTCTGCAGCATCCTTGCCGATTCCTTCATCGGTGGTGATGAAACTGAAGTCGGTGTAGAGCCTCGAGGTTTTCTCGTTGTAGTTGCCCGTGCCCAGCTGGGTAATGTATTGGATGCCGTTTTCGGTGTGGCGTGCAATGGTGCAGATCTTCGAGTGAACCTTGAAGTCGTGGAAACCGTAGATGACGTTGGCGCCAGCCTGCTCAAAGCGCTGTGACCATTCGATGTTGTTGGACTCGTCGAAGCGGGCGCGCAGCTCGAACAGCGCGGTAACTTCTTTACCGTTTTCTGCTGCAGTTACCAAGGCTTCTGCCAGATGGGACTGGCTGGCAAGGCGGTACAGCGTGATCTTGATCGAGAACACCGAAGGGTCGTTTGCCGCTTCGCGGAGCAGGTTGATGAATGGATCCATGCTTTCATAGGGATACATAAGCAGAGCATCGCGCTCGGCTACCTGTTCCATGATGGGTCGCTTCTTGTCGAAGCATGCTGGCCATTGCGGCGTGAACGGTTCGTTGGTGATGTCGCGAGCAAGCTCGGAATCGATCATGCCGGAAAGACCCCAGGCGTAGCTCATGTCGAGCGGGACGCTGGTGACATAGCTCTGGCAGGGCTTCAGGTCCAGACGCTTCAGAAGGAACTTTTCCGTAGCGGAGGAAAGGGGTGTATCGGTTTCCAGGCGAACAGGAGCCAGACGTGCGCGCTTCTTCAGCATGCGCTTCATGTGCTCACGATAGTCGTAATCCAAATCTTCTTCGGTGCCATCGTTCGGATCGATGTCGGCGTTGCGCGTTACGCAGATAACGCTTGCGCGCTTGGTGGTGTACATAGAGAACACTTCATCGACAATGGTTTTGATGGCGTTTTCCAGAAGGATGTACTGAGTGCCTTCGCCGGGCAGCTTAATTACGCGCTTTGCCTGATGGGGCAGCGGAATAAGGCCGAACGTAGCATCGTCGGCGCCAATGTTCTTGCCCTTTTTCTTGCCCTTGCTTTCAGCTGATTTGGGCTTTTCGCCCGCCTCTTCGTCGCTTACCAGGCGCGCAAGAACGTACAGTGCGCCATTTTCCAGGTGAGGGAAGGGGTGACGCGAATTGATGATCTGCGGCGAAAGGTAGGGAACAACGCGTTCTTTCAGGTGCTTACGAAGGTACTCGGCCTGTTCGGACGAAAGGTCTTCGGGCTGAAGCTGACGAATGCCGCATTCGGCCAGTTGTCCCATGATCTTGTTGTAGATGCGTTCTTCTTCTGGGTACAGCTCATGGCAGCGCTCGTAGATTGCCTGGAGTTGTTCGTTGGGCGTCATCTGCGTTTTGTTGTCGCGCAGGTCTTTGTTTACCAAAGAAAGATCGGTAAGGCTGCCAACGCGTACCATGAAGAACTCCTGCAAGTTGCTGCAGAAGATGGACACGAAGGTGAGGCGTTCGAGCAAGGGAACGTTATGATCTTCGCCTTGATCGAGTACGCGCTTGTTGAATTCGAGCCAAGAAAGCTCGCGGTTTTGCATATAGGGCAGAACGTGATGGCTCTTATGCTTGGGATGTGTTTCCGTGGTAGCAGATACACCAACACTGGAATTCTGTTTTGCTTCCATGATTTCCCCTCTATTCTTTTCCCCAGGTTAATGGCTCATGCGCCAGTATTCTCTAGGAATTATTGTAATCGTTAATAGTGGTTTTTCGCAGGTAATATGCCCTTTTATCGCGCAACGAATCGCAATATCTTGTGGTTTTCCTCCGCGATGATGGCGTTTTTAGGCGAAACTGACGGGTTTTACTAGAACACGTTCAGCCAAATAGCCCTCGCGCACACCATATTTGCAGATGTCTAAACGCTCGCCACCGCACAGCTTGAAGGCTTCGCGGATGATGACGCAGCCGGGAATAAGCGTATGGATGCGGTCGGGAAGAGTGCGCAAAGCCTCATGGGCAAAGGCGTTGGGGTCTTCTGCGTAGCGGTTCAAGATGGCATCGATGTGTTCGGGCAACAAGTAATTGAAGCGGTTGCCGTTGTTGCACAGATCGCCATAGAGCTTTGCGGCAGATCGGATGGAGCCGCCAATGCCGTAAAGCTGGGTGCAGTGGTATACGTCCGTTTCTTCCTTTTCTGCAAGTTCGCGGAATGCCTGCGCTATGGCATTGACTTCCTTCTGAGTGGGCATCAGCCCAGCAACGTAGTTTGCGAAGGACGAAAGCGAACCCTGCGGAATACTGGTTTTTGCAAGATCGAAGCCACCTTTGATGCTGGTGAGCTCGGTGGAACCGCCGCCGATATCGACCATGGTGCCCGCTTCGAGGTCTTGGTCGAGCTTTGCACCCAAATAGCCAAGATGTGCCTCTTCTTCGTTGGAGAGGATGCAGATGCGCTGCCCAATGCCTTCTTCGATTGCGGCCGTTGCCTTGTGCGAATTGGAGCAGTTTCGCAGTACGGCAGTCGCGAAAATGTCAATGCGATCGCAATTGAAGTGCGAAGCGCGGCGTAGGTGCGCATTGATGGTTTTAATGGCGCGCTTTACGCCTTCTTCGGTCATTGCGCCCTCTTCGACATGCGAGGCGAGGCCCGCCATCACCTTGTAGTTCAACAGGGTGTCGATATCCTTCTTCCGCAGGGGCTCATGCGCAGCGCAACACACCTCGTAAATGCAGAGTCGGATGGTGTTAGAACCTAAATCGATGATGCCATAGCGGGACATTTCATAGCTCCTTGTTGTTAAATCTGGTGTTTTCAAACACATCATTTGATTTAACTATATTCGCGCATCGGGAAGTGGGGTAGCATCGCTTATAACGTGTTATTTAACATTTTTCTGTCATTTGCCAGGTGCGTTGCGTGCCGTGCGGGCATGCAACGGCGCAGTGGGGGCTGGCGCGGCATGGAGTAGAGGGGAGTTACGCGATGCTTGATACGGTTCGTTTGGGTTCTCAGAAGGTATCCAAAAAGGAATATAAAGTTCGCTTCAAAGAATTGATCAATAAGTTGGTCGTGCTTCAGCAGGAAGCGAAGCGCCAGGAACTTGGCGTGGTAGTGCTGTTCGAGGGATGGAAAGGTGCCGGGAAGGGCAGTCGAATCTCCGATTTGCTGTATCACCTGGATGCGCGTGACACTTCCGTGTACGTTACGGAAGATTTCGAAGGCGAAGAAGCCGAAAACGTATTGAACGAAGAGTTCGGCGCCACGGGCTATTTCCCTGTTATGCAGCAGTTTTGGAAGGCGCTCGGTCAGCGCGGAAGTATGACGTTCTACGACCGCGGCTGGTATTCGGTTGCAGCGCAGCATGTGATCAATATGCTCCCAAAGAAGGGGAAGCTTTCCAAGAAAGAACGCGCTGCGGTTGAGGCTCATACGGCGCGCATGCTTCCCTCCATCGAAGACTTCGAAACGCAGTTGCGCAATGATGGCTACCTGGTAATCAAATTCTTCTTGCACATATCTGAGCAAACCCAGCGCGAGCGTTTGGTGGGCTTGTACAGCGATCCTGCCACCAAGTGGCGTGTGACGCAGAGCGACCTTGAGCAGCTCGAGCACTACAGCCAGTCTTACCGCGTTTACGACGAGATGCTGAAGCGCTCCAACTTCAAGGCCGCTCCTTGGATCCTTCTTGATGCCTCTGATCATCGCAGGGTAAATCTGAGCGTTGCCCAGACGCTGGTAACCGCCCTGGAACGTGAGCTCTCCAGGCCGAAGAACAGTGCTGCCTTGGAGGCGGAAGCAAAAGCGAAGGAGAACTCCGCTGCTGCTGTTGCCGGTTCGGTAGCGGGAGACGAACGCGAGCGCACCGATGAGGAGAATCAGCTTCTGCGCTTGCAGGCAGAGCACGAGGCTGCGGCGATGAGCGCCCATGCGCCCACGATGACGCGCTTCATTCCCAGCGCACATATACCTTCGCTCGACGAGGTGGATCATTCGCTTGCGCTTACGCATGACGAATACAAACTTCAGTTGAAAGCCGAACAAGAGCGCCTACGTCGCATCGAATTGGAAATGTACATTAGGCGTGTACCCATGATGATCATGTATGAAGGCTGGGATGCAGCCGGAAAGGGTGGCAGCATCAAGCGTGTTGCGCAGGCATTGGATGCGCGTTCCTACACCATTTTCCCCAGTCCGGCACCCACGAAGCCTGAACTGCTGCATCCTCATCTGTGGCGCTATTGGACGCGCTTGCCGAAGGCGGGCCACGTAGGTATTTACGACCGCAGTTGGTACGGCCGTGTGCTGGTTGAGCGCGTGGAGGGTTTTGCCAGCACCGACCAGTGGAGCCGTGCATACGAGGAAATCAACGAGTTTGAGCGCGACATGGTCGACTGGGGTGCCATTTTGCTTAAGTTCTGGGTGGACATTTCCCCCGAAACGCAGCTTCAGCGTTTTGAGGCACGTGAAAACAATCCTGCGAAAAGCTGGAAGATCACCGCAGAGGATTGGCGCAACCGCGACAAGTATCCCCAGTATCGTGCGGCGGTAGACGACATGTTCCGCCTCACCTCCACGCACAACGCACCTTGGATTATCTTGGAAAGCGATGATAAGTATTACGCTCGCGTGAAGGCGCTGCGTATCATCAACGAGGCCATTGAAAAACGTCTCGGGCTGTTTTAGCTTCGCCTCGAGTCGCGCTTGCTGCCGCGATTCCGCTTTGGCACTGGGTCGGCTTCGGCATTGTGCGGCGTTTTGGCAAAGTGGATGAGCTTGGTATGTTGCGAGCTGCTTCTTCGGGTTGGTCTTAGGCCCGCTCACTTGCTTTTCTTCGCCTGTTGGCAGAACGTATGAAATCCCTTCCTCAAATTTAGGTGGAGGGGATTTCTTTTTGTTACTATGGATTAGTTGCATCGTTGCGTTACATGCTGCGATGGCAGTTCGTTTCAGAACCAAATGTGTGAAGGTGGTTCATGCCAAAAGGCGCAAACAGACGCGGTCCATCGCAGGGGTCCCATGCTGCCCCGCAACGCCCCCAGGGCACTCTGCCCGCCGCGTATCGCTCCCAAGGGGCTACTGCCAACCAGGACATTTCCCAGTACAGCCGTGATTCCTATGGTTCAGCTGCGCGTGCAGGCCAAAGCAAAAAGGGCGGCATATGGCGCGTGGTGTTCATCGTTTCCATCGTAGTGTTTGTGGGTGCTTTAGCAGCTTTGGGCGCTATCGGTTATCAGTATTGGGCGCAGCAAAATGCTTACAACGGTCTGGAAGAATATGCAGAGGTGGACGATAACGCCAACCTTGCCCTTTCCGACCTGAAGGTTGATTGGGATGGTTTGCGTGCTATCAACCCCGATATCGTAGCGTGGGTATACGTGCCTGGTACGCCTATCAATTATCCCGTGGTTCAGGGGTCCGATAATCAGGAGTACCTGCATAAGGCCTTTGACGGATCTACTGGGTGGCTTGCTTCGGCGGGCACCATTTTCCTGGATGCCTCCAACGCCAGCGATTTGTCCGATCAGAACAATGCACTATACGGCCACCACATGAACGATGGTTCGATGTTTGCTTCTTTGGCCGATTTCGAAGATCAGGATACGTTCGATTCACATCGCGATATCTACGTGCTAACCCCACAGGGCAATTATCGCCTTAAGACGTTTGCTTTGGTAAAGACAACGGGCAGCGACGCTATCGTTCAGACGTCGTTTGCCAATGATGCAAGCTATCAGGCATACGTGCAGGACAAGCTTAACCGCAGCGTGGTAAGCCAGAAGGGGGACACGCTGACCGCTACCGATATCAAGCAGTCAGTGCTGTTTTCTACCTGCGAATATTCGCAAAACGACGGCCGTGCGGTGCTGTTTGCCGCTGTAGTGGAAACCACGGCAGCAAATGACCCTTACCTGAGCTCGAGCACCTCGGGGACAACCGGTCTTTCGTCAAGTCAGGACGCGGTCATGGATCGCAAATATGAGGAGGCTGCATAGATGAGCATGTCGGTGTTTCCCGGAGAGCGCCCCGACAGAATGGAAGAAGAGTGCGGTGTTTTCGGCATTTACGCACCTGGTGAAGATGTAGCGCGCATGACCTGCTTCGGTCTGCAGGCGCTGCAGCACCGTGGCCAGGAATCTGCCGGCATTGCCGTTGGCGATGGTGCCACCATTATGGCTTCCAAGGATCTGGGCTTGGTAACCCAGGCATTTACCGAAGGCGACCTTTCTGCGCTGAAGGGCGATTTGGCTATTGGCCATGTTCGCTACTCCACGAGTGGTGGCGTCGATTCATGGGAAGCGGCACAGCCTCATATCTCGGCAATCGATGAAGTGCTTATTGCGCTTGCCCACAACGGAACGTTGGTGAACACCAACTATCTGAAGGCGAAAATCATCGACTACGGTGTTCACCTGCGTGCAGGTACCGACTCGGAAGCGGCAGCGAAGATCATTGGCGAGGTAACCAAAACCACGAATTCCCTTCGTGCAGGCATTCGCATGGCCATGAAAATGATCAAGGGCGCTTACGCCATGCTGCTGGCAAGCCCCGACCATCTTTATGCCTTCCGTGACCCCAATGGCATTCGTCCTTTGGTTGTAGGCAAGTTGCCCAACAATCGTGGATGGGTTGTTTCCTCTGAAACCTGCGGCCTTGATATCGTGGGTGCGGAGCTTATGCGTGAAGTTGCCCCTGGTGAGATTATCCGCTTCGGCAAAGATGGCATGATCTCCGAGATGGGTGTTGAGCCCAAGAAGCGCGCTAGCTGCATTTTCGAATACGTGTATTTCGCTCGTCCTGACTCTGTGATGGACGGCCAGAGCGTATACGTTGCCCGCCGCCAGATGGGTCGCATCCTTGCGCGCGAGGCTCCGATCGATGCCGACCTTGTTGTGGGCGTTCCCGATTCTGGTTTGCCTTCTGCTATGGGCTACGCTTTGGAGAGCGGCATCCCTTATTGCAACGGCATCGTTAAAAACCGCTATGTCGGTCGTACTTTCATTCAGCCTACCGACGAGATGCGCCAGCTTGGCATTCGCTTGAAGCTGAATCCGCTTCCGTCTGTGATTTCGGGTCAGCGCTTGGTGGTTATCGACGACTCTATCGTTCGTGGCAACACCTCCAAGAAGCTGGTTGATATGCTGCGAAGCGCAGGTGCCAAGGAAGTCCATCTGCGTATTGTCTCGCCTGAAACCCGTTGGCCTTGCTTCTATGGCATTGATACCGACACGCAGGATCAGCTTATCGCGGCAAACATGACCAATCAGGAAATGTGCGATTTCATCGGCTGCGATTCGCTTGCGTTTATTTCGGTCGAGGGCCTTCACGAGGCAGTTCAATGCGAACATCCCGGTTTCTGCGATGCTTGCTTTACCGGCGAATACCCTGTGGATATTCCTGATACCATGAAGGCCAAGAGCTTTCTTCCCGAGGGGAAGGCAGTGCTCGATTAGCGGCCAGCCCGAAGGCATGCCATAGTGCCTCGAATTATGGCAATACGTTGTTTGTAAGCCCCCGAACAGGGGATTTGAGTTCCAGGAGATGCTATGACTGATCGCATTAAGGTCAACGCGATGGATAACGATGAAACTAAGTGGCCCAGCTGGACGGCTCAGGGTGCTACCACCTATGCCGAAGCGGGAGTAGATACGGCGGAAGGCGCCCGTGCGGTAGACGCCATCAAGGATGCGGTTCATCGCACCTACCGCGATGAGGTTCGCGGCGATATCGGCGGTTTCGGCGGCTTGTTCTCCATCAACGTGGCGAAGAACATGGCAGATCCGATTTTGGTTTCCGGTACCGACGGCGTTGGCACCAAGATCCAGCTGGCTAAGCTCGCTGGCAAGCATGACACCGTGGGTATCGACCTGGTTGCCATGTGCGTGAATGACATCCTCGCAACAGGCGCCGAACCCCTGTTCTTCCTTGACTACATCGCCATCGGAAAGCTTAAGAGCGAAGCAGTTGCCGAAATCGTTTCCGGCATTGCCGATGGTTGCCAGATGTCGGGCGCTGCCCTCATCGGTGGCGAAATGGCCGAGCACCCTGGTGTCATGGATCCCAATGAGTATGACCTTTCAGGTTTCTGCGTAGGCGTGGTAGATCGCCCCGAAATGCTCGATCCTGCCAAGGTTCAGGAAGGCGATGTGCTTATCGGTCTGGCTTCCTCCGGCATCCACTCCAACGGCTATTCTTTGGTTCGCAAGGTGGTTACCGACGGCAAGACACTCTATGAGCTGCGTATGCCTCAGGAGTCTTTGGGTGGTCAGAGTGTGCTCGACGCGCTGCTTGAGCCCACTCGCATCTACGTGAAGCCTGTTCGTTCCGTTCTGCGCCAGCTTCCTGGTGCCGTTCGCTCCTTGGCTCACATTACGGGTGGCGGCATTACCGAGAACCTGGATCGTGCGCTTCCCGAAAACATGGACGCAGAGCTCCATGTGGGAACGTGGAGCATGCCTCCGGTTATCCCGTTCGTGTGCCGTGCAGCTCATCTCGATGAGCACGAAGCTCTGAAGACCTTCAATATGGGCTTGGGTATGGTGCTCGTTGTAGATCCTTCCAAGGTTGACCAGGTTATGGACATCCTGGAAGCCGAGGGCGAAACGCCTACCGTTGTCGGTCGCATCATTCCTGGTTCGGGCGAGGTTGCCTATGTTGACCAGGAAAAGCTCTTTGCCGACAATCCGTCTGCTGAAGAGTAGGTAAGTATCATGCGCGATTGGTTCAAACGGCCAATCGCGCTTTATGTTGATGCTGGTCGATGTGCGTCGAAGGATACTCTTTCAACTTCGGGCATCGATTAGCTTGTTCATTGCGGCAGCGAGAGATAAAGGCGCCTTTTAGGCACCTTGCCTAGCAACGAAAGGAAGGGCATGACTGCTCAAGTGCAAGAACCGTTGAACATCGGCGTTTTGATCAGCGGTAGCGGCTCTAACCTCCAATCGCTTATCGACCATATCGAAGAAGGCACGCTCAGTGCGAAAATCAGCTTGGTTGTTTCTTCTCGCCCTGATGCCTATGGCATCGAGCGTGCCAAAAAGGCAGGCATTCCCGTCTTGGTGATGAATCGCGAGGCATATGCTGACACTTCGGCGGCTAACCAGCGTATCGCTGACGCCTTGAAGGAAGCTGGTGCCGAATATGTGGTTATGGCCGGTTACATGCGTATGGTTACCGCGGAAATCCTCGACGCTTTTCCCGATAGGGTAGTAAACCTTCATCCTGCGCTCCTTCCTTCTTTCAAGGGCGCGCACGCCATTGAGGATGCATACAATTTCGGCGTGAAGGTAACCGGCGTTACCGTCCATTTCGCTAATGCCGATTACGATAAGGGCCCCATTATCGCTCAGCAGCCTGTTGAGGTTCGTGAAGGTGAACCCATCGAGGCTCTTGAGGAGCGTATTCATTCGGCTGAGCATGAGCTGTATCCTCATGTAATTCAGCTTCTTGCCGAAGGACGGGTAAGCGTTTGCCCTGAAACGCGTAAGGTACGTATTTCAAACTAACTAACTAACAGCACCGCCCGCTGGGCGGGCATTTTCACTTTCGAAGGTTTGCGTTTGGCTGGCGCTGTTATGCTGAACGTAACGAATATCAATAGCCAGGCAATTCGGAAAGGCGGTACCAGGTGGCAGATCCTAAGGTAAAGCGTGTTCTTATGTCGGTAACGGACAAGACGGGCGTGGTGGAATTCGCTCGTGCTCTGTCCGAAGAGTTCGGTGCGCAGATCATCTCTACGGGTGGCACGGCTCGCGTCATTGCGGAGGCGGGCATTCCCGTTACCCCCATCGATGAAGTAACCCAATTCCCGGAGATGATGGATGGTCGTGTGAAGACGCTTCACCCGGCAGTTCATGGTGGTCTTCTTGCTAAGCGCGATAACCCCGAGCATATGGCTCAGGCTGCTGAGCACGGCATCGAGATGATCGACATGGTGGTCGTGAACCTCTATGCATTCGAGAAAACGGTAGAGTCCGGAGCCGATTTCGGTACCTGCATTGAAAACATCGACATCGGTGGCCCTTCTATGCTGCGTTCTGCTGCTAAGAATTTTGCAAGTGTTGCCGTTGTCACCGATCCTGCAAGCTACGGAAACATTCTTGCTGAAATGCGCGCAAACGATGGCGCAACCACGCTTGCAACGCGTACCCAGCTTGCTCTTCGTGTGTTCCAGACCACCAATGCTTACGACGGCGCTATCGCTGCATGGCTTGGCAACCAGCTGGGTGAGGCAGACGAGCAGTTCCCCGAGGCGCTTTCTGTTGACCTTGTTAAGCAGCAGGGTCTTCGCTATGGCGAGAACCCGCACCAGAGCGCTGCGTTCTATCGCGTTCCCGAGTTTGCTACGCCGCATTCTCTGGTTAACGCCAAGCAGCTCAACGGTAAGGAACTCTCTTACAACAACATTCTCGATACCGACGCATGTTGGACGCTCGCTCGCGAGTTTGACGAGCCTGCCGTTGTGATCTTGAAGCATCAGAATCCCTGCGGTTCTGCAACCGCCGCTGATGTTGCCACGGCTTACGACAAGGCATTTGCTTGCGACCCGAAGAGCGCTTTTGGTGGTATCATCGCCGTCAATGCAGAGGTTACCCTCGAATTGGTTGAGCATATCAATGAGAACAAACAGTTTGTAGAGGTTCTCATTGCTCCTTCATATGAGCCAGCTGCTCTTGAGCTGCTTCAGCAGAAGAAGAACCTGCGCGTTCTGGAGACTGGTGGGGTAGATGCTCCTGCTGCAATTGAATTCCGTTCTGTAGATGGTGGCATGCTTGCTCAGCAGGTAGACCGCGTGGATGAGGATCCTGCGGAGTTCACGGTGCCTACCAAGAAGAAGCCTACCGAAGACGAATTGCATGAAATGCTCTTTGCTTGGAAGGTTTGCAAGGGCGTTAAGTCTAATGCGATTCTGGTTTCGAAGGATCATGCTGGTATTGGCATGGGCCCTGGTCAGCCTAACCGTGTTGACTCCGCGAAGCTCGCTTGCGAACGTGCGCATGAGGCGTGCGAACGCATGGGCGTTCCTGCAGAAGGCTTGGTGTGCGCATCCGATGCGTTCTTCCCGTTCCGTGATAACGTTGATACGTTGGCGGATTATGGCGTCAAGGCCATTATCCAGCCTGGCGGTTCCATCCGTGATGAAGAGGTTATCGAGGCTTGCGATGAGCACGGCATTGCCATGGTGTTCACCGGTCATCGTCACTTCCGTCACTAACTAGGTTGTGCCGTTCTGCCGAACGGCACAAGACGCACGAAACGCGATGACGCTGCGCGAGCCCCTGACGGCACAGCTGTCGGTCCAAGCGGGCTGGACGTGCGAAGCACGCCTGGCAATCCTGCTCAGCAAAGCTGCGCAGGATGCACCCGCTCGGGTGCATAGTTTGGAACCGAACATGCCACTGGCATGTTCGCCCCGCCATCTGCACTCGTCAGGGGCTCGCTCGCTGTTTCGTCCGAGAATGCGAGCTTTGATATTTTCGCTCGTTGACTCATTGCGTCAACGAGCGAATCCCTAAACGCCCTTCGGGGCGTTTCTTTTGTTTGCGGCAAGAGCATTTGAGCCGCCTTGCCCGTTCGTTTTATGACGGTTAGGGCATCGGGTTTTGGTGTCTGATATACTCAAAAACTATCTTCCTACTGACACACAGAAAAAAGGTCCTCCCAGCAGTGAAGTTCAATATTCGAAATCTTATGGGCGGCTTGGTCATCATCGTCGTGCTGGCCTTCGTCTTCCTCCGTGGCGATCAGATCAATGAACTGGCAGCCACTATGGCGCAGGGTGCTATGATCCCCCTGGTCATCGCTATTCTTACGCAGCTTTGCAAGTATATTTCTCAGAGTTTTGCGTACAGCTTTTCTTTTCAAGCCGTGAACGAAACCATGCATCCAAAACATACGTTGCCTTTGGTATTTGGTACGTTCTTCCTTAACACGGTGGTTCCTTCGCTGAACCTTGCTGGTACCACCTTGGTGGTCGACGACGCTCGAAGGCGTGGCATCGAACCAGGCAAGGCAACTTCTGCAGCATTGCTTATGCAGATTACGGTAGATTCCGCTTTTGCCACCATTATGATTATCGGCTTTTCCATCCTTGCGCTAACCGTAGGACTATCTCCTATCTGGTTGCTGTTCGGTTTGGTGGTGATCGTTTTGGTGGGAGCCATGATTTCTGTCATGGTTTTGGGTCATAAGAATCCCGACCTGGTTGTTCGGATCCTTATTCCCATTGCTCGTTTCATCAACAAGGTCTTGGTTCGTTTCCACAAAGACCCGATGGCTCCTTGGGTGGAAAAAACGGTGAAGTCGTTTTCCAGTGCGGCGAAGCTCATCGTGCAGAATCCTAAAACCACATTGAAGGCATGGGGTTGCTCTCTTATTGCGAGCTGTTGCGAGCTTTCTGCGTTTTGCTTGGTTGGCTATGCGTTTGGTGTTGCTGTTCCCGAGTCGCTGGTGTGCGGCTATGTGGTTGCAACCTTGTTTGCCATGGTCTCGTTTACGCCGCAGGGTGTTGGTGTTGTTGAGGCGGCGGTCACTGTTGCCTTCACTGCTTTTGGTGCTTCGGCAACCGCCGGCATGGCAATTGGTTTGGTCTATCGCGGCATCGTGTTCTGGATGCCCTTCCTTATTGGTGCAATTCTTATCCAGACCACGAAAACCTTCCGGCCTAAAAAAGAAAAGAAGGAAAAGCTTCCCGATAACAACTTCAACCGTCAGCGCGTTCGTGCGGAGTTGGGGCGTGAAGCCGCCGAGCACAAGGCCCAACGTGATGCTCTTCGCCCCAGCGCCGTAAGGGAAAGCAACGACAACGAAGATTTGCAGTCGGGCAAGGGGGAGCAAGCTTCTTCGCCCGATGAGCCTGAACTTGAAGAAGCGTAATGTAAGCCGTCATCTATGAATTGAGAGGAAATCCATGCCCAGCTTTATCGAGCATCTTTCGCATACTACCCGTAGCTACCGTAGGTTCCGCAGCATCTACCGTGTGCCTGAAGGTCACATGAAGAAGTGGGTCGACAACACGCGTTACACCGCTAGTGCCAAGAACTTGCAGCCTTTGCGCTATCGCATTGTTTCCGATCGGGAAATGTGCGCGAAGGTGTACGACACGCTTGCATGGGCTGGCTACCTTACCGATTGGGAGGGTCCTGAAGAAAAGGAACGCCCAACTGGCTACATTGTAATGGCAGTTGACACCAAGGTCTCTTCAGTTCAGGCTGCCCAGATCGACATGGGCATCTGCGCGCAAACCATCATGCTTGCTTCCACGGAAGAGGGTTTTGGCGGTTGCATGATCATGTCCTTCAAGAAGCAAGAGCTCAAAGAAATCCTGGAGATGCCTGAAAACCTTGAGCCAGTGCTGGTGCTTGCTTTGGGTAAGCCGTGCGAAGAAGTACGCATCGTTGATATGGAAAATGACGATGTGAAGTACTATCGCGATGAAAACCAGGTGCACTACGTACCTAAGCGTTCGCTTGATAGCATCATGTTCTAGCTATGAAGAAATCAGAGGCACTTAACACCCTTGGTCTTACGCAGGGCGCATCGGAAGAAGACATCAAGAAAGCGCATCGAAAGCTGATCATTGAGAACCATCCCGACAAGTTTGGGCAGGATGAGCAGGCGCGAGCTAAGGCTGAAGAAAAAACGAAACTCATCAACGAGGCGCGCGATGTGCTTCTGAACCATTCATGGGATCCTGAGTACAGCACCTCGGGAACTCCTTATGGGGCGCCGTTTTCCTATAACCCCTCTACGGGTCGTCCTCAGAATGGCCAAGGCAACCCATTTGAGGGCTGGCCGTTTGCGGAAACGTTTGTATGGACCACTTGGGATGAAAACGGAAACAAAACCACGTACACCAGCACAGGGGGCAATCCCTTTCAAGGGAATCCGTTCGATGCGAACCCGTTTTCGTGGGCCGATCCATTCGACATGGGTGGTGTGCATGCGGGCAGTTCTGGTTCCAACGGGGCAGGGGGACGTTCCTACCAAGACAGCCAGCGAGGTGGCAATCCGTTTGCTGGTTCGTCGAATCCTTTTAAGGGAACAGTGTTCGATTTCAGTTCATTCTTTTCGAATGCCCCCACGACAGAGGAGCTGCTCCAAGAAGCAAAAGCCGATTTGCGGCTGGATATTGAGCTTATTGCCGCGAAACTTGTTATTTTGGCGCTGTCATTTTTGCTGAGCGCCCCAGCAACAGGCTTGTATCTGTACACCATCATCTCCATTGGCCAGGGTATTTGGAAGCGTCTGAATTTCCTTTCCCTTGTCCTGCTCGTGCCTTTCGTTATGTTGGCTCTGATATTCACGCCAGGGGGAGACGCAACCATCGGAATAATTGCTCTGATTCTGTTTGCTTGTGCGGTGGGCTTCGATATATCGAATGTGTATCGTCATGTGAAAACGATCCTTACCCTAAAGAGGAGCTAGGGTCAAGTTAAAGGTCGGTTAAGATCACGCGAGGCTTGCTTTGGCGGGCCTCGTTCTGTAAATAGGGGTGCTATAATCTGAAAACTTAGCAGAAGGTATTGATGAAGGAGAGCGTATGCCACGTCCTATGACCATGGCAGAGAAGATCCTTGCAGCCCATGCAGGGCTCGAGGAAGTGGTTCCCGGCCAATTGATCGAGTGCAACCTTGACCTCGTTCTTTCCAACGACGTTACCGCACCCATCGCCATTAAGGAATTCAAGAAGATCGGTGTAGAAAAGGTTTTCGACCCTACCAAGATCGCTTTGGTTCCCGACCACTATGTACCCAACAAGGACATTAAGAGCGCCGAACAAGCCAAGATGACGCGCGATTTTGCCCGTGAGCAGGGTATTACCCATTACTACGAAGTGGGTTGCATGGGTGTAGAGCACGCACTCCTACCCGAGCAGGGTGTTGTAGGCGCTGGCGACCTTATCATTGGTGCCGATAGCCACACCTGCACCTATGGTGCGTTGGGCGCATTTTCCACTGGCGTTGGTTCTACCGATGCTGCTGTGGGCTACGCTACCGGCAAGGCATGGTTCAAGGTTCCCGAAAGCTTGCTGTTCAACGTTGAAGGCGAGCTTCGCCCTGGTGTTACCGGCAAGGACATCATCCTTCATATTATTGGCATGATCGGCGTAGATGGCGCGCTGTACCAGGCAATGGAATTCCGCGGAAGCGCTATTGAGGGCCTTACCATGGACGAGCGCCTTTCCATTTCCAACATGGCAATCGAGGCAGGCGGCAAAGCTGGCCTTATCCCTGTTGACGCTGTTACTCGCAAGTACATGGATGGCCGCACTGAGCGCCCGTATACCGAGTACCACTCTGACCCCGATGCGGTATACGCAAAGGTGTACAACATCGACGCGCAGGATATCGTTCCCACGGTTGCTTTCCCGCACCTGCCCTCCAACACGCGTCCCGCATCTGAGGCTCGCGATATCGTTATCCAGCAGTCCGTTATCGGCTCTTGCACTAACGGCCGCATCGAAGATATGCGTCAGGCTGCCGCTGTGCTCAAGGGTCATAAAGTTCATCGTGATGTTCGTTGCATCATCATCCCTGCAACGCAGCAGGTGTACCGTCAGTGCATCAAGGAAGGCCTGATGGATATTTTCCTGGATGCCAACTGCGCAGTTTCCACCCCCACATGCGGCCCTTGCCTGGGTGGCTACATGGGTATTCTTGCCGCTGGCGAGCGTTCTATCGCGACCACCAACCGCAACTTCGTAGGCCGCATGGGCGATCCTACCAGCGAGGTGTACCTCTCTTCGCCGGCAGTTGCTGCTGCCAGCGCCGTGTTGGGTCATATCGGTCTTCCTGAAGATCTTGATTAATTAGGAGAAGCGTAATGCAATTCAAGGGAACAGTTCATCGCTACGGTCGCGATATCGATACCGACGTTATCATCCCGGCTCGCTACCTCACTACTTCTGAGCCTTCCGAACTTGCCAAGCACTGCTTGGAGGATTTGGATGTCGAGTTCGTCAACAACGTAAAGCCCGGTGACATCATTGTTGCCGAAGAAAACTTCGGTTGCGGCTCTTCGCGCGAGCATGCGCCCATCGCCATCAAGGCTGCGGGTGTTGATGCTGTTATCGCCAAGAGCTTTGCTCGCATCTTCTATCGCAACTCTATCAACACGGGGCTTGCTATTCTTGAATGCCCCGAAGCGGTAGATGCCATTAAGAATGGTGATGTGGTGAGCGTTGATACCGAAACCGGCACCATCACCGACGAAACCACGGGTGAAAGCTTTACGGCTCAGCCTTTCCCGCCTTTCATTGCTGACATTATCGAGCAAGGCGGCTTGCTGAACCGCACGCGCCATGTGCTGGGGCTTGCCTAAGCGTTCGTTTCGAACGTAATTTCTTGAAACGCCTTTCGGGGCGTTTCTTTCTTTGCGGTAATATCGTTTGCGAACTGTTTTTCGCTGAAAGAGGATTTCACTATGACCAAGACGTACAAGATCTGCACGTTGCCCGGCGACGGCATCGGCCCCGAGATCATGGCCGAGGGCGTTAAAGTGCTGAAGGCATTGGGTGAAAAGTATGACGTCGATTTCGCTTGCGAAGACGCTTTGATCGGCGGTTGCGCTATCGATGCTACGGGCGAAGCGCTTCCTCAGGCAACGCTTGATGCTGCCAATGCATCGGATGCGGTACTGCTTGCTGCAGTAGGAGGTCCGAAGTGGGACACCACCGATCCTTCGAAGCCTCGTCCCGAACAGGGTTTGCTCGGCATTCGTAAGGCGCTGGGTCTGTACACCAATCTGCGCCCCGTTCAGATTTTCAACGCATTGGCCGAGGCCTCTACGCTGAAGCCTGAGGTTATCGATGGCGTAGATATGATGATCGTTCGTGAGCTTACTGGTGGCCTGTACTTTGGCAAGCGCGAGCGTTTCTATGATGAAGAAGGTGCTGGCACCGACGGCAAGCCCGGCCAGCGCGCATACGATACGCTTGAGTATCGCGAATATGAGATTGAGCGTATTGCCCGTCAGGCATTTGAAGCTGCCCGTAAGCGCGGTAAGAAAGTTACCAGTGTCGACAAGGCAAACGTTTTGGAGACCAGCCGTATGTGGCGCGAAATCGTTCATCGTATTGGTGCGGAAGAGTATCCCGATGTTCAGCTCGAAGATTTGCTGGTGGACAACACGGCAATGCAGCTTATCAGCCGTCCCGCTGATTTCGATGTAGTGGTTACCGAAAACATGTTTGGTGATATTTTGTCCGACGAGGCTGCTCAGATCACTGGTTCGCTGGGCATGCTTGCAAGCGCTTCTTTGGGCGATGGCGTTGCTTTGTATGAGCCGAGCCATGGCAGTGCGCCCGATATCGCGGGCCAGGGCATCGCGAATCCCTTGGCTCAGATCATGTCGGTTGGCATGATGCTGCGTTACAGCTTTGATATGGGCCAAGCAGCAGATGACATCCAGCGCGCTATCACCGAAGTGCTTGACGAGGGTTGGCGCACGGGCGACCTGAAGGACGCTTCCACTCCTGCCGATAAGGTTGTTGGCACCGTTGCTATGGGCGATCTGATCGTTCAGCACCTGTAAGCCTAGACGCGTTTTTGCGGCCTCTGTCTTCCATGGCAGAGGCCGTTTTTTGTCTGTGGGAAAATGGGGACAGGTTCCAGATTCCCGCTTTTCATGGGAATCTGGTACCTGTCCCTATTTTCCCACCTGTGTTCCTTTTTTGTGTGCTAAAGCAGCGCTATAATAGTGCGGTTACAGGCACAGGAGTGCCTAAGTTGAGTTTTGAAAGAGAGCAGCACAGAGCATATGGCAGTGAAAGCACCTGAGGGAACCTTCGATCTTCTTCCTGATGATGTGCGGTTTTGGGATCATTTCCGCCAAACCGCATTCGAGATTTTCGGTCGTTGCGGCTATCAGCCCATTGAAACCCCGCTGTTTGAGCAGACGGATCTGTTCGTGCGCGGTATTGGTCAGTCCACCGATGTTGTTTCTAAAGAAATGTTCACTGTTGTTTCCGGTGGCAACATGGAAAAGCTTCTTGCTGGCGAATCACTGAAGGCAAAAAGCCGCCTTTCCCTTCGCCCGGAGGGAACGGCGGGTACTGTTCGTGCTGTGGTGCAGCACGACATGGTTCCGCAGGGCGGTGCTCCCGCAAAGCTCATGTATGCTGGGCCGATGTTCCGTGCCGAGCGCCCTCAGAAGGGCCGCTTGCGTCAGTTCCGCCAGGTGGGCGTTGAGTGCCTGGGTGCCGATGAGCCAACGGTGGATGCCGAAGCAATCATCATGTTGATGCGTTTCTACGAAGCCATCGGTATTCCCGCTTCGGAAACTCGCCTGCTCTTGAACTCTATGGGTTGCGAGAAGTGCCGTCCGGCTTACCGTGAAATGGTACGCGAGCACATCCACCAGCATTCGGAGGAGCTGTGCGAAGAGTGCAACCATCGTGCCGACCTGAACCCACTTCGTGCATTCGATTGCAAAAACGAGCATTGCCATGAGGTGATGGAGGGCGCTCCCAAGATCACCGATCACCTGTGTGACGATTGCCGTGCCCATTACGAGGCAGTAAAGGGCTATTTGGATGCTGCGGGTATTGCGTATGTCGAGGATTCCCGTCTGGTTCGTGGCTTGGATTATTACACGCGCACGGTGTTTGAGATCCAGGTTGATACGGGCATGGGCAGCCAGAACGCCATCGGTGGCGGTGGTCGCTACGACAAGCTCGCTAAAGAGGTTGGCGGTCGCGATACTCCGGGCTTGGGCTTTGCGCTGGGCTATGAGCGTTGCGTGCTGGCGTTGGAGGCGCTCGGTGCTAAAGCGTCGAGCGAAGTTGCGCCTGCTGCATTTATCGCTTGTGTTGACGATTCTACCCGTGCAACCGCTTTCAACTTGGCGCAGGAGCTTCGTGCTCAGGGGCTTTATATCGAAGTGGATCATCAGAAGCGCAGCCTGAAGAGCCAGTTCAAATTGGCCGACAAGCTTTCTGCTCGCAAGGTTATCGTGCTCGGTCCCGATGAGGTTGCCGAAGGCGTTGCCAAGATTCGCGATATGGAAACCCACGAAGAGCAGGCAGTAAAGCTCGATGCCGTTGCAAAGGCCTTGGCGTAGGGAATAGACATTTCGCCTGAATTTAATTACCGCACCGAGTTGCGCATGTGCGCTTCCCTGGTGAAGAGATACGTAGTAAACAGTAGCTGCTTTGCAAAGCAGCTGGTAGCGATAGGAAAGAGGAGCAAGCACTACCATGACCGATTATCTGAACGAATACTGCATGCACTCCCACACGTGTGGGCAGCTGCGCCGCAGCGACGTTGACGCAGAGGTTACCCTGACCGGTTGGGTATGGCACAACCGCGACCATGGCGGTCTTATCTTCGTTGACCTGCGCGATCGCGAGGGTTACACCCAGGTTGTCGTTGACCCTGATTGCGTAAGCGAAGAGGACTTCCACGTAGCTGAGCATCTGGGCCGCGAATATGCCCTGGAAGTTACCGGTAAGGTACGCGCCCGTTTGGACGAGGCTGTCAACCCGAATATGGCAACTGGCGAAATCGAGGTTTTGGCAAGCTCCGTCAAGGTGCTGAACACCTCCGTTACTCCTCCGTTCTCTATTGAAGACGGCATCGAAACCGACGAAACTACCCGTATGAAGTGGCGCTATCTCGACCTCCGTCGTCCCGAGATGTATGCAAACCTGAAGCTTCGTCATGTTGTTGCTCAGGCGATGCGCTCGGCTCTTAACAAGCGTGGTTTCCTTGAGGTTGAGACTCCTATCTTGGCAAACTCCACCCCTGAAGGCGCACGTGACTACATCGTTCCTTCCCGTCCCAACCCTGGCAAGTTCTATGCATTGCCCCAGAGTCCTCAGCAGTTCAAGCAGATGCTGATGGTAGGTGGCATTGAGCGCTATTACCAGATTGCACGTTGCTTCCGCGATGAGGACCTTCGTGCTGATCGTCAGCCTGAGTTCACCCAGGTTGATATCGAGATGTCTTTCGTTAAGGAAAACGACGTAATCGACATGATGGAAGGCGTTTTCCAGGAAGTTCTGGAAGCGGCTGGCGTAGAGCATGAGTTCCCGCTGCAGCGCATGCCCTGGAAAGAGGCAATGGATCGTTTCGGTTGCGACCGTCCCGACATTCGCTTCGGTATGGAGCTCGTTGAGCTTACCGATATCGTTCGCGGTTGCGGTTTTGGCGTATTCTCCAAGGCGGTAGAAGCCGGCAACATCGTTAAGGCTATCAACTGCAAGGGCGCTGGCGACTGGAGCCGTGGCGAGATCGAGAAGCTGGGCAACATCGCTTCCGAAAATGGCGCGAAGGGTATGGCTTGGATTGCTTACACCACCGACGGCAAGGAAAAGAGCCCCATCATCAAGTTCTTGGGTGATGAAGTTCATGCCAAGATCAAGGAAGCTATGAACGTAGAAGCGGGCGACCTGGTTCTGTTTGCTGCGGATACCTTCGATATCGCAAACGCTGTTCTTTCTGCTCTGCGTTTGCACATGGCTGATGCGTTGGACATCCCTCGTCCCGGTCATAAGCTGCTTTGGGTTGTCGATTTCCCGATGTTCAAGTTCGACGAGGAAACCAACAAGTATGCGGCAGAGCATCATCCCTTCACGATGATTCCTGAGGCTGACTGGGATAAGATCGAAACCGATCCTCTGGCTTGCGGCAGCTACAGCTACGATATCGTTATGGACGGCTTCGAAGCTGGCGGCGGCTCTATCCGTATTCATAACGCCGAGCTGCAGAAGCGCGTTCTTGCTCGTTGCGGCGTAGACGAAGAGGATATGGAAGTGAAGTTCGGTCACCTTATCCACGCTCTTGAGCTCGGTGCGCCCCCTCATGGCGGCATTGCTATCGGCCTTGATCGTCTGGTTATGCTCTTGGCTGGCAAGCAGTCCATTCGCGACGTCATCGCCTTCCCGAAGACGAGCTCCGCTTCCGACCCCATGACGGGTGCTCCGAATGCGGTTACCACAAAGCAGCTGAAGGAAGTAGCCCTCAGGACGCTTTAAGTGGGAACAGAGGGACAGGTACCGTTTTCCCGCTTTGTCCCAATCGTGGGATGTCAAAGATTTCCTTTGACGTAGAGTGGGCATGTTCCTTTCTCGCTTTAGCAAGTACAGCTATATGCCCGTTGGTTTATTGGCGAACCAACGGGCATTTTATTGTTGGCGTATTCCTAAAAATGGTCTGTCGCTATTTGGTTGTGTGGGGTAGGATTGCCCTTGGTTCTTTGTTCGGTGGAAAGGAATTGCGATGGGGAACAAGAAGTATTTCTTCTTTGATTACGATGGCACGCTGGCAGTGCCGCGCACCCGTTCAATTCCTCAAAGCGCCCTCGAAGCTCTTGATGAATTGCGAGCGCAGGGGCATTTCATCGCTTTGGCTACGGGGCGATTGCAGGTAAATGCGGTCGATTACATCGATTCAGCCGGTATTACCAACATTGTTGCCGATGGAGGTTATTCGGTTACATTGAATGGCGAGCTGAAGTGGATGGAGGGACTTCCGCTTGCTCCAGTGAAGAAATGCCTGCATATCCTAGAGGATCAGGGCATCCCTTGGGCGGTTAGCACTACCAATGAGTTGGTTCGCTATTCTCCACGGGAAGACTTTGCCGAGATAGCAGGGGATTACTATGTTCCCACTGAGTACGACCCCAATCTGCGCATCGATGATTTGAACTGCATTTATAAAGCGTATATACCTTGTTCGATCAAGGACGAGGATATGGTGTTTGCCACGGGAGCTCTCGACGAGGTTCCCCATGTGCGTTATGACTCCGACACCATTTTTATTGAGCCGATGGATAAACAACGGGGCATTAAGCGAATGATGAATTTGCTTAATGCGCCTTACGAAGATGTCGTGGTGTTCGGTGACGGCTTCAACGACGTTTCCATGTTTATTCCCGAGTGGACCTCGATTGCCATGGGAAACGCTCGGCAGGTTTTGAAAGAGCGAGCAAATTTCGTTACTACGAACTGCGATGATGATGGAATCATGAATGCTTGCAAGCACTATGGATGGATTCGAGGTTAGCATGGGGCGCTTTAAAAATGCATGGCAGCATTTCTGCACCATCTCACATCATAAGGTTTTGGTTTGCCAGCATTGCTTCAAGGTCGGTTTATATCGCCAGGGCATCATGCATGATTTGTCCAAGTACTCTCTGACGGAGTTCAGGGTAGGCGTTAATTATTATCAGGGCGATAGGAGTCCTAATACGGCCGAGCGTTCTGATTTGGGCTACTCTACGGCTTGGTTGCACCATAAGGGACGCAATCGCCATCATTATGAGTATTGGATCGACATGAAGGGCAATCGCGACGCAACGCTTGAAGGCAAACCCATGCCTACGCGCTATGTGGTGGAGATGTTCTGCGACCGTATGGCAGCTAGCAAGGTGTACCAAGGCAGTGCCTATACCGATGCAAGCTCATTAGAATACTTGAGGCTTGAGCAGAGCGCCAAGGGCGAGCTGCTGATGCATCCCGACACAAAGGCGCTTCTAGAGCGCATGCTTACTTGGCTTGCGGAAGATGGCGAGGAGATTGCCCTTCGTCGTGTTCGCAATGAGATAGTAAAGCCGCGTCACCGCGAGCCAAATACCCCAAAGTTTTAGTGGGAATATAGGGACAGGTCCTATATTCCCGCCTCATGAGAAGAGCCTCGCTTGCGACATATCGCGCAAGCGAGGCTCTTCCTTTGTGTGCCATATCTAAGTGGAAAATGGGACCTGCCCCTACATTCCCGCTATTCTGTTTCTTCGGGCTTTTTCTTGGGCTGGCGGACGTTAACTTTCAGGCTTGCCAGGCTTACGCGCGAATGTGCCGGAATGGACTCAGTAACAAAAGCGCCGCCTGCTATGACAGTGTCTTCGCCGACGATGGTCTCTCCGCCCAGGACACTAGCATTTGAGTAAATAGTCACATTGTCTTCGATGGTGGGGTGGCGCTTCACGCCGGCAAGCTTTTGCCCCGCGCGAGTGGAAAGAGCGCCAAGCGTTACGCCTTGGTAGATCTTCACATGGTTGCCGATAACGGTGGTTTCGCCGATAACGACACCCGTTGCATGGTCGATAAAGAAGTATTCGCCGATGGTTGCGCCGGCATTGATGTCAACACCAGTGCCGCTATGGGCGTATTCAGTCATGATGCGGGGGATAAGCGGCACGTTCTGCGTGTACAGTTCGTGGGCGATGCGGTATACGAAGATGGCAAAGAAGCCCGGATAGGAAAAGATAATCTCTTCCTTGCTTTGCGCGGCTGGGTCGCCATCGAAAGCGGCCTGAACATCGGTAAGCAGCACGCGCTGGATTTCGGGCAGCTTCTCGAAGAAATTCTTACAGATCTCGTCTACGCGAGTCTCAACTTCCTCTTCGCTGATGTCTTCGGCTCCCTTGAACAGCAGCGCTTCTTTCAGCTGACGGCGCAGGGAATCTTCGATACGGATCAGCGTTTCGCCGATGAAGTATTCGGGGTTGGTGCCGGTGGGAGTTTCATCACCGAAATAGCGAGGGAACATCACGCGGCGCAGATCCTTGATGATGTTGATGATGGCTCTCTTGTTGGGAAAGTGCTTGTCGGGGTCGGTGAAGAAGATCTCGGTGGCGCTGTAGTTTTTGGCGATACCAGCAACGATTGAGTCGAGGTTTTCGTTGAACATGCGGTCCTCTTTCGGTTGATGATGCGCTTAAGGTTGATGAGCGCGTTTTTGTTTTTCCTATCGTAGCGTGAAGCGATGCGTACTCCAATACACGAACCGTTAATTCCGACCATTTTTGTAGGTTTTTGGCAGGGAAGCGTTGACCGGGCATGATTGCTGGCTTGCTGTATCTGTGTAGCCAGGGAAGTTGGTGGAAGGGGTTGGGAGCGGGAATTGCCCGCAAGGCTGCATCTGCGTAACTGGGGAAGATGGGGCGTTTCGGGCATTAGCAGAGCGGGCGTCCGCCAGATCGAGGGTCCAAGGCGAGAGCCAAATGCTGAGGCGAGCAGCTATTGGATAAAAGATATGTGGGGAAATAGTTAGATAAACTAAGTAATTTACAAAGTGCGCTACAGTTATTTCTTGCAGTTATTGGACAAAACATGCATTTATGAAGAGAACTTAGCGCACTGCATACAACAGCAGTGGTGCGCATAGAGCCGCGCGGGGTTTCTCGTGGCATTGAGGAGATCGAATTGATTCGCATCATCGTTGACTCGGGATCTGACCTGTTACCGGAGGTCGCCCATGAGCACAACATTCAGGTTTTGCCGCTTCTCGCCAATGTGGATGGGGTCGAGTATCGCGATGGGATCGATTTGAAGCGCGATGATTTTTATACGTTGCTCGAAGAAACGGGCGCGTTTCCTAAGACCTCCCAAGTGTCACCCCATGTGTTTGCCGAGGCATTCAGAGAAGCGCGCGATTCAGGTGATCAGGTTATCGCTATTACTCTTTCTTCGGCGTTGAGCGGTACCTATCAAAGCGCCAAACTTGCGCAAGCCATGGTGGGAGAAGAGGGCGTTTATGTCGTTGACTCCCTGTCTGCATCGTACGCCATCGCCATGATTGCGGAATATGCCAGCGCGCTGCGTGACGAAGGCTTGTCTGCAAAGCAGATCGTTGCCGAAATCGAACGATTCAAAGGTCGGGTGAAGCTGGTTGCCATGCTTGACACGTTGGAGTACCTGCAGCGCGGCGGGCGCTTGCCCAAAGCTGCCGCCCGCTTGGGTGAGGCTGCGAAGCTGAAGCCCGTTGTGGTGATTAGCGAAGAGGGCGAAGTGGGTCTTAGCACGGCTGTGCTTGGACGAAAACGTGCCCTCGATACGCTATTGAAGAAGGTTGCTAAATATTCGGTTGATGCTTCTTTCCCTGCTATTCCGATTTACTCCTTTGGCACAAAAACATGTGCAAAGATGGAGGATGAGATGGCAGGTGCTGGTATGAGTTTGTCTGACAGACATCAAATCGGGTTCGTGATCGGCTCCCATATTGGCCCAGGTGCTTACGGTGTTGTCTTCGTAGAGCAGGAGTAGCTCATGCTGAATTCCCCGCTTCTCGGTTAAAAGTTTACTATGGCTAATTTCTGACAGTATTCCGACTTCTTGCAGGTATCATGGGCATCGATAAAGAATGCCCTTTGCGCAATGCAAAAGGGCCGTATTGTAAGAATCGAGGGTCCATATGCGTTTTCTCGGCGAGGATATTACGGTATTGGCAGGACACGGCTTTGATGAAAAGGGGCCGTATCTTCTCATCAACGATATAAGCAAAGCGGCGCAGTATCGTTTTAGCGTGAGAGGCAGGGCGTTTACTTTGAAGCGACTGCCTGAACGGTATTGCGTTGGCAGGTTTGATTTGCTTACGCACCAGAAGAGCGTGTGTCCTTTGCAAGTAAAACTGTTGCCCTCGGAGAAAGACAGCATGTGTCCTGCTTGCAGGGAGGCGACAGGATTCAACCCATCTTTTTATTACGCTGAAACAATATCGCCGCAACAGCGCGCCTACAATGAAACGCCCCATTACGTTTACCTGGCCTATTTCTCTAAACAGCATATTAAAGCGGGTATCTCATCGGAAACGCGAGGCATAGAACGTTTGCTGGAGCAAGGAGCCCGTGCCGCCTGCGTTGTTGGGCGCTTTCCTAATGCGTATGAAGCTCGCGTTTTGGAGGCTGCATTATGTGCTCAGCAGCAGATACTGGAAACTATGCGTGCATCGGTGAAAGCGCGGTTGCTTGCGGAAGAGCCCTATAAAGCCGTGGAGGCTTGTGAGACGCTAGAAACTAGAGCGAGCGCCTTGGCTCAGATTGATGAGGTGGTCCGTGCGGGATTTTCGTTAAAGGAAGGCGCCCAGGATCTTTCGCACTATTATTTTGGAGGTCCGTCACCCGATGTTAGCGAATTGCAGTTGCCAAATGGCCATGAAACCGAATGCGCGGGAGAATGCCTTGGGATGGTCGGGGATAAGCTGGTTATGAGACAGGGTAGTTTTGGGTATGTGGCTTCCCTTAAAGAATGGGTTGCTCATGCGATCGATCTTTTTGAGGGAGAGGTTCACTTCGAATACGAGTCGGCACCGCAGCAGATCTCGTTGTTCTAACTTCGAGCGCCTTGGGCTCTACAAATGTTTTGGTTTTAAGCGCCGTTCCGGTTTGAACTGCCTCCCATTTCTCATGTCCAAGAATTGGGAGGCAGTTCAGTTCCGGGCGGCGTTTTCTATTTTCGTAGGGACGCTTCTCCAGAAACGAGGCTTTTGGATAGCTCGGCTAAACGCTTGGCCGAAAGATGCTTTCCTTCCTTAACCCACTGTCGATAGAGAGTTAGTGCTGTATTGCAGCTAAACATAAGAACAAGGGAGATCTCGGCAGCAGAAAGGCGCCCGAACTTTCGGGTGTTGATGCGCTGAAGCTCGGTTAGTCGGGCGATGAGCGTACTGCTGATGCTTTCTGAGCTGGTACCGCAAACCAAGCATTCGTAAACAGGATTCTGATTTCCTTCATCGCAGAGATGGAGGATCAATTCAGCGACGAATTGCTCGTTGTTTTCAGGCAGATTCAGGCCTTCGGTTTTGTCGAGAAACGACCCCAGGAAAACATCGAGGTATTCCTGGGCAAGGTTTTCAAGTGCGGGGTAGTGACGGTAGAACGTTTTTTTGCCGATGCGCGCTTGGCGACATAGTTCAGCAACGGTAATGGATTCGAGCGCTTGTTTGCCGGCAAGCTCTTCAAAGGATCCGTGGATGGCCTCAAGGGTCTTTACAATGCGAAGGTCGGTGGCGTTGGCCATTCGTTTCTCCTTGTTGCTGTTGAATGTCTGTTTTATTCTTTGACTCATAGTACCCAATAACACTGCAGGATTGGATCATTGTGACGAATAACACAAGGGTATATTAAGCTATGTAAGTAGCATAACTCTACATAATCCCAGGTGAACATGGTGATACTAGGGTGTTGTCGATGTGAGTTTTGGCATAAAAAAGGCAGCTGTTTTGCTGCCCTCGATTCAATAATGGGTTAACCCGAAACGTTTACGTGGTTTATTTTCCGGAAGCTTTTTCCAGGGCTTCAGACAAAAGCGCTCCTACCTTTGCTCCGATTACGTCTAAGCCTGCTGCGCTTACGCATTCGCATTTGCCGATGCCGTATTCGCGGGCGAGCATTGCGATGTTTTGGTAGCCGCAGTCGGCCTCGTCGGGGAGCATGCCGCCGCGGGTGGTTACGTATACCAGCTTGTCGGCGTTGCATAAGCCAACGGGACCGTGCTCGCCGTAGCGATACAGGATGCCCACCACATCGATGTCCTCGATGTACGCCTTAAGCGAAGCGGGGTAGCTCGAAGCCCAGAACGGTGCAGCGATAACAATGCGGTCGGCATCGCGGAACTGACGAGCGCGGGCGAATGCTGCATCATCGAGTCTGCCTTCTTCTGCCAGTTTCTGGCGGGCATTCAACGTTTCTGAGGTTAGGGGCGCAATCTTTTCCTCTTCAAGCACCACTTCGTTTACCTCGAAGGGCTCTTCAGCCTGCATTGCCTCGATAACTCCCCGGGCGAGTTTCAAAGAACGGGAGGTTTCGCGGTTCACGCATGCGTTTACGAACAGTAGTTTCTTCATGGGCTCGTTTCCTTTCGGGCTTGCGCTTTTGGTCGGTGCACGGGAAGGGGGCTTGCTCTGCGACGTTCGCCACCATTTCCCAGAAGCTCCGTAAGCGATAAATGAAAGCCCCTTTAGCGTAACGCTAAAGGGGCTTTCATGATCTGGTTTGTTGCGTTTGGGATCGGATGATCATTCGGCAGTTATGCCTGTCGATAGTGGCGCAGGAAGTCGTCCAGATTGGTCATGCATTCGCTGAGCACTTCGATGCGCGGCAGATATACCACGCGGAAATGGTCGGGTTGTTGCCAGTTGAAGCCTTTGCCTGGAACCAGCAGGATCTTCTTTTCATGCAGCAAATCAAGAGCAAATTGTTCATCGTTGGTGATATTGAATTTCTTTGCGTCGATTTTCGGGAAGATGTAGAAGCCACCCTTTGGTTTTACCGCGGTAATGCCGTCAATGCTGTTGAGGGCGTTGTACACGTATTCGCGCTGTTCGTATACACGTCCACCGGGAACCACATAGCTTTCTACACTTTGGTGTCCCCAAAGTGCCGTTTGAACGATGCTTTGTGCGGGAACGTTGGAGCACAGGCGCATGTTCGAGAGCATATCGATTCCCAGGATGAAGTCACGAGCGCAGTCGCGGTTGCCGGAAAGTACCATCCAGCCAATGCGATAGCCAGCGATCATGTGGCTCTTCGAGAGGCCGCTGAAGGTGACGCAGAACAGGTCGGGAGCCATGCTGGCGATAGACACATGCTCTTCACCGTCGAACACCAGGCGGTCATAAATCTCATCGGAGAAGATCATGAGCTGGTGCTTGCGGGCCACATCGACTATCTCCTGCAACACTTCGCGCGGGTACAGTGCGCCCGTGGGATTGTTGGGGTTGATGATGACGATGGCCTTGGTGCGCGGTGTGATTTTGCTTTCGATGTCTTGAATGTCGGGATACCACTCCGCCTGCTCGTCGCAAATATAGTGCACGGGATTGCCGCCTGCGAGTGTTGCACACGCCGTCCAAAGCGGGTAGTCGGGGCTTGGGATAAGGATCTCGTCGCCATTATCGAGAAGAGCTTGCATACACAGGTTGATAAGCTCGCTCACGCCGTTGCCGGTGTAAATGCTGTCCATGTCCACGTTGGGCAGGCCTTTGATCTGAGAGTACTGCATGATGGCCTTGCGGGCGCTGAAGAGCCCCTTCGAGTCGCTGTAGCCTTCGCAGTCGGGCAGCTGGTGACGCATGTCCTGCACAACTTCATCTGGAGTGCGGAAGCCGAAGGGGGCGGGGTTGCCGATGTTGAGCTTCAGGATGCGCATGCCTTGGCGTTCCATGCGTGCCGCTTCGTCTACAACCGGGCCTCGAACGTCGTACAGGACGTTGTCGAGCTTGGAGGATTTCTTGAACTGACGCATGGGTGCACTTCCTTCTGTGGTGGTTGCCGCAGTACCGTTTGCTTGTTCGCTGCTGGCTTCTGTGGTGTTGCTTTTGGTGGTTGCAGTGGTTGCCGAGTTGGTTTGGGCGGGTTTGCTCTCGTGGGTTTTGCCTTCGGCGAGCCACGATGTAGGAACGTTTAGTGTTTGGGCTAGCACCGCCATGACGTCGGGGCGGGGAATTGTTTTTCCGCTTACATATTGGCTTACCTGGCTTTTGCCCAGCTTGAATCCAAGAGCTTCAGCGGCATGGATGAGGTCGGTTTGCTTCATGTTCGCGCTGCCCATGGCAGCTTTAAGCCGATCGGAAAACGTTTGCTGCGCCACGCTGTCTCCTTAAGTTCAAACTAATTTTGAACTTTTCTTGGCACTGAAGTGAAAAGTTCAATTTATAAGAGGATAGCATGTCATTAAATTGAACTGAAGAGAATATCGGTAAAGTAAATTGAACTATGGCTACAAAAAAAGCGAACGGCAACGCGCCGTTCGCTTGAAAGAGCTAGGGGGTTGCTCCCCGCCCACATCGTGCTAAGTGCAAAAAGTGGGAAAATGGGACCTGTCCCTATATTCCCACTATTCCTGCAGGCCCTCGATGTAGTTGATCAGGTCGCCTACGGTTTCCAGGTCTTCGGGCTCGCCGAACTCGATGCCACATTCGTCTTCCAGATCGCAGATGAGTTCAACCATGTCGAGGGAATCGATACCCAGAGAATCGAAGGTAGAGTCTTCGGTAACCTGCTCGGGCTCGATGTCGAGGTTGTTGTTGAGAAGGGTGGTAATGGTGTTCATGATATCCATGATGAAAGTCCTTTCGTTGTGCGATAAAACGCGAGGACATTGTACCCGATTACGCCGTATCGACCAGCGAAAGCGCGAGATCCTAACGAATTAGCACCGAGGGGAATTGCAAAGTAGAAATGGCGGAGACGTGTGCGAATCGAACACACCTGAGACGTTCTGCGCGCCTCTCAGCGGCTTTGAAGGCCGTGGGGCCCACCAGGACCCATCCGTCTCCCTATGGAAACCGTGCCCATAATACCTTTTCAGGCGCGAAAAACCAGGTTTTTACCGCTTAATTCGGTAATCGGCAAAAGCTGGACAAGCGGCCTTTTGTCTGTTTAACGGATAGGGCTGCCTGCGTATTTACGCTAAGCTTCTTTGGTCTCCCGATCGTTTCGTGATGCGCTTTTCGTCGAAGTATTCAAGAAGGGGAATAGCGTACTTGCGGCTTGTGCCCATCGCGTCTTTGAGCTCGGTTGCCGTGGCGCTCCCTTTTTCCTGGAGACATGCAACAGTTGCCTCCTGCAGTTGCTGCAGCGACTCTGCGGTAAAGCAGTAGGTTTTGTTCACACGCAATGCCCGTCCTTGTTTCTCAAGTGCCAAGAGTGCTTTGCGGCCTTGCGCTGCATCAAGCCCTGCTTCCTCAAAGACATCATCGACGGGAGGTGGGGTAGTGCCATGTGAGTGCAGCGCGGCGTAGAGGGAATCGGCTGCCTGTTTTTCCAAATTGCGGGCTCCAGCTCCTGCCTTTGGATGGCTAATCTCGTTTTTCTCAAGGACAAGCTTTCCTGTTGCTATGGCTTCTTCCAGCAATGCCTTGAAGCATTCGTCTGGCAGATGGCGTGGGTAGCGCTGCTTAAGGGCGTTGATTGCCATGCCGGTAGCAGCTGGCTTGTTTGCATGGAAAGCCGCCAGGATATTCTCCATGGCCATGATGTGTCGTTGAACCGTGGTGCGCTTGGCCCAGAGTTCATGGCTTGCGCCCAATGATGCGTATTCAGGTCGTTTGGCTTTTTTGGCTTCCGACTCAAGCAATTTGGCAATGTGCTCCACGGGGAGGTTGGCTATACGGGAAATTTCCTTTTCCGAAATGGGGATATCGTACGAATCGATAATCGCATGACAAATAGCAAGATTGTCGCTTTCGGTTAAGGCAGCCAAAAGCGAGCGGTCCTCATCCTTCAGATTCGTTCGGTGATGCGGGATGCTGTTAAGGACGGTGCCGCCGCCAATGACGCGAACTGGCGAAAACGATCGAACGATAAAGCGGTCACTGCGTGAAATGGGCAAGGGCACGTCGAGGCGTATTTGCGCGAAGGCGGTTTGCCCCGGGGCAAGTTCACTGAGACCATCCATCAAAAGAAGACGCCCCGTTACTTCTCGGGTGCCATGGGCAATGTGCACGGTTGATCCGCTCTCAAATGGCTTTGCCTGCGTATTGGTTGCTGGCAGGTAGGTAAACTGAGCGTCAAAACGGTTGCTTGCCTCCAAGGTGCCTGGCGTTATCAGGAAATCACCAGGATCGAGGTCTTCCTTTTTAACGCCCACCAAATTCAGTGCGGTTCGGTTGCCGGCAAGGCTTTCTTGAACTTCGGATCCATGAACCTGCACTGATCTTACGCGCGTGAGGATGCCAGAAGGAACCACCTCAAGCTCCATGTCGGGCACGACAGACCCCTGCCATAGGGTTCCTGTTACAACCGTGCCTGCGCCCTTGATGGTGAAAACGCGATCGATGGGAAGGCGGACGGGACCTTCCTTGGAGGTGCTTCTCAGTTTCTGCGCCTGATCTGCAAGAACACTCTTTAGCTCATCGAGCCCCTGTCCTGTTCGTGCGGAAACGGGAACAAGCGGAGCATCGGCAAAGGGCGTTCCTTCTAAGCCTACCCGCACTTCCTCGCTGACCAGTTCAATCCATTCTTCGTCTACAAGATCGCATTTGGTGAGGGCGATAACGCAATTGGTAATGCCGAGCAGCTGAAGGACTGCGGTGTGCTCGCGTGTTTGGGGCATGATCCCGTCATCTGCCGCTATGCACAGCAGAGCAAGGTCGATGCCCGAAGCGCCGGCGATCATTTGACGAACAAAGCGTTCGTGGCCCGGCACATCCACCACGCCAAGAAACGTTCCGTCGGGAAGGGGGAGGCGGGCAAACCCCAGTTCAATGGTGATTCCCCTACGCTTTTCTTCGGCAAGGCGGTCTGGGTCGGTACCGGTAAGCGCTTCGATCAATGTCGATTTGCCGTGATCGATATGGCCGGCAGTGCCGACGATAAGGGGGCTTTCGCTTTTGTGATGTGCCATAAGGATCTCCAAACTAATGTGAGCGAGCAAGGAAGTCCGCGAGTGCTGCGGCGATTTCTTCGATTTCTTCGTTGTTCATAAGAGTTCGTGCGTCAAAAAGCAGCTTCTCTCGGTTAATACGAGCTATGACGGGGGTGCGACGATTTTGGGCAAGGTAGGCGGCACACTCTTGTGCGCTCCAGCCCGAGGGTTCGATCTCAACCGCATAGGAGGGGATGTCGTACATGGGAAGAGAGCCGCCTCCCGCACGCGCAATGCTTGTTACGACAGAGATACTGCATGATCCTTCGGGGACTGAAGCAGAAATTGCTTTGCGCAGTGATTCTGCCTGCTCTTCTACTGTTTCGGCAGGCGCGGTGAGCATATGCAAGGTTGGTATATACTCGTGTGCCTTCTCGGGGTCGAGGTACAGGCGAAGGGTGGCTTCAAGTGCGGCGATGGTCATTTTGTCGAGGCGCAAAGCACGTGCTAACGGATTCTTCTTCAGGCGATCTATCAGGCATTTGTTGCCGACAATGATGCCTGCTTGTGGGCCGCCGAGCAGTTTGTCTCCCGAGAAGGAAACCAGATCGCAGCCTTCAAGCGCTTCAGTGACCGTGGGCTCCCCGTAGCCTTCGAGGCCTCGCAGTGGAAGGAGCATGCCAGAGCCAAGATCCTCATATACCAGAAGGTTATCTTCGCCAGTGCCGCTTCTGCGCTCGTTTTCACGAGCGGCGATCGCCTTCAACTCTTTTGCTTCTACCGATTCGGTAAAACCGATAAGGCGATAGTTGGAGGTATGAACCTTCAGCAGCATGGCGGTATCGGGTGTGATAGCGCGCTCGTAGTCGGAGGGGTGGGTTTTATTGGTGGTGCCCACTTCAACCATGTGCGCATTGGAGAAGTCCATAATATCGGGAATGCGGAACGAGCCGCCGATTTCGATGAGCTCGCCACGGGAGATGACTGCTTGACGGTTGCGGGCGAATTCGTTGAGTACCATCATCACGGCAGCGGCATTGTTGTTGACCGCAATTGCTGCTTCTGCTCCAGTCAGGGTGCAGATTAGCTCTTCGCAGTGGGAATGCCTGCTGCCGCGTTGCATGGTGACAAGATCGTATTCCAGCGTGGAGTAGCCCTTTGCGGCGTTTTCGACTGCCGTTACCGCTTGCGGTGCGAGGGCGCTTCGTCCCAGATTGGTATGGAGTATCACGCCTGAGGCATTGATCACCTGCTTGAGCGAGGGCTCGGCCTGCGCTTGCAAACGACGGAGCGTTCCGTTTGCTATCTCTTCTTCTGCGGGCGCCGAACTACCTTCGAGGATCATAGTGCGGGCTGCTTCAACTTCCTTGCGAATGCAATCGACTACCAGTTCGTGGGGAAAGGCCTCCATTGGGATAGACCGAGAAAGCGTGGTGAGCACTTCGTCTACGGCAGGAAGGGCTCGCAGGGCTTTGAGCTGGAGTTCTGTTGGCATAGTTTGCAACCTCTTCTGTGTCTGATCGGTTCAAACCCAAATGTCGGGAGTGTATTCAAGCGCACATTATAAGAAGCTTCGTATTTAAAGGGCTTGCTTTTCCCATTAGTGGGCAATTTGAGGCACTGAAGTGAAAAGTTAGTGTGACAATCGCACGTCAATGGGTATAATCAGCGCGGCAAAAGCATGATGTTCAGCTGTTTTCTGCCTATGAGCTGGCCACGATGTGTTTGCCGTCGCTGCCCGATCGGGCCTTTGCTGCGCTTGATTCTGTCCCAAGCGCCATCTTTTCTGCATCCCCGCCCGCGTGGTGGGCTTCCTGTTGTGTCGGGCAAACTGTGCCATTCCCCAATGCGGCATTAGCAGTTTTGCCCCTTCCCCCCTCAATGAAGGAGACTTGCGTGAACTCTGAGACTAAAGAACGAGTAATTCTCGTTGCATGCGGCGTTGTTGCTGCTGCCGTTGCTATCATGCTCGCATCGAACGGCAATCCGGGCAACATGGCAATTTGCATCGCCTGTTTTGTTCGTGATACCGCTGGCGCCATGAAGCTGCAGACCAACGAAACGGTGCAGTACCTGCGCCCCGAAATCATTGGCATCATTGTTGGCGCTTGCGTTATGGCATTTGCAAACAAGGAATTCAAGGCAACAGCTGGTTCTTCCCCCTTTACCCGCTTTGTCCTTGGCTTTGTAATGATGATTGGCTGCCTGATCTTCCTGGGTTGCCCCCTGCGCATGGTTCTGCGTATGGCGGGCGGCGACCTTAACGCCTGGGTTGCCCTTATTGGCTTTGCCGCTGGTATCGGTGTTGGCGTTCTGTTCCTGAAAAAAGGCTTTTCGCTGGGCCGCGCTGAAGCGGTAAAGAAGGCAGAAGGTCTTGCTCTCCCCGTTATCGTTATCGCCGTGTTCATCTTGAGCATTACCACCACTGTGTTTGCCGTTTCCCAGTCGGGTCCTGGCAGCATGCATGCCCCAGTTGTTCTTTCCATCATCGGCGGTATTGCTTTTGGCGTTATCGCTCAGCGCACGCGCCTTTGCTTCGCCGGCGGCCTGCGTGACACCTTCCTGGTACGTGATGGTTGGGGCTTGGTTGTAATCGGTATCCTGTTTGCCGGCGTGCTCATTTACAACCTTGCTTCTGGGCATTTCAACCTTAGCTTCGCCGATCAGCCCATCGCTCATACCGATGCTCTTTGGAACATTTTGGGTATGTTTGTTGTGGGCTTCAGCGCTACGCTTTTGGGCGGCTGTCCTCTGCGTCAGATGGTATTGGCTGGCTCTGGTTCCGGCGATTCCGCTGTAACGTTTATCGGACTTCTGGTTGGAGCGGCATTTGCCCACAACTTCGGTATTGCCTCTAGCCCCAAGGGCGTAACCGAGGCTGGTCAGATTGCCACCGTAGTTTGCATCGTCGTATTGTTCGTCATTGCCGCTGTTAACCTTAAGCGTGCACGTTCATAAAGGAGCTCAATATGGTTACCGTAGACGCAAAGGGTTTGTTTTGCCCTGAACCATTAATGATGACCCAGGATGCCCTTAAAAAGAATCCTGACGAGCAGGTGGTTGTAGAGGTTGATAGCGCATCTCCGCGCGACAATATCCTGCGTCTTGCTCGTCGCAAGAAACTGAATGCCACTGTTGATGAAAAAGATGGTGTGTTCACCATTACTATCGGCTAACGTTTCGTAGCTTTGTTTGCCCCGATCAGCGCCTTGTTTCCAAGGAGAGTCTGGTCGGGGCTTTTTTATGCAAATGAAAATGGATTAAGGCTGAGCGTATTGCAGCGCGTTTGTCGTCTTGGGTCTACCGTAGGCGCTTTTCCTCAGGGGGAAACGGGGCATCGAGCTATAGTTTGAGGTATCGAGGGTAATCGGACGCCTGTGGCTCATTCTGCGTTTTCGCCATCGTAACTGTTCCGTTTGCCCGTTAATTTCGCCCTAAGTCAAACAAAGGGCGGCGTTCGCGTGTCTGCGACGCGTTCGCGCTTCTGCACTGTTGAGTGGCGGTAGTTATGTGCGTGCATGTTAGGTTTTGCCCGAAGCCATGTGCACCTGTTCGCTGCTCATGTTCACACACCAAAAGAAAGAGCGAGGCAACTGGCATGCCCAATAGGGGGCTGGCAGTGTTTGCCCTCGCACGAAGGGAGCAACTAATGGCAGATAATCATGAAATGTGGAAGAACCTGGGCATGGATCTCGAAACGCACGATCAGCTCTGTGCTGTTCTTCCCACCGCATTTGGCGATGTGTATTTGAGTCAGGAAAACCGCCCAGAGGGAATGGCATTTTACGATTTCGTCGTTTCAGACATTCACGGTATCCGACCTGCTGAGCTCATGGAGCTTCAAAAGGCGGGCGGCAAGGTGTTCGGCACCTTTTGCGTGTATGTCCCCGATGAGGTGGTAATTGCATGCGGCGGCGCTGTTACCGGTTTGTGCGGCGGCTCGCAGTTCTGGGTTCCCGAGGGTGAAAAGGTGTTGCCTGCTGATACCTGCCCGCTGGTCAAGGCTTCATTGGGTGCACATTTTGGCAAGACCTGCCCCTATTTCAGCGTTGCCGATATGTATGTGGGTGAAACCACCTGTGACGCTAAGAAGAAGGCGTATGAAATCCTGGGCGCTGACAAGCAGACCTACGTTATGGACATGCCTCAGATGAAGCGCGCCAAGGACATTGAGAAATGGACGGGTGAAATCGCTGAGTTTGCTCGCGAGGTTGAGCGCGTGACTGGCAATGAACTTACCGCTGAAAAACTTGCCGATGCCATCAAGGTTGTTAATGCCAAGCGTCGTGCTTTGGCGCGTGTTTTTGCGGCTACCAAGAACACGGACTGCATTCCTATTTCCGGTAAGGATCGCCTGCTCATGACCCAGATCGCGTTCTTCGACGATCCAGAGCGCTGTGCTCAGAAGGCAAACGAGCTTGCCGACGAGCTCGAGCAGCGCATTGCCGATGGGGTAAGCGTATTCCCCGAGGGTACCAAGCGCATTTTGATCACCGGCACGCCCATGGCTATTCCCAATTGGAAGCTCCATCATGTTATTGAGACCAGCGGTGCAGCTGTGGTTTGCGAGGAAATGTGTACGGGAACGCGCTATTTCGAGCATTTGGTTGACGAAACCCAAACCACTATCGAGGGTCAGTTCCAGGCTATTTCCGAGCGCTATATGAAGAACAACTGCGCTTGCTTCACGCCTAACACCGGTCGAATCGACGACATTATCCGTCTGGCGCGTGAGTACCAGGTTGATGGTGTTATCGATGCCAACCTGAAGTTCTGCACCACCTACAATGTGGAGAAGTCCTCGGTCGCTGCTGCTCTCGAGGCAGAAGGCATTCCTTGCCTTGATTTGGAAACCGACTATACCGATAACGATGCTGAACAGCTGCGTACGCGTATCCAGGCATTTGTCGAGATGCTTGGCTAGTTAAGTCCTTGCCGGGTGGGGTCTCGTGTCCACCCGGCTTTTATTTGAGCAGAAAGGGAGATCATGCTGGGGATCGGAATCGACATCGGTTCAACGGCAACGAAGGTTGCCGCCGTAGATGAGCGGGGTACCGTTGTCGACTCGTGGATGCATCCAACTGGATTCAGTAGCGTCGAGGCGGCTACGACGGCCAGGGCGCACTTCGAAGAAGTGGGTTTGCTTGTCCGGGAGCATTCCGTGGTTGCCACAGGATACGGTCGCAACGCAGTTTCTTATGCCGACAAGGTGGTAACTGAAATCACGTGCCACGGAAAAGGTGCTGCCTGTCTTTTCGGCCCCGATGGGGTGGTGATAGACGTTGGCGGTCAAGACACAAAGGTTATTTGGCTATCCGATGGCGTGGTAAAGAAGTTCCTGATGAACGATAAATGCGCTGCGGGGACGGGCCGTTTTTTGGAGATCATGGCCGATAGGCTTGCGGTAAGTCAGCTTGAATTGGCCGATTTGGCACGCATCGGTAAGCCCACCACGATTTCGAGCATGTGCACGGTGTTCGCTGAGAGCGAAGTTATTTCCCTTGTTGGAAGGGGAGAACCCCGTGAGAATATTGCTCGCGGAGTAATCGATTCTGTTGTTGGCCGCGTTGCCGCTATGGCGTCGGGAGCAAAAGGGATGCCCGTTTACCTTACCGGCGGTCTTTGCGCTAATGAGTTTATTGTCGAGTGCCTTTCTTCTGCTCTCGGCACCACGGTGAAAACCTGCCCCGAAGCGCGCTATGCCGGTGCTATTGGGGCCGCTCGTATTGCGGCTGGTGTTGCGTAATGCCAGCGAAGGATGCGTGTTACGTGCTTGTACGCACGAGTACCGAGGCTTTTGATTTGTACGAACGCATAAGGGATGCAGGTGTGCCTGCGCGGGTGGCTCCCGCCCCTCATGGTATGCAGGCGTGTTGCGGAACTTCCGTGATGCTCGATCCTGCCGATGTGGATCGTGCGCGTGCTGTTATTGATGAGGCTCCGTATCCCATTGAACGGATTGTTCGTGTTGCGGGTGCGGTCGACCCATCACGTGACAAGTTCTGTTAAGGGGTGCCTATTGATGCCGCTGATGTTCTCACCGTTTCCTGGGCGGAACTTACCGCTTTGAATGGTTAGGGTGATGTCTTGTGGGGTAGGGTTGTTTTCATGATCATTGTTGCTTTCCATACCACGGCTGACGCATTCGGGTTTGAAGAAATAGCCAAGCGCTACGGCCTTGAAGGTCGTTTGGGCACTATCCCGCGGAGCATTTCGGCTGGTTGCGGTTTTGCCTGGCTTGTCGAACAGGGCTCTAGGGAAAATCTTCAGCGATTCATCATCCAGCAGGGACTTGAGTGCGAAGGGATATACGAACAATGAGGATTCTGAATATTACCGCCCAAAAGCCCGATAGTACGGGCAGCGGTGTGTACCTGGCTGAAATGGTGCGTTGCGAGGTTGCCGCCGGTCATAGTGCCGCGGTTATTTGCGGAATCGCCCCCGATGATCCGCTGCCGTTTCCTTCTTGCGTAAGCGCGTACCCGGTTCATTTTGAAACGGACGAAGTGCCGTTTCCCGTATGCGGTATGTCGGACGAAATGCCCTACCGGGCAACGCGGTATCGCGACATGGACAATAAGATGGTTTCTTGTTTTCGCGCCGCTTTCGCGAAGAGAATCGAGCGGGCGGTAGAGGAATTTTGCCCCGATGTGGTGGTATGCCATCACTTGTATCTGCTTACCGCTTTGGTGCGAACCGTGGTTTCCGACGTCCCGGTGTTTGCCATTTGCCATTCCACCGATCTTCGCCAAATGCGTACGCACAGCCTTGAGCGCGATGCCATTATTGAAGGCATCCGTTCTCTGACGGGCATTTTCGCCCTCCATGGTGAGCAGCGCGGCGAGATCATCGATCTGTACGGATGCGAACCCTATAACGTCCAGGTGCTGGGCACTGGGTACAACTCCTCAGTGTTTAAGGCTTCATCACCGCAGTCGCAGGAGGAAGGTGAGCTTTCGCTTCTGTACGTTGGCAAGATTTGGGAAAAGAAGGGCGTTGGGTGCTTGCTTGATGCCGTTGACCAGGTTCGGGTCCCCGGGAAACAGCTGAATCTTTGCCTGGTAGGTGGACACAATGACGCTGCCGAATATCAGCGCTTTACCCAGCAGGCGGCCGCCTGCACTGCCGCTGTTGAGTTTGCGGGCCGCCTTGAAACGCATGAATTGGTGCGCGCCTATCAGAATGCCGACATTTTCGTGCTCCCGTCTTTTTTTGAGGGGCTGCCCCTGGTTGTTGTCGAGGCGCTCGCCTGTGGTTGTCGTGTTGTGGTGAGCGATTTACCTGGTATTCGTCCATGGCTCGAGGGACACGTCCCTGATGCGCCTGTGGTGTTTGTGCGCCCGCCTCGTATGCGCACGGCAGACGACCCTTATCCCGAAGAGCTGGGTCCTTTCTCCGAGCGTATTGCTTGCGCTATTGGTGAAGCGGCGCATTTGGCTCCATTTGAGGGCGATATGCATTCGCTTACGTGGGAAGGTCTCACAGCTCGTTTTGTTTCTTTCGTTCGCCCATTCTGTAAGGGGTGATCTTCTTGATCTATTTTGACAACGCCGCTACTACACTTATGAAGCCGTCCGGGGTTGCTGATGCTGTGGTGCGCGGTATCTCGTCTTTTGGTGGCGTGGGGCGCGGGGTGCATCCAGCATCCCTTGAAGCGGGAAGGGCAGTGTTTGAGGCTCGTCGCAGTGTGGCGCGTTTGCTTGGTGCGCCATCGCCCTCATGTGTTTCGTTTGCTCTCAATGCCACTATGGCATTGAACATCGCCCTTCAGGGCTTGGCGGTTCCTGGCTGCACGCTCATCACCACAGCAGCTTCGCACAATTCCGTGCTGCGTCCCTTGAACCGTCTTCGTGATGAATCGGGGTGTACGGTAAAAGTTGCCTCGATTAAGCCCGATGGTAGCCTTGATTTCGACGAATACGAGCGCATGCTTTCAGAAGGTGGCGTTCGTTATGTTGCCGCAACCCATGCATCGAACCTTACGGGCGATGTGTATGATGTTGCCCGTATGGCCCAGATTGCCCATAAGTATGGTGCCCTGTTTATTCTCGATGCCGCTCAGACCGCTGGTGCTCTTCCTTTGTCTCAAGAAGAACTAGGCGCCGATGTGGTGTGCTTTACGGGGCACAAGAGCCTGTTTGGCCCGCAGGGCACGGGAGGCCTTTGTGTTTTGCCCGACCTCGACATAGCCCCTCTGGTGGAAGGCGGGTCGGGGACCCATACGTTCGATGAGCGTCATCCGCGGTTCATGCCGGAAGCGCTTGAAGCGGGTACGGTAAATGCCCATGGACTGGCTGGCTTGGCAGCTGGCGTGCGTTATATTGAAGAAACGGGCATCGATGCAATCCATGAAAAGGTGTCTCGCCTAACATCCCAGTTCGAGGAGGGCCTTTGTGGTATCGCGGGCGTTTCCGTCTTGGGCGGTCATGGAGGCATTGATCGAAGCGGGGTTGTCGCCATCGATGTCGAGGGCGTCGACTCTTCGCTGCTGGGCGATGCTCTAGCGCGCGATTGGGGTATTTGCACTCGTGCTGGTGCTCACTGCGCACCTTTGATGCACAGGGCGCTGGGTACTGAACAGCGTGGGGCGGTGCGATTCAGTTTCTCTTGCTTCAATACCGAAGAAGAGATAGCCAAGGGCATCGAAGCGCTTAAAGAAAGCGTGAACGCACTCAGGTAATCAATGGCGCTGCATTTATGGCGCCTTGCAGGAAAGGAAACGCATATGAAGGAAATCGACGCACGCGGGCTGCAGTGCCCCAAGCCTCTGATGATGGCGAAGAAGGAACTTGATGGTGGCTGTGATTCGTTGTTGGTGAAGGTTAGCAACGAAGCTGCTGTCTCAAATCTTCAGCATTTGGCGGGTCGTATGGCACGCCCGGTTTCGGTTGAGCAGGAAGATGATTTCTGGAATGTTCAGATTGGCGGTACTGATGGGGAGGGGGCCGACACTCAAGCCGCTTCTTGCGAATGCGCTGAGTTGGAGCCCTATGCTGTATTTGTCGGTAAGGATTTTGTGGGTGATGGCGACGAAGCATTGGGCAAGAGCTTGATGAAAATGGCGCTGTACACCCTTTCGGAATCGGGCAATCCTCCCGCGCATTTGCTGTTCATGAACAGCGGCGTAAAGTTGGTTGCCGGCGGTGAGCAGGCAGTTGTCGACAGTGTTAGCTCTCTCATTGCTCAAGGCACAGAAGTCCTGGTATGCGGAACCTGTCTCGATTTCTACGGGCTGAAAGAGCAGCTTGCTGTAGGTGAGGTTTCCAACATGTATGACATTTTGGGACGCATGCAGGAAGCTTCAAAAACCATCACCTTGTAATCATGGCGGAATATCTAGTCGCCTTTGGTTCGACTCACGCGGCACTCTCGTTCGAGGCCGCGTTTGGGCCTGAAGGCTCTTTGGTCCCTGTGCCACCCAAGGTGCGTGCAGGTTGCGGAATGGGACTCTTGTTTCGCTGCCCCGATGACGGCAAGGCGGTAAAGCGGGCGTGCAAAGTAGCTTGTGAGCTGGGTGTTGAAGATCAGATCGATGGCTTGTTCGCGAAGGAGTCGGGATCCTATCGCTCCGTTCCTTTGGCGGAAGACGGGCCTTGTTGACGGGTCGAGCCTCGATTGCCTAATGGACGGCAGGACTTCCGCACGGGTTGATCAAAAGCAATCGATCTATACCGTGGTTCTTGGTCCCCATCTCGTATTTTGCATCCGTATAGTAAGGCAGGCCGGAAGAGTGCTCTTCCGGCCTGCCTTTTTACTGTTCTCACAAAGCCATTCGTTCGTTGCGCTTTTCGTCAATTTCAGTCTCGCAGAGAATAGCTTTGTAACACGAGGGGTAGTGGCATGGGCTTCGTTAGTGGTTGCGACGTCTTGCTGCGGCGGCGCCTGCTGCTGCGGCGGCGCCTGCGAAGCCCAGGGCGGCAACTGCTACCGCGGCATTATCGCCGGTGATGGGCAGGGTTTTCTCGTCATACTTGGCGGGTTTTTCGGGTTTGACTGAAGCCTGAGTCAGCTTGTTGGCGTCGTCAATGGCGGCGTTGCTGTCGGGCTGCGGCGTAGGCTCGGGTGCGGGTTCTGCCGCTTCGGGCGTGAAGGTTAAGTTGGTGTTCAGCCACAGGGTGTAGATCCATCCGCTGTCGGGATCGGCTTCGCTCGCTTCACCTACCTGGTAGCTATACTCCGTGCCGTTGATTGTTAGCTTGGTGTCGGGCGTAAAGTAGAAACCGCGCGCGGGCTTCAAGTACACGCCGTAGCGGTAGGTTACGCCGGGCTTAAAGCTGTCGATGTGGTTCGTGATGTTCTGATCCCAAAACTCTACGGAGTTCACCTCGCTGCCGTCACTGCCCATCCAAAACTCACACTGGAATATGGCATTCGAGCCAGCTGGGGTATTTGCCGTGAACACTGGCTTGTCGCCCGCCTTGAAAGCGGTTGTGGCACCGCTGATCTCGATGAGATCGATTGCTTGCCATTCGCCAATCGGTTGTTCGCACAGCATATTTTCCGCATTCGGCGCGAACACGCCGTCGACGGTTTTGATGGTGTTGCTGGTCCAATGGCCGTTGACGTTCACGTTGTAGTCATCGGCGAGGGTGTTGTCGCCCTTGAGCCTTAGCTCAACGGAGTACATGTAGAACTTGCCCTCTTCGAATTGGGCGATCCGTTTCATATTCGGCGTGTACTTGCTTTCGTCCGAGTACCAGAAGGCGACAGGGGTTAGATTCGCAGGATCGCCGCCATCCACTTCTTCCCAGCACTCGTAGGCGATCTCGTACTTATCGGCATCGGCGGCTGGAATCGTTGCGGTCGCGCGCGGAGCCTCACCGGGCGCGTAGTCAGTCTTCACGTCGTTGACGCTCAGGTTCTCAAGGCTCTGTTGTTGCGCTGCGGCAAGGGTAAGTTCAGCGCTGATGTTGTAACGGAGATAGTAGTCGTCCCTGGTTTCGTTGATGACGACCGAACCGCCCTGCTGGTTGCCGTTGAAGATATCATCGGGGTTCCCAGTGATGATGGGGCCACCTTCATAGTCGGTACCTGTGTAGGTGAGCGTCGATGCGACCTTCTTATCTTTCTGCAGCGTTAGGCTGTAGCTGGCACCCGGATCAACGTTGCCACCAGTGAACGTCAGCGTCCCCTGCATATGCGTTCCTGTTGGAATCATGTGCAGCATTACAACAGATTCGGAGGGATTTTCCGTTTCAATAAGAGCATGGGAAGACCCATCTGCCTTGAAGTACACGGTATCTTCAGCAAGGCATTTGGCATCGGCATCGGGAACCTCTGCGAAATTGATTGTTTGACCTGTTCCCTGAGTGAGCGCAAAGATGCCGTTCAGCGTGCAGTCAGCGTAGTGGTTGACGACCGTTGTGTTTATCTTAATACCGCCCGGGTTGTCGGTTACGTCGGTCACGCCGCGGGTCTGGATGGCGTCTGCTGGCATTGCGTTGTTTGCAGGACGTACAGGCGTCTGGGCGGTTGCCACCGCCTCGCTTTGATTGCTTGCCGCAGACGCAGCTGCCTCTGCCGAAGCCTTCTGGGACGCGTTAGCTTGCGAGGGGTTTGCCTTCGGAGTAGGTTGTGACTCCGGTGCTGCTACAGACTCCCTACTTGCTTGGGCTGGGGTCGACGATGCCTCGGTTCCATTCGTTGCGTTGTTGTTTGCGGTCGGGGCAGGAGCGGCTTCTTCGGCTGCAACGGTTGCAGTGCTGTTTGCCTGCATCGCACTTTGGTCTGTCGTTTCAGCTGCTAGCGACATTCCTGGCATCATGAGCTGACTAGCTATCAGGGCGCTAACTCCAACGCGAGCTATTCTAGCGCTCGTGCGGCGCTCTGTTCCGTTGGAAGGCGAGCAGTTGCGCTCGCGCTGGGTTTGCTGCGCAACGTGTTTCCTGTTCATAGGGGACTCCTTGGTTGTAGGCGATATTAATGCAACTACCGTGCACCGGATTGACCAACCTGCCAAGGTGCGTACATACGCACCCTTCTTATGAACTGCGGTTTTATGCCTTAATGGCATTGTTTGTCTGTTGGCAGCAAAGATCAAAGGTGGGAACGATTCGCATGTTGTCGTGCGATCAAAAAGGTCCTGAATATAGAAGGACCTGGAACGTTTTTTTCTGTTCCAGGTCCAAAATGAGGTTCGCTATTTGTCGAGGTTCGCTTCCTTGTTAGAGGCAAACAAGTGTGGGCGGTATCAGCTGTCGCTGAAGGTGAGGTGGCCAGTGTTTCCTTCTGTTATGTATCCGATTCGTGCAGGCTTGCGACCGGAAAGCTCTTCGAACGTTTGCTCGAAGATTGCTGAATTCTCAGCAGGGATGGCTGCCAGCATACCGCCTGAAGTTTGTGGGTCGCAGATGACCCCTAGGCGATTATCGAATTCTTCTTCCTCAATATTCCCTTGGACGATGTAGCCCTCAAGATCATCCATGATGGAGAAGGTGCGGCCAGGACGGCAGTAATCGCAGGAAAGCTGCCAAACTTGTTCGAATAGGGGGAGCGACGCGAAATCGATAACGGCGCTGCAATTGCTCGATTCGAGCATTTCATGCAAGTGGCCGGCCAGCCCAAAGCCCGTTACATCGGTGGCGGCATGTACGCCTGCGGCTCGCATGGCCGCACCGCCTGCCGCGTTCAATTCCATCATCGAATCGATTACGGGCCTCATTTCCGCCTCGGTGATCTGGTCGATCTTTACCGCAGCGCTCATAATGCCGGTGCCCAAGGGCTTGGTGAGGTACAGTACGTCACCAGGGCATGCGCCTTCGTTACGCACGATAGAATCGGGGGCAACCGTTCCGAACACCGAAAGACCATACTTTGGTTCCGTGTCGTCGATGGTGTGGCCGCCGGAAACGAAGGCTCCAGCTTCAGCTACAGCATCCGCTCCGCCCTGGAGGATAGCCGCTGCGACATCGGTCCCGAGTGAGCAATCGAGCGCCAGTAAGTTCAGTGCAACATGAGGTTGAGCGCCCATGGCGAATACGTCCGAGAGGGCATTGGCTGCCGCTACACGTCCGAATTCGTAAGGATCGTCTACCACAGGAGTGAAGAAGTCGACAGTGAGCACAGCAGCTAAATCGTCGTTGAGCTGCCAAACAGCGCAATCGTCGCTTGTTTCGTATCCAAGCAATAGGTTGCTAGCTACGGGTGGTGCACCTGCAGGATGAAGGGAAGAAAGTATTTCCTTGAGATCGCCCGGACCCCACTTTGCAGCTCAACCGCCTTTCGAGGTAAGTTGCGTAAGGCGTATGCGTTCTTCTTTCTCGCTCATGTTCCCTCCTTACAACGGTATTCCAGTATATCAGGTTGAGCGATTGGAACTTATTCCTCCATGCTACAAACTTTGGCTTTTACCTGGTATTTTGAGTTATTTTCGGTTGAGAATCATTTGAAAAAATCGACCGTTTATCGATATTTTCCAGAATGGCGTCTTTTTCCGAGATGGCCGGCCCAAAGGGCTCCGATACGATACGCCCGTAGAGCCCTGCCCAAACGGCAGGGAAGGATAGCAATCGAAAGGAGTGGGAAATGGAGCTGTCGCGCAGAAGCTTCTTCAAGGCTGCTGGTGCCGCATTTGCAACCAGCATGGCCTTCGAGTTTATGCAGCCTTCACCGGCTTTGGCAGTGGAATCCTCCTCCGAGTGGAAGCTCGTTAACACCGAAGAGTACACGAACATCTGCTGCTATTGTGCAGGTGGTTGTGGCTCCCTTTGCTCGGTGCGTGATGGTGAGCTTATCAACTTGGAAGGCGATCCCGATCATCCCATCAATCAGGGTGGTTTGTGCCCCAAGGGTGCAACGATGTTCCAGCTGCGTAACGTCGTAAACCCTGAAACCCATGAAGTTGAAAAGAGCAAGGTTCGCCAGACCAAGCCATTGGTTCGTCGTCCCTTCTCGAAGAAGTGGGAACCCATTACGTGGGAGCAGGCAATTCAGGAAATTGCTCGCAAAACCAAGGAAACCCGTGATGCTGGTTTCGTCGAAACCGAAGAAGTTAAGGGCAAGACCCTTACCGTGAACCGCTGCGAAAGCATTGCCAGCTTGGGCGGTTCTCAGCAGAACTCCGAAGAAGAGTACCTCATCCTCAAGATGATGAGAGCGCTTGGTATCGTGGCAATCGATAACCAAGCCCGTGTTTGACACGGCCCCACCGTCGCCGGTCTGGCGGCATCATTTGGTCGCGGCTCAATGACTACTCATTGGTGCGACATGCAAAACACCGATGTCATTATGAATATCGGATCCAATTCTGTTGAAAACCACCCCGTAAGCGCCAAGTGGCTGCATAAAGCTCACGACAAGGGCGCAAAATGGATGGTTGTCGACCCCCGCTATACCCGTACTGCAGAACAGGCAGACATTTATTGCCCCATCCGCAGCGGCACGGATATCGCGTTCTATGGTGGTCTGTACAAGTACATCATCGATAACCTGATCGAGCCTGGCTTGGCAGAGTACACCCGTACGGGCAAGAACCCCGACAACTACAACTTCGAATACCTGATCAACTACACCAACGCTTCCTACATTCTTATGGAGGAATTCGATTTTGATCCTGAAACGGGTCTGTTCAGCGGTTGGGATGCTGAAAAGGAAACCTACGACGCTCATTCTTGGCATTATGAGACCGATCACGAGGAGCCTTGGGACACTTCCGAGTCGGGCACCTATGCCTGGTCGGTGAAGCCGGGCGTTCCCGCTTTCGACAAGCCGGTCCTTACTGTTCCCAAGAAGGATGCAACCCTGCAGCATGAGCGCTGCGTATACCAGAAGTTCAAGGAACATTACTCCCGCTACGACATGGATACCGTTTGTCGTGTTTGCGGCATGGACAAGGAAGACCTCGAGTTGGTGTACTCCACTTGGGCTACCTCTTGCGCTCCTGGCAAGGCGGGCACCATTCTGTATGCACTGGGCCAGACCCAGCATACGTATGGCGCTCAGAATACTCGTTCCATGTCGGTTCTCCAGCTGCTCTCTGGCAATATTGGTGTTCCTGGCGGCGGCGTTTGCGCATTGCGCGGCGAGCCCAACGTTCAGGGTGCAACCGACATGGGCATGCTGGTAAACGAGCAGCCTGCATACTTGAAGTGGTCGAACACCACCGACCGCGACACCTTGGCTCACTGGCTTTCCAGCCAGACCTATTCCGATGGCTATTACACGAATAAGCCTAAATTCATGATCAGTCAGCTCAAGGAATGGTACGGCGAGAACGCTACCGTCGAAAACGATTACGGTTACGACTGGTGGCCAAAGGTTCCCAGCCATGATGGCTCCGACTGGTCCGAGATGTCCTCCTTCGAGAAGATGAAGGAAGGCACCATGAAGGGCTACTACGCATGGGGCATGAACCCCTGCCACAGTGCGCCCAACTCTGGTAATGTTCGTCGCTCTATGGCTAACTGCGACTGGGTTGTAGTTGTAGATCAGGTCATCACCGAAACCGCTTCCTTCTGGGATGCTCCCGACATGAAAGCCGAGGAAATCGGCACCACGTGCTACTTCCTGCCTTGCGCTCTTATTTACGAAAAGCCGGGTACCATCCTCAACTCTGGTCGCTGGATTCAGTGGCGTCAGCAGGCAGTTGAGCCTTGGGACGAGGCAAAGCCCGACTACGAGATCTGCGATCTTCTGTGGAAGGAAATCTGCCGCCTGTACAAGGAAGAGGGCGGTGCTAACCCCGATCCTATTCTGAAGATGAAGTGGGACTACTACGTCGATGGCAAGATCGACCCCCGTCCCGTTGCTTGGGCTCTGAATGGCTACAAGCTGGAAGGCTCCGATTGGTCTCAGGGCTTCGAGTCAAACGCAGACGGTGCAACGCTCGCAAAGGGCAGCATCAACCTGCTTCCCGGTTATGCGAAGCTGGAAGCCGACGGTTCTACTGCATGCGGCATGTGGATCTACTCCGGCTTCTATGCCAACAACGATGCTCCGCTTTCCGCCGAAAGCCAGCCCGTTTACAAGCGCAACAACGTGGACACTTCGGGCTTGGGTCTGTACTCCGACTGGGCCTATGCTTGGCCGAACAACCGCCGCGTCATCTACAACCGCGCTTCTGCAGACCTTCAGGGTCAGCCTTGGGCGGAAGACAAGGCGTTGGTCAAGTGGGACTTGAACGAAAAGAAGTGGGTAACTGGCTATAAGGCCGGTATGGATATCCCCGACTTTGCAGCTACCAAGGCTCTGCCCGACGGCACCACTCAGCAGATCGAACCCAACAACAAGGCGTTCTTCATGCTGTGGGAACAGAACGGCCGACTTGAAAGCTATGGCATGGTGGATGGTCCTCTGCCCGAGCATTACGAGCCCTTTGAAACCCCGCTTTCCGAGAACTTGCTAAATGGTCGTTTGAATAGCCCCTGCTATCTGGGTCGTCCCGATGATGAGGGCAAGAAGGGCCTTGGAACCAAGTACTCCGACGAGTCTACGCGCCGTGCAACGGCAGACGAGTTCCCCTATGTTGCCACTACGTACTCTGTTACGGAGCATTGGCAGACGGGTGCTCAGACGCGTGCTTGCCCGGCACTTGTTGAGGCTATGCCTGGCGACATGATCGAGCTTTCGCCTGCTTTGGCGAAGGAGAAGGGCATCCAGACTGGTGACGATGTCCGCGTTTGGAACCGTCGTGCCTCTGTTGTGGTTACGGCAGTGGTTACGCCTCGTATTCGTCCGCTGACCGTCAATGGCAAGACCCAGCATCTGGTTGGCATGACCCACCACTATAGCTGGAGCAAGCTCTTCGGCCTCACTACGCATGGTGCGGTAAACGATCTGACGCCGAACGTCGGTGACCCGAACAGCCAGACGCCTGAATACAAAGCGTTCCTGGTTAACATCGAGAAGACTACGGTTTAGGAGGAGGTGACCCTAGATGACTGAAATGGCTATTTTGTTCGATTCGTCTCGCTGCACTGGCTGCAGGGGTTGCCAGGTTGCCTGCAAGTGCTGGAACGACTTGCCTAGTGAACCCACTGCGGAAAATCCTTACGATTCCGTGAATTGGGACGGTAAGTTTACCCATCCTGCCGACCTTAACTCTTGCACCCGCTTGATTATGACGTTCGAAGACTTCGAGGATGAGAAGTCCCAGAAGCGCGTTGGCTGGGCATTTGGTCGCCGTGCTTGTCAGCATTGCACCAACGCGGGCTGCGTAAACATGTGTCCCGCAGGTGCGCTGTATAAGGACGAGGAGACCGGTATGGTCACCTACGACCAGGACAAGTGCATTGGTTGCCAGAACTGCTCGGCAGCTTGCCCGTACGATGTTCCTCGCTACGAGGACTGTGGCGGCAAGACCGTTATCAACAAATGCTCGGGCTGCGTCGATCGTATTGCCCAGGGCATGATGCCGGCATGTGTTACCACCTGTCAGCCTGGCGCCCTGCAGTTCGGCACCCGCGAGGAAATGATTGCACTTGCAAACGAGCGCTTGCAGCTGCTGCGCGACCGTGGGTACGAGGATGCTTGCATCTACGGCGAAAACGAGATGGACGGCTTGCATGTAATTCAGGTTCTGAAGCACGGCATGAAGCCTCATGGCGCAGTCGAGAATCCTCAGATTCCTCCTGCGGCCTTCCTTTCGGGCATCATGAAGCCCGTTACCGCTGTTGGCGCTGGTGCTACGGTTCTTGGCCTTGCTGCGATGTTTGGCCTTGCTGCTGGCTACAAGCGCGATACGTTGGTTTACAACGACGGCAACGGCGATACCATCAGCCTGGAAACGGGCGAGGTAACCAAGCAGGGCAATGGTCCTGACGAACGTACCGTGATGGAGGCCATTACCGAGAACCTTCCCATTGGCAAGAAAGGGGGCGACGACCATGAGTAAGCATGCTGAATTCGACATCACGCCTGAAGAGCAGGCTGAAAATGAAGCGTTCCTGCGCGGACGCGAAGTTGCTGGCGAGCGCTATATCAAGCGCCACTCCAAGCAGGCTCGTTGGACGCATGGCATCACCGTTAGCTGCTGCATGTGGTTGATGTTCTCTGGCGCTTTCGTGTTTGTGCCTCCCTTGGCCGCCATGGTGGGCCCGGATGTGGTCTTCGCATTCCGTATGAGCCATCGTATCCTTGGCGTCGTGTTCGTGTTGGTTCCTGTCATTAGTGCCATCATGGCACCGGCTGGTGTGAAGCACATTATCCACAACAACATTTGCCATTGGACAGAAGACGACAAGAAGTGGATGATCCTGTTCCTGCCGTACCTGTTCCTGGCCAAGTGGATTCACATGCCCGACCAGGACGAGCAGAAGTCTGGCCAGCGTGTGGCTGACGGTGCTCTGTGGATTTCCGGCATCATCATGGGTATTACGGGCGTTCTGCTCCTTCTGAACTCCACGATCTTGCCTATGGGCACGGGAGCTCATTCGTGGCTGCTGTTCTTCCACGACCTGTTCTTCTGCATCATGCTCATCTTCGCCCTTGCTCATATCTTCTTGGGTGCAGGCATCTTCCAGCCGTATCGCGGCATGTGGAAGGTAATGTGGAAAGACGGTCTGATCTCCGAATCCGACGCGTTGTACCACTGGGGCCACTGGGCACGTGATGTCCTCAAGACCGACAACAACGTTATCCGCAAAAAGGACGACGAAAAGTAGCGGTCGTACAAGGCCAATTAAAGATGCCGTTCCCCCTTTTGGTGGAGCGGCATCTTTCTGCCTTGCTGTACCATTCAGGAGCAATTTCTTGTTCCGTGTGCAGCGGAGATAGAGGCAAGTATCTATCCGGAAGCAACAAGGGGATGTGGAATGAACCTTAAGTTTATTGATCGTGTAATCAAGGCGAACGAGGATACTTTTTCTGAGGAAGACGTCAATCGTCTAAAGTACTTTTATGGCTTATGGGACGATATGGATCGCTGGTCGAAAGGCCCAACTACCGCCGAAAAGCACTATGCGGTTCCATCGGCTGAGGAGTTGGAAGAAGCCTGGATGGCTGATCGCCCCGTGTTCTCGTTTGCCCCTCCGAAAATCCAGAAAAGTCGTTTTGCGGCGATATGCTATAGCCTTCGCGAATACGTTTGCGACGAGGGGGGATTGAGCGAAGAAGACGCCAAGGCGCTTCGTGAAGTCAACTTCCGTTCGCTGGTTGAACAAGAGGATATGGAGCTTGCGGCAAGCGACCCTGAGGCATTTATTGGGGGATTGCTTTCCAATGCTTACGAGCAGGAAATTCCCTCTGCCGCAGCTCACATGGTCGCTATGGTTGGCATGATGGCCTTGCGTGTTGACTTGGAACTCGTGGCAAAAGCCGTGGTAAAAGAGCAGCGCAAGATCAACAAAATGAACCATAATCCGCTTTCCTGCCCCGTGTGTGGAAGCACACCCGCATTGGCTAAAGTTGGTGGCGAAAGCCCCACTGATGGTCGTGGCCGAACCCTGTATTGTCAGCAATGTGGAACCGAATGGGCGTTCGAGCGCATTCGCTGTGCACGTTGTGGTTCACAGAACCCCCAGCATCTTCATTACTTCAACGTTGAGGGTGACGATGCCCATCGCATTCACAAGTGCGATGAATGCAACGGCTATATTCGCACGGTGTTCATCGAGGATGCTTTGCGCCCGTTCTCTTACGAGGCAGAGGAAGTGGTAACCGCAAAGCTTGATGCTATTGCCCGTGACCCAAAGTTCCAGACGCAAGAGTAGTATTGAAGCATAGACTTGAAGGCGACCAAGAAGGTCGCCTTTTTTATTTGTCGGTAGTTGGAGGACTGTGTTGATCAACCTGGCCGAAGAGTGGCGAAGGCTCGATGGGCGTCGTCGCAAGCCTGACTCCCAAGAGCATTGGGACGAGCGCGCGAAATCGTTTTCATTCAAAGACACTCCCGATGCTTACCTGCAATCTTTTATTTCGAAAGCTGGCATTACTGGCAAAGAATCCGTGCTTGATATGGGGTGTGGGACAGGTTCGCTCGCCGTTGCCCTTGCCGCTATGGGCTGTTCGGTTGTTGCTGCCGATTTCAGCGAAGGGATGCTTGATCGCCTGTGTTCGAAAGCAGCAGAGCGGGGGATGCTTTGGGAAAGGGGAACGTCTGGGTTTGGTTCGGGCGGCTTTCCTGCTGGCGATTTTGAAGCATGTCCCTCTGAGGTTCAGGCGGGGAAGATTCTCCCTCTTCTCATGAGCTGGGAAGACGACTGGGCGAACTATGGTTTGGAGCAAGGTTCGGTCGATGTGGCTGTCGCATCGCGTTCGGTGATCACCCACGATTTGGAGGATTCGCTGCAGAAGCTTTCCGCGGTTGCTCGCGAAAGAGTATGCGTAACCGTCGGCACAGGCGTTTCCCCTCGTGTCGATATGCGCGTTGCTCGTGCGATGGGTTTAGAGCTTGAGCGACACAATGATGCCTTATTCGTGTTTGGTATTGCTTCCAACTTAGGATATGAGCCCACCGTTTCTTACATCCATTCGCCCAGAACCAAGTCTTATATTTCACCTGATGAGGCATATTATTCTTTGTTGAAAACAAGAGACTATCTTGCCGATACAGCTGATCAGATAAGCGTCGAGGAAAGCGCTTGCCGTTTACGCGGTTTTCTTGCCGATCATTTGGTCGAAATCGAGGAAGACGGCACTAGGTGCTGGACGCTCGACCAGCCACGAGTTGTCCCCTGGGCATTTATCAGCTGGGATGTGAACAGTTGATTTCACTTGTAGCTGTTGCTTCGGTGGGATCCCGACCCCTCTTATTCTGGGGAAGAGGGGCTGTTTGATCTAAAGCGGTCGAGATTGTTGGTCGTATCGGCAATGAAACGCAGAAAGGATACTGCATGAGGTCGTTTGAGGAAGATCTGAGCCGCGCGATTACCTTCCATGGTCATCTGTGCGGCGGTCAAATAACGGGTGTGCGTATGGCGCGTTATGCGTTGAAGTATTTCGGCATCGATGACCCTGATCATTACCGTGATCTGATTGTTTATGTAGAATGCGATCGTTGTCTTACGGATGCGATTATGGTGGTTACCGGTTGTCATCCTGGTAAACGCCGCATGAAATGCTTGGATTTTGGCAAGCAGGCGGCGACGTTTTTTGACTTGAATCGCAATGAGGCAATTCGATTGGTGAACGTGAGCGAAAAGTGCCCAAAGGGTGAGGATGCGAAAGCGTGGTTTGCTGCTCGTAGCGACGAGGATTTGTTCAGTGTTCAGAAAGTAGCTGTTAATTACACCGACCTTGATGCCCCAGGAAAACCCCATTCCCATGTTGTTTGCGCAGTTTGCGGCGAAGAGGTTACCGATGGCCGTGAAGTGAAAACGGGCTGCGGAAAGGCTATCTGCAGAAGTTGCGCCGGACAGGCATATTACGAAGTGCTACAGCCTTAGGGGAATGGACCGTTCTGTGTTCCCCAGCGCAGGGCTTCGACAACCGTAAACTGTTGTGGCTAGAGGTCCCCCTCATTTCCTTTTGAAATCCCCCAACGAAAGGATTCTTATGAACCCCAATGAAATGATGAGCGTCGAAGAAGCACTTGATTGTGTGCTTTCTCATGTTGCGCCCCTTGAGGTCGAAACCGTTTCGCTGCTCGATGCGGTTGGACGCGTTGTTGCTGAAGATTTGATAAGCGATTGCGATATTACCCCGTTTAACCATGCGGCAATGGATGGTTTTGCGGTTCGTGTGGCCGATCTGGTGAACGCATCCGAGGACTCGCCCGTTTCTCTGCAGGTGGTGGGGGAAGTTCCTGCTGGGTCTGTCTTCAACGGAGAAATTGGCTTCGGCGAAGCTGTGCGCATTATGACGGGCGCTCCCGTGCCAAATGGCGCAGATGCGGTCGTGAAATACGAAATCGTCGATTACCTTGGCAGCGACGGAAGACAGGGGAGCGCCGTTTCGTTCTCTCAACCAGCAGCGCCTTCCGAAAACATCCGCGGTAAAGGTGAAGAGATAGCGCAGGGGGAGGTTGCTATCCATGCGGGTGAGGTGGTAAGTGCTGCTGGTGTCGGGTTCTTAGCAAGTTGCGGCGTTACGACAGTTCCGGTATATCGTCGTCCGCGCGTTGCTATTATCCCTATCGGCTCCGAGTTGTTGACCCCGAAAGAGCCATTCCGCCCTGGGTGTATTCGCGATAGCAATTCGTATGCTATGGCGGCATGCGTTGCCCAAACTGGGGGTATTCCCGCTCAGCTGATGATTGTTCCCGATAAAGAAGAGTGTTTGGCGCGCTCCATCAAGCTTGCTGCAGAAGATTACGATTTCATTATCACTACCGGCGGCGCCTCTAATGGCGATTACGATTTCATCAAACCCGTGGTTGAGGATCTGGGCGAGCTTTACATGACCTTGGTGAACATGCGGCCTGGTAAGGCGCAGACTTTCGGCATAGTGGACGGTACGCCGGTTTTCGGTTTGCCGGGAAATCCTGCAGCAGCGTATTGCGGTTTTGAGGTTTTGATTCGCCAGGCATTGCGCAAGATGCAGGGCTATTCTTCCGTTGGCCGTCCGTTGCTTAAGGCTCGTTTAGTAGGCGATCGCAAAAAACGCGATCCGCGTCGCATTTACCTGCGTGCCTCGCTTTCTCGAAACGAGGAAGGCGTTCTTTGCGTGGTGCCCGCAAAGAACCAGAGCTCGGGTTTGTTCAGCACTCTTCATCGGGCTAACTGCCTGGCAATACTCCCAGAGGGTACCAGTCAGAACCCTGTGCCTGACGGCACCCTTATTGATTGCCTATTGCTTGATGTTGAAGAAGGAACGGTGCTGTAGATGATCACGTTTGCTGTTATTACCTGCTCTGATACGCGTAGTGAAAAGGAAGATACTGCTGGCGCGCTGCTTCGAGAGCTTATTGCCGACCAAGGGTGGCAATGCGCTGCGTACGATGTGGTGAAAGACGAGCGCCCTGAAATAGCAGCCGCCATTGTTCGGGCCGCAGATGAGAGCAAGGTTGATGTGGTGCTTACGTGTGGTGGCACGGGTTTGAGCTTGAGGGATGTGACGCCTGAGGCCACGCGTGATGTGTGCGAGCGAGAAGTGCCTGGCATTGCCGAGGGCATGAGGGCGCACAGCCTTTCCATTACGCCGCGGGCAATGCTCTCGCGCGCATTGTGCATGCAGCGTGGCACAACATTGGTGATCAATTTGCCGGGAAGCAAAAAAGCCGCCCAGGAGAACTGGGACGGCATTGTTGAGGTTTTGCCCCATGCCGTTTCTATGATGCATGGGGGCGGGCATTAATCAGTTCTAAGCTCTGTTCCATGTGCCGGTTTTTCCACCTTCTTTATGAAGCAGGCGAACCGCATCGATTTCCATTCCGCGATCGATTGCTTTGCACATGTCGTATACGGTTAGCCCTGCTACGCTTACTGCGGTTAGCGCCTCCATTTCCACACCGGTTTTACCGACGAGCGAACAGGTTGCGGTTAGGTGGATGCCGCAGCGACCGTCTTCGCGCTCTTCGACATGCTGCGGCGTGCACTTTACCTCAACTTTGGTAAGAGCCAACGGATGGCAGAGGGGTATAAGGTTGCTGGTTTGCTTGGCTGCCATTATGCCGGCTATACGTGCGGCTGCCAGCACATCACCCTTTTTCGCGCTGCCGCTTTCGATGACCGCGAGGGTTTCGGGCTGCATGGCAACGAAGCCTTCTGCGATGGCGGTTCGCTTGGTTTCTGCCTTTTCTGAGACATCGACCATACGGGCGTCGCCTTCGGCATCGATGTGGGTAAGTTGTTGGGTCATGTGATTCTCCTTGAGTGGGAAGATAGGGACAGGTACCAGATTTCCACTTTAACGGGAATCTGGTACCTGTCCCTATCTTCCCTTTTAGCCGCCGACTTGGCTCATCATGCGGCGGGTTCCTACGCGATGTTCATGGCCGCTTGGCTTATGGGACAGCGCTGCCTTGAATACTGAAAGCACCTCTTCTTCGCTGCCTTTTCGAAGTGCACTGCGAATATCGTACTCGGTGTCGCTGAATAAGCAGGGCTTTATCTTGCCATCGGCGGTAAGGCGCAAACGGTTGCAGCTTGCGCAGAAGTGGTTTGAGATTGCCGATATCACGCCGACGGTTCCTTGAGCGCCGGGAAGTCGATAGTACTGCGCCGGACCCCAGCCGTCGGGTGTGGCCACAGTGGGCTGAAGGTTTCCCAATCCGATGGACTGCGCTTGGATGTTAATGGTCTCGATAATCTCCTTTGCGGGGACAACATCGTCTGGCCCCCATCCGCAACCACCGCAGTCTTTTCCGCTTCCGATAGGCATGTATTCGATAAAGCGAACATGCAAGGGGGCATCCACTGTTAAGCGGGCAAAAGAAAGAAGATCCTGGTTTAAACTGCGGACGACAACCGTATTGAGCTTGACGGGGGAAAGGCCCGCCGAAAGAGCCGCTTCTATACCTTTAAGAGCATCATCCAGGTTACCAAGTCTGGTAATGAAGCGGTATTGTTCCGCGTCTAGCGTGTCCAGCGATATGTTTACGCGGGAAAGGCCCGCAGCTTTCAAATCAGCTGCCATATCGGGCAGGAGTATTGCATTGGTGGTCAGTGCGACGCTTTCGATGCCAGGGGTTTGCGCGGTTCGCTCGATGAGGCCCAAAAGCCCCTTGCGAACGGTTGGCTCTCCGCCGGTGAAGCGGATGTGCCTAATCCCGAGCCGTGATGCACACTCGATTGCTTTATGGACTTCCTCGAGGGTAAGTATGCTTTCGTGGGGAATACTTTTAACGCCATGCTCGGGCATGCAGTAGATGCAGCGCAAGTTGCAGCGGTCGGTTAGCGATATGCGCAGATAGTCGATTTGTCTTCCCTGACCATCTTTCATGGCGTCTCCTTTCGGGTGATAGTGGTATGCGGGTTGAGCCGTTGAGCGTAATCGCGTTGGTTCGGCTATTTGGATACGAGGTAAACCTTATCGGAAGGGATGCGGATCAGAAGTACTTCATCTTTGACTGGTAGCTTTTCTTCGGGCACCTTCAATTTGTCGACGCGCCAGAATAAGTGCTGTTCAAGGTATTTCATCTCATTTTCAGTTTGCTCAACTACAGGGTCTGAGCCTGGCGTACGGTCCAGGAATTCCAGCAGTACTGAACGATCAAAACGCGAGTCGCTCGTGCGGACAACCCGAACACGATAGGTGTTCCGTCCTGGCTCTTCTGCACGTTCCAGAAAGAATGCTCGAACTCCCATGTAAGTTAGGTTCTCCGGCGCGGGCTTGTCGGTTTCCACTTCGATGCCCCAGGCGGGTAGGAATATTCGATGGGCGTCAACCCGATGGGCAAGGGTTGTGTTCTTGCAGCCAGAGAGTCTGATGCTTGCTGCTGATTGGGGGTTGTTGACCAAATTGCTGCCCGTGCTCACCTCCATGACGTGCCCTTTTTCGATTACGGCAATACGGTCGCAAAAACGCAGTGCCTCATCGATATCGTGGCTAACGTACAGAATTGTTCCGTGGAAGGTTTCGAACAGTCCAGCCAGGTTCTGCTCCAATACGCCTTTTAAATGCGCGTCGAGGGCAGAGAAAGGCTCATCAAGCATAAGGATGTCAGGTTTTGCTGCAAGCATGCGGGCCAAGGCAACGCGCTGTTGTTGCCCTCCAGAAAGTTGCGAGGGGTATCGTTTGCCGAATCCGTCTAGGCCAAAGCGCTTCAGCTCAGCGTCCACTTGAGCGTCGCGTTCTTTTTTGGGCAGCTTTCGGTCGATTCCCGCCGCCACATTTTCTGCCACGGTTAAATTGGGGAACAGCATATAGTTTTGGAATAACAGAGCGGTTTTGCGTTCTTGAGGGGAAAGGTTCACGGTGGGTCGTTTTCCGGCTTCCCGTTCAAAGAACGTTTTCCCGTTCACCACGATCTTTCCCTCATCAGGGGTTTCGATGCCGGCAATGCATCTCATGGTAAGGCTCTTTCCGCAACCTGATTCGCCCAGCCAGCCTATGGTTTCGTTGCCAGCTTCTATATCCACGTCGAGGGTAAATGTGGGGAAGCTCTTTTTTATGGATACGGAAAGGCTCATTCTTCGGCTCCCTTACGGTATTTGGTAGTCCGATTGCTCCACAAGTTGATGAACAAGATCACAATAAAGCTGAATCCGATAACGATTGCGGTCCAGAACCAGGCAACACCATCATTTCCGTTCATCCATTCGAAGTAGATGGCGATGGGTATGGTGCGAGTGACGCCTAGGTAGTTGCCGGCTAAGAATAGCGTTGCGCCGAATTCACCGAGCGCACGTGCAAATGCGAGCACGGTTCCGGCGGCAATGCTGCTCCAGGAAAGGGGGAGCATCAATTTCAGGAAGATGCGTGTATTGCTCCACCCCAAGGTGCGAGCCGCATCGAGCATATTGGCATCGAGGTTTTCAAAAGCACCCAGGGCACTTCGATACATCAAGGGGAATGCAACCACTACTGCGGCAATAACCGTTGCAGGCCAGCTGAAGATGAGGGGAAATCCGATATCAATAAAGAAGCTGCCGAAGGCGGTATTCCTGCCACAGAGATACAGCAAGATGAAGCCACATACAGTCGGGGGAAGCACCATGGGGATGGTGAATATGCTGTCGGCGATGTTCTTTGCTTTTTGCGAAAGGTGAAGACACCAATATGCAGCTAGCAGTCCAAGGACGAAGACGAAAACGATGGCAACGCCAGTAGTTTTAAGGGTTACCCACAGGGGACTCCAGTCGAGTTCTGAGAGGAATTTGCCCGCTGCGGCAATTCCGGTGGCACCTTCGTTCACGATAACCTCATTTGTGGGGGCCAGTCGACCAAAATCGGCAAATGAGGGTTTGAAATAGGTTGGGTTGTCGCTATCGGTAAGATCGGAGCCATCGGTGCCTATAACGCTGGCATACACATTTCCATTAATTTCTTGATCGAATGAGAAACGGATGTTGCCGATTTCGTAGGTTGGGTTGCTCGTGAAGTGCCAGGTATCGATTCGGGAAAGAGGGATAGAGCCCGCTGCCGTTTCGCCGTCGAGTTTACAGAAGTAGTCTTTAAGTAGGGCTTTATCATTCTCGTCGTCGATATCGATGCCAAGAGTCTGTGCTGCTTGGGCGGGAACGTAAGCGACTGCGTAGGATTCGGAGGCGATAAGCTGAAAGAATTCGCCTGTCTCGTTTCCCACCAAATACGAGTAACCGTAATACGTTCCATCAATAGCTCGATTCGACCCCTTTTGGGCACGTATGAAATCGCAGACTGCGTAGGAGGCGTCCTCAATTGATGCGCTGGTTGCATCTTCCGATACGCTAACTTTTGCCGATTCTCCGTTTTCAGAGGAAGAAGCCTGGGGATTGGTGGTTTTGGGAGTGTCGGCGTCGCCCAAGGCCTCATTGGCAAATGCCTTGCAGGGGAGCAATGACGTTATCAAAACCAGTATCAGCATGAATAAGCAGGTGGCGTGTGCCGTGCCTCGTTTTGTATTCATGGAAGGTCCTTATCTGAAAAGGTAGCGTATCGAAAAATGGGAGATGGGCGTTGCTGCGCACCCATCTCCAGAAAATAGCGAAGTTGAAGTTGCTATTTGCGGCTTACGCCAACTCGAAGCCCCACTTCTGCCAGATTGCCTGAACTTTTTCGCTGTTCATGCACCAGCCAAGGAATTCCTTGGTGGCATCAACGTTCTTGCAATCCTTGGTAATAGCGCCAGGATACACGATGTTCTTGTGGGTGTCGCCAGGTACGGCGCCAACGATCTCTACGCCACCAAAGCGATAGACGTCGGAGGTGTATACAAAGGCAATATCAACATCGCCAGACTGAGCATGCTTGCAAACGTTGCCAACAGAGGTGTCAGTTACAACTTTGTAGTCGGAGCCGTAAGAGCCGCCCTTTCCGGAGATTTCCTTGCCGGTCTTGCCTGCGTCATCACCGGCGGGGGTGTAAACGCCAGCGGTGGAAAGGGACTGTGCTGCATAGTTGCCTGCGGGAACAGAGTCATCGCCAACGCATATGGAGTACTTGCCGGCGGCAATGTCCTCAAGCGTTGCATCGGAGAGACCGGAGCCTTCCTTGGAAACCATAACCAGATCATTCTTGAACAGGTCAACGCGGGTTCCTTCGTCAACGTAACCTTCCTTGACGGCGGTATCCATGGAACCCTTGGATGCAGAAATCAAAAGATCGGCGTAGGATCCTGCACCGAGCATTTCGTTCAGTTCGCCTGAAGCCTTGTACTGGGTGTCGGCAAAGGATACGTTGCTGTGGCCATCTTCGATATAAGCCTGCTGGGCTTCTTCCATTGCCTTCGAAAGAGAGTTGGCGGCAAATACCTGAAGCTGAACGTCTTCTTTCTTTTCCTCCTGTTGACATCCGGTAAGAGCTACGGCAACCAACGCGCAGCAAGCGAAAGCCGCAAACGCGGTGGCGAGTTTTTTCGCCTTTTGGGTGACAGGCATGGGGGAAATCCTTTCAATTCGGGGCGTGGTTTTGTCCTTTCGCGAGAATAAATCGAAAAACCCTCGTTTGGTTTGGGAAAATAAGCGAAACGATTGTGAAGTGTCGATTCCGAGAGGTAAACGGTATGCGCAGCGATGAAGTTTCGGCAGACATCAAAGTATTCATAAGCTCAAAGAGCCAAGCGCACCATAGTCCTGGGCTCGGCCTTGGCGTCGTGGAATTGTGCGAGCGAGTTGAACGGTTGGGCTCGCTGAACAAAGCTGCGGCAGATATGGGCATGGCTTATAGTAAGGCATGGCGCATTATCAAGCAGGCGGAAGAAGGCCTTGACGTGGCTTTATTCCTTCGTCAAGGAGCCCGTGGCTCTTGCTTGACCGAAGAAGCCAAAGCGCTAATCGAGTTGTTCCGCAAAGTGGAGCGCGAAACGAACGCCTGCGCCAATCGGGTGCTTCGTGAGTCTTTGGACGATTTGGTCGATAAAGGAATTCTTTCCCATGCTTCGGCCCCTGATTTGGAAAAGAAAGCCACACCTGAACTTATTGCGCAGGTACGTGCGTTGGGACTGTAGATATCCCTCTTCATTGTTTATTTAGCTGATAGTTTGATACGGTGAAATATCCAGGTAACCGTTTACCGCTTACTACATACCGTTTACTGAGGGTGTTTTCGGTAAACGGGAAAGCCGTTTTCTTGCTGCTTCTTGAATCGGTTTTAAAGGCAGCGCTTAGCTATACATACGGTATAGGACTTCTGCTTGAGCAAGCTCTTGTGGCGTATTCACGTTGGCAAAGGGATCAATCGATCCGGGCTTGCGCATGAGCTCGGCGTTGAATCGGGTGCAGTCGATCGAATCGATCAAATCCCGCATGCGCTTTGACCCTTGTGAAGTAATGCGCTCCAGAATAGGTTGGCATGTACTTTTGCGATACACCGCTGCAAAAGGTTCGTAATTTCCTTTATTGAATGGCACCACTGCGTCACTTCCGCTTGCTTGCAGCGCAAGAGCTTCGCGGGTAAGGATTTGTGGCGAAAAGGCAATCATGTCGCAAGCAACAACCCCAACGGCATCGTTGGAGCTTGCTTCAATTGCGGTAAGCAGTCCGGGCAGGGCACCGCGTTCTTCCATGACATCGCCGACAAGGCGGAGCTTGGGATGCCGCTCAAGGAGATAACGCAGCTCCGGCTCTTCGTTGGTTGTAACGATGAGCTCGTCGGCAAATGAGGCAACTACTTCCAGCATGTGCTCAATTAGGGGGCGCCCCAAAAAAGGTGTCAATGCTTTCGATTGTCCCATTCGCTTTGATTCACCACCTGCCTGAATGGCGATGGTAAGTGGCGCACGCGTGTATCGTTTTCGTAAAAACGCCGCAATAGCTTCAATGTCCTCGAAACCGAATACTTCGACAGCGTTTTCGCGGGCAATTTGCTCAACGGCCGGCATGTCGGTAACGATAGCGGCTGGAATTGCGGGCCGGTTTGGTGTTTCGTTGTCAGACTGTGAGTGCTCTGTGCTGGACAAGCGATCGATGAGCGCTTCTGCGGCAATTTGATCTTTTGGATTTTCCGCTCGAAGCAGTTCGATGGTTGGCAATCCTACGCCGCGGAATCCTTCCACGAGTATCAAATCGTAGTTCGGCATAAGCTCCAATGCCTCGGAGCAGGAAACCTCTTGGGCTAGATCGCATGTGAACGCCAAGCGTTTGCTTGAAAGGATTGCGGTGGCTTTTGATCCTGCGGCACGATGACGGTATGAATCTTTCCCCGGAATGTCGATTTCAAAATCAGGGTGTCCATGGTGTTTCAGGGTGCCAATAGCAAGTCCCTGACGGGTAAGCTCGGCTATGATTTTTTCCAACAGGGTCGTTTTCCCTGAATTCTGCCTTCCCACAAAAGAAACGGCAGGGCTTGGCCGATAGGGCTTATGGGGTAGAGGTTCGTAGATCATGCCAAATCCTTGTGTTTGTTATAGGCTGCTCGGCATGGCAAGTGTAGGGCATCATGTGGGTTTTCGGCATCCGCATTATACGAATGGTTCGGGTGGGGGCGTGTAGGCAAATTCTTTTCGCCGTGAATAGCCATCCGTTAGCCCTGTTGATTCTGCCGAAGGAAGGTTGAGCGACATGCTTATTGCGCGGTCCTCACTACTATTGGAACGTTACTTATTGGCGTTTGAGGAGGTATTCATGGCTCATATTGCATCCATTAACCTTTCTGCGCGCAAAGGAGTTCGGAAAACGCCTGTTGGTGATGCTCCTCAAGTTGTCCTTGTCGATGATGGGCTGGAAAACGACGCTCATGCAGGAAAGTGGCACCGTCAGGTTTCGTTTTTGGCAGAAGCATCCATCGCGAAAGCTCGTGATATGGGCTTAGAGGTTGGCCCTGGCGATTTTGCTGAAAACTTTACAACCGAAGGAATTGATCTGCTTGATTTGCCTTTGGGCACGCAACTCCGTTTGGGAAAAGATGTGTTGGTGGAAATCAGCCAAATCGGTAAAGTGTGCCATACCCGTTGTGCCATTTACCATTTGGCGGGCGACTGCATCTTTCCCCGCGAGGGCATTTTCGGCGTGGTGCTGCATGGTGGCGTTGTTTCGGCGGGTGACGCCATCGAGGTCGTAAAGCGTGGTGACGGCACGTGCGCGCATACTCCACCTGAGGCATTGGCCGAAGTGGAGGCAGCACGAAAGGCAGGCACCCTGTGAGCAGTGAAACGCAAGACCTTTCTAAAAACGAGGGGAAACAAAGCTCCTATCGCGAAGCCTACCTTGATAATGCTGCCACAACCAAACCGCGTCCCGAGGTGGTGCAGGTTATGATGCGGGAGCTTCAGAACTACGGCAACGCATCTTCCGTACATGCGCTGGGCAAGAAGGCAAAGCGCGTGTTAGAAGACAGTCGTGCTGTTGTCGCAGCTGCTTTGGGTGCTGAGCCCGATGAGGTATTTTTCACATCGGGCGGAACCGAGTCGAACAACCTTGCCATTCACGGTTCGGTTATGGCCCGCGGAATCGGTGCAGGTCGAATCATAACTTCTGCTTTGGAGCACCCTTCGGTAACGCGATCGGTGCGCGGTCTTAAGCGAGAGGGCGATTGCTGCGTTTCTTATGTCGAAGCCGTACATGGCAATTTTGACCTGGAAGCATGCGCGCGCTTCCTCCAGGAACCAACAACATTGGTAACAGTAATGTCGGTGCAAAACGAGCTTGGTTATCGGCTCCCTATCGCTGAAATCGTCAAGTTGCGCAATGAATATGCTCCCAACGCAGTGGTGCACACCGATGCCGTTCAGGCTTTTGGCAAGATCGACGTTCCCGTACACGAGTGGGGTGTTGATCTGGCTTCCCTTTCTGCTCATAAGATCGGGGGGCCGAAGGGTATCGGCGCTTTGTTTGTAAAGCGTGGGACCGATATGTTCACCACGGCGTTTGGGGGTGGGCAAGAACGCGGTCTTCGTTCAGGAACCGAGCCCGTTTACCTCGCCGCTGGTTTTGCCGAAGCGGTACGCTGTGCATTTTCCGACAGGCAGGCCGAAGAAATGCGCGTTCGCGGATTGTGGGACCGTTTGCGCACTCGGGTTAACGTAGAGATCCCTGATGCGGTAATCAATTCACGTGAGGACGGATCGCCTTACCTGTTCAATTTCAGCGTTCCTGGTATGAAAAACCAGGCGGCCCTCCGCTATTTGAGCGACCACGGCGTCTACGTTTCCAAGGCTTCTGCGTGTGAGTCAAACATCAATACCGTTCCAGTTGGCACATGGCGTCATAAGCATCCGCTTTCACTTCAAGCGGCTGGCATTCCCCTTGCAATGGGCAAGCGCACGCTGCGCGTCAGCTTCGGTTACGATTCATGCGAAGACGATGTCGACCAATTCGTGGATACCCTGAAAGCGTATCTGGCTAGCTGCTAAAGCAATTCCACTTCGCCTAAATTGAAGGCGTTCAATGTTAGCTGTTTCTTACGCTTTACGTTGTTAACCTGCGGTAACCAGATTCGGTGCTAAGGTGTGGGGAATCGCTCACGTAGGTGGGCGATTCTTTTTGCTTTTAAGCGCCGAACCATGAGTGGCGTTATTCGATGAAAGAAGTTGAGCGTTATGAATAGTGGGTCTTATCAGACATCGAGAATGGCGGATGTGCGTCGTGTTCTGTGGATCGTTCTTTTGCTTAATCTGCTGGTTGCGCTTGCGAAGTTCTTTTATGGCTTGGCCACCAATTCTCACTCTATGCAGGCTGACGGTATCCATTCGGTGTTCGACTCCATGGGTAATGTAGTTGGCTTGGTTGGGATCACGCTCGCCCTGCGACCCGCAGATGAAGGCCACCCTTACGGGCACTTCAAATTCGAGACATATGCGAGCATGGTTATCGGTATTCTGCTCATAGCTGCTGCGTTCGAGGTTGGATCAAGCGCTATCGGCGCCCTAATTTCAGGCGACCACAATGCTTCCGTTACGGTGGTTTCCTATGTGGTCATGGTGGGCACGCTGTGCATCAACATTGGCGTAACAACGTATGAGCGAAAGGCCGGTAAGCGTTTGAACAGCGATATCTTGCTGGCAGATGCAAGTCATACGCTTTCTGATGCTATGGTTTCCATTGGCGTCATTGTTGGCCTCGTGCTGATTCAGCTCGGCTTCGCCATTGCTGACTCCGTAATGGCCTTGGTTGTCATGGTTGCCATTTTGTATACCGCATTCGATGTGTTCCGTTCGGCTTTTCAGACTCTTTCCGATAAGGCGCGAATCCCCGAAGAGGAAGTTCGCAAAGTCGTGGAGGGCATCGCAGGTGTTCGGAATGCGCATCGTATTCGCACGCGCGGCACCCAGGGCGATGTATATGCTGATTTGCATGTGCTGGTTGATCCGGGCATGACCGTTGCTGCTTCGCATGAGCTTGCCGATCGCATTGAATCTGAGATCGTCCATAAGTTCCCGCAGGTAAAGGACATCCTTGTCCATATTGAGCCCGATGATGCCTATCATCGGGCAGAGAGCCATTCCGAATAGTGGTCCTGTTTCTGAAAAAAACGAATCAAGACGGTTGACGCAAAGTGCTGTTCTGGTAATATACAAGCTCGCTGAAGCAGTTCGGCATTTTCGGGCGATTAGCTCAGGGGGAGAGCGCCACCTTGACACGGTGGAGGTCACTGGTTCGATCCCAGTATCGCCCACCACTTGCACACAGGCCAGAGGCTTAAAGCCCTGGCCTGTTTTCGTTTGCACAGCTCTTACTGGGAAAGGGAAGAAGCATGCACACCAACATATCGCTCCAACAGCTTCGTTACATTATTGAAGTCGCCGAATGCGGCTCCATCAACGCAGCTAGCCAGCAGCTGTATGTTTCCCAGCCCACGCTTTCAACCACCATTAAAGACACCGAACAGGAACTGGGGATTTCCATCTTCAACCGCACAAACCGTGGCATTACCCTTACGAACGAGGGTACTGAGTTCATCGGTTACGCTCGGCAGATCCTGCAGCAGTTTGATCTGTTTGAGGCACGTTATTCCAACTCGAACAGTGCCGCCAAGGGCAGGCTTTGCGTTTCTTCCCAACATTACGCCTTTTGCGTTCATGCATTTGTCGATTTGGCCGAGGAATGCGACGAAGAGGAGTACAACTTTTCCTTGCGTGAGACGCGTACGGCGGAAGTGATTGATGACGTTAAAGAATTCCGTAGCGAAATCGGTGTTTTGTACCTGAGCGAGTTCAATCGTAAGGTGCTGACCAAGGCATTTTCCGATGCTGGGTTGACGTTTACGCCGCTGTTCGAGGCGCACCCGCATGTGTTCGTCGGCTCTAACCATCCTCTTGCTGGTCGATCAAGCTTGAGGCCCGAAGACTTGGAAGAGTATCCTCGTTATTCGTTCGAGCAGGGCAGCAACAATTCCTTCTTCTTTGCCGAAGAGCCGCTGAGCCATCTGCCCCACAGTCAGAACATTACCTATTATGACCGCGGCACCTTGACCATTCTCCTTAATCGCCACAACGGCTATACCATTTCAACGGGCGTTCTCTCCGGTGAAATGGGGCAGAGCATCTGCTCCATCCCCCTTGAAGTCGATGAAACCATGACGGTTGGCTATCTGTACCATGCCGAGCGTCCATTCTCCCCTTTGGCGCAACGCTACATTGATAAGCTTCGTGCCTATATTGAAGACAACCCCACGGTAACCACGTACTATCCAGTTGATTGATAGGTTTTCCTTCTTTGCGCGGTTGGTGGCCCGGACTTTCTGCTGGGCGGCTGGTAGGGTCCACCGTTTCATAAGGATTGAATAATTACTCCTTTCGCCGATAAATAGATGCCGTTGCCGTCGAATGACATCGAAAACAAGTAGAGTGTTCGCAAGTGCCTTCCCCTCGGGGAGGGCGTTTTTGCTTGCTGGATGTTGAGCTATTTGGTGCGGTTATCGGTTGTAAGCTGCTGCTTCTATTCGTAGGAGCTTTATGCGTTGAAGTTCGCGATGCCGTGCAGGGAAGGGGGATGCGTGTCCGCGCTATCTATTGAGCCCAAGACGGCTGCTGATGCGAAGGTGGAATCTTATTTAAAGAGATTTGAGCGAAGGGTCGAGGCTGCACCTCCTGGTCAGTGTCCGCTGACCACCGTTGCATCTTTTCTTGAAACTGGCGCAAACCAAACGTGCGGGAAATGCGTTCCGTGCCGTGATGGTCTGCCGAAACTTTCTGAGCTGATGCGGGAACTGGCAAACTGCCAGGCAAACAACGAAACACTGGAAACCATGCGCGCGCTCGCCCAGATGATTCGCGATGCATCGGATTGCGCGGTAGGGTACGAGGCTGCCCAGGCAACGCTCGATGCGCTCGATACTTTTTCCGAAGAGGTTGAAGCTCATCTGGTTGGGCATAGCTGCACCCAAGGCATGGGCCAAAGTGTTCCCTGCGAAACCCTGTGCCCGGCTCACGTTAACGTGCCAGGGTACATTGCCCTTGTTGGCGAGGGGCGCTATGCCGACGCTATCAAGCTTATTCGTAAAGATAACCCGTTCCCCACGGCATGTGCGCTGGTGTGCGAGCATCCGTGCGAAAAGCGCTGTCGCCGCATCCTCATCGATGCGCCGCTGAACATTCGCGGCATCAAAAAAATGGCAGTTGACCAGGTTGCTGCCGATTCCGTTGCCACTCCTGAGCGTTTGCCTGATTCTGGTAAACGGATTGCAGTTGTTGGTGGCGGCCCTTCCGGTCTTACTTGCGCCTATTATGCGGCGCTGATGGGGCATTCCGTAACGGTGTTTGAGGCGAATCACTCACTGGGCGGCATGATGCGCTATGGCATTCCCGCATATCGTTTTCCGCGCGAACGCTTAGATGAGGATATTCGTGCCATTCTTTCTGTGGGCAACATCGAAGCGAAGTGCGACGCGCGCGTAGATGCCGTTGCTATGGCGAAAATCAACGATGAGTTCGATGCGGTGTATGTTGCCATCGGCGCTCAGTTGGGAAAAACGCTGAAACTCGAAAATGGCGATGCTGAAGGCGTGATGTCCGCGGTTGACTTGCTCCAGAAAATTGGCGATGGAGATTATCCCGATTTCTCCGGCAAGAAGGTTGTCGTGGTTGGCGGTGGCAACGTTGCCATGGACTGTGCACGAACTTCGGTTCGTGCTGGCGCATCGGAGGTCACGGTTGCGTATCGTCGTAGGCAATCGGATATGACAGCTTTGGTAGAAGAAGTGGAAGCCGCCGTTGCCGAAGGCGTTGAGATGGCCGTGCTTGAGGCCCCTGCTCGAGTTGAGGTTGATGAATCGGGGCACTGCGCTGCACTTATTACGCAACCCCAGATGATTGGTGCGGTTAAACGAGGTCGACCTGCACCCGTTGCTGCCAATAAGCCCGAACGTCGCATCGAAGCCGACGTAATTCTCATTGCGGTTGGCCAGGATATCGATGTGGATCCCTTCGCGGATTTCGGTATGCAAACAGAACGCGGCAGCTTTGTTGCCAATGGACAACTCGAATCTCCCAATTTGCCTGGAATCTATGTGGGCGGCGATTGTCAGAGCGGCCCCGCAACGGTGATTAAGGCCATCGGTGCGGGCAAAGTTGCCGCGCGCAATATCGATGAGTATTTGGGCTACCATCATACCCTTTCTTCCGATGTTGTGCTTCCCGAGCCCAAGCAGAACGATCGAACGCCAAAAGGACGTGTCGAAATTGCTGAGCGCCCCGCTCGTGAGCGCAAGAATGATTTCCTGGGGGTTGAATACGGAATGAGCCTGGAGGAAGCGGAGCAGGAGTGCGGACGCTGCCTGCGTTGCGATTGCTTTGGTGCTGGCTGCCAGGTTGATGGGAGGTTCCAGTATGTCTAACGTATGCGCAAGTTCTTCTCTGATTGCCGATGAGCAGGCTATTTCACTCGTTGTTGACGGCATTTCGGTGTCGGTACCTAAGGGCGCGACGATTCTTGATGCTGCCGAAAAGGCAGGCGCCCACGTTCCCACACTCTGTTTTTTAAAAGAACGCAGTGCTATTTCTTCGTGTCGCATTTGCATGGTTGAGGTCGAGGGGGAAGATGCTCCTGTTCCTGCCTGTTCCACCGTAGCAAAAGAGGGCATGGTAATAACTACTGCCTCGGAGCGCTTGGTTGCCTATCGTAAGTTGGCTATGGACCTGATTCTTTCCGATCATGGCCTCGATTCCACCAACTATTGCTTCAGCTGTAAAAAGAACGGTGCATGCGAGCTGCAGGCGGTTGCTCGAGAGGTTGGGGTACAGCATCCTTCGTTTGGGGGAGCTGAAAAACGCAAGCCGGTGTTCGACTCGAACCCCTTCATTTCGTTCGATCCTAATCTCTGCATTCGCTGCCAACGCTGTGTGGGCGCATGCAATAACGCTGCGGGCAATCATTCGCTCCATACCGCAAAGCGCGGTTTGCGGACGTCGATTGAGGCGCCTTTTGGTCCCAACTGGAAAACCTCGGGATGCGAATCGTGTGGCAACTGCGTGCAGGCATGCCCGACGGGCGCCCTTACTATGAAGCGTCGTGCGGAATACCGCGAATGGGAAGTTGAACGCGTGCTTACCACATGCCCCCATTGCGCTACAGGATGCCAATACAATCTCATCGTGAAAAACGGCAAGATCGTTGATACGGAAGCGGTTGATGGACCCTCGAATCATGGTTTGCTATGCGTGAAGGGTCGCAGCGGCAGCTTCGATTTCGTTCATTCGGAGGAGCGTCTCACTACGCCCCTTATCCGTAACAGCGAAACGGGTCAGCTTGAGCCCGCAACATGGGATGAGGCCCTTGATCTTGTTGCGGCAAAGATGGGTGCACTGCGTGATGAGTTTGGCGGTCAGGCCCTTGCTGCGTTTGCGTGTGCTCGCTCTGCCAATGAAGACATCTACATGCTTCAGAAAATGGCACGTACGGTGTTCAAGACGAATAACATCGATAACTGCGCTCGCGTTTGCCATGGCCCTTCGGTTGCTGGTTTGGCTCAAACCCTTGGTTCTGGCGCTATGACCAATCCTATTGCCGACATCGCTCGTAACGCTGATGTGATCATGCTGGTTGGCTCGAACCCAGAGGAAGCCCATCCGGTTATCGGCATGCAGATCCGCCATGCGGTCGAAACGGGAACAAAACTTATCGTGGTCGATCCGCGCAATATTGGTCTTTCTGCTAAAGCCGATATTCATCTGAAACTGCATCCTGGCACCAATGTTGCGTTTGCCAATGGTGTTGCAAGAGTGCTTATTCACGAGGGTCTTATCGACGAGGCGTTTATCGCAGAACGCTCTGAAGGTTTTGACGACTTCAAGGCGATGGTGGAAAAGTACACACCTGAATACGTGGCGGAAATCTGCGGCATCGATGCTTGCGATTTGGTTGCTGCGGCAAAGCTGTATGGGGAAGCGGGTGCCGCTGCTATCGTGTACTGCCTTGGTGTTACTGAGCATACTAGTGGCACTGAAGGCGTAATGGCGTTGTCGAATTTGGCTATGATCACAGGCAACTTCGGAAAGCCAGGGACGGGCGTCAACCCTATCCGTGGACAGAACAATGTGCAGGGCGCCTGTGATATGGGCGCAACCCCTGGCGATTTCCCTGGCTATCAAAAACTCGCCAATGCTGAAGTGATGAAACGCTTCGAGGACCATTGGGGAGTTGAGATCCCCAAGTGGAAGGGCACCTATGCAACCGAGTGTTTCCCCAAGATGATCTCGGGAGACATCAAGGGCTTGTTCATCTTCGGCGAGGACCCGGTACGAACCGACCCCGACACCAACCACGTTATCAAGGCTCTTGAAGCGCTCGATTTCTTGGTGGTTGACGATCTGTTCTTGACCGAAACAGCCAAATTCGCCGATGTTGTTCTTCCTGGTCGCAGTTATGCGGAAAAAGAAGGTACGTTCAGCAACACCGAGCGTCGTGTTCAACGAATTCGCACAGCGGTCACCATTCCCGGCACACGTCTCGACACCGATATCTTCATCGATTTGATGAATCGCATGGGATATGACCAGCCGCGGCTTACAAGCGCCCAGATCATGGATGAAATCGCGGAGCTTACTCCAAGCTTCCATGGCATTAGCCACGAACGTCTTGACTCGGAAGAAGTTGCAGGTCGGGGTCTGCAGTGGCCTTGCCTTGACAAGGACCATCCAGGTACGCCGATCATGCACGTGGGCGGCTTTACTCGCGGTCTGGGCATCTACTCACTGGCTGACTACATTCCTTCAGCAGAGCTGCCTGATGAAGAGTTCCCGCTCATACTCACTACGGGTCGTATTTTGTATCACTACAACGCGACGGCTATGACGGATAAAACTCCTGGCTTGAACGAGATTTGCGGCCATTCGTTTATTGAGGTCAACTCGGTCGATGCCGAACGATTGGGCATCTCGGATGGCGGTAGGGTTCGCGTTGAAAGTCGTCGAGGGAGCATCGAATCGGTGGCACGCGTTTCGGATAAGACCAATCCTGGTGAAACATGGATGCCCTTCCACTTCCAGGATGGCAACGCCAACTGGCTTACCGATGCAGCGCTCGATCGTATTTGCTCTACGCCTGAATACAAGGTGTGTGCGGTGCGGGTTTCCGCATTGTAGCGCTGGCCAATAACTGCTCTTCGCCCCGTCGGCATATGAGCCGCATCTCCTAATTTGGATCGAGATACCAAGGTCCAAGTTCGGGAGGTGTAGTTCAGAGCTGGCGGGGCTTTTTTGGTGGGCGCCCACTCGCTTAAGGGTGATGGCAGGTCTTTTCTTTTGGTGGGTGCCCGTTAGTTGGGGGGGGCGGTGGTAGATGCCTCTTCTCTTTCCAATGGGGATGTGAAAATAAATAACGTAGTGTTGTTTGTTTGGGTGAGGAGGAGGACAATCGGCAACGGAATATGGCAATTGAAGGGGAATGCGGCGTGGGCACTGCGGTGGAAAGCAAGAAAACCAATAGCATAGATATGCTTCATGGCCCCTTGGCTAAGAAGATCGTTCTATTTTCCATTCCCCTTGCTATTACCAGCATTTTGCAGCAGTTGCTGAACTCTACCGATGCGGTATTTGCTGGCCAGTGGCTGGGCAGTGATGCGCTAGCTGCTGTTGGTGGCGTTGCTCCAATTATCAGTTTATTTGTCGCGGTGTTCGTTGGGCTGTCAGTCGGCGTAAACGTGGTAATCGCGGTCCATATCGGGCACGACGACATCGATAAAATCAGGGGCGCGGTCCAAACCTCAGCCGCTGCCGCTGTGGTTTGCTCGCTTGTTTTGGCTGTTGCCGGTGTCCTTTCGACCGATTTTATTCTTGCTGCAGTGAATATGCCCGGTGAAGCGTGGGCTGAAGGAGCGCAGTACCTGCACGTTTACTTCATCGGCATCGTTTTCTTGGTTATATACAACTTTGGTTCTGCTGTGCTTCGAGCCAAGGGCGATACATGGCGTCCTTTGTATGCCTTGGCGGTTGCCGCAGTGCTCAACATTGCATTTGATTACGTTGCGGTAGAGTTCCTTGGCTTGGGTGTATTTGGCATCGCGGTAGGTACGGTTATTGCTGATGCCGTGTGTGCAGCCGTTATTGTTTTCTTCCTTCTCACCGAAGAGGAATCCTACCGTCTGGAACTTAAGGATTTTAAGGTTGTGGGGATCGATCTTAAAACTCTTATGCATATAGGTCTTCCTGCCGCCTTGCAGGGAGCGGTATTCGCCCTTTCCAATATTATTATCCAAGGCGAGATCAACAGCTTTGGTGCAGATGTAACCGCAGGTTCGTCTGCTGCTATGAATTTCGAGTTCTACACCTACTTTTTCGTGAATGCCTTTTCCCAGGCCGCAGTTACCTTTATTGGCCAGAATTATGCGGCAGGCCAGTATGAGCGTTGCGACAAGGTCATGAAATTCTGCATGGCGGCATCGTTTGTTTCTACGCTGGCATTAAGCTTGCTTTTCACTTTGGGTGGCGATCTGTTCTTGGGCATTTTCACCGCTGAAGCGGGAGCACTTTCGTTTGCCTATATTCGCTTGTGGCATGTGGAGCTGTTTGAGTTCATGCCGTGTTTGTATGAGGTTGCGGCGAGCGGTATGCGTGGTATGGGTTGGTCGGTGCTGCCTACCATTGTGGTTATCGTAGGTTCATGCCTTTTGCGCATCGTGTACGTTTTCACGTTGTTCCCGCTTATTCGCTCGTTCGAGAATCTGATGCTTATTTACCCCGTAACGTGGATCGTGACAGGAGCAACCATGATCGCGCTTTACTTCTATGCCAGGAGAAAATCCTACAGTAGGTAATAACGGTCGTGCATGCTAACCATGTTCCCTCTATTGGCGCTGTGCGCTTACTGCAATCGGCGCCGTGCGCTTATCTTGACGCTCATTAGGGCAATAGAGGCAACAACCAGTGCGATGCCGAAGATGGCGGCGGGGGACAAATGTTCGCCGAAGAATGCAACGCTTATGATGGCGGTCGCTATCATTTCCACGGAAGCGATGATGGGGACTTTGCTTGTTTCCCTCATCTTCAAAATACCCTTGTAGTACAGCAGGTATGCCAGCGAAGTGGGAATCAAGGCCAGTAAGAATCCATAGCCTATGGTTGCGGTGTTGTACGATTCGGTGCAGGTCCATGGTTGGAAGAGAATCAGAACAGAAATAGTGGCGAATAGGTAGCTGTAAGCACTCATGACGTAAGTATTGGTGGAGCTTCCTGCAATGCGCGTGATTATCGCTGCCATTCCGTAGGTGAATCCTGATGCAATGCCACAGCTAACTCCAAGAACTGATAGTGTCTCCAGGTCAAGCTGGCCTCCCGTTGCGGCAAGCGAGCAGCCCACTACATTGATACAGAGGGCGATAACCTTTAAAAGGGAGATGCCCTCATGGAATATCAGCATTGAAAACACGGTGGTAAAAATAGGTGCGGTGTTTAGCAGTACTGCCGAAATGGCGATGCCGGCATTGGCGATTGCCATGGTGTAGAACATGTTGTAGATGCCGTTGGAAACAACACCAAGCACAGCACAGGCGATAAGAGTTCGCTTGTCGATTATCAGCGCTTTCGGTCCGAATTTAATTGCGGTGAATGCGGTCATGATAAGAAAAGCAAAGAGCATCCTGATGAAGCTTGTGCTCGCTGCCGTTGAGCCGTGCAATTCCATCATCTTAACCAATGGCCCAACAAGCCCCCACAATATGCCCGCAGAAAGGATTTGCAGGATTGCTAAGGTCTCTTTGCCAAGGGATGGCTGGCTCACTGGTTTCCTCATTCCGTAGTGGCGATGCTTGCTGCTTCGGGAGGCAGCTGTAGTGATTTGCTTTATTTGGATAAAGTGTAGCGGTAAAACGTGTTCAATCTTCTATACTCAAGTGCATTCTTTACCGTCGGTGCGTCGATTCGCTTGGATTTATGGGCGAATCGTCAGAAAGAGGGACTTTGATGGAAACCCCATCTTCTGTTGTGTCCACCCAGCTTCCATCTGCAGAATGCGCTTCTCGATGCGCGGGAAGTGCCGTTGATGGCCTTCCGTTGGCCGAAATCGATATCCCCGATAGTTTGCGGGGCGACCTGGCCCTGTTCCTTCGCCTGGAGCGAAAAGTGCTCGATGAGTACGATCCTGAAATCCGCGGTCTGTTCGATAGGCTTTTGCAGAGCGTGATTGCTGCCAACGAGGGCGACCCAGGAAGCGCCGCGAGCGATGAACCCGTTGATGAACAGGGGATTCCGCTCCCTTCAACTGAGGGAAATAAAGCATTTCGCGAAGCGGTTGATCTTCTTGACATGCTTCCCATTGAGCGCGCTCAGGTCGTGGTGCGAGCATTCACCTCATTCTTCCATCTGGCAAATCTTTCTGAAGAAAACTATCGCGTTAAGACGTTGCGTGAGCGCGGTCGTGAGCCCTTGCAGCAAATGGAAACCGACCCGACCAATGAGCTTACCGTTGCCTATCGCCAGCTGGTGGATGAAATGGGCGTGGGTCGCGCCACTGAATTGTTGAACCGCTTGGAGTTCCACCCGGTGTTTACGGCTCATCCTACCGAGGCGCGCCGCAAAGCGGTTGAAGGAAAAATCCGTCGTATAGCATTGCTGCTAGCCGAACGACCTTATATGGGCGGTTCTGATCTAGCGGAAAACGAGCGCCATCTGCTTCAGGAGATCGATGCATTGGTGCGCACTTCACCTATTTCGGTGAAGAAACCCACTCCCGTAGAAGAAGCGGACACCATTATCGACGTGTTCGACAACACGCTCTTCACCACTATTCCTAAGATTTACCGTCGATTTGATGATTGGGTTCTTGGTGAAAAGGCGGGTCGCGTTAAGCCGGTCTGTCCGCCGTTTTTTCACTTGGGAAGTTGGATCGGGTCCGATCGCGACGGCAACCCGAATGTAACCGCGAAGGTGAGCCGTCAGGTAGCTGCAAAGTTTTCCGCCCATATGGTTTCTGCTTTGGCGGAGGCGTGCCGCACGGTGGGGCGTAACTTGACTCTAGAATCGGGCTACACCTCGCCTTCGGCTGAGCTTTTGAATCTTTGGAACCACCAGGTTGAAATGAGCGAGGTGCTAACCGGCCGGGCAGAGGTCATCTCCGCTTCAGAGCCACATCGTGCGGTAATGCTCGTCATGGCGGCGCGTCTTGATGCCACGGTTACGCGTAATGCTGACACGATGTATCGTTGTGTTGAAGATTTCCTGGTTGACCTTCGGGTGGTGCAGCGTTCGCTTGTTGAGGCAGGCGCGGTGCGTGCGGCGTATGGTCCTGTGCAGACGCTTATGTGGCAGGCGGAGACGTTTGGTTTCCATATGGTGGAAATGGAGTTCCGTCAGCATTCAGTTGTTCATGAGCGTGCGCTGGCTGATATTCGCGAAAACGGAATCCACGGAAGCTTGCAGCCTATGACCCGTGAGGTTCTCGATACGTTCCGCGCCATCGGCTCTATCCAACGTCGTTATGGCAAGAAGATGGCTCATCGTTACATTATTTCGTTCACGAAAAGCGCTCAGCATGTTGCCGATGTATACGAGCTGGCGCAGCTCGCGTTCGCTCATGCCGAAGATGTGCCGGATTTGGATGTTATTCCTTTGTTTGAGCAGCTGGAAGACTTGGAAGGTTGCGTCGAGGTCCTGGATAAGATGCTGGAGCTTCCTGCGGTGCAGCGCCGCCTGGCGCAAACCAATCGCAAGATGGAAGTGATGCTGGGGTATTCAGACTCGTCGAAAGACGCCGGTCCGACTACGGCGACGTTGGCATTGCATTCCGCTCAAGGCCGTATTGCCCAATGGGCGGAGCGCAATCGTATCGACCTCGTCATGATGCATGGCCGTGGTGGTGCGGTTGGTCGTGGTGGTGGCCCCGCTAACCGTGCGGTCTTGGCGCAGCCGAAGGGTTCGGTGAACTGCTGCTTTAAGGTTACCGAGCAAGGAGAGGTGATTTTTGCCCGTTACGGAAATCCTGTCCTTGCCCAGCGCCATGTGGAAAGCGTGGCGGCGGCAACGTTGTTAAGCTCGGCTCCCTCAATTGAACATACCAACACTCAGATGACCAGCGAATTCGCAAGCGTTGCTAAAGAACTGGATGAAGCGGCTCACAAGAGCTATCTCGATTTGTTGAATATGGATGATTTCGCCCCGTGGTTCGCTACGGTGACACCCCTTGCCGAGGTTGGCTTGCTTCCCATTGGCAGCCGTCCAGCCAAGCGCGGTCTTGGCGCTAAATCCCTCGACGACTTGCGTACCATTCCCTGGGTGTTCTCCTGGTCCCAAGCACGCATCAATTTAGCTGCGTGGTATGGCTTCGGTACTGCTTGCGAAGAGTTGGACGACATCGAGCAGCTTCGTCGCGCCTATCGCGAGTGGCCTCTGTTTGCCACCTTTATCGACAACCTTGAGATGTCTATCGCCAAAACCGACCAGCGCATTGCGAAGATGTACTTGTGCTTGAGCGATAGGCGCGATCTTTCCGAAAAGGTATTTGATGAGATGCAGCTGACTCGTAAATGGGTGCTTTCCATTACTGGCAGCGAGTGGCCCTTGGCCCAGCGACGGGTATTGGGACGTGCTGTTCGTGTGCGCAATCCCTATATTGACGTTCTCTCGCTTGCTCAGGTTCGTGCCCTGCGCGCCATTCGCGTTCGCGGCAAGGAAATGGCAGCTAAAGAGAAGGCGGATTATCTTGCGTTGATTCTTTCTACCGTTACTGGTGTTTCCGCTGGCCTGCAGAATACTGGGTAGGCAGCAGTTGCTCTTTTGCGGTTAAGCGCTGAGCGGCAGCCGAACAGTAGATAGTGAGAAACTGGAAGAAAGTTTTTGTCTTGCCAGAAGATAAGGAGTGAGCCATGCAGGTAGATTTCGATTCCATCCAACCTGAAACCATTGAGCATTTTAAGGGCGGGGAAGGCTCCGTTACCACTCAGGCCTACGTTGACGGAAACAACCGGATTATGAGGGCAACAGTGCATCCGCATTCTTCCATTGGTTGGCATCAGCACAGTGGCAATTCCGAGATCGTGTACGTCTTATCCGGTGTTGGCAAGGTGGTTGTAGAGGGCGGCGAAGAGCCCTTGGCCCCTGGTATGTGCCATTACTGTGCGGAGGGCCAGTTCCATTCTGTGGTGAACCCTAATGAAGAAGACCTAGTCGTGTTTGCCGTGGTTCCTCAGCACGGTTCTCTGTAGCAATTGGCGTTATTTGGAGCGCTCTATTAATTTGCGATACACGTGCTCCACCATCCAGGGTTCGGTTGACGCGGCAAGGGCTTCCTCGAACGTGAGCCAACGCACGCCAGAGTTTTCTTCGGGTGCTATGCGCAATGCGTCTTCTTCGCTTGCCTCGAACAGGTAGGTTGCATTGAGGTGCAGGTGAGAGGGAACGTATGCCCCGTGTTTCCAGTGCCCATCAACGGTGAGCGTTTCGCAGGAAAGAAGGCCTGAGTGTGCCATTTTGGCGCTGCTCAGGCCTGTTTCTTCTTCGAGCTCTTTTGCGGCAACGAGCGAAAGGTCGTGTATGCCATCAGCGTGGCCTCCAATCCATGACCACGATTGATAGATGTTGTGATATATCATCAGCGTTTTTGTGCGGAGGGGGTTTACGACCCAGGCTGATGCGGTAAAGTGCGCCGGCCATGCCCGATTGTAGGCCTCTTCGCGATGAGCGGCTTCGAGAAGTAGTGCGTAGTCGGCTGCTTCTTCATCGTTCTTGGGCGTAAATGTTTTTAGATCTTCGATGAGGGCAGCCATGGATGGGCTCCTTTGCGGGTGTTGCGTTTTTCGGCTCTGGCCATATTATCGCCTCTATATGCTGTTTAGGGATTCCTTAATCTTGAGTCGACTTGTTGCGGTGTTTTGAATTTGATTTATGGCAATCTGCGATATTTCGCGTAGGTATTGCTTTCGGTCAACGCCTGAAGATGAACATCTTCACATAAATGATCCGGAAACCGTGGTTTTGGCGTATTTGAATTGGCTGATTCTTCGATAGAAAACGGACGGCAAAAATTTTTTCAAAAAAGGGGTTGCGCGAAAAACTGGTTTCCGTATAATACTTTCTTGCGCGCGGACGTGGCTCAGCTGGTAGA
>ENA-OUQH01000054-OUQH01000054.1-human-gut-metagenome-genome-assembly--contig:-NODE-54-length-103013-cov-30.627440_pt1 | contig 103013 bp, 78 predicted proteins | sample MGYA00237948_ERZ548828 | MGnify/ENA primary metagenome ERZ548828 (study PRJEB26490, sample SAMN05194711) | human gut metagenome | biome: terrestrial biome; feature: human-associated habitat...
ACAAAAGTATGGAACCATTGAAAACGCGTCAAGACGTAACTCCGGAGACGCTTACCACCGTCCCGCATGCGGATACACCTCCGCCTGACGCGTCAAACCACTGTACGCGCATCAGCCCGTAACCGCGGGGACGCTTACCGGATAGGCATGTTTTCTCGCAGATAAAAAATGTCCTTCCGGGTTATATTCACCAGGAAGGACTATTATGCTGAGATTCAGGCAACTAGCCTAAACCAATTCTAAAACTCAATGCCGAACGATATCTTAGGCATTCCATAAATAGAAACCTTAGTATCAGGCTTTGATGTCACATAAAATGGATATGACAGACCCAACAACAAGCCTTTCCCGGATTTAAGTGTCCAGCTCCAGCCCAATGCAGGTTCTATCTCGGCAGCATTGCGGAATTTACAGTCACTGTTATAATTCAGAGCATGACAGAAGCCCAGTTTTACACCTGCAGTAGGTGTGCTGCCCTTTTCCTTAATGTATGCATTGTATTCCGCAAAGACTCTCCCAAATGCCGGCACGTTATCTAATGGCAAGAAAAAAGCACCTACACCTGCCCCCAGATAATGATGACGATTGAACATATATCCATGAGATGTCTCTATACCTTGCCATACGAAGTAGTGGTTCGTGTACAAAACACTGCCCTTATACCCACGGCTTCTGAAGTCAGAATTCACCTCTTTCTGACAAGTATCCTGAGCGGACAAACTTATCATTGACGAAAGAAGCAACGTAAGCCTCCGGTGACGCCCGTATTGCACAAATCGGACTTTTAGCACCGACTCGGTACGAGTTGGTGCTATTCGTTGACTATTGGTGACGAGTTGGGTCAAGTCGGTCACGAGAAGGACCTATTCACATCTATTTTTCCAATTGAAAGGAAGGAGTCCCGCCAGATCCATCTGGTCGCGCTGGCAGTATGGGATCTTTCTCAGCACGTCCTCCATCCAGGTCCGAGGGTCAACGTCGACAGCCTTGCAGGTGCTTATGAGCGAATATACGATTGCTGCACGATACGCAGATGCGTCATTGCCACAGAACAGATAGTTCTTTCTGCCTAAAGCTAACGGCCTGATGGCATTCTCAATTAGGTTGTTGTCAATGTTGATGCGCCCGTCGTTCACATAGCGCGACAGCCTGGGCAGCAGGGAGTATGTGTATTCGATCGCGTCACCCATCTTGCTGTTTGGAAGAACCTTCAGATATGTTTCTTTCATCCACGTCTCAAAGAGCCGTATTGTCGGATACGATATCTTCAGGCGCTGTTCCTTGCGTTCATCCGCATTTAAGCCAGCCTTGTCCGCATCGGATTCCACTTTGTAGATCTTGCGGATAAAGCACAATGCTTCTGTCGCCAGCCGATTGTTCTCATTGAGAGCGTCAACGAACTTGCGGCGTGCGTGTGCCCAGCAGCCATAGACGGTTATATTGTCATTCTTTTCGAACTGGTCGTAGGCGTCATAACCGTCACATTGGATAGCGCCTTTATAGGCGCCCAGTATTTCACGGGCGACTTTGCTTCCACGGCTCCCACGGTCATAGTAGAACATGACCGCACCGCGTATCGCATCGCGAACGCACCATTCATAGCCCTTGCGGGCTTTATGTTTCTCGCTGTCAATGACAGGGAGGACGCTCTCGTCTATCTGGATGTACTCACTCTGCAGAATGTGCTGTCGCAAGATGTCGTACAGGAGTTTCAGTTTCTCGACAGCGGCTTCATACCAGCCTCCCATCGTGGAGTCACTTATCGTGATGCCCGATTCCTTGTATTGCTGTATCTGGCGATAGAACGGAAGATGATACATGAACTTGCCGATTATGATGTCGGTCAGCACCGACGCACCGGCCATACATCTGTTTACCGGAGCCAGAGGGAGACTGGCGCCGATGATTCTCCTGTCCTCAGGAGTCTTGTCGCTGTCGGACTTGAGCATGACCTTATGGATGACGGTCTTTTTGATGTATGTTTTGGCCGCAATGTGTTCCAGGCGGGACGACTCGTCGGTGCCAATCTCGACATACTCATCCTTGATCTTGCCATTTTCATCGGTTGTCCCATCAGGATAGATATCGATGACTTCCGTAGGAAGGCCTGTGGCATCCAAGTCCCTACGGGAAGGTTTCACCTTGACGGTTATGGTTTTGGTCATCTGCTGCTCCGCCGCTTCAACCTCTTTGTCGAGCCGGGCGCGCTCCTCATCAGTCAGGTGTTCCTGCTCGAAGAGGAGAAGCTGGTCCGGATCAAGAGGCAGATTCTTTTCCGACATCTTGCCGAAGACTTTACGGCGAAGCCACAGGAGAGTGTCGCCGAGTTTCTTGATTTCAGCATTCTTCTGGGAGATTTCAGCGTCCTTCAGAGAGAGCAGGGCATCTTTATGAGATATTTCGGCATCCTTGCCGACGACGGATCTACGAAGTCTTTCAACTTCGGCAAGCGCTAATATCAGTTGCTCTTCCACCGTCATCTTTTTTTACTTTTTTCAATACTTAAAGTTACGAAAAAAGTGCCATGTATGCAACTCTACGGCTGATTTTGCGATATCATTTCCGTAACTTTTTCAGGCTCTCAAGACGTTGCCTGCGACTGTCCGACTTCTCAATGATACCTTCAACCAGAAGGACCAGATCGCGCCATTCGATGATGCCGAACAGGTTGTCTCCACCAATATCGGGCCCTCGACCAAGAGTGCCTGCTTCAAGCAGCTTGGAGTAGATGACCATTCCTCCCGGCTCCCAATGAAGAAGCTTGATGCGGTTCCGGTTCTTGTTGATGAAGATGTACACATCGCCATTGCAGGGATCACGGTCAAGGATGTTGGTCACTATGCCGCTAAGAGAATGATAACTCTTTCTCATGTCGGTCGGCTGATTGTACAGCAGATACCGCATGCTGTCGTTCAGGCTAAACATGACTGCTGGATGCCCTGATTACGCTTTGGATAAAGTCCTGGTTCATCTCTCCCTGGATGCGCATCATCGTGCCGTTGGGAGTGCGCAGTTCGATGCTGAGCATCTGGGATGCCGAGGCCTCCTTCCTGCCTTTTGCCTTCCTGCCTGACGTTGCCGCAAAAGATGGCATAGGCACAGACGAACCGCCGTCATACAATTGCAGGAACTCACCCTTGGCTTCTGAAGATTCCTGCTCGAGGGCATACCGGGACTTGCTGTCGTAGAACTTCCATGCCGGGATACCAAGTTCCGCCAATCTTGCTTTATAGGAGATGTCGTTCTTCTTGCAGTAGGTTATAACCTCCGCAACTTCTTCGCGTGTCATCATAAGAAAAAAATGTTTTCCGCGAAGGTAAACCTGAAGTTTCAGGATCCAATGACGGGCATCACCGGAGGCTTACGAAGCAACGATAAAAAAACAATAATTTTCTTCATTATGTTTAAATAATTGGTTTGGCCGCGAATATACACTAAATAATTGGTTTGGCTCCGAATATACACTATAACGAGCTAAAAAATTTGGCAAAATGCTCGAATGGGAATACTTCTTGGTCGAAGCGGAAAATACGGCATCCATACTAATTTCACCTATCCAGCCACTTCCTGAATTGTGCTGCTTTCTCCTTGCTTATCATGATATCATTATCATCACATCCTTTTAATTTCACTATAAGCTTAGAGTTGAAGAACAGCCTAATTTTCACGATACTTTTAATATTTGCAATATATTGCCTATTGATGCGAAAGAATTTATCAGGATCCAAATCCTGCTCCAATTCCGCCATAGTCATTGTCAATAGATATGACGTGCCATCTTCTACAAAAGCCAAAATATTGCTTTCCGTTTTGATTATATAACTGATATTATCAGCATATAGCATTATCAATTCATCACCCTTGTTGACCAAGAAACGCTCCCTATATTTATGAGTTCCATTTAATAGTCTATCCAACTGGCTACAGGATTCTTCATGCTGACCAGATGTCAATACATTCAGCCTGTCCATAGCCGAACGTAGTTCTTTGAAGTCAATGGGTTTCATCAGATAATCAATCCCATTATTTTTGATAGCCTGCATTGAATATTCATCGTATGCAGTTGTAAAGATGACAAAACTTTTGGGCATAACCATACGGAATGCTTCAAATACGTCACCATCAACAAGACGGATATCAGAGAATATCAGGTCGTAGTCATTGCTCGTAGTCAGTTCTTCGACTACCTTATTTACACTTTCCAATGGGCCATGGATATCAACCGCGTCATCAATATCCAGAATTAGTCTCTTCAGCCGCTTCGCGCTGAAATAGTCATCTTCTATTATCAATATCTTATTCATGCCTTATATTCCTTTTAATCAATGGCAAGCGGACTTCAAATGAGTCCCTGCTGACATCGTATTCAATTCTTTTCCCGCACTCCAATTCATACCGCTGCTTTAGATTTTGCAATCCAATGCCATACGATTCAACAGTCTGGTCATTACGCGAATCTGTATAAATCCTGTTGTTTTTAATCGAAAGCATACTATTGCATCCGCTTATTTGGATATAGAGTGGCGTGTCCTCTTTTGGAATATTGTGCTTTACCGCGTTTTCTATTAGCAACTGCAGACTCAATGCAAGAATGAAATCATCGTTTTGCCCTTGAATAGTATTTATTTCTAATTTGATTCTGTCGTCATATCTCAGATTAAGCAGGTCAATATACCCTTCGGTAAAAGCCATAGCCTCTTTGACTGTTATATAGTCTTGTTCAATATGCCTCAACATGTACCTGTAAACACGTGATAAACCAACCACATATTCCTCGGCCCTTCGTGGCGCTATCTCTATCATGCCAGCCAAGGAACTCAAACTATTGAAAATAAAATGAGGGTCCAATTGAAGTCTCAGATATTTCTTTTGCAAAATCATGTTCTCCCTGTTTCTCTGTATCATTATATCGGAGTAATGCAACAACAAATGGATAAGAGCTAATAGGCTAGCTATGACTCCAAACAGAAAGAATGTACCCCATACGTCATTGTTTACGAAATCAGGGCTAATAAAGCCTACCAACACATCGAAAACGCCTGCGATAAAAATGTTAATCACAACTATGACGACCATGCAACTCAGAAATCTTTTACGATCAGTTCCTGCAAAATTAAAGAAACTGTGCATGAGCAAAACATGATTAGCCGACAGACTAAGCCAAGAAAACAAGCCACAATATACTAAATCTGCAAGAATGTAAAGATAATGACCCTTCAGATATAGACTAAAGTTCTCAAAATCAGCGATTGCCCAAATAACGTCATACAGAAAGAAAAATAAAAGAGTAAAACACATCCACTCTTTCCATGATATCTTGTATTTGCCAAATCCCGTCATCATCTATTCTAAAAACAACACATTTGCACTTAACCGCTTGATTCCGAATTACAATTCCATCATTCTGTGCAAATGTCGCAATTTAATTTTAAAGTCAAAAGTTCATTCTGACTTTAACGGGCATGGCACCTGACAGAAACTTGACATGACGAAACCAATATATCATTCAGGTAGTGATTCAAAAAGGGCTTTTAAAGTCATCCGAGACTCTACGATAACCTTCAGAGAGACTACAGAGTCTTCAAAATTACTATGCATAGTTCACTGAATATTAACAATAACCTGGAGGCCAACTCGTTAAAGAGCCAGCCTCCAGATTATTTCGAAAACTATCAGATGCTAAAAAGCATAAGAAACAGTAAACTTCAACAAGTGACGACTATAGCCATAGCGGTTATACTCGGTCGGATGAGGATATTTGTGTACCTCTTCACTGAATCGGCCAGAGTCGAATGCGTATGAAAGAGAGAACGAAATGTGGCAGATATCCACGCCCACTGCCGGAGATATAAGCAAGCCGAAACCATCGTCTTTCATGAAGACCACTCCGCTTCTCATTCCAACAAACGGACTGATGACATTATCCATAAAGCTGTGCCTGACTTCTCCGAAAAGAGGGAACGCGAAATCATTTCCGCTCATATCTGTGAAAAATTCCAGACCGCCTCCGACATATGTTCCTTGTCCGAATGAATATCCATGACTGGTAGATATCGTAAGGGCTGCTCCCTGGGAACTGCCGCCCTTTGCGATAGATGCCGCTCCACCAAGAGAAATATTGGGTACGTAACCTTCCTTGAAATAAACATTACTCCTCCAGTTCCTGGCTGAAACGCCAAGCCCCATCAAAAGGAGCACTATTAGCAAAATGCACTTCTTCATATGTGATTGGTTCGTTAAATTTGTATTATCGCGAATATACACTATAACGAGCTAAAAAATCTGGAAAAACGCTCGAATGGGAATAATTCAGGGTCGAAGCGGAAAAAATAATAATCCAACTGACTGATAACACTTCTCAATTCCCGCTTATGTGTTCATATCAAAGGATGTTCGCAGCCTCTGACGCTGAGCAAAGAAAAATCGTCCGAACTCAGGGAGTGGCTGGACCGGTAATCAGTACTCCAGCCAGAGCAGAAGAACGTATCTCTTCTCATTCTTCCTCCGTTCTAGGGCTCGGCGGATTCATATTTTAGCATATTTGCTTTAAACGTTTTGAATCTCATTTTGAATTGTAATATTTTTTTACTTAATTGCGAGCAGCGGGGTGCGATTTCTTCTGCATACGATGCTATAAAACAGTTATGTCCATGAAAAAAAAGTTTAACTTCAACACCAAGATGTCGGCAATTGTGTTTGTCGCAGTCTTTATTCTGTCTTTCGTGCTGTTTCCCACAATGGTTGGCGCTGTCAAGGCTGTATTGACCGCCGTGCTCTGTGTGGCATTCTACGTATTTTGCTCAAATGTATTACCGATTGAAGAGGAAGTCGGTTTCGGAAAAATATTTGTAGCATTTCTTGTAACATATGTAGCCACCACGGCCATATATATCTCGATGGATACGTCATCATTGGCAGAACTGAAAACATACATCAAGCCACTTTTTGTCTTGATACCATTGTTTGCTGCTATGTATTTGCGCAAATAAGGAATAAACCGTGCGATGCATGCCGGCAGGGGACACGTCAATCCGTAACCGCGGAGACGCTTACAAGCAGTGCGGGACACAATCAGCCCGTAACTCCGAAGACGCCTACAAGTGCATGACCGGTAATCAGTGCTCCAGCGAGGACAGGAAAAAGAGGCGGCGCTGGAGGCGGGATATGGGATGGCAGACTATGTGCGATGAGCGCAAGTCACAGACATTGAGATTATTGATCTCAGAAAGATACAGAAAGTCATAACGGATTTCATTCTGCGACTGAAGCGATGTTGTAAAATCCACTATATCAGCCACTTTCTCATCAGAAATAGCATCCTTGCTAAAAATGTAGAGCCCAAGGGAATCGAACTTCCCATAAAAGCCGTTACCAGCTTTGGACACCTTGTTTTCAATGATACGACGCATCGGAAGCGCAAGAGACCAATAGTCATACTCCTTGGAGCCGACATACTGGCCGCCGTCAAGACCGTAGCCGTAACCCGACGCCAGCATTTTGTCAATGTCTTCCGCATCGTCATTTGCCTCCCTGACAGACCTGATGCCCGCCATCTCCTTCAGCATCGTATCCGCAGCCTCCTTGGTCTCAGGCATCGCCCTGGTAACCTCGATACCCAAAGTTTTCCCGTCAGCGGACTGCAAGTCCGGCCTGTCCATATTCAACAGGGCCGCAAAGTCCTTATCCAGCAGTTTCTCCAATGAAACTCTGGCATACCTCTCGAAGAAACACGTATTGAAACGGCTCATATTCAGGATTTTATAAAATTACTCCTTCTCCTCCTTCAGATACCACATTCCTCCTGCGGAAAGAAGAATGAGGATAATCAGAAGAACAGATGACGCTCTGGAAATATCAGAACTGATACGGTAAGAAGCCGGCTCGAAACGCATCACCATATCATGCTCACCAGCAGGAAGCACAGCACCGCGCAACGTCCAGTCCGCACGGAACAGCTTCAATGAATTTCCGGAAGCTTCGCCCGCATTGTCCGCCAAGGTCAATGTCCATCCGTCCGGATAGTATATCTCACTGAATACCACAGCCCTGTCGGCAGAACTGCGATAATGGTAACGCAACTCATTAGGGGCATAAGAAGTCATATAAATGGTATCACGTCCAGCATTGATCTTCGCGTCAATGCCGGCGTCCGCACTCACACAAGACTCAATCGCATCGGCAGCCCAAGCGAAATCAGGGCCGATAACGGCAGTCGTATGAAGGTCAATGTTCTTCAGCATTGATATTTCCTCATTTGCAGAAGCGGCACGCGCAGCGGAATCCACGAACCAGGCATTGCCCATCGCGTAAGGGTTCACGGCAGGAGCGCTGTTTCCGTCGAGAATCACGTACTTGTCATTCAGCATTGACAAAACCGGCACGCGCGGGAACGAGGCCATGAGCCCATCAATCGTCCCGGCAGCATTGACAGCCTTGATTATGGAATTTATTTCTCCGGTCAGATGGCGCTCGATAAGGTCCTGATAGCGCTGCATCTTGACAGGGCTGTATCCGCCGATATTCTTATGCCAATAGCTCGGATGAGAATCATTGAAAACATTGACAGTCAGGTCAAGAACACGATAATCCAGCGTCTTGTCCTCCAGAATAGCCTCATCCACAGGCCTTTCCGCAAACTGGCCGTTGAAATTGCGAGGGGTGATGAAATGGTCAGAATTCAGATAGCGCTTTCCGACCGCGAACATGTTCAGAAGCACCAATGCAGAGATTGCTGCGGCCGCGACATATCTCCTCTTACCGACATAGGCATCATCGCCGGGAACGTCTTTAGGCTTGCTGTATGCCCATAAAATCAGGATATAGGCAAACAGGATGAGGAAGAATGATACAAGTGCATCATTATCAAGGAGTTTCGCTCTGTCATGCTGGAGTGCGGCAACAAGGTCAGGATGCATCTGGGCGTCAGAAGCTCCAGTAAAGTCACCGGCAATGCCAGGGAAAGTGAAGCAAAGGAGGCAGAAGCCGCCCGTAATTATCAATGCAATTATGCCAGGTTTTCTGAATTGCTCAGCGGTGAATCCGCCTTTCAGAATCTTGTCCAGAACCAGGAAGCCGAGCATCGGCAATGTCACCTGAAGTATTATCAATGCCATCGAGACGGTCCTGAACTTGCTGTAGAACGGCATATAATAGTACCAGAACTTCGTAAACGGCATGAAGTGACTTCCCACGCCGAGCAATATCGCGATGAGTGTGGCGGCAACTATCCACCACTTGTCACGCCCCTTGCACATGAAGAGTCCGAGAATGAACAGGAATACTGTTATGGCTCCCATATACATAGGGCCTGCTGTGAACGGCTGAGGGCCCCAGTAAAGAGGAAGATTCTTGGCAACCTCCCTGGTATTGGTCTGTCCGTACTGCTTCAGGAGCTTTATAGTCTCTGATTTTGAAGGATTTACGGCTCCTGATGAAGAACCGCCGTTGAAGTTGGGAATCATGAGGTTAGGCAGTTCCTGCCAGCCGTACGACCACGATGTGGCATATTCCAAGTCAAGACCCTTCGACTTTTCAGCATTGACCTGTCCCTCAGCCGCCAGTTCGGATCCTCCGCGCATTGTCTGGTGCGAATAGCGGTACATCGGAATCAGTTTGTTTGCATTGGCACCGATTCCGACGATTCCGAGGAACAGAAGAAAGAAGGATGCAATGAAGAATTTTCCCAGTCCGCGGCGGCGCTCCTTGTCCGATACAAGCCAGATGAAAAGTCCTATGGCATAGCAGAATATGATGATTGCCAGGTAGTAGGAAATCTGGATATGGTTTGCCTTTATCTGGAAGTTCAATGCCATTCCGAAGAGTGCGGCACCGAGCACAGCCTGCGGAATCCACGCTTTCCAGCCCCTTTCTCCGGACTTCTTGTCAATGTTACCGTTTTCCTGCCTCCGGTATATTCCCAACGCCGAACGATACGTGAATATCACGGCGGCAAGCACCCACGGCAGCCACGCGATAGCCATCATCTTCGTATTATGGCCGACCTGGATGATCTGCATGTTGTATGAGCAGAAGGCGACAGCGACAGCTCCGCCTATTGCAAGTATCTTGTCAATGCCAAGAGACAGCATCAGGAGGAATGCCCCCAGAAGGGTGATGAAGAGATATGTAGCAGGACGTTTGCCCACGAGGAACGCATCATAGATTTTCTGTGTCCAGTCTCCTGCCGGATTGCCGGTTATCATGGTTGTAGGCATTCCGCCGAACATGGAGTTTGTCCATGCCGTGCGGTCCTCTGGATGTGCCGAATTCCATTCGTTGGCTTCATGGGCCATACCGACATAACCTGATATATCGCTCTGGTTAACTATCTTTCCGCCAAGTACTTGCGGCACAAATCCGTATGCCAGCACCAAAAAGAACGCAACGATGCCCACATAAATCAGGGCCTTTTTCCATATTTTCTGCATCTTCGACGCTTTTTATATTTTTATGTCATTCCAAGATTACAAAGATAGTTCAATTCTGCGAATATCAGTCACTCGGGTGACCTCTGAAACTATAGTTGCGACAATGGCCACCCACCCTGTAATCCTCATCTTCTACAATGAGTTACTTTCGTGAATACACCGCGAAAGAATATTGCAGGCCGTTCTCGGGATCTGTTTCCGCAGGGGTCTCCGAGTCCTTGTTCCAGACGGAAGGGTCAATGTCAGGGAAGAATGCATCTGCATCAGGAACTGATGTGCGGACATGGGTGATGTAGAGTTTGTCCGCCTGGGACATCATACGCTCGTAAGTCTTGGCTCCTCCGATTATAAAGCATTGACCTTCACCATTTTGAGCATCAGCATTGACATTAACATTGACAAGAGCCTCTTCCGCGACTGCGATGGCTGCGACAGCGTCAGGGACCTGGGCGACGGCTTCCGGGGCTTCGAAGCGGCTTTTCGTGATGACGATGTTCTTGCGGCCCGGCAGCGGGCGACCTATCGAAAGCCACGTCCTGTAGCCCATGATTACGGGGCAGCCCATGGTCGTGCGACGGAAATATTTCATGTCTGCGGAGATGTGCCACAGGAGTTCATTGTCACGTCCGATGGCTCCGTTGTCGGCAACTGCCGCTATGATGTTCTTTTGCATTTTCGTACATTGTTCGGGTTATACTGCGACCGGGGCTTTGATTGCCGGCCACGGGTCATAGCCTTCCAGACTGAAATCCTCGTATTTGAAATCGAAGATGCTCTTCACTTCCGGATTCAGTTTCATTACCGGCAGAGGGCGAGGCTCCCTGGAAAGCTGCAAATCCACCTGTTCGAAGTGGTTCAGGTATATGTGGGTATCCCCTGTCGTGTGGATGAATTCTCCCGGCTGCAGTCCGCAGACCTGCGCTATCATCATGGTCAGGAGCGCGTAGGATGCGATGTTGAACGGAACACCGAGGAAGGTATCGGCGCTGCGCTGGTAGAGCTGGCAGGAGAGTTTGCCGTCGGCCACGTAGAACTGGAAAAGGCAATGGCAGGGCGGCAGGGCCATGTTGTCCACTTCGCCCGGGTTCCACGCGGAGACTATCATCCTGCGGGAATCGGGATTGTTCTTTATCATGTCTATGACCTGTGACAGCTGGTCGATGCTTCTGCCGTCAGGGGCAGGCCAGCTTCTCCACTGATGCCCATAGACGGGTCCCAGATCGCCGTTTTCGTCGGCCCATTCGTCCCAGATGGAGACTCCGTGGTCCTGGAGATACTTGATGTTGGTGTCACCGGCAATGAACCAGAGCAGCTCGTAAATGATTGATTTCAGGTGTACTTTCTTGGTGGTCAGAAGCGGAAAGCCTTCAGCGAGGTCGAACCTCATCTGATAACCGAATATGCTCTGCGTTCCGACACCGGTGCGGTCATGTTTTACAGTTCCGTCTTTACGGATGTGGCGGAGGAGATCAAGATATTGTTTCATTGGCTTGGGACCTATATGCAGTTGCCTCAGAATTCTTTTACAGATCTGAGGCAACTTGAGTTATCTATCTTACTGAGAATGCGAATATTATTGCCTGTTCGAACACTTCTCCCGGACGGAGTACTGTCGTCGGATATGAAGGCTCGTTAGGGGAATCCGGATAGTGCTGACATTCTATGGCAACACCGTCATAGTCGTGGTAGATGTGCCCGTCTTTTCCTTCAGGACAGCCTTCGAGCCAGTTTCCGGTATAGATCTGTACGCCAGGCTGTGTGGTGAGGACTTCGAGAACACGTCCGCTTTCCGGTGAGTAGAGTTCTGCCGCAGACTGGATCTGTCCCGGCTCGGCTCCGTCAATGACGTAGCAGTTGTCGTATCCTTTTCCGTATTTCAATGCCGGATAGTCGGCCTTGATGTCTCTTCCGAGCGTCTTGGCATTGACAAAATCCATCGGGGTTCCTGCGACGTCTTCTGGTTCTCCGACAGGTATAAGTGTATCATCTGTAGGGAGATATTCGGAAGCGTTCAGTTTCAGTTCGTGGTTCAGCACTGTGCCTGAGCCCTCGCCGTCGAGATTGAAATATGCGTGATTTGTCAGGTTCACGACTGTCGCCGCGTCGGTTTCAGCGGTGAAGGTCAATGCCAGTTCGTTCTCTTCTGACCACTCGTAGTGGGCCACGACCTTGAGATTGCCCGGATATCCGGCTTCCCCGTCTTCCGAGAAGTACATGAATTCCACTGCGTCGCCTTCTATCCTGCTGTCCCATACCTGATTCTGGAATCCGTCAGGGCCTCCGTGGAGGTGGTTGCAGGCGTTGTTGATAGGGAGTTCATATTCCTTTCCGTCGAGGGTGAAGTGGCCCTTGGCGATTCTGTTGGCATATCTTCCTGGGCATTTGCCGAAGCACGGGCCGTCTCCGAAGTATGATTCGGGAACAGGATATCCCAGAACGACGTCTGCCATTTTTCCGTTCTTGTCAGGCACTACAATTGAAACAATTCCAGCTCCGATGCTGGACAATCTGACCGATGCGCCTGATTCATTTGTCAATGTGTAGAGGTATATTTCCCTGCCGTCGGCAGTCTTTCCCCAAAGTGTTTTTTCAATCTGCATACAATTAAGGACGTGAGATTTGCCCACGTCCTTCAAATTTATAATTATTCCCGCTTTTTAGCAAATAAAGAACTCAAGTTTCACAAGTTATCAATCCCGTTGAAGGCAAGCGCAAATTTGGGCAAACAATCAATTATAACGTCTGTAGATATCCTGTAAGCCAGCAACGGAGAACAGGATCTGATATATATAATTTTCCTGCGCGTTTCTCCACGATTTCTTTCTCGATCAAGGATGCCCTGATTCTGGAAACATTGGATTTGCTGCCGAGGTTCCATCTCTTCAGAATGCTTTCAGAAGTAAAGCCTGAATTCACGCCTGCACATATAGCTCTCAGGAAATTCAACTGATAAGATGACAAATTTTCGATTTTCGAGATATACAGAGGTTCGTTCTGAGAGACGAGATACTCCATTCCGTTCTTAATGTCAGCATCTGTGACCATGGAACCGGCATTGACCATAACATTCCATGCAAATTGCTGAACATAAGACGAATAGCATTCCACTTTCCGACATATCTCTTCCGCATGTTCCTTGGAAATGATTATTCCTGCCTTATCAAACCGCGAGCATATATAGGAAATCCAGTCAGGCTCCGGAATCGTCCCAAGATATATGGTGTCTCCGAACATGTAGAATGGCATCCTTTTGCTATGGAATATCTTTTCCATCATATGTTTCTTGCTCCCGAACAGACAGTACGATGTACGCTGCTGATGCTGCCAAATCCCACGTATCCTTTTCTGGAAAGTCAATGAATCCGCGAATTCACCTATCTGCTGAAACTCATCAATGCAAACGACGATGTGCAATCCCTTTTTCTCCGCTATCCGTTCTGGGAGATTCAGAACCTCTTCAGGATCAATGTCTTTAGGGTTCACGCTTATCGACAAAGAATTCTCCGATGCCAAATCGGGGCTCACCGATATGCGTGGTGCCAGTCTGCCCAAAAACTCTTTGGCATTCTCCATCAGTCTTTCCGCAGTGGATGACAATGCCTTCAAAATAGACTGTGAGTACCGGAGATAAAAGTCATGTGGACTCCGGCAATCATAAACATCCATGAAGACAATAACAGGCTCCAAACCATCCATTTCAGAAATCACTTTCTTCACTAAAGACGTTTTCCCGATTCTGCGTGGAGAAATGAGAATTGTATTTATCCCGGCTCTGAAATTCTTCTTGATTCTGGAAGTTTCTTCTACTCTATCAGTAAAATTATCCCCTGAAACTGAAGTTCCATAAACAAATGGCTTATACATAACACACTGGTTTTACGGCAAATATAAACAAATTTCCCAAAAGTTCACAAGTTTGTGGACCACAAGTTTGTGAACTTTGGGGAAAACTATCTCTATTCTCCGTAAATCTCCCCGTAAGTCTTGTCTATCCAAGCAGTTACATCCTCGAAGGTAGCATCCTTCAGGATGACTTTCTTGTCTTTGTCGAGAATATACAGGGACGGGATGGCCCTCACGCTGTAGGTGAGGTCGTTTCTTATGATATAGTTATAGTCATATCCGCAGAGCCATTCGCGCGGATACTCTGGAACATACTCACGCCATTTGTCTATCTGCTCGTCGATATAGATGTTCACTATCTTCAACTTGCCGGCATTGACCAATTCCGAAACCTCTGAATTGGCTATCAAGCCCTCGGTGATTTCCTTGCAGTTCGGACACCCCGGATTGGCAAAGAAAAGAAGGATATAGTCGGAACGGATGCCGTAGAGAGTATATTTCTTTCCATTGATATCCTCGAACTTGATGTCGGCGGCCTTCTCCCCTATCCTGTTCAGAGAACACATGGACAAATCGAATTTATACGCAGGCTTCATGTCGGGATTTGCAAAATCTGATTTCACAAGTCTCTGGAGATAAGCAAGATAGCACTCCTCGCTCCTGACAGGAGAATTGGGATCATAGAAATATTTCTCGGCAAACCCGGTGATGGTCTCGAAGACATTGGAAGAAGTATCCTTCCGCTCACACGCCTCGGCAGCATCGAACATCTTGGAAACGGACTGTGCAAGAGCATTGACATCTGCAACACTGTGCAATATTGCGGAATACTCGCCGAAGGCCTTTTCCACATCTTCCTTCAGGACTCCAGCAACATGCAGAGAATCACTGACTCCGCTCATGTCAGCAAGCCCGTCCCAGAAATGATTAATGACATAAGTAATGCGTTCGGTCGGGTCCTCGATCATTTTCGGCACGACCAGCTGAGGGAACGGCTGACCCGCTGCCGGAGAATCTGAAACGACCTGCCTGCCGTTTTTACCGGTACGCCCGCAGGACACCGCCATCACCAGCATTGTCAATGCCAATATGCCCCTTTTCCTACCCATTTTCAGAAATTTTAGCCTCAGAAACATTGATCATAAAGTCGCCCATTTTCTCCAGCTCGGCAACGATATCCATGTAGAACACGCCCACCTGATAGTTGTAGTTCGGGTTCTCCTCGATATTGATGATATGCTCCTCGCGAAGAGTATTTCGGCATTCATTGATATTATACTCGGCATCCTGAGCATTGGTTATGTCCTTCAGGCTGGTATAAGGAGCCTTGAGGTTTGCGCTCATAGCCTTGAACGCGTCATCCAGAAGGTCACACATCCTGCCGAGCCTCTTGAGCTGCTCAGCGTCGAAATCCAGACCATGCTCATTTCTGCGGGACAGGATACGTCCTACAGCATCGCCGGAATCACCAAGGCTCTCCAACTCGCCGATAATCTTGTACATACCCTTTATTCGGCCAGCAGAAGTGCCTGAAATATCGCCCTTGGACACCTCGTTCAGGTAGTCCGCGATTTCATACTCGATTCTGTCAGTGATACCCTCGTACTTGACGAGTTTCTCTCTAAGTTCATTGAACTTGGCAGTATCCTTCTCGGCAATAGCCTGCCTCATGTATCCGAAATCATTGTAGCAAATTTCTGCAAAATGCACGATTTCCTGCTCAGCCTCATCCAAAGAAAGCTCGGCTGTGGAAAGAGGACCGCCCTGAATATATTTGAGACGGAAGACCTCTTTCTCCTTAGGTGCAGGAATAATCCAGGAAACAATCTTCTCTATCTGAGGGATAAACCATATGAGAATGAGAGTATTGGTAACATTGAACAGCGTATGCATCGTGGTAACGCTGTACAACAGGGACATCTTGATGGTATCAGAGTTCGCAGTATCCGTGAGGTCGGTAGTATTCGGATCCGGCAGACCTGTAGAGGAAATGATGAATCCGATGAAGTTCAGGAACAGCGGGAATATGGCTAGCACCCACAATACACCGAAGACATTGAAAACGGTATGGGCCATGGCGGCTCGTTTGGCGGTGGTATTTCCCACTGACGCGGCAATATTCGCAGCAATTGTAGTTCCGATGTTTTCTCCAAGAATCATCGCGGCGGCAAGTTTGAACGGAATCACTCCCGTAGTGATGAGGAGCATGATAATCGCCATGGTAGCGGCTGAAGACTGGAAGCAGACCGTCATCACGGTTCCGATCAAAAGGAAAATCAGGACAGAAACATTGACAGGACCAAGATGGAGGTTTGTCAATGCCTGAAGACCGGTAAGGTCGAGGTTGTCCAGAAGAATTCCGGAAGTCTCCTTGAGTTTCGCAAAGCCGACGAAGAACAAGGCAAAGCCGATTATAATCTCACCCAAATCATGGATTTTCTTGTTCTTCTTGTTCAGCATCATCAGAAAACCGAGAGCGATGAGCGGGAAAGAAATCGTGGAGATATCATAAGAAAATCCGAAAATCGCCATAATCCATGAGGTGACCGTGGTACCGATATTAGCACCCATAATCACGCCTATGGCCTGAGCCAATGTCAATAGTCCGGCATTGACAAAACTTACGACCATGATGGTCGTGGCGGTGGAAGATTGGATGGCTGCGGTCACTCCGACTCCGGTGACAAGACGCTTGAATGCGTTGGATGTCATGGATGCGAGGAAGGATCTCAGTCCGTCTCCAGCGACTTTCTGGAGTCCGACGCTAAGTAAGTTGAGTCCGAAAAGAAATAATGTGACGGACCCTATGAGGGTCACGAATTGGAACATCATCTGCATATATAGTGCGGCATAGAATTAATTTATGCGCAAAATTATAAAAAATAGTTAGATTTGCCTTTGCAAACACGGGGTTAATTTTCAGTATTACTGAAGATTCCGCCCAAGAAAACCTACAGAATGACGCCTGACATGAAAATATCCTCCATCACCAGAATAATATCAGTTGCCTTTTGCTGCATTTTCTTCGCAGTCCAGCCTGCACATGCCCAGTTCTATACGAATGGAGATGACCCCGGAAAGACAAGATGGTCGAGGATGGACTCCCCTCACTACAGAATAATATATCCGTCAGGCCTGGACTCCCTCGCAAGAGTGTATGGTCATGAACTTGAGCGGTTCCGCATGGCAGAAAGCATCAGCAGCGGACTCATCCCGGGAGAGGGATACAGAAAACGCACACCTGTCATTCTTCACGCATTTAACGGAATATCAAATGGTTCCATCACCTGGGCACCAAAAAGGGCAGACCTCTATACCCTTCAGGACGCATATGACCCCGAACCGATGCCATGGGTAAAGTCACTGGCCGTCCATGAAAACCGCCACCTGGCCCAGATGCAATTCGGTTACAAGGGATGGCTCAAACCACTTACCTACATCATCGGAGACATGGCCGTAGGCGCCTATTCCGCAATCTGGCCAAGCAACTGGTTTCCGGAAGGCGATGCAGTAGTTGCCGAAACGGCATTGACAAACTACGGCAGAGGCCGCAGCGCGGATTTTCTCTCCTACTACATGATGGCCTTTGACAATGCCGACTGGAGGAACTGGTACAGATGGAGATACGGCTCATACAGGCATTATTCTCCAAACCATTACGCTCTCGGCTACCTGACCATAGCCGGGACAAGATATTTCTTCGATGATCCTCTTTTTACGGAACGCTATTTCGCACGGACTGCCTCCAATCCGTTCAGATTCTTCAATACCCAGAAGACTGTCAGGCAGGCCTCAGGAAAGCGTTTCAAGGAGTCGTTCAGCGAAATCATGACAGGTTTCCACGAGATATGGAAGGAGGAAGCCGCATTGCGGGAACCTTTCACGGAAGCGTCACAATTACAGGAAAGCGGCAAATGGTATAGGGAGATTTCAGGAACGACCATATCTGACGGCAGAATCTTCTGCATCGTAAACGGCATGGACAAGACATCATATCTTGCTGAATATGATAAAGTTACAGGTAGTTTCAGAAGACTGTCAGGCTTCACTTCCTATTCCAGCAGAATCAAGGCCCACGATGGCAGAATCTGGTGGAGCGAGTCAATACCGGACAGCCGCTGGTTCCTCGAAATGACCTCACGGATAAGGTATTACGACATATCGACCGGAAAAATCAGGAACCTGACGAGCAAGGGCCGTCTGTTCAATCCTTCCATTTCAGAAGACGGGTCAATGATAGCCTGTACGGAATACCCGGTCGCCGGCGGGTCCGCCGTCGTAATGCTGTCAGCCGCTGATGGAAAAGAAATTTCGCGCCTGCAGATGCCGGATTCACTTCAGGCCGTAGAGGCCTGCTTCGCGGGAAAACACCTCGCCGTCAGCACAATATCCGAGAAAGGCTCCGGAATTTTCTTTGTCAATGCCAGCAAATCTCTTTCCTGCATACTGGAACCAGAACCGATAAGCATACACAACCTCTCATTCAACGACGGAAAACTCTTCTTTTCCTCTGACAGAGACGGGACCATGGAACTGTATAGCATTGACCTGCAGACATTTTCTGTGCGACAGCACTCATCACTCCCCTACGGAGGAGACGAATTCTGCATCAACGGAAACGAAATTTACTTCTCGGCATTGACACCGTCGGGAAAAATTTTGCACAAATCGGCACTCGGCGAGGGCAGCAGCATTGACTTTTCCGACATTCACCGGTATCGGGTGGCGGACAAACTATCGGCGCAGGAGCGCGAGATGGCGTCCCGAAAAGGGATTCAGTGGGCGGATTCTTCTCACTCCAAGACTACTTTCACCGAGCCTGTCAGATATCGTAAAGCTCTGAATATCTTAAGATTCCACTCGTGGGCCCCAGTGTATTTCAGTTACGACAAGATTCAGAATCTGAGCGGGGATTTCAATTTCCAGAAGGCATCCGTAGGAGCAACTGCCCTCTTCCAGAATTCTCTTGGTACGGCTTCCGGATTCATCGGCTATTCCTTCCATAATGATCCGTATTCATATCTTTATACGGACGGGAGACGCAAGTACCGTCATTCAGGCCATATAATGTTCACTTATTCAGGTCTTTATCCAGTTTTCGAAGTGTCTGCGGACTTCAATGACATGGCCGCCGTAAGATATTACCGGAGGACTTATGTGACTGGAGGAAATGCAAAAGAAAGCGTCCTGGGAGTGCTTCTGGACAGGCCTTCCGTTTCCGGCAGTGTCAAGGTCTATATTCCATTCAATTTCTCTTCAGGCGGCGTAAGGAGAGGTCTCATTCCTCAGGTCAGATATACTTTCAGCAATGACCTTTTCGACAGGTCCCGGGTCACCGTCACGTATGACGGCAATTTCCTGGGAAGCAAGGGACCGGAGCATCTGATTGGTTATGAGAAGGATAAGACAGTTTTCATGCAGACTGTCAATGCTTCTTTGAGAGGCTATATCATGAGGCCTGTGGCGACATCAGGTGTCTATCCGAGACTGGGTATAGGCTTCGATGCGGGGTATTCCTCCAGGATAGCATTGACAAAACTTTACAGTTCTTCAGCGTATGTTTATGGTTACGGCTATCTTCCGGGAATCACTTCCACTCAGGGACTTAAACTGTCTGCCAGATACCAGCATCAGTTTGAGGCCACGGTAAAGCGCGAGAATGCCATCTCGGTGGCTCCGAGGGGTTTCAATGACTCCGGAGCAGAGTATTTTATCAGGAACCGGTCTGCCAACCATCTGAATATCACCGCAGATTACGCGATTCCTGTCTGGTTCGGCGACATTTCCTGCTTCTCCCCTCTTTTCTACATAAAGAACTTCGAGCTGACGCCGCATTTCGATTACACGATGTTTTCATTGGGAAGGTCAATGACAGACGGAGGTCTTTTCAGTGCCGGGGCAACATTGACGGCCAAGCTTGCCAATTTCCTGTGGATTCCTTTCGACACCACTGTCGGGGTGACGTTCTCCTATAACGGCGGGCCTTCTTTCAATGCCATAAAAAATAGTGGCTATCTTATGGATAACCACTATATAGGATTTGTTTTCAATGTCGCTATGTAGCATTGACAATGCTTATGCCAATGCAGGCTTGATGACTCCGAAGATGAGATAAGCGATTACCAATGTCACGAAGATATTGAAGGTCTGGGCCGTGAGGAACACCTTGAGAGGAACTCTGTTTTCCTTGCCGAAGATATCCTTGATTCTGGTCTCAAGACCGATACATACGAATGCCACGCTGAACAATGTGTTCTGGAATCCTTTGGTGACCTTGCCTACGGTCTTTGCCATATCAGGTGAAAGGAAGAAGCTGAATACAAGGGATGCGATAATCATTCCGACGACGAACTTAGGGAATCTTTCCCAGATAAGTCCTGCAGAAGGTCTTACGTCCTTGTTAGTTCCACGGTATGCCCACATCATTGAAATGAAGAATGCTGCGAGTCCGAGAAGCACGTTCTGCGAAGATTTCACGATAATCGCGGTCTGCTCGGCAGCCGGGTCCTCGATGAGGGAGCCTGCGGCAGCAACAGCTCCGGTGGTGTCAATGGTACCTCCAATCCATGCTCCGGCAACTTCCGGTGACAGGTTCATGAGGCCCGCTAGCCAAGGGAGAAGGTACATCATAGGGATGGCGATGATGAGCACGAGGGATACGACGTATGACAATTTCTTGTTGTCACCATTTATTACTCCGCAAGTCGCGATGGCGGCAGATACACCGCAGATAGAAACTGCACTTGAAAGCATTGTACCCATCTCCGGGTCCACATTCATCTTCTTTCCTACCCAGAAGCAGAAGTACCATACGGTGAATACCACGATGAAGGACTGTGCAAGGCCGAATGCGCCTGATTTCATCATTTCACCGAAGAGTATGGTGGAACCGAGGCAGATGATGCCCACCTTGATGTAGAACTCGCTGTTTACGGCTCTTTTCAGCCAGTCAGGAAGCTTGAAGCAGTTGTTCAGTACCAATCCGTAGATGACTGCGAAGAATACTGATTCGAAGCCCCATTCTTTAATTATCGGGATGTTCGCTGTCAGTTGGGCAAGAAGTGTTATGCCGAAAATGAAAAGCAACGAAACGAAGGTTCCTTTAATCGGGCGTCTGAGAGCCGCAAGTGTGACATAGGTAAGGATAAGTACGAATCCGAACATGTAAACGGCATTTATCAAGTCCGCTGATGTCGTCAGTGTCTTGGGAAGAGACGGCATGGCTCCGGGGAAAATGCACGCCAGAGCGAGCACTGCCGCACCAACAAAGACTATTATCCAGTCTTCTGATGCGAATTGTTTAATCCACGATTTCATTGAATAAGATTTAGTTTTTAGTTGAGTTCTTATGAAACTGAATGTCTCTCGCCTTCGAGATTAATCAACGTTATTTCATAAAATTTCCGGGCGGTCATCCCAAAAATCGTCCAAAGATAGTAATTATTATTATTTTTGCATTGATTTTATCCCTAGTAATTATGCCAGAAGCACTTTCAATAACAGCAAAATGCGCGAAATGCGGCGCTGAAACAGATATGAATACCTATCCTGACATCAATGTCAGCAAGTCACCTGAACTGAAGGAAAAAGTCAAGAACGGCTCTATTTTCCTCTGGTCCTGCGAGCATTGCGGACAGGTAAATCTTACTCCGTTCCAGACATTGTATCATGACCCGGAAGAGAAACTGATGATCTGGCTGACGCCTTCCAACATGTCGTTTTCGGAAAGGGCTCTCGTTGAAAGTCACATCAAGGCCATTTCCGCCCAGATCGAAGCGGACAAGAGCGGAGAACTGCTTCGCGGATATACTCTAAGACGTGTCAATGAAGCCGGAGATCTTATAGAAAAGGTCAATGTCCATGATGCCGGACTGGATGATGTCGCAATAGAACTTTGCAAGTATGTCACCAAGATGGAAATAGCTGAAAAAGAGACAGATAAGGAGAAGGCCAAGCAGATTATGGACGCCAGATTCAAGTTCTACAAGATGGAAGGAGCCGACAATGACATTACTCTGACTTATCCTCTGGACGGACAGATTCAGGGTATCAGTATAGGTTTCAATGTCTATGAAGACTGTCGCGGCATAATAAAAAGAAACCCCGATGTCGTACCGGCACCGGGATTCGCTATTGTCGATCAGGAATGGCTGGCTACAAAAATCCGCTAGCCTTTCCGGAATTATCTAGTCTTCGAGTTTTCTTGCTCCGTCGCTTATGATGACATCATAAATCTTAGGGGCGTGACCGAATTTCTCTGTAAACTGCTCGATGGCAGAGTTGATGAAATTGTCATAGAGTTCTTCTTTGACGAGGTTGATGGTACAGCCTCCGAAACCGCCGCCCATTACACGTGAACCGGTAACGTCACATTTGCGTGCAAGTTTGTTCAAGAAATCAAGTTCCTCGCAGCTAACCTCATAAAGATGGCTGAGACCGAAGTGTGTCTGATACATCATCTCTCCAACTGTCTCATAGTCACCTCTTTCGAGCGCATCGCACACATCGAGGACTCTCTGTACCTCGCCGATTACGTACTCAGCTCTGAGGAAATCCTCCTCCGGAACCAGGTCGCGTACTTCTTCAAGCCAAACTCTCTTGGCGTCGCTGAGGAACTCCACGTCACTGTGGTTCTTTCTGATGGCGGCACAAACATTCTCGCATGACTGGCGTCTCTTGTTGTATGCTGAAGATGCAAGTTCATGCTTTACGCATGAATCCACGAGAACGAGTCTATAACCTGCCTGAGTAGGATCGAATGGGAAATACTTGTATTCCAATGTCTTGCAGTTCAGTCGGATAAGGCTGCCCTTCTTTCCGAATACGGATGCGAACTGGTCCATGATTCCGCAGTTCACACCGCAGTAGTTATGCTCTGTAGCCTGTCCGATCTTGGCGAGTTCGAATTTGTCTATCTTGTTGTTGAACAAATAGTTCAAAGCATATGCAAATGTACTCTCAAGTGCAGCTGATGAAGAAAGGCCGGCTCCGAGAGGAACGTCTCCTGCGAATACGGTATCGAATCCTTCTACTTTTCCGCCCCTCTTCATTGTCTCACGGCATACTCCGAAAATATAGCATGCCCAGCTCTGCTGAGGTTTGTCTTCTTCGTTAAGTCCGAATTCTACATATTCATCATAATCGAGAGAATACGCATGAACTTTGTCAGTTCCGTTAACTTTAATTTCGGCAACAATGCCTTTGTTGATAGCTCCCGGGAATACGTATCCGCCGTTGTAGTCCGTGTGTTCTCCGATAAGATTGATACGGCCTGCAGATGCGAACATTTCACCATCTGAACCATACAGGACTTTGAATTTTTCCTGAATTTTGGATTTCATCTCCATATTTTATGTGTATTAATTATTTTTCCTGTTTACAACCAGCCTCTGCAATGAACAAAAACCAGTCCATTACATTCTGGAAATTACCGACTTATTCAGCAAATTTAATGAAAAAATATCGTTATTTCCATTAAAAAAACGGACTAGTTGTCATTTGGCAGTTTTTTAACTTTCAGAAGCACCGGACAATGGTCGCTCACTCCTCCCGTATAGTTCGGCCCCACATACGTTCTGAGAGGCTTTTCTCCGGACATGGTATTGTCTCTCACGGTCAGAAAGGGTATTCTGACGATATGCATTGATGAAGAATCTGACATTGGCCCGGTTGTCCAGAACATGTCTATCAAGTCCCATTTTCCGTTGAATCTTATGGTTCCTTCGCCTTTTGAGGCCAGAGACTCGGACTTGTTCTCAAGCAGCGGTTTCAGGACATCAAACTCTCCGGCTCGCGGTGTATCATTGAAATCACCCATTACGACGATGTTCCCGAAACCGGCATTATTGACGGAATCTGCCACTTCACGGAGGCGTGATGCCGCTTTTTTACGTTTCCAGGCTGTCTTTCCGCCTCCGAATTTGGATGGAAGATGCACCACGATGAAAGCCATCCTGGCATTGTCTTTCTTCCTTATGAACTGAACAAGCAGGATATCCCTTGTCTGCAATCCGTCCACATGGCAGGGGAGTGCGGACACATATTCCAGATTTTCCCGCCGCCAGAGCAGCGCGACATCTATCCCGCGCCTGTCGGGGGAATCAAAGTGGACTATGGAATATCCCGCCTTGTTCAGTGACGTCGAATGAAGAAGCCGCATGAGAACATCTCTGTTTTCCACTTCAGCCACTCCCACAACATCCGGAAGTTTTCCGTAATTGTCTGATATCCACCAAACTGACTTGGCTATGGCATTGCTTTTGGCATAGAACCTGGAAGGTGTCCAATGCCGGCTTCCAGACGGACTGAAGTCGCTGTCCGACTCATTTGCGCCATCATCTCTCCAGTCAAAGTAATTCTCCAGATTCCAGAACATTACAAGCATTCCGGAAGAGTCTGCAGGGCAGCATTGAACTGTCTCATTTTCAGTACGGCATAGGCCGTTTGCAATAGGGGAGAGCAATGTACAAAACAGCACAACAATTTCCGCAACAATCTTTTTCATTCTCCGTTCCATAATATCCGTTTTGGTCGCCGCTAATATGAACAGTATCTAGGAAAACTTGTTTAAAAATCATAAAAAAGTAGTTTAAAAATCATAAAAACTTTTTTATTACTACCTTTGTGGTTTGATTTGACGAAAAAATTTAATCATATATGTCACTTAAATGCGGAATTGTAGGACTTCCTAATGTCGGGAAATCCACACTTTTCAACTGTATCAGTTCAGGAAAGGCCCAGAGCGCAAACTTTCCGTTCTGCACAATAGAGCCAAATCTCGGTTCGACTAACGTTCCTGACAAGAGGCTTGAAGCACTTGCAGACCTTTGCAACCCGAAGAGGGTAGTGCCTGCCACTGTAGATATCGTGGATATCGCAGGCCTCGTAAAGGGTGCCAGCAAGGGAGAAGGACTGGGAAATCAGTTCCTGGCGAATATTCGTGAGACTGATGCTATTCTTCACGTGCTGAGATGTTTCGACAATGACAATATTGTCCACGTGGATGGTTCTGTGGATCCGGTAAGGGATAAGGAGGTTGTAGATACAGAGTTGCAGATCAAGGACCTTGAAACTGTGGAAAGCAGGCTTGCAAAGGTCCAGAAACAGGCCAATACAGGTGGAGACAAGGATGCCAAGAAGCTCATGGAACTGCTTCTCAGATACAAGAAGGCCCTCGAATCCGGCAAGTCTTGCCGTACTGTAGAGCTTACATCTGATGAAGAGGCTATGGCACATGACCTTTTCCTTCTTACAAACAAGCCTGTAATGTACGTCTGCAATGTGGATGACAAGTCTGCAGTAAACGGAAATGCTTATGTGGATGCCGTAAGGGAGGCAACAAAGGATGAGCATGCCGAGATTCTTATCATTTCCGCAAGAACCGAATCCGACATAGCAGAGATGGAGAGTTATGAGGACAGACAGATGTTCCTGGATGAGATGGGATTGACCGAATCAGGTTCAGCAAGACTCATTCAGGGTGCCTACAAGCTGCTCGGTCTCCAGACTTTCTTCACTGCAGGAGCTGACGAGTGCCGCGCCTGGACTATAAATAAGGGAGACAAGGCCCCTAAGGCTGCCGGCGTAATCCACTCCGACTTCGAAAAAGGCTTTATACGCGCAGAAGTCATCAAGTATGAAGACTTTATCCAATACAAGTCAGAAGCTGCCGTCAGAGCCGCAGGAAAGCTCGCTACGGAGGGCAAGGAGTACACTGTCCAGGATGGTGACATCATGCACTTCCTTTTCAATGTCTAAGAAACGCTAAGGTTCCGCGGGTGCGGAACTTTTATAATACACAAAAAAAGACCGGTCGTCAAGGCCGGTCTTTTTTTGACTATTGTCTATCTATTAATAGAATCTTGCTCTGTTGTCCTTCACGTCAGCATCCTGCATCATGACAGGGATAATCATCTGTGAAGCGTACATAGCCGTCTGGCTCTGACGTGCCTTAGCATCATCCTCAGTGTAGAATGATCCGGTATCACGACCTGTAACCTTGAATACATATACTCCGATGGAACCTGCGATAGGAGCACTTACCTTGCCGACCTCAGCTACAGATACAGCACCGATGAACTTAGGATCAAGACCCTGGGCGTTCATTGATGAGAATGCAATACCTGACTGTGAGCTTACGGTTGTTCCAAGTTTCTCTGCGATAGCCTGGAGGTCATCCATTCCCTTGATCTTCTCAGCAACTTCAGCCGACTTCTTCGCAGCGAGTTTCTCGTAGTAAAGCTGCTGCTTGATAGAAGAAGCAACTTCATTGACCTTAGCATATCCTTCTTTGTGGATTCCGCGGACGGTAGCGATGATGAAGTAGTTGTTGTCGACGGTGATGATGTTGGAAACCTTGCCGACCTTGTTCTCGAATGCCCAACGTGAAACTTCCTTGGCGTTATCGATAGAACCAAGTCTGTCAGTTCCTTCGAGCATGTTGTTTACAGGGTGAGAATAAACTCCGAGTGTATCGACTGCCTTCTTGTAGTTGTCGTAACTTCCAGCTGCTGTAACAGCGAACTTGTTGGCCTTTGCATAAGCTGTCTGGAATGTTTCCTTGCTTGCAAGGGTCTCCTTATAGAGCACTGCAACTTTCTTTTTGAGGACAGGAGCAGTAGTCTTGGAAACTTCCACTACGTGATAGCCATAGTTTGTCTTGAGAACGAAAGGAACGTTCTTGGCAGCTGTAAGAACTGACTCGAAACCAGGAATCATATAGTTCTGGGTCATCCAGCCGATGTTTCCTTTTTCGCCGTCTGCTGCAGAGTTCTTGTCGAGAGAATAGAGAGCGGCAAGGCTTGAGAAGTTACCGCCATTGGCGATGACATTCTTCAAACTGTCAGCCTCTTTCTCGGCATTGTCACCCTGAAGAAGGATGTGCTTTACATATACTGAGTCAGGAATCATTCTGGTATCCATAACTCTTGCTACACAGAAGTCATTACCCTTTGCAATCACGCCTGAAACATTCTCATTGCTGTTCCATACGAACTCTTCAACTTCAGGAGAAACCGTATTGAGGTCACCCTTCTTGTAGTAGATATCCTCATATGGCTTGTCAGAGTTCTTCATAAGGAAGGACTTCATATTGGCTGCAGTAGCGAATTCCTCATGAAGTTCTGCTACTTTCTTGCCCTCTTCAGCAACGTCCTTTGCAGAAGGCTTGACTTCGAATACTACATATTCGATATCGCGGCTTGCCGACTGCTTGTAGAACTTCTTGTGGGAATTGTAGAAGTTCTTGATTTCGCTATCAGAAACAACGATGGAAGAGTCCTGCTGATATCCGAAAGGAACCATTACGAAATCAACGTCTGAAGTGTTGTTGTTCTCAGCGATGGTTCTCTTGAGCATCATAGGTGACATTACGTTGCTCTGAGTAAACAATGAGTTGTACTTCGCGAACAGCTGCTGGTTGTAGATAGAGCTCTGGAGATAGTTCCAGTAGAGTCTGAGTCTTCCTGACTGATCCTGATCGAGATTGTTTACAAGCTGTACAAGGTTAGATTTTGAGAAATTTCCGTTCTCATCCATGAATGCAGGATTCTGTGCGATAAGAGGAGAAATGGCATTACCTGTGGTAAGGTCAAGCATTTCTGCATCACCTACCTTAAGACCAGCCTCCATAGCCTTCTCATCGAAAAGGTATCTATAGATAAGGTCCTGCCATGCTGCATTTCTGATCTGTGCCTGCTGCTCAGCGCCCTGGGCAGACGATCCTGTCATGAATTCATTGATAGTGGTGAATTTCTGGATATCCTCCTGGAAATTGTTGTAAGACACCGACTTGCCGTTAATTTCGCCAACGTCAAATTTAGATGACATTCCGTTGAAAGCTGAAATTACTTCATTCGGATCTATAATGAAGGATAACAGGCCTATGGCGATGATAATGGATACCGCCATGCCGAATTTTACGCGTAACTTTTCAAGAACCGCCATTGTTATAGTTTATTTAATTAATTACAATTTGTTAAGGGGTACGAAGATAGCAATTTTCCACGAAATCAGCATTATTTTTTTAGCAATGGACCTATAAAATTGACTGAATCAATGATTACCTCGGTCGAATCTTTCACTATCACCGCAAAATTATTGAAAGGCTTAAGAATTATAGAGTTCCGCGCCCTTTCATCGGAACGCATTCCATACCCCTGCATAAAGCCGTCAGGGGAATACATTCTCACGTAACAGTCCGTATAAATCTCTTTGTTCGTCCTGTCCCAATAGATAGTGTCAGTTTCCATTGTCTGCTGCTTGACGATATTCTTCACGACTACGTTTCCGAAAGCCTTCCATATTTCCTTGTCGGTTTTCTTGTTCCTCTCATGGCTGGCCTCGTCAGAAACAATGGTCGATTCGAGAACTTCGTCATCTGTATATGCATAAACCCACAGACCGTCAGGGAAGTACTCGTACGACACCGAATCGTTGTCAAATCTCTGGAGTTTACCGGTAACGACGCGCATCTGAATCTTGCCGTTGTCGGTCTGAAGCATATACATGCTGTCCACGGTCTGAAGCGGAGTTTTGGACAAATCCAGACGCTCGGCGACAGACAATTTCGATTTGCATGAATAAACGACGAAAGCAACCGCTGATGCGGTTGCTATCATCTTTATGATATTTCCGTACCTTTTCAAAGGATACAAATGTTTAATTGGAAACTGCCAGATGATTATTTCTGGGTCCTTACTCTGGTAGTAGCCTTCATTCCACCGCAAGATACAGTGTAAGACTGGCCGTCTGTAAGGTTATACATGAATGCCTCTGCTGTCTGAGGATAGTAAACTCTGTACTGGGAGATCATTTTGTTGCAATCGTCAGCAAGTGAAGCATCAGCTGCCTTTGCCTTCTCCATGTAGTCAACAGCAACCCAGTAAGGAGCTCTGCGTGAAATTTCATCACCGCTGCAAGTGGTTGCACCCCAGATGGTTCCGATAAGGAAGTAAGCCTTTCCTGTATAGTTTGAAGAAAGTTCCTTAGCTTTCTCTGCGAACTCGATAGCCTTGGCATTGTGTCCGTTCTTCAGGCAGAAAGTAGCAGCCTCGTAGTTATAGTCTGCAGCTGTCTCGACATTGATGTCAGGATAGGTGAGAGCCTCGGAGAGAGCACTGATGGCCTCATCATAGTTTCCTCTTGCAGCATTGAGTCTGTAAAGGAAGTATGCTGACTGGCATGTAGGCTGGAGTTTGTGGAGTGATGTTGCAGCTCTGAGATAGAGGTCATTGTCTGTACAGTCGTCAGCTGCGCTCATCATCTTCACGATATTGGAAACGAGTGCAAGATCCTCAGGTGCAGCCTCATATCTAGGAGTGTAAACCTCGAGAATCTTCTCGCAGCTTGCAACCTTACTGCTGATGAAGAGGCTTTCCATATCGTCTTTTACCTTCTCAAGTTCCTCTTTGGCATTGGCATCAGCAGGAACTGACTGCTCGAGATATGCCATGTTGTTCTGGTAAACATTGATAAGAGCGTCAGCATCGAGCTGGTTGTCCTGATACAACTGGATTGCGGCATTGAGGTCGATGAGGAGGACTGAAGCCTTTGTCTGCTCCTTGTTCTCGGCGATAACCTCATTCAATCCGTTGAAAAGTTTCTCCGCATCATTCTTATAGAAGTTGGCCATGTCAAGTCCGAGGTTGTTCAAGGCAACTACCTTATATTTAGGATAATACTGTGCACGTGTTCTGTGGATTGTGAGCAGAGTATCCACCAAAGCAGCTCTGTACTGGGCATTTGCAGCATTCTTTGCGATAACCTTTCTCATGAGAGAGGTACCGTCGATAAGCATGGTCTGGTTTGCAGTAGGAGGGCAGAGTGAGTATGCCTTTCTCCAGTTAGGGAGGGCTGCATCAAAGTTCTTGCTCTTGTAGTACTCTTTGTAATAAGACAAGTATTTGATACACTCAGCACTGTCAGCGCCATACTTGCCCTGGGCGGACATAATGTTTCCGCCGAAAATCATCAAGACCGTTGAAGCAACGATAAATCCAATTTTTTTCATATCAGTAAATGTTTTTTAATTATCTAGTCGTACTTAGGTTTCTGGAACCAGATGTCATGGATATTGAATCCTACAACAAACATCGCATAGCGTTCACGAATCATGTTTCCAGTGTTTGTTCCGCGTTGTCCGAGATCCACTCCAATAGATATACCATTATACCATCTGAATACCGGCAATGTTATACCGAGCGTAACGCCATATGAATTCACGGTATTGCCGTCCAATTTGTAATAATCTCTGTCATAATACATTCCGGCCCTATAGGAACATCTTCTCATGTAGTATCTGATATCATTCCTGTTAGGGACGATTTCAAATCCGGCCTTGAATGACTGTGAGTAAGTCGTGGAGAAGGTGGAAGCTCCTACATTGGCAAAACCTGTAGTCTTGTCGAAATTTGAATTTCTCCAGTCGGAACGGGTGTAGTCGAATTCGATTCTCCATTTGTCGCCTTTCCTCAATGCGATTCCGACACCGTATTCGCTGGCAAGTTTCACGTTGCTGCCGTGTGAAAGGGTATCTACATTGTAGTGAAGCGTATCGCTCTGGCTGGAAATCGTGGCATATTTATAGTCAGAAACACGACCTTTCAGACGTGAAGAAGTCTTATATGTCGCACCCACTGTCATATAAAGTCCCGGTGCCAATGCCTGATCATACTGGACACCGAATTTTCCGCCCACGGCGTGGAGATTCAGGTTATATCCGCTGTAGATGTCACGATATGATGCAGAAGTGAAATCCATAGATGTGGATTTATCCATATTTCCGAAATAATACAGGAACTGGGCACCTACTGACAACTTGTTCCAGAAAGTGGCTCCACCGCCGAGAAACAGCTGATAGAGGCTTCCCTCTCCATTGGAGCGGTAGTTTATATTACCGGCAGATGCCACAAGAGCTGGATCCGTAATGTCATGGGAAAAGTCATATCCCAAAGAACTGTAGGGAGTTATACCTGCAATGAAAGCTGATTTCTTATAAACCGGCACGGTGAATACGAAATCGTAAATATTGAAAATATTGCTTGCGGACTTCACATCACCCTGCTTGTAAATCTTGCCCTCTCCAGAAACTCCGAAATCGAGCATGAATGAAAGAGTATCCCTTGCGGCAACAGCGGCCGGATTCAGGTAATTGATGAATCTGTTGTTGCGGGAAGCGATACCTACGCCGCCCATGCTCTTGTTATAAGCTGTTCCCTGACGGGCAATATCTCCGACACCGAAAACTGAATATGGAGAATAGGAACTGTATGCCCCGTCCTGAGCACTCACAACGTTACAACTCAAGACCAGCGCAGCCCCAAAAATAATTTTTCTAAATAACTTAATCGACATACCCGTCAGCAATTAATGCTAAACCTGTTAGCACAAGATTACAAATTACAAATATCGAGTTTTTCATCCTTTTTGCAAAATAAATCGCATCACCTCCGGTGAAAACGACAATATTTTCAGGATAACCCGAAACGTACCCCTCTATTTCAAACATTATGCCCTTAATGATTCCTGATGCTATAGATTCGTTGACGGAAAGTCCGAGTTCGCATATTTTTTCAGGCAAGTCAATGAGCGGAAGTGCTCTGGAGTAGCGGTTTACAGCCTTGAACCGGGTTCTGCATCCGAGCGAAATATTACCTCCCAAATACAGTCCTTCAGCATTGACAATATCGATGGTGAGGGTCGTTCCGAAGTCAATGACAGTGACTCCTTTTCCGGCAAATTCATGCCTCACCGCGATAATCGACGCTGCTCTGTCGAACGTCATTTCCTCTGGGAGAGAATAACGTGAAAGCACCTCGGAATGAGCCTTGTCCAGGATGAGAAGTCTGGTACATCTTTCCCTGTAGGCTGCCTCATCCGCACCGCTTATCTCGTACACCGATGAAACCACCATAGTATGCGGCCTTTCCTTCCGGGTGAGAGAAAGGATGAAATCCTTGACCTTCTCTCCCTGATATCTGAAAGTCCGTCCTAACATCGGCCCGTCCGCCCACGCAGCTTTGACTGCGGTGTTCCCTATATCTATGATGAGATTTTGCAAAATATTGTCTTTTAAACGTAAATCTCCGCAAAGTTATAACAACTTTCCTAAAACATCATAAGCTTTTGCCAATGAATCCACTTTGCGGGAAATTATGCGCAGTTTGCCATTCTTGTTGTTCAGTTCACATACACCTGCAAGATGCTGCATTTTTTCCAGGATGCCTGTAAAAACCTTTGACTTATAATAAGATGACATCGGATTGGAAATAAAGAAAGCTATCAATATTCCATTTTTTATTATAATCATTTCAAAGCCGAGTTTCTTTCCGCGATGTCTGATTCTCACGATATCAAACAGATGGGAAACCTCCTCAGGAACCGGTCCGAACCTGTCAGTAAGTTTGGCCGCCATCTTGTCAAGTTCACTATCCTTTTCCACAGAATCAAGCTCCTTGTATATGCGGATCTTCTCAGCAGGAACATCTATGTACGAGTCAGGAATCATAGCCACCTGGTCGGTATCGATAGTACAGTCCTCGATAAAAGAGTCTTTCACATTCTTCGTCGAGATGCCCGTCTCCACACCAAGTTCATCCATGGCCTCGGCAAGAATCTTCTGATATGTTTCATAACCCATATCCGCGATATAGCCGCTCTGCTCGGCACCGAGAAGATTTCCGGCACCACGGATATCCAGATCCTGCATAGCAATATTGAACCCGCTTCCGAGATCTGAGAACTCCTCGATAGCCTTCAGACGCCTCCTCGAATCCTCCGACAATGTCGTCAGAGGCGGCACGATAAGATAGCAGAAAGCCTTCTTGTTCGACCTTCCGACCCTTCCCCTCAGCTGATGCAGTTCACTCAGACCGAAATTCTGAGCCTGATTTATGATGATTGTATTGGCATTGGAAATGTCAAGGCCGCTTTCAATGATAGTAGTGCTCAGCAGCAGATCGTAGTCACCCTGTATGAAATCGAGCATCTTCTCCTCCAATTCCTTCGCCGCCATCTGTCCGTGCGCCACACAAATCTTCATGTCCGGGACTATCCTGTGAAGGATATCATACACGGCAGGCAGTTCATGCACCTTGTTGTGAAGGAAGAAAATCTGCCCTCCGCGGTCCAATTCATAATTTATGATATTCCTTATTTCTTCTTCATTGAAAAGAATAATCTCCGTCTGCACAGGAATCCTGTTCGGCGGGGGAGTACTGATGATGGAAAGATCCCTCGCCCCGAGCAGCGAAAACTGCAACGTCCTCGGAATAGGTGTCGCGGTCAATGTCAATGTATCGACAGAAAGTTTCAGCTGGCGCAACTTCTCCTTCGCGCTGACGCCGAATTTCTGCTCCTCATCAATGATAAGAAGACCCAAATCCTTGAATTCGAAAGAACCGCCCAATATCTTATGAGTTCCTATCAATATATCTATCAATCCCTTCCGGAGTTTATCCTTAATATCAGAAACCTCCTTCGCAGTCCTAAGACGGCTCACGTAATCCACATTGCAAGGAAAATCCTTGAGCCTGGACTTGAATGTATTGTAGTGCTGGAAAGCAAGAATGGTAGTCGGCACGAGCACCACAACCTGCTTGCTGTCAGATACGGCCTTGAATGCGGCCCTCACCGCAAGTTCCGTCTTGCCGAACCCCACATCACCGCATACCAGCCTGTCCATCGGACTGCTGTCCTCCATATCCCTCTTTATGGCCTGGGTAGCTGTCTCCTGGTCAGGGGTATCTTCATACATAAAGCTGGACTCCAGTTCCTCCTGAAGATAAGTATCGGCAGAAAACGCAAAGCCGGGAGCAGCCTTCCTCTTAGCATACAGACTTATCAGTTCCTTCGCGATATCCTTGACCTTGGCCTTGGCATTATTCTTCAATGTCTGCCATGTCTTTGACCCCAACTTGTTAATTTTCGGAGGTATGGAATCCTTGGACTTGTAACGGGAAATCTTATAGAGAGCATGTACCGACACGAAAACGACATCCCCGTCCTTATAGGTAAGCTTAACCACCTCTTGACCCCTTCCCTTGTCATCACGCATACGTACAAGACCGCCGTAGATACTGACGCCATTGTCAATGTGCACAACGTAGTCTCCGATATTGAAAGAACTGAGGTCGTTCAATGTCAGCTGTTCATTTTTCTCTACAGTCCGCCTTATGCTTACCCTGTGGAAACGGTCGAAAATCTCATGGTCAGTATAACAGCAGATCCTGTCATCATTGTCAATGAAACCCCGGTGGATGCTCTTTCCCGTCACGAACTCAGGCATTACCCTTTCGTTCTTGTAAAGAATGGACCTGAGCCTGTCCGCCTGAGCCTCCTTGTCACAGAAAACATTTACCGAATAACCCCGTTCAAGATGCTCGCGGATATCTGCGGAAAGCAGCTCGAAATTCTTGTTGAATACCGGCTGCGGGACGATATTGAACTGGACAGTTTTTTCCTTCTTCAAGTCAAGTGGGACATCCAGAAAAACCCGCTTGAACCTTTCGGTTTCACGATAGAAATCACAGCTCTTGTACGAGTCTGGAGAATCCATCCAGACGACAGTATTTTCAGGGAAAATTTCAGTGATTTTCATACTCCCGCCATCCACATTTTCCTCGGCAATCATATCTGGAAAAATGTCGGCAGATTCCCTCTCTTCCTTCGAGAGCTGGGTATTGCAGTCGAACAGATTTATCTTCTCGATTTCGTTCCCGAAAAATGAAATTCTGAACGGGTCATTACTGGTAAACGAGAACACATCCACGAGCGATCCGCGCACGGCAAACTGACCGGGCGCAGCGACGAAATCAACCTTCGAAAAATTGTTCGAGACAAGCTTTGAAAACAGTTCGTCACGATTGGTTTCTTCTCCTTTTTTCAATGTTACCAGCGCTTCGGATATCCTGCTTTTCGCGGGAATCGGTTCATCCAAGGCCTCCGGATACGTCACGATGAAAAGTTGCCCGAAAATGTTCTTTTCTGCCAAAATGCTCCCGATGGCCGACGTCCTCTGAACCCCGAGAGAAGACTTGTAATTGCTCCTTTCAATGTTCTTTCCGGAGCCCGGAAGAAAGAACACTTTGTCACCGTCAATGATAGAGTACAGGTCACCGGAGCAGTACTCCGCAGACTCCTTGTCCGGAAGGATAATCACATGCATCCCGGACTTTGCCACCTGGGACAGGACCATCCATCTGGCGGACACGAAAAGCCCGCTGCAGAAGGTATCTTTATTGGACGAAATACTCTGTTCGAGTAGTGATGTTGCTTCTTTACTTATTAACATTTCACCTTAAAATTCGGTTGATAACCTGTTAAAAAGCCTGTTGATATCAATTGAAAAGTCAATTGCCCAAACCCGGTTTTTTATGTTATGCACGGTCCCGACGTATATTGCAAATAATTTTACGCACATTTTATCATTCGGAGCTCTTCAGAGATATCAACATTTTTCAACATATACAAAACATTGATTTTCAGGAGAGTTGTGAGTGTTATCAACATTTCAACAAACTTAATAAAAACAACATTAAAATAAAAATATGTAAATTTGTATTTATAATATTGTTTTGAAAATGCCTGACGATTTTACACCGTATTCCGCCGGGACGGACAAAGATAAGGATTTAGACGGAATAATCAGACCTCACGAACTGACTGACTTCACCGGTCAGGACAAGATTGTGGCCAACCTGAAAATCTTTATAAAGGCGGCGAAAATGAGAGGTGAAGCCTTGGACCATGTGCTCTTTCACGGGCCTCCGGGTCTGGGCAAGACCACACTTGCAAACATTGTCGCGAACGAGCTTGGAGTGAATATAAAAATCACTTCCGGTCCTGTGCTTGACAAGCCTGGAGATCTGGCCGGACTGCTTACTTCCCTGGAGTCCGGAGATGTTCTATTTATCGATGAAATCCATCGTCTGTCTCCTGTTGTGGAAGAGTATCTCTATTCTGCGATGGAGCAGTTCGCCATAGATATCCTTATAGATAAAGGTCCGGGTGCAAGGTCCGTGAGACTTGCCTTGAAACCGTTCACTCTGGTAGGTGCGACTACCCGCAAAGGTTTGTTGACAGCACCTCTCAGGGCGCGCTTCGGAATCGACTTTTCATTGGAGTATTATGACGCTTCAGAACTCGTTAAAATCGTGAAGAGGAACAGTGCTCTCCTGGGTGTCGGAATCGATGATGATGCAGCCATGGAAATAGCATTGAGAAGCCGCGGAACTCCACGTATCGCGAATGCTCTTCTGCGTCGTGTCAGGGACTTCGCGCAGGTCGAAGGTGACGGTCACATTGACCTTAAAATTTCACGTTATGCGCTCAATGCTCTTAACATTGACAAGAGGGGTTTGAATCAGATCGATAACAAGATTCTTTACAGCATCATTACGAAGTTCAAGGGCGGTCCGGTAGGCATCAGTACAATCGCGACTTCGGTGGGGGAGGACCAGGGTTCGGTGGAGGAAGTTTACGAGCCTTTCCTTATTAAAGAAGGGTTTATCCAGAGGACTCCGAGGGGACGTGTCGTGACTGATCTCGCTTATGCCCATCTTGGCATTGAAAAGCCCGACAGAGGCCCTGTCGAACCGGAAGTGATACAGAATACTCTTTTTTAGATTTTCTTGGTGAAAATCAAGGTTTATTCAGTAAAAATGACTAAACTTGCATATTAATTGTACAATTTTCATAATAACTAAAAATGGCCGATAAATTAATCTCAAAGATTCCTGACGGACCTTTGGCTGAAAAATGGACCAAAAGGAAGTCAGAAATTCGTCTTGTCAGTCCTAACAACAAAAGGAAACTTGAAATCATTGTAGTCGGTACAGGTCTCGGCGGCGCGTCTGCAGCTGCTACACTTGGTGAACTCGGTTATAATGTAAAGGTTTTCTGTATCAGTGATTCTCCTCGCCGTGCACACTCTATCGCGGCTCAGGGCGGTATCAATGCTGCCAAGAACTACCAGAATGACAATGACTCTGTGTATCGTCTTTTCTACGATACCATTAAAGGTGGTGACTATCGTAGTAGAGAGGCTAACGTCTATCGTCTTGCAGAAGTCAGTGCCGCTATCATTGACCAGTGCGTAGCTCAGGGTATTCCTTTCGCCAGAGAATACGGCGGATACCTTGCCAACCGTTCTTTCGGTGGTGTTCAGGTAAGTCGTACTTTCTATGCCCGCGGACAAACCGGACAGCAGCTTCTTCTCGGAGCTTATGCAGCTCTCAACAGACAGGTTGCCGCAGGAACAGTGAAGAGCTATCCTCGTCATGAGATGCTCGACCTCGTAGTTATCAATGGTGAGGCTAAGGGTATTATCGCAAGAAACCTTGTAACAGGTAAACTTGAGAGATTCGGAGCACACGCTGTCGTTATCGCTACCGGCGGTTACGGTCGCGCATACTTCCTTTCTACCAATGCTATGAACAGCAACGGTTCAGCTGCTATGCAGTGCTTCAGGAAAGGTGCTTACTTCGCAAACCCTGCTTTCGCTCAGATTCACCCTACATGTATTCCTGTTCATGGTGACCAGCAGTGCAAGCTGACCCTTATGTCAGAGTCACTCCGTAATGACGGACGTATCTGGGTTCCTAAGAAGATGGAAGATGTCATGAAGCTCCGCAAGCATGAGATCAAACCTTCACAGATCGCAGAGGAGGATAGAGATTATTATCTCGAGCGCCGTTACCCTGCATTCGGAAACCTTGTTCCTCGTGACGTGGCTTCCCGTGCAGCAAAGGAGAGATGCGATGCAGGTTTCGGTGTCAATGAGACCGGACTTGCAGTATTCCTTGATTTCAAGGATGCTATCGAGAGACTCGGTAAGCAGAGAGTTGCTGAGCGTTATGGTAACCTCTTCCAGATGTATGAGAAGATTACTGCTTCCAGCCCTTGGGAGGAGCCAATGATGATTTATCCGGCTATCCACTATACTATGGGAGGTATCTGGGTTGACTACGATCTTCAGACCACTATCCCTGGTCTTTATGCAATCGGTGAGGCTAACTTCTCAGATCATGGTGGAAACCGTCTTGGCGCATCTGCCCTCATGCAGGGTCTTGCTGACGGTTACTTCATCCTGCCTGTTACTATCGGTGACTATCTCTCACACAAGTTCGCAGAGCCTAAGACAGATACTTCTGCTCCTGAGTTCGACGCTGCTGAGAAGGCTGTCCAGAACAGAATTGACAGACTCTTCGCTGTCAAGGGTACAGAGCCGGTTGATTCTATCCACAAGAAACTCGGACACATCATGTGGGAGCACATCGGTATGGGTCGTACTGCAGAAGGACTTAAGAAAGGTATCGCTGAGATTCAGGAACTCCGCAAAGAATTCTGGAAGACTGTACGCGTAACCGGTACCCAGTATGAATTCAACCAGGAACTCGAGAAAGCTCTCAGACTTGAAGATTTCTTCGATATAGGTGAACTTATGGCTAAGGACGCTCTTAACCGTAACGAATCCTGCGGAGGTCACTTCCGTGAGGAAAGCCAGACACCTGAAGGCGAGGCTAAACGTGACGATGAGAACTATATGTATGTAGCTGCCTGGGAGTACAAGGGAGAAGGTCAGGAACCTGAACTCCACAAGGAGCCTCTCGTTTATGAGAATATCCATGTTGCTACCAGAAACTATAAAGACTAATTAAGATGGATTTCAAGTTAAAAATATGGCGTCAGAAAAACGCCCAGTCTCAGGGACATTTTGAAACATATTCCGTAACCGGAATTGAGGAGGACGCTTCATTCCTCGAAATGCTTGATATTCTTAACGAGCAGCTTGTCAGAAAAGGAGAGGATCCTGTTGCTGTAGAGAAAGGATGTCAGAGCAGCGGTCCTGTGTCTTTCGACCATGACTGCCGTGAAGGTATCTGCGGTGCTTGCTCACTTTATATTGACGGTAGGGCACACGGTCCAGATGATCAGGTTACTACCTGCCAGCTTTTCATGCGTCATTTCCAGAATGGTGCTACCATCACAGTAGAGCCTTGGAGAAGTGCAGCTTTCCCAGTAATCAAGGACCTCGTTGTCGATAGAACTGCTTTCGACAAGATCCTCCAGGCTGGTGGCTTCATTTCTGTCCGTACAGGTTCTGCTCAGGACGGAAATACACTTCTTATCCCTCATGATAAGGCAGAGAAGAGTATGGACGCAGCTGCTTGCGTAGGTTGCGGTGCTTGTGTAGCTACATGTAAGAATGGTTCTGCAATGCTTTTCGTTGCTGCCAGAGTCAGCTCACTTGCTCTCCTTCCTCAGGGAAGACCGGAGGCTGCAAGAAGAGCCCGCGCTATGGTTGCAAAGATGGACGAACTCGGATTCGGTAACTGTACTAACACCCGTGCTTGCGAAATGGAGTGCCCTAAGGGTATTTCAGTTGACCACATTGCACGTCTCAACAGAGAGTTCCTCGCAGCAAAATTCAGCGAATAATAAACTGAATATATACAAAAAAGGGTTGACCGGTTTGGCCAACCCTTTTTTGTATTACTTTCTTCTACCAGAGGAAATTATTGAAAGGATATCTTCCTGCATGAATTTCAGCTACCATCTTGTAGATGTCGTTTCTGAGTTTGTCAATGCCAATTTTCTCCTTGGCTGATATGAATATGCATGGAGTTTTCTCCTTCGCTATCCAGCTGTTCTTAAGTTCCTCAAGGGAAACATTGTTCTTGCCTTTCGGCTCCAGCGAGAACTCATCGTACTCCTCATACGTGTAGGAGTCGATCTTATTGAAAATGACATATATAGGCTTATTGTCAGCCTTTATGTCCCTCAATGTCTGCTCCACGACTTCCATCTGTTCCTCAAATCCAGGATGTGAGATGTCCACTACGTGAATCAGGATATCGGCCTCTCTTACCTCGTCCAACGTGCTTTTAAAGGCCTCTATAAGCTGAGTAGGAAGCTTTCTGATAAATCCTACAGTATCGCTGAGAAGGAATGGCACGTTCTCCAAAACGACCTTTCTGACAGTCGTATCCAATGTTGCGAAGAGTTTGTTCTCGGCAAATACATCGCTCTTGGAGAGCAGATTCATGAGAGTACTCTTGCCGACATTAGTATAACCTACAAGTGCAAGCCTTACCAGTTGCCCTCTGTTTCCACGCTGGGTGGCCATCTGTCTGTCGACTTTCTTGAGCTGTTCCTTAAGTTTTGATATGCGCTCCTTTACGATACGGCGGTCAATCTCAATCTGAGTTTCACCCATACCTCCTCGCGTGCCCATACCACCTCGCTGTCTCTCAAGGTGGGTCCACATGCCCGCAAGCCTAGGCAACATATAGTTGTATTTTGCGAGTTCTACCTGCATTTTCGCGTATGCGGTTTTTGCCCGCTGCGCGAATATTTCGAGGATGAGACTGGTTCTGTCAATGACACTCGCTGTCTTTATTATCTTCTCGATATTGCGCTGCTGAGTGCCTGAAAGTTCATCGTCGAAGATTACGTACCTTATCTCATTTTCTTCGCAATATTCAGCAATTTCCTGAAGTTTTCCACTCCTGATATACGTTGCGTTATCAGGCCTGTCAAGTCGCTGCACAAATTTTTTATCCCTCGTAGCACCTGCTGTCTCAGCAAGAAACTCAAGTTCATCAAGGTATTCATATACCTTTCTCTCATCGTCTTTGTCTGTTATTATTCCTACAAAGACTGCTTTTTCCGTGTTATTCGTCATATATTACCATAAAAAAGGCCATCCTGATTGGGGACAGCCTTATTAATTCCGGAGAAATAAATTATCTCAACTGGAAAATTACAGGGAAGGTGTAGGTTACTTTAACCGCACGGTCTCTCTGTTTACCAGGCTTCCATTTAGGGGAGCTTGAAACTACTCTGACAGCCTCTTTGTCAAGTGAGGAATCGACGCCACGAAGAACCTTTACATTGGATACTGTACCGTCAGCGTTTACTGTGAACTGAAGAGTTACACGACCCTGAACACCATTCTCCTTTGCAATTTCAGGGTAAACAAGTCTTGAGTTCACCCATTTAGAGAATTCGTTTGCGTCTCCGCCATTGAATGAAGGTTTTTCCTCTACCAATTGGAAAGGAATTGCTTCTTCCTCTACAGTTTCCTCTTCCGGTGCGCTTTCGATGTAGTCCATAATCTCGACGCCTGAATTTGCATCGTCCTCGAGGTTCTGGAACATGTTGTCATCGACTTTTATGTTGTCATCGACAACGTCGATCTGGTCGGAAAGTACAGGAATTTTAGGTGCTACTTCTGGTGGTGGAGGTGTCTCCTGTGTGATAGGAATCATGTCCTCTACTTCCACTACTGCATTCTCTGCTTCAAGAACAGCAGTCTGCTTTTCTTTTGTGGACCAGTTGAAAGCTCCCAAAACGATAACTAGAGTAAGAACAAATCCAATCTCCAAAAAGAGGAATCGCTTGTTCTCAAGGCTTGCCTTGGATGTTTTTTTAACTTCCATGTCAATGTTTTTTATTTTTCCATTCGCGTTTCAAAGTTATTAATAAATATTTCTTTTTCAAAGTTTATCTTCTCGCTTTTTTGTAGATTTGCAAACTTAATTATAAGGATATGGTTAGTTATAGTCTTGAAGACATTAAGTTTGAGTTCAAGCATAAGCGTCTTAATAATGCATGGCTCAAAATGGTTGCTGAAAGTGAAGTGAAGAAACTCGGCAACATCTGTATTATCTTCTGTTCGGACAATTACATCCTCGATGTGAATATCAAGTTTCTCGGACATGATTATTTTACCGATATTATTACTTTCGATTACTGTGAGGGGAATGTTCTTTCAGGAGATTTGTTCATCAGCATTGACTCAGTCCGTGAGAATGCGGAGTATTATAAAACGGAATTTTCAGATGAACTCAATAGGGTAATTGTGCATGGACTTCTTCATCTAATAGGTTATGATGATCATACTGATGAAGAGCAGAAAGTTATGCGTGAGAAAGAGAACTATTACCTCGAGTTGAGAAATCATATTAATAATTGAGTTAAATGTACGCAAAACAATTCGATATAATTGTAGTAGGTGGTGGACATGCAGGTTGTGAAGCCGCAATGGCTGCTGCGACTATGGGGTCGTCCGTACTTCTGGTAACTTCTGATTTCACAGGTCTTGCTAAGATGTCCTGTAATCCCTCGATAGGAGGAATTGCCAAGGGGCAGATTGTACGTGAGATTGATGCTCTTGGAGGATACACAGGAATTGTCACGGATGCTTCTACATTGCAGTTCCGTATGCTGAATCGCTCCAAAGGACCTGCAATGTGGAGTCCGCGTGCCCAATGCGATAAAATCAAGTTTTCCCTATACTGGCGCAAAATTCTCGAAAGTAATTGTAACTTAAGTATTTATATCGACAATGTTACTTCTTTCCTCTTTGAGAATTCGAAAATTTCAGGCGTCCGTACATCTACCGGTGCAATTTTCAATTCTCGTGCAGTTGTTTTGACTACCGGAACGTTCCTTAACGGAAAAATATTCATCGGCAGGACGGAATTTCCTGGCGGTAGGATAGGGGAGTCTCCGACTCATGGTTTGACTGAGCAACTTGTTTCTCTTGGAGTGAAGACCGATAGGATGAAGACTGGTACACCGCCAAGAATTGATATCAGGAGTATTGACCTTTCGAAGTCAGTTTATCAATATGGTGATACCCACCCCGACAAGTTCTCATATCTTCCTTTCTTGTCTGCTGCACAGAATGGAAACGAACAAATGCCTTGTTTTATTTTCCATACCAATAAGAATGTTCATGACATTTTGCGTTCCGGCTTCTCGGACTCGCCTTTGTTCAACGGACTGATTCATGGAAGGGGACCTCGATATTGTCCTAGCATTGAGGATAAACTCAGAACTTTCGCGGATAAGGATTCCCACCAGCTTTTCCTTGAACCGGAAGGACGCTCTACAAATGAATATTACCTTCAGGGATTCTCTTCTTCACTGCCTCTTGATATTCAGGTCCAGGCCTTGAAAGCGATTGATGGATTTGAGAATGTTGAAATTTATCGTCCGGCTTATGCTGTGGAGTATGATTTCTTCGATCCTCTTCAGCTGAAGTCAAGTCTTGAATTGAAAGATATCCCAGGTTTATTCTTCGCCGGTCAGATCAATGGTACCACTGGTTACGAGGAGGCAGCAGCACAGGGTTTGATGGCAGGTATCAATGCTGCATTGTTTGTTCAGGAAAAAGACCCGTTCATACTCAAGAGAGATGAATCTTATATAGGAGTCCTTATTGATGACTTGGTGACTAAAGGAGTAGATGAACCGTACCGAATGTTTACTTCCCGTGCCGAGTATAGGATACTTCTTCGTCAGGACAATGCTGATAAGCGTCTTACAGCCTTATCTCATAACATTGGTCTGGCTGATGAGTACAGGTATTCTTACACTATGAGAAAGTATGATAGGGTAGAGGAGTTGATTGATTTTGCGGAAAAAGTCAATGTTACTTCAGAACAGGTCAACGGTTATTTCACATCTATCGGTGAGGCAACACTTTCTGAATCCAAACGAATTAAAGATGTACTGTCGCGCCCTAATGTAGAGTATTCTGAAATTCTTAAAGTTGTTCCACGTGGAACAAAGCTTATTGACTCCTTCTCTGAGGATAAGTCTATTTTGCCAGATTACACTCCAGAGAATATTACTGAATCTAATATGTGTCATAATCAATCTTTATACTACGCTTCAATGATTTTGCATCTCAATCAGTCGATGCAGTTCAATCGTGAGTGTATGGATGATTATAAGAATAGACTATTCCAGAATTATCTCGATACTATTATTTCGGATTCTGAAGTTTTAGTAAAATATAGAGGGTACATAGAGAGAGAAAAACAGATTGCGGATAAGATTTCTCACCTGGAGAATCTTTCAATTCCTGATAATTATGACTTTGATAAAGTACCTGGTCTCTCTATAGAATGTCGTCAGAAACTTCTGAAGTACAAGCCGGCAACTATTGGTCAGGCCTCACGTATTTCAGGTATTTCACCTTCTGATGTTTCTATTCTTTTGATTCACTTCGGAAGATAAGTAACATTCAAAAAATAATCTGAAGCAGGTTATTCTAAATTTTAAATCCGGAAAAGAAATGTTCCATGTGGAACAGCTTTTCCGGATTTGTCTTTTTTATTAATATGATTCCTCGTGCAGGTCTGTCCTGTGTCGTCAGAGCCTTTTCAATCCCTCTCTAATGATGGTCTCGATGGAAGCATCTGGGCTTTCTTTCAATATTTCAGGCAGTATCTTATTTATATTGACCTTTGAGAATCCGAGATTCAGTAGGGCAGTGGTAGCCTCATCAATGTTATGATTCTTGGTCGGAACTGTGATCTCAGCAGCCTCTACACCTGCCCCCTTGACTATCTTATCCTTCAGATCCAGGATAAGTCTCTGGGCAGTCTTCATGCCGATTCCCTTGATGCTTTTAATTGTTCTTACATCCTCGCTCAGGATGGCGTTTCGTATTTCCTCGTCTGTCAATGATGACAGCATCATCCTTGCTGAGCCTACACCTACTCCTGAAACGCTGATGAGAAGTTTGAACAGTTCGCGCTCATTCTTCGTGGCGAATCCGTAGAACTGTTCCTCGTCTTCCCTGATATGATGATATATATATACTTTAGCTTCTGAACTTGATTTCAAGGCATCATAAGTCTGTAAAGATATCATGATGCTGTAGCCGATTCCGCAGCATTCCAAGATGACTTCAGTGGGAGTGATTTCCACTATATCTCCTTTGATATAATCGTACATATAGTTTAGTTTTAATCTCTTATTGCAAAAATAGTGGATTATCCTCAAAAAGAATTAATTTGTTCAAAAAAGTGGAGATAATGAGTGATTACTTTCGTAACTTTGTAGTTTGCGATGGAACTTGAGATTGAGAGATTATTTATAATTTAATCATTTCTGATATGGCTTCAGTTAATGACATAAGAGCGATGTTTCCGATACTTTCCAGAAAGGTTTACGGAAAAGATCTCGTTTATTTTGACAACGCTGCGACAGCCCAGAGGCCACAGCAGGTCATAGATATGTGGAACAGACTTACAACACAGTCCAATGCCAATATCCATAGGGGCATCCACAGGCTTGCCGAGGAAGCGACTGACGAATATGAGACAACTCGCGATGCTGTACGGGACTTTATCAATGCTGAATGCAGGGAGGAAATTGTTTTCACTTCCGGCACTACGGCATCGATAAATCTTGTTGCTTTCAGCTTTGGGGAAGCGTTTGTCCATGAAGGGGACGAAGTGATAGTATCTGAAGTGGAACATCATTCTGATATAGTTCCATGGCAGATGATGTGTCAGAGAAAAAATGCTGTTCTTAAAGTTCTGAGAGTAGATGACAACGGCTATCTCAAGGTGGATATGCTGGAATCAATGATAACCGACAGGACCAGGATTGTGGCCGTTACTCAGATTTCCAATGTCCTCGGAATAATCAATCCTATCGACGAAATCGTAAGAATCTGCCACTCCAAGAATGTTCCCGTTTTGATTGATGGCGCCCAGGGTGTTGTCCATGAAGGAATGGATGTACGGAAAACCGACTGTGATTTCTATGCTTTTTCCGGACATAAACTGTATGCAGCGACAGGCGTGGGTGTACTTTACGGAAAGAAACATTGGCTTGAGCAGATGCCTCCTTATATGGGCGGGGGAGAGATGATAGCTACCGTCAAGTTCAGCGGTACGACATATGCTCCGCTCCCTGAAAAATTCGAGGCGGGCACCCTGAACTTTGCCGGTGTACCTACATTGAAACCGGCTATTGAGGTGTCAAAGATGATGCGCGACAGGGAAGTTTCTGCTTATTACGACTCTGTAAGGGATTATATGTATAACGCATTGATGAACGATGACAGGATTACTTTGTATGGCGTTCCGCGTGGAACATCTGAGAAGATTCCGCTTTTTTCATTCACTGTGAAAGGGGCACACCACGAAGATCTGGCATTGATTTTAGACAAGATGGGAATCGCTTCGCGTTCGGGTCAGATGTGTGCGGAACCTGTTATGGACAGATTCGGTGTTACAGGTATGCTGAGGGTATCATTGGCCCCTTACAACACAATGGAAGAGGCAGAATACTTCATGAAATCGTTGGACAAGGCTATTAATATGTTACGATAGGAAGATGGAAAACAATATCAAATCATTGAAGGAAGCGGAGGACGAAGTAGTAGATTCCTTCTCCATGTATGACGAATGGCTGGACAAATACGAGTATCTGATAGACTTGGGAAAGAATCTGGCACCTTATCCTGATTCATCCAAGACAGATGACAGACTCATCAAAGGATGTCAGTCCAGGGTTTGGCTGGACTATCAGATGAAAGACGGGAAACTGTGGTTCACAGCCGACAGTGATGCCATCATAACCAAGGGTATAATATCCCTTCTTGTCAGCATTTACTCAGGCCGTACACCGGAAGAAATCGCATCATCAGATTTCAGTTTCATTGAAAAGATAGGTCTGAAGGAAAATCTGTCACCGACGAGGGCGAATGGATTGGCATCAATGATAGCGACGATTAAGGCTGTGGCATTGGAAAACTCAGCCAAGTAAGATACAAAATTGGTTATGGAAGAGAATAAGAATACAAAGCAGGAGGTGCTTACTGCAGAAGATGCAAAAGCACTTGCTCCATTGTACACGGATGTCATCAAGGCATTGAAACAAGTATATGACCCTGAAATTCCAGTGAACATTTATGACTTGGGACTCATATATGAACTGGTGATAAACAAGGAGCATGACGTTGCCATCAAAATGACGTTTACAGCGCCTAATTGCCCGATGGCGGACGAGGTGATGGCTGAGGTAAAGACATCTGTCGAGGATGTCCCAGGAATCAAATCCTGCAACATTGAACTGGTTTTCGAACCTGTATGGGACAAGAGCATGCTCTCTGAAGAAGCCAGGCTCGACCTCGGATTAGACAGTGACGACTGATGGAAAAGGCTGGCATTGACGTTTATCTCGGGCTGGGGTCCAACGAGGGCGACCGCGAGGCGAACATAAGATTGGCATTGTCAATGCTGGACGATGTGGACGGCGTGAGCGTTGTCAAGGTTTCGGACCTCATCGAGACTGAACCCTGGGGTTTCAATGCTGATGTGAAGTTTCTGAACTGTGCGGCCGAAGTCTTTGTCAATGAACAAGTTACGCCTTTGTCGCTTCTTAAGGAGTGCAAGAGGATAGAAAAGTTCATGGGACGGGACGAGGTAGTCGAATTCGATAAGGATGGGAAGAGAGTGTATCATTCCAGGCCTATTGACATTGATATACTCCTTTATGGTAAGCAACATATTGATAATGAAGTACTTACTATTCCTCATCCTTTGATGTCGGAGCGTGATTTCGTCATGATTCCATTGAGACAGATTGTCTCTGAGGAGGAGAAGGAGGCATTTCCGGAGGTCTTCAAGAGAAACAGATGATTACTCTGCGGTATTTGAAAACAAATGCGTAAATTTGCGTTTTGCACGTGAAGAACAAAAATGCCCGTAACAGGGGCATTCCAATTGATTATTAATTAAATAATATATCTGTTATGACACAGGATGAACTTTTCAAAGTCCTAGTTGCGCACTGCAAGGAATATGGTTTCATTTTTCCTTCAAGCGAAATCTATGATGGACTGGCTGCCGTTTATGATTACGGTCAGATGGGCGTAGAACTTAAGAACAACATCAAGAGATATTGGTGGGAGGCTATGACCCGCCTTCACGAGAATGTTGTCGGCATTGACTCGTGCATCTTCATGCATCCTAAGGTTTGGGTTGCATCAGGCCATGTCGCTGCGTTCAATGATCCTCTTATCGACAATAAGGATTCCAAGAAAAGATATCGTGCAGACAACCTTATCGAGGATTATCTAGGCAAAATCGAAGAGAAAATAGAGAAGGAAGTTGCCAAGGGCCGCAAGAAGTTCGGTGAGAATTTCGACGAGGAGAAGTTCCGCGAGACAAACCCTAACGTGCTCCGCGAGAAGGCCAAATACGAGGCTGTACACTCAAGATACGTTGCTGCCGAACAGGCCAATGACCTTAAGGAATACAAGCAGATAATACTCGATTGCGGTATTGTTTGTCCTATCTCAGGTACAGCAAACTGGACAGATGTACGTCAGTTCAACTTGATGTTCAGCACCCAGATCAGCAACACCGGAGAGGCTGATGACAAGATCTATCTTCGTCCGGAGACGGCACAGGGTATCTTCGTCGAGTATCTTAATGTCCAGAAGACCGGCCGCAACAAGATCCCTTTCGGTATCGCGCAGATCGGAAAGGCATTCAGAAATGAGATCGTCGCACGTCAGTTCATCTTCCGTATGAGAGAGTTCGAGCAGATGGAGATGGAATTCTTCTGCAAGCCTGGAACTGAGATGGAGTTCTTCAAATATTGGAAGGAAACCCGTTTGAAGTGGCATGTGAACCTCGGTATGGGAGCTGAGAACTATCGTTTCCACGACCATGAGAAACTTGCCCACTATGCCAATGCCGCTACCGATATCGAGTTCAATTTCCCATTCGGTTTCAAGGAACTCGAGGGTATTCATTCCAGAACTGACTTCGACCTTTCGAATCATGCGAAACTTTCCGGAAAGAAGATCCAGTACTTCGATCCTGAAACAGGCGAAAGCTATACTCCGTATTGCGTAGAGACATCTATCGGTGTTGACCGTATGTTCCTCGCTGTCCTTTCACACTCTTATAAGGTAGAGGAACTTGAGAACGGTGAGTCACGTGTAGTCCTCAGCATTCCGGCTCCGCTTGCTCCTGTCAAGGTTGCCATTCTTCCTCTTCTGAAGAAAGATGGTCTCCCTGAACTCGCACAGGAAGTTGTCAAGGAAATCAGATACGATTTCAACTATCAGTACGATGAGAAAGACAGTATCGGAAAGAGATATCGTCGTCAGGATGCCATCGGTACTCCGTTCTGCGTAACTGTCGATCACGATTCACTCAAGGATCATTGCGTTACAGTCCGTGACCGTGACACCATGGAACAGGTCAGAGTGCCTATTTCAGAGCTCCGTGCCATGATCGACAAGAAGGTCAACATGTCTAACCTTCTCAGAGGAATCGAGGGCTAAAATCGCCTGAAACAACGTCATAAAAAATCCCCGAAGTACATCAGAATACTCCGGGGATTTTTTGACATATTCAATAAAAATATTAATGATGTGTTTCAGGAGATAGCAGAAATACCGGCAAGACAAGGATAAGCGCAATGACAGAGAACAACATACCTCCAATGGTACCGACAGCAAAATCAAACCAGAAAACCTCTTCAGGACCGTCAGTGAGGAAAGGAATCAGTCCGAGGACAGTGGATGTTGAGTCCTTCTTTTGATACAAAACTATTCCAACTATTATATGACACACTTTGATTTAACTTGGTTTCTCCAACTATATTGAGAGTCGAATCCCAAATTATAATCGCGTAAGGGCCCAGTTAAAACACAGGTGGCCCGTCCTTGCCTTCATGTATCTGATTCGTTGGAAAAAGTGTGAGACTCTAGATATTATTCGTTTGAAAAAATGCACCAAAACTTGGTTTATTCACTTGAAAAAGTGTAATTTTGTCATTGAAGAATATAGTTGTGCCATGCTTAAACGGAAAATAGAAACATATTTAGCCGACTGGAAACAGTCTGAGGACAGAAAGCCTCTGGTGATAAAAGGTATACGCCAATGCGGAAAGACATATATTGTCCAGAAATTCGCAAGAGAGAATTATGATAGCGTGGTCTATATGAATTTCATTCTTGAGCCAGACAAGAAGTCTGCTTTTACTGGCAATATAGATGTTGACACCATCATTCTCAATCTCTCTGCTTTGATTAAAGGCAGTCGTTTTATCGAAGGGAAAACCTGTATTATCCTTGATGAAATTCAAGAATGTAAGGAAGCAAGGACTGCCTTGAAGTCATTCCATATAGACGGGCGTTTCGATGTTATCGCCACTGGTTCTCTTTTGGGAGTAAAAGGCTACGGCCAAAGTAAGAAAAAGAAAGAAGATATAGGACAAGATTCAGTTCCTGTCGGATACGAAACCGTGATAGACATGTACCCGTTGGATTTTGAAGAATTCCTATGGGCAAACGGTATCAGTACGGAGGTTATTGATTCTGTAAAATCATGCTTTGAGAACGAGTTGGTTGTTCCAGAGGGGGTTCATAAGGCCATGATGGAGCTGCTATACAGATATGTCATTGTTGGAGGTTTGCCGGAAGTGGTGAATTGTTTCCTTGAGACTAAGAATATCGAACTAGTATATAAGTTACAGCGAAATCTTATTGCCGAATACGAAGAGGATATGGTCAAATATGCAGATGATGCAGACAAACCCAATATCCGTGAATGTTTTGAATCTATTCCAAAGCAATTGGCTAAAGAAAACAAGAAATTCCAGTATTCAGTTGTAAAAAAGGGAGGACGGTCTTCTCAATACATTGGTAGTATTCAATGGCTGGAGGATGCCGGGATTGTACGTAGATGCTATAACATACAAACCACGGAACTGCCGTTAGAGGGAAATTCCATCAAGGACTGTTTCAAAGTGTACACTACCGATATCGGTCTCTTTGTGGCAATGCTCGACTACGGTACTCAGGCGGATATTTTAAAGGGTAATCTTCTTGGATACAAGGGCGCTATCTTTGAGAATCTGATGGCGGATTTTCTATGTAAATCCGGTCAAAAACTATACTATCTCCATAAGGACAGCGGGCTTGAATTAGACTTTCTGGTAAGATTCAAAGGCGAATGTGTTATCCTTGAAATTAAAGCAAAAACAGGTAAGTCAAAAAGCATGACTACAGTTCTTAAAAACAAGAACGTATATCATGTTAAAAATGCAATCAAGCTAGGTCAATATAATGTTGGACGCGAGGGAGATATACTTACTATTCCGCTATACATGGGATTCCTTGTTAACGACAAACTTGCTGACGTTATCATTCCTGACGTTGATGTGAGTTTATTGACAGTTTAATTCCACGGCGTAACCCTCCCACGGTCGACTCTGGATTGGCTGTTCTTCCTCGCAAGTCACATAAAAAATCCCCGAAGTATGCTGATATACTCCGGGGATTTTTTATTATGTCGTCAGACTACTGTTTAGCAAGTTTGTAGCCCAGTTTCATGCCTTTGTAGGAACTTGTGAGTCTTGAAAGTCCTGATGCTGCAGTCGAACCTTTTCCGGCGAAAGAAAGGGCTGATTTGATGAATGTGAGGAACCTGTCGGCATCGAAAAGAATTTCGCAACCTTCGGAGGTTCTTGTCAATGTTCCTGTCATTGAAAGATATTTCATGACTTTTCCGTACTGGAGGGTAACCCTCTTGGCCTCGTCATTAATCTGCCATGTTCCGGAAAGATTGATGCCGAAAATAGTGCTGGTAAAGGTTTTGTCCTCATTGAAAGTGAAGTGGACAGCACCCAGCTTCACGCCGATTTTCTGGAGATACCCGTCTATTTTGTTTTCAATGCCGGAGGTGACAGCTGTACCTGCGATATTGGAAACGGCAGTCTCACCGCTCAGCGATACGGCTGCGCCAGTGTAGCTCCATGAACCTGGGAGACTGACGGCATTGGCCCCTGGAACATAAGTGTTGATTACAGAATTCACAACGTCAGATGATGCTGCCTTTTTCAGCAAATTGCCCAGCTTCTGTGCGGAAGCGTCAACTGGCATGAAGACCATGACGGCTGCCATGATGACAATTGAAAAGATTTTCATGTTCGGTTATATTTATTAGTTACTCAAGTCTCGCACTTGTGAAACTTGAATCATTTATTCATTTTCTTTCCAGCCCTGTGCATGGAGAGGAAGTTCGGCTCCCTCCGGAGTCACGACGACAGTGCCGACCTCAGGCTTTGCCAAATGGCCGATGATAGAGAAAGTCTGGAAGTCGTGACGGAAAGTCTCATACTTCGAAATCGGCACGACATAGACGATACGGAAATCATCACCGCCGTTCATTGCGGCAGCAACAGGGTCAATGTTAAGTTTCTTTCCTGCCTCGAAGGAATTGCCCTCGAAAGGAATCTGGTTGGAATAAAGTTTCACGCCCAGGCCGCTGTCGCGGTTCAGCCTTTTTGCCATGTCCGCAAGTCCCCTGTCTGCGAGATATCCATAAGAAGGAATTATGTCCGAATCTGAAAGTTCACTGACAATGTCAGGATTGATCTCTGGTTTCAGATAAGCACCGACCAGCATCTTGTATTTTTCAATGTCAGGAGTTCCGGTCAAGTCGCCCGCCTTTTCGAACTTGCGTTTTTCCGCCTCGAGCAGACTCATGCCCAAAAATGCCCCTCCGACATTTCCGGAAATACATATAAGGTCCTTGCTGTTCGCGGATTTTCGATTCTCAGAGACTTCAGGAGAAGTCAAACCGGTAACTACTATGCTTATTGTCAATCCGTTACGTGATGGAATCAGGTCTAAATCGGCTCTACTGATATGATGCTCTTCCGCTGCTGCACAGATGCCGTTCCATAATTCCGTCACCTGAGGAAGATCAAGTTTCGCAGAAATGCCAAGTCTGACGGAAATTGACTGAGGTCTTGCGAGCGAAGCGTAAAGTTCACCCACTGTTCCGACCACACACTTGTATCCGAGATGCTTCAGAGGAAAATAAGTAAGATCGAAGTCAATGCCTTCAAGCCAGAGACGAGAGGCTGTTCTTACAATCCCTCCTTTTTCTCCGCTAAGAAATGCAGTACCATCTTTTTGTTTAAAAGGGGAAACCTCGAAAAGTTGCCTTATCGCTTCCACCTTGCCGATATCACTGAAATTTTTCTTTTCCATGAGTTAGAATCCGTTTGAAATCCCACAAAAATAATATTTTATTTTCAGATACAGTTTTAGTAACCTTCAAAAAATAACCTGCCTCACACGGCTCTTTCATTTAGCCTGAATTATTCATAAAAAAAGTAAAGGAATCCTGAAGATGTGCGCCGGACGGTCTGCTTCGGATGAAATCGACCTGGCTTCCCAGCCTACAATGACGCGTCTGGAGAACCGCCTGTCCCGCAATGAACTGTTCGATATTTGAGCGGCCTTCATCGATGACTTCATCGCTTCGTATAACTCAGAGCCCGATTGATTCCATCATCATTGATGCCGATGACACGAATGCCGACACATATGGCGCGCAGCAGCTCACGCTGTTCAACGCCTATTATGGGGAATACTGCTATATGCCCCTGCTGCTGTTCGAGGGGCGCGGCGGCGAAGACGGCGCGACATGATTCCAATATGGATGAAATGTTGTATCTTTGCATGGCAGCTGCGGACTGTTCCCGAGAAAATTTCCGAGACCACAAGGAATCCTCCGGGCAGTTCCACCTGGCATGACTTCAGACATGGGCACTTATGACGAAAACTTATGCATCAGGAGAATCGCTGACGATGACAGCGAGGCTTTCGGCATACTCTTCCGCCACTACTATCCCAAGACCGTCATCCTCCTGAACGCCCTCACGAAAGACGGAACCGTGTCGGAAGACCTCGCGCAGGACATATTCCTGAAAATATGGATGTCAAGGTCCATGCTTCCGGAGCTGCGGGACTTCGGAGCATGGCTGTACGTGACGACACGGAACGCCGCGCTGATGCACCTGCGCAAGAAAAAGCCTTCCACATCCACGGAAGACCTTGAAATCCTCATCGACGGCTTCATCGAGGAGCAATGCGAAGCGGTATTGAAAAAAGACTCGATACGCGCGGTCGTCGAGAAGATGCCTGCCCGGAGAAAGGAAATCTACATACTCAGCAGGGAACGCGGACTGTCCAATGCGGAAATAGCCAAGAAACTGGACATCAGCAAGAAAACAGTGGAGAACCATCTGAATCTGGCATTGAAAGAAATCAGGGACGTCCTCGCCATATTGATTTTTTTCATCTGACGGTTGGGGGTGCGGCCTTTCCCGCGCATCTATATCATGAAAGGCTAAAACCGCAAGATTGATGACACACTCCGAAAACAATTTCAACTGGGACATCATAGACAGTTACTCCTTTCCTGGCTCCAGGACGGAAAAAGCATTGGAAAATGTCATGGGACGGGCACGCATGGAAGCGCCACGCCACCGCCGCAGGGCAATGATTTTCAGATGGATGGCAACCGCTGCCGTCCTCATCATGCTTCCGGCATTGACCCTGTTCATAAGCGGCCGATTATCGAGCCCGGCCCCGGAATCGGCGACAATGCTCACGGCTTCCGCAGCCAACGGACAGGTAAAGACAGTCTATCTTCCGGATTCCACCAAAGTAGTGCTCAATTCCGGTTCCACATTGTTCTACCCTGACTCATTTTCCGGAAACGACAGACGCGTATGCCTGTCGGGAGAAGCCGTTTTCGACGTGACACATGACAAGAAACGTCCGTTCTTCGTATCCACCGCAGATATCACGGTCAAGGTTCTGGGCACATTGTTCGACGTGCAGGCATATTCGGAAGAAGGCACAGTCTCCACCACTCTGTGCAGGGGCTCGGTAGGCATACTCCGCAACGGGCTTCCGGATGACAGCATGACCATGCTGCATCCCGGAGAAGAGTTCAAGATGCGTAAAAGCGACGGCTCATTCGTCATATCCAAAGTGGAGCCGGAAGACGTCTCTGTATGGGAGAACGGCGGCATCTGCCTGAATGCCGGCGACATACACGACCTTGTCCACATGCTTGAGCGCCAGTTCAATGTAAACATCTACCTCACCTCAGACAAATACGATTCCGAGAAGATAACGGCCAAATTCACACATGGGGAAAGCATCGACGAAATCCTGAAAGTCGTCAGCAGCCTTCTTCCGAGCATGACCTACAATACAATTAATACTAATATCTACATTCACTGATTCAATGAAAAAGATTGGAACATCATTAGCTCTCGGGCTATTGTTTTCACTGTTTTCATGGAACGTTTCAGCCCAGGATGCGACCATAAGCTTCCCGCGCAAGGAAATGAAGATTTCCGCGGCACTGAACGTGATTGAAAAGCAGAGCGGGCTGACATTCGCCTACAATGAGAGCCAGCTTGATGCCGGCATGACAGTAACGGTCCCTGAAGGCAAGACAGCAATGGAGGCCCTGACCGAGATTCTGAAAGGGACCGGCACGGAAGCCCACCTCAACGGCATGGTCGTAGCCATAACACCGACAGGAACCAAGGCCAAGACATCTTCTCTGAAAGGCCACATAACGGACTCCGCCGGAGAGCCGCTGGCAGGTGCATCTATCATCATCACCGGAACCACACGCGGTGTGCAGACTGACATCGACGGAGATTTCCTGTTTTCCGACATCAAATGGCCGGCTTCGCTCACGGTCGATTATCTCGGATTCATCTCCAGGACAGTAATTCTCACCGGACAGGAGCAGCAGCCGTTCCACATCACTCTCCGTGAAGACACCAGGCTTCTGGAAGAGTCCGTGATCATCGGATACGGTTCACAGAAGAAAGAGACATTGACCGGGTCCATCACGGTAAGGGACATGGCGGAAATCGAGAACCGTCCGATGTCGCACGCTTCCGAGGCTCTGTACTCGATGCCGGGCCTGTACATAAACCAGGCTTCCGCGAAACCCGGCTCCGACGGGGCGACCATCCGCATCAGAGGTGTCGGGACATTGAGCAGTTCGAACCCTATGATTCTCGTGGACGGCATGGAGTATTCCCTCGACGAGGTCAATCCTGAAGACATCGAGACCATCTCCGTCCTGAAAGACGCATCCGCGTCCATCTACGGTTCGAAAGCGGCGAACGGCGTCATTCTCATCACCACGAAATCCGCCAAGAAAGGTGCGCCGGTAGTGCGGCTGAAGGCCAATTTCGGTATCCAGACCCCTACTTATGTGCCTGATGTCGTGACAGATCCTATCCAGTATATGAAGATGAGAAACCAGGCCGAACTCAACGAGGGCAAGCTCGTCACCACATACAGCGATTCCGACATTCTCGAATACGAGGAAGGCATGAAGCATGACAAGTACATCTATCCGTCTTCCGACTGGTACGACATCTGCTACGGTACAGGCATCATCCAGGAATACAATGCGAGCGTGTCCGGAGCCAACGACAAGGTGGACTACATGATAGGAATCGGCTACATGAAGCAGAAGGGAGTCCTGGTCAACAGCGACGACGCCAAGAGGTACTCATGGAACATCAAGATAGGTTCCCAGGTAACCAAAAGGCTGCACATCGGCGCGAGCATCCTCGGCAACTTCCGTTTCAACACCGAGCCTATCTACGGAGTCTCGACCACCATCAACATCATCAACAGGGCGCTTCCTATATTCGGAACGCAGCTTCCTGACGGAAGATGGCTGAACACATGGCTGTCCACACCGGGCCGAAACAACCCGGAGAACCCGCTGATGTATCTGAACGAGGGCAAGACCACCAGGCAGCCGCACAGGCTCTACGGCAAACTCGACCTCCAGTACAAGCTTCCGTGGAATCTGACATACAACGCCAGCTTCGGCTACCAGAAGTCCGACAACTATTCCAAGAACTTCAAGCACGCGATGTACACGTACAATCCCAAGACCTACGACAGGAAGGATTTCAGCGCATACGTCTATGTGAAGGACTGGGACTCGAACTCCTACAACACCACATTCTACAACACTCTGTCTTATGACAAGTCGTTCGCCAAATCCCACAACCTGAACATCATGGCCGGATTCGAGTACAAGTACTGGAACAACATCGCGTTCACGGCCAAGAAGAGGGACTACTTCAACAACCAGCTCGACGCATTGACCCCCGGCACGACCATGGACGGAATCACGGGCTCAAGCAACGACCAGAAACTTTCATCCTTCTTCGGCAGGGCGCAGTACAACTACAAGGAGAAATACCTCATCGACCTGACGGCGCGTTACGACGGCTCGTCCAAATTCGCGAAAGGAAACAGATGGGCGTTCTTCCCTGCATTGTCCGTGGGCTGGAGAATCGACAAGGAGAAATTCATGGAGAAGGCAGAGTGGCTGGACATGCTGAAACTCAGAGGTTCCGTCGGCCAGATGGGAAACCAGGCCATCGGAAACTATGAATACCTGATGTCCGTGCTCGCGAACTCCTCCTACAACTACTCGTTCGGTAACAAACTGTCAGGAGGTGCCGCCATCAAGGACTTCGTGGACAAGAACATCTCCTGGGAGACCACGACCACGTACAATGCCGGAATCGACCTGACGGCTCTGTCCGGAAGGCTGAATTTCAGCGCCGAATTCTACAAGAAGCGCACAGAGGGCATCCTGAGGGATGTGAAGATTCCTGCGCAGATAGGAAACCTCAACGGACCTAAGGCAAACATCGGCGTCGTGGCAAATGACGGTATGGAGTTCAGCGCACAGTGGCGTGATGGTTACAGGAACTTCAGGTACAGCGTAGGCGGAAACTTCTGCTACAACAAGAACATTGTCGTGGACCTGGACGGACAGGAGTACATCTCCACGTTCAACATCATCAAGGAGGGCGAGCCTATCAGCGCATGGTATCTGTATCAGGCTGACGGTTTCTACAACAGCTACGAGGAAATCGCCAATTCAGCCACCGTCGGCAGCGGCGTGAAGCCGGGCTACATCAGATACAAGGACCTCAACAATGACGGCAAGATAGATGACAATGACCGCAAGGTGTCCGGAAATCTCACTCCGAGCATCACATACGCGTTCAACCTCATGCTCGGCTGGAAGGGCCTCGAATTCTCAGCCCAGTTTCAGGGTGTCGCAGACGTCTGCACATATCTGTCAGGAAACCTCGCGGCACCGTTCTGGAACGGCGCAGGTGTCCTGAAGGAATGGGCTACGGACGCATGGACGGAGGAGAACCACGACTCAAGGCTTCCTATACTCCACACCGCCACAGGTGCTCCGGAAATGCACGATTACAAGAACACGCAGTGGCTGTACGACGCCTCATACCTCAGGTGCAAGCAGCTGCAGCTGTCCTGGACTCTGCCTGAAAGATGGGTTTCAAAAATCAAGATGAAACAGTGCCAGGTATTCGTGAACGGACAGAATCTCTTCACGTTCTCTCCACTGAAGATGTTCGATCCGGAAATCGACCTTTCAAGCACGAACCTCATCCAATATCCGTCATTGAAGACTTACAACTTCGGATTCAACATCACTTTCTAAAAGAGAACATATCATGAAAAACATCATAAAGACATTGGCATTGATACCGGCGGCAGCCCTGACGGCAGTTTCCTGCGGTCTGGACGTGACCCCGTCGGACCGGTACACTGTGGATACGTTCTGGCAGTCGAAAGAGGGAACGGAGTCGGCCATGACCGGCTGCTACAACGTGCTGACGCATTCGGGCATGCTGAATCTCGACCCGCTGCTCGAGGACACGGCCACACCTAACGAATATAATTACAATGATGCCAGCGGCTGGAACCAGCTGGCTCTCGGTACACACACCGCGAATTCATCAGGTGTGATAAAGAACAGGTGGAATGCCTGCTACGAAGGTATCGGAAGATGCAACACCCACCTGGACAGGCTTCCGGGAGCAGTGACCACGGATGAGCGGAAAGTGCAGATGGAAGGCGAGACCAGATTCCTGAGAGCCCTCTACTACTATATGCTCGTGACATACTACAACGGCGTTCCTCTCATAATGGACATTCCTCAGATGTCGCAGGGGTCTCTTCCGAGAAACAGCAGGGAAGAAGTGGTGGATGCCATCATCAAGGATCTGGACAGGGCAGCCGAGTGCCTCGACTGGAAATGGGCGTCCTCATCTGATGCAGGCCGTGCGACGAAAGGTGCGGCGCTGGCCCTCAAGGCAAGGCTTCTCCTGTTCGAAGCGAGCCCTCTCGTGAACACCACCGGAGACATCGAGAAATGGAAAGCCGCGGCCGATGCCGCGAAGGAGGTCATGGACAATGCGTCCAATGCCGGATACGGCCTGTTCTCCGACTACCGCAAGCTGTTCCTGCCGGCAAACGAGCACAGCTGCGAATGCATATTCGACGTGGAATACTCGAAGACCAAGAACACTCCTGTAAACAGCTACAACGTGTACAGCATCCAGTACAGGAACAACGCCCCGCTGCTTAACCTCGTCAACTCGTATGAAACCGCTGACGGAAAAACTCACAGCAAGAAAGACTATGCCAGCCTGGACCCTCGTTTCAAGGCCACGATATTCTACCCGGGCTGCACTTTCTTGGGCAATGTCAACAGCACGGCGAACCAGATATGCCAGTTCACCGGATTCGCGTTCAAGAAACTCACTATCTATGACAATCAGGCACGCGACAGCGACGACGGAAACGGTGAGACCAACTACATGTTCATCCGTTATGCCGATATACTGCTGATGTTCGCCGAGGCGCAGAACGAAGTGGAGAGCACTCCTTCGGACGAGATTTACGATGCGCTGAATGCGATACGCAAGAGAGCGGGCATACCTGAAATCGCGAAAGGCTCTCTCGGAAAAGACGAGATGCGCGAAGCCATCAGACATGAAAGAAGAATCGAGTTCGCCGGAGAAGGACTGTATTACAATGACATCCGCCGCTGGAAGACCGCCGAGGAGGTCATGAACGATGAAATATGCAGCTATGACGGCACATCTCTCGCCATCAGGGCATTCGACCCTGACAGGGACTACTGGTGGCCTATACCGGCAGACCAGCTTCTCCTGAACAAGAACCTCAAGCAGAACCCTAATTATTAGAATGATGAAGAACACATACAAGATAATGGCCGCAGCGGCCCTGTGCATCGTATCCTGCGGCAAGGAAGCCCCAGAAGAGCCATACGTTCCATGGCGTCCGGAAGAAGTGAAAGAAGAGACGACGACTCTCGACCAGGCCACCAGACCGATGATTCTGACGGAGCAGGCCGCAGGGAAAATCGTCATCGTAGATCAGCCTACCGGCAAGGTTGCGTGGGAATGGAAGCCTTCGGAAAGCAGCCTGAGCGCGACACAGGCAGCATGGTTCGAACTTCCTGACGAGGCGAAGCCGGTGCTGGACAAGTCGGCGCTGCTGATTACCGCATCCAGAGGAGGCGTGGCTCTCGTGAACGTGGCGGATTCTTCCGTCATATTCGCCGCCAAGCCGGGAGGGAATCCTCACTCCGCCGAAATCCTTCCTGACGGAAGCATCGTGGTGGCGTGCAGCGACGGCAACAAGATAGTGCTGTACAAGAAGACCGGCGACGAGATAAGCACCAAGATTTCATTCTCTCTTCCGCGCGAAGCCGCACACAACGTAGTATGGGACAAGAAACGCAACTGCCTGTGGACAGCTTCGAACGGACATGTTTACAAGATGTCATACAATTCAGCCGCACCGGCACTTGTCGATGAACACATATACGACATACCGGGCGACGAGACGATGGCCCACGAACTGATTCCGTCCTATGGAGAGGACGCGATGTACCTCACGACCGTACAGGGCGTATATAAGTTCTACCCTGAGACCGGGACTTTAGCGAATGTGGACATCTTCCAGCAGAAGAACATCAAGAGCATATCTTCAGGCCCTGAAGGATGTCCTGAAATCTGCACGAGGCCGACATCCTCATCATGGTGGACGAGCGAGGTCGCAGATTTCAGGGGAAACCGCGTGTACTCATTCTTCAAATACCAGATTTACAAGGCCAGATGGTATGCGGACCAGCCATTCTCCTATTAAGGTTTTACCCAAGCAATTTAGAAAACCACATTGAAAATCATGAAAAGAAACATATTGATTCTTCTCGCCGCCATACCTGCAGCGCTGATGTCATGCACGCAGGCTGTGGAAAGGGAGACCGAAACGGCAGTGCAGGAAAGGACAGTCCCTGCCACTCCCGGCAACATAAACAAGATTCCTGCGACACTCAAGTGCGCAAAGGGTGAAGAGTTCCAGCTGAGCGTGAACAACGTGAAGTGGGCCGACCGCTACGAATGGAGCATTTCCGAAGAAGCGGCGCCGTACATAAGCATCACCGACGGACAGGGAACGAACATGATAACCGTGAAGGTGGCCGACACCGACTGCACGATTCCGAGACGCTCCATCTCCGTCGTCGCAAGCAACGAGCTCGGACAGAGCGCCCCGAGACAGTTCCTGGCCATCCTCTCCATAGGGAATTACGGTGCAGAGGAAACACCTGAACTTCCTGGATACAGCATCAGGAAGTACGGAAACAAATGGTGGATTACGACCAACTGCAAGGGGGAAGGCGCCGACGGAAACCTCGGAAAGACATACGACATGACCTCCTACTCCGTCAGCGGCATGACTGCGGATGCGCTCGGCATCATCAACAGCAACGCCGGCAGGTTCTACACATGGTACGAGGCCATGACAGGAATTCCAAACTGCACAGCCGACCAGTGCGTCTATAAGCCGGGATATTCCGGAAAGGACGACATGGGCAACGCGTTCGTCCTCGACGGCACGGAGAGCGGAGAGTTCAACATCCAGATAAAGGGCTGCTGCCCGGACGGATGGCACGTGGCCAACGCATACGACTGGTGGGATCTTCTGAACTCCATTAAGGTGGAATACAACATCACTGACGACTTCGCCGAAGGAGGATTCTCATTCATGGGAGGCCATGACGGCAAGCCGGCGAACGCACCTACCTGCGCGACATTCTACAAGAGCGGATGTACAGTGAAGAACATGGGCAATGTCGGTGCGTGGCTGCGCGGAGGAAACGGCAGAGTCAAGGACGGAGGAGTATGGAATCAGGCGAACCTGACACTTACAGATGCCGGAACACCTTTGAAGCAGTTCGTTGACGGAGCAGACGAAGTAGGATTCGGATGGTTCCCTGCCGGACGAGTGGACCCTGCTGGAGTATTCAACAGCGGAAGTCTCGGAAAATGGGGACTTATCTGGACGCCGGGACAGGAAAACGACGGATTCGCACGCTCGCTCTGCATCTCCGGCACGAGCCTGAATCTCGCAATGATGAACGGGACCACGCGTGCCGAGGCGAACAAACTTTCGCGCCTCAATGTGCGCTGCGTCAAGAATTACGAATAAGGCCATGAACGAAATCGGAAGAAGAGACTTCCTGAAAAAATCATTGGCGGCAGGTGTGCTTATATCCACAGCAGGCCTGCCGGCCTTTGCCGAAGACAATCAGGAAGATGACAGACTGAAGACATTTTCAGGAAGAGGCAGATTCGAGCGGCTGTCATTGTCTTACGCCCACATCGACGCCGGAGCCACGAAACCGTTCTCCATACTGCACATTACGGATACGCATCTTACTGCGGCCTACGCGTCAGAAGACGAGAAGAAACAGTTGCTCCATACCAAGAGGACAAAGACGTTCGGAGGGCTTCAGGAAAAAGCATTGAAAGACTCGCTGGCCTGGGCGAAGGACAATGTGGACTATATTCTGCATACCGGAGACCTCATCGACTGGATATCGGAAGAGAATCTCGACCTCGCGGAGAAGTATCTTGGGGAAGAGACGGCTTTCGCGGTGGGGAACCATGAGTATTCCAGATACATGTGGCTGGAGAAATCGGAAAACACCGAAGAGTACAAGGCACTGAGCAAGTCCCTTCTGGAATCCAGATACCATAAGGACATGTCTTTCGCGTCGCAGATAGTCAACGGGGTGAATTTCATCACGCTGGACGACACGTACTACTACATCACGGAGGAGCAGGCCGACCTGTTCGCCGACGAGGTAAGGAAGAAGCTGCCGATAATCCTGTGCATGCACGTGCCTGTCTATACTCCTGACATCGCCGCCGCAAACAGAAAATTCTGGAAGGCAGGCTCGAAGTTCGAAGGCATCAATCCGGCTGAATACAAGTATGGCAAGGAAACCGACATCTTCACGGAAAAATTCTTCGACAGGCTGAAAAAGGAGAAACTCCTGAAAGGAATCCTGTCCGGGCACACGCATTTTGGCATGGAGGAGCAGTTCTCCCCTACCGCACGGCAGTACATCACTGGCCCGAACTTCCTCTTCACCGGCCGCGAAATCCTTTTTACATAGAAATCCGCGGAATACAAAGGCCAGCAAAACATTTCAATGCGCTTGTCGGTCATTTCTGTGCCTTTCAGCATGTTTAATACGTCAAAATAGTCTTTTAATTGCCAATAAGTGTCGCTTTTATATGCGCTGCATTCTGTCTGTAAATAAGTCGTGAGTAAATCAGCCGTTTTTACGCACGCCAGAAGTCTAGCTGCCTGGTGAACACAGGGTTTCCCCCTTGCCCTATTACACAGATTTATTCAATAGCCCAAGCGGCATCGAAAAATCATGAAACGAGGAAAAAACATCAGAATGCGCGCTATAAAATAACAGCTTCTTTGAGAGCCTGTGCCAGTTTTAAATGAAAAAACCGACCATTTGCAGAGATATATGGAAATGAGTTGTTGTCATAACCGCCAAAAAGTTCTAATTTTGTAAAAACCAACGAAATCATGAAAATCAGAAACATCCTTGCAATCATTGCTTTTGCATTGACATTCATTCCTGCCGCACGCGCAGCAGGCGACACTCCCGATGAAATAACAGTCATTTCCTACAATATAAGAATGGGCGAGGCGAAAGACGGCACGAACTCATGGGAATACAGGTATCCGGCATCCGCATTGATGATCGACGACCAGAAGCCAGACGTGTTCGGCCTCCAGGAAGCCTTTGATTATCAGGTCAAATATATGGACGAGTACTGCCAAGGATACAAGTGCGTCGGAGTGGGACGTGAGGACGGAAAGCATAAGGGAGAGCATATGTCCATCTTCTACAACACGAAGACCGTTCAGCTTCTGAAATGGGGAACTTACTGGCTTTCAGAGACTCCGGACAAGCCGTCCAAAGGATGGGACGCGGCCTGTGTAAGGACTGCCACATGGACCCTCATGAAAGACAAGAAGAACGGTAGGAAATTCTACTATGTCAATACCCATCTTGACCATGTCGGACGCGAGGCCCAGAGAAAAGGTCTGGAGCTCATTGTCAATAAGATAAAGGAGATGAACAAGGAGGGATATCCTATGATTCTGACGGGAGACTTCAATGTCGAGCCTGCTGATCCTGTGCTTGAAGGTCTTAATTCAATGATGACAAGCGCCCGTGAATCAGCCGTCAAGACCGATAAGGACTACACTTACAACGGATGGGGAAAATCGAAGGCTACCATTGATTATATCTATTATTCCGGATTCAGCGCTGCGCCGGTGTTCGAGGTAGTGAGGAAGCCTTATATGGAAAGGACATTCATTTCGGACCATTTTCCGGTAAAGGCGGTATTGGTTTTCTAAGGGTTGCGCGCATTCCGTAACTGCGTGAAATACAATGTTTAGTAAGCATGAAAAAATAAGTTGGTAAAGATTTGTGAAGGATTTTCGAGGATAGATTTCTTTTCGAAGAAGGAGTGTACTGGACGTACACGACTGATGAGGAAAGAAATATAGACCGAAAAGACGAGCAAAGATTACCAAGTTATTTTTTAAGGATTACTTAAGATATGAGAAGTATCGTAAAATATGCTACGGTTGCCGTAATGGCGGCTGTAGCATTTTCTGTCAATGCCGAAGGGAGGAAAAAGCAGGCGGAGCCGTTTGGCGGAAAGGTTCCTATCGAAGAAGTTTCGCCAAGGTCAATGGGAATGGACGAGTCCAGGTTACAGCTCATTGACAGTGCCGTGTGGGATGCCATCGGGAATCATATAATCCCCGGGGCGGTAGTTTCGGTGGTCAGGGAGGACAAGATAGTGTATCTCAAGGCCTGCGGAAACAAATCTGTCGTTCCTGATACTGCCAGGATGACCCGTGATGTCATGTTTGACCTTGCGTCCTGCAGCAAATGCGTCGGTACCACATTGGCTTTCATGCAACTGATAGAAGAAGGCAAAGTCAGGCTTCATGACAATGTGGACAGGTATATTCCTGGATTTTGCGGCTGGAAACCTGCCGGCTCAGCGGATGATGAAGAGGAGGATATAACCATAGAACACCTCCTGACCCATTCCTCCGGCATTGACCCGTATATAAGTGTGTCGTCTTACATTGAAAAATACGGGCAGGATTCTCCTGATTCACTTGTGAGGTTTATTGCACGCGAGTCCGGCAGAAACTTCAGGCCGGGAACGGATTTTATGTATAGTTGCCTGAATTTCGTGACGCTTCAGGCCATTCTGGAGAAGGTGACAGGGGAGAGGCTTTGCGACTATGCCTTGAATCATATTTTCAGGCCACTTGGATTGCGTCATACCCACTATATGGACCTGGACTTCATTTCTGAAGGGAAAGACGCTTATGGTGTCTCTTATGATGAACTGAAGGGATTATGTGCTCCTACAGAGGTACAGGCGGACGGCAAACCGCTTCTGGGAATGGTTCATGACCCTCTGGCCAGGCTGATAAATTCAGGAAACTCAGGTAATGCGGGCATTTTTTCGGACGCGACGGATATGAGTGTAATCTGCGCGGCCATCATGAATGGGGGAGAGTTCAATGGTGTCAGGATACTGTCTCCGGCGACCGTGAAACTGATGCGCTCCGTATCAGCTGACATTGATCCGAAAGTCGGACGGGCACTTGGCTGGGACCACAACAGTTCCCATTCAGGCCCGCGGGGCGACCTTTTCAGCAGAGAAAATACGATTTTCCATACGGGCTACACCGGCACATCCGTCACGATGGACCTGGACAGCCGCACTGCATTGATAATCCTGGCCCATAGGGTGCATCCTGAGGATAAGGGCAGCGTCGGAAGGCTTCGCGCCGTACTTGCCAATATTGTCGCCGGAGCCGTAACTGACTGATACTCCGGCATTGACAAGTACCGTCTAGGCGTTTTTCAATGTTACCTTGTGCCTGAGCCCGAGGTCCCGCAGGTCCGCGATGAAATCGGCTGAGACATTGACAGGGTATTTGCGGGCGATGAAATCGACGCCATATTCGGTCTTGTGGTCGCTCACATACATTGAAAGCGGAATCGTTCCCTTGTGCGTCTTGAGCACGCTCTTCAGCTTCTTTCTGAAATCGGGGCTCAGGACATGGTCAGGAACCTCTATCGAGAAGCCGTCAATCAGAGAATCGGCGATATTGCCGAGCAGGGACATCTTATTGATTCTGAACTTGTAAGGGACATTTGCAGGCTTGTTCGGGTCATCTTTGCCGAACCAGGCCTCCTTGACAGTACCTTCGATGAAAATCGTGGTATGGTCCTTCAGATACTCGAGATAATTCTCGTATTCCTTGCCGAAGAACACGAAATCCTTGGAACCGCTGAAGTCTTCCACGATGATTTTGGCGTAAGGACGTCCTGTCTTGGATTGCTTGGTCTCCACCGAGGTGATGAGTCCCGCAAGATTCAGTTTCCTCATGGTTTTGGTCTTGTTGCACTCAGCGATAATGTCGTCAACCTCAGACAGTTTGCATGAGGTGAAAGTATCAAGTTCGAACTCGAATTTCTTTAGCGGATGGTCGGACAGGTACATGCCCACGATTTCCTTTTCCTTCTGGAGAGTCTCCAGAATATCCGGCTCCGCGGTCAATGCCGGCGGCTCCGGTTTCTCTATCTTAAGTTCCTCAGCATCACCGAAAAGCGAGGCCGCATCATCCTCTGCATTCTGCACGGTCACAGAAGCATAATTCATGAGGTCATCGAGGAAAGGAAGACCGCTTCTTCCGGTAATGAAGTACTGGTTCCTGTCAATGCCGAAGGAGTCGAACGCGCCGGCGTAAATCAATGATTCCATGGCCTTTCTGTTCACGATTCCGCACATTCTGACACAGAAATCATAAACGTCCGCGAACAGGCCCCTTTCCTCACGCTCCTTGACGATGGCATCCACGATATTGGCACCGAAACCCTTCATTCCGCCCATACCGAAGCGGATATCTCCGTTCTTGTTGACGGTGAAATTGGATTCACTCTCATTCACATCCGGATTCAGAACCCTAATATGGTGCTTCTTGCAGTCCGCCATAATGGCTTGAATCTCAGTCATGTTGCTCTTGTTGATACTCAAGTTGGCAGCCTGGAACTCGGACGGGTAGTGGGCCTTCAGCCAGCCGGTCTGGTAACTTACCCATGCATAGCACGTCGCATGGGACTTGTTGAAAGCGTAGGAAGCGAATTTCTCCCAGTCTTTCCAAATCTTCTTCAGCACATCCTCAGGATGACCGTTCTTCTTTCCGCCCTCAATGAACTCTCCATAAAGCGACTGAAGAATGTCTATCTTCTTCTTACCCATCGCTTTACGCAGTTTGTCCGCCTTACCTTTCGAGAAGCCTGCAACCTTCTGTGAGATAAGCATGACCTGCTCCTGATAGACGGTGACGCCATAGGTCTCCTTCAGGAACTCCTCCATGGCCGGAAGGTCATACGTAATCGGCTCGTCACCTCGTTTTCTGGCAACGAAGGACGGAATGTAGTCCATCGGACCCGGACGATACAGCGCATTCATCGCGATAAGGTCCTCGAAACGCTCCGGATGCAGCTTCTGGAGCCACTCCATCATACCCGGGGACTCGAACTGGAACACACTCTTCGTATCGCCATTCGAATAAATCTCATAAGCCTTCGGGTCGTCAATCGGAATTTTTTCAATGTCAATGTCAATGCCGAATCTCTTCTTGACTTCGGCAAGACATATCTTGATGATTGTCAATGTCTTGAGGCCGAGGAAGTCCATCTTCAGCATACCTACGTCCTCGATGAACGAACCCTCATACTGGGACACCCAAACCTTCTGGTTGGTAGCCTTATCCATACCCAGAGTAATAGGAATGTAGTCAGTGAGGTTGCCTCGTCCGATAATCATCGCACAGGCATGGATACCGATCTGGCGGATGCAACCCTCAAGCTGGAGGGCATATTTCAGAACTTCCTTCACCAGTTCCGAGCCGTTTTCAAGCTCGTTCTTCAGTTCGGGAACATATTTAACGCAGTTCTTCAGCGTCGGCTTCTTCTCAGACTCCTTCTTTACGACCTTGAAACGCTTTCCGTCTTTTTCAATGATTTTGTCACCCTCCTCCGGCACTTCGTCCTCCTTCAATTCCACCTCGGAAGTCTCCGTGATGGTAATCGGCTTGTCCGGAATCATCTTGGTGAGCCTGTTGGACTCTTCCAGAGGAAGCCTGCTGATTCGTGCGACGTCCTTGATGGCGCCCTTTGCCGCCATCGTACCGAAAGTGATGACATGGGAAACATGATCGACACCATATCTGTCCTGCACATACTGGATGACACGATAACGTCCGTCATCATCGAAGTCAACGTCAATATCCGGCATTGACACACGTTCCGGATTAAGGAAACGCTCGAACAGGAGGTCGTACTTGATAGGATCCAAGTTGGTGATACCCAAGCAGTAAGCAACCGCAGAACCGGCAGCGGAACCACGTCCCGGACCTACAGATATGCCTTGGGCCCTGGCTGCCGCGATATAGTCCTGGACGATGAGGAAGTAGTCAGGGAAACCCATCCTGGAGATGGTCTTGAGCTCGAAATCCAGACGCTCCGAAGTCTCCTCATCCAGAACGTCTCCGTAGCGCTCCTTCGCTCCCTTGTAGCACAGATGGCAGAGGAAGGCCACAGAATGACGGAACTCCTCACCACGGTCGTTGCCTTTTTCGTCGCACCTGCCCGCGTCAATGACACCCTTGTATTTTTCCAGCTGATTGTCAATGTCAGCGAGGAATTCAGGATCGATCTGGAATTTCGGAAGCACGTGGCCTCGGTCAATGGTATAGCTCTCTACCTTGTCGCAGATTTCCAGAGTATTCGAGATGACTTCCGGATGGTCTGGGAACAATGCTGCCATCTCCTCCTCGCTCTTCAGGTATTCCTGCTGTGTGTACCGGAGCCTATCGACATCATCAATATAAGCATTGGTAGTCAGGCAGATAAGCCTGTCATGAGCCGGTCCGTCCTCTTTTCTTACGAAGTGGGCGTCGTTTGTTGCGATAACCTTTACGCCATGCTTCTCGGCGAGGTCGAAGATGACTTCGTCGTACTCTTTCTCTTTTTCATAGACCTCAAGGGAAAGTCCCGGGATTTCGGTCTTGTGGAGCATGACCTCCAGATAGTAATCGTCCCCGAAAACGCTCTTGTGCCACTCTATCGCTTTCTCTGCACCTGCTATGTCTCCGTCCAGAATCATTCTCGGAATTTCACCCGCCATACATGCTGACGAGCATATCAGGTCCTGATGATACTTGGCGATAACTTCATGCGAAACCCTTGGCTTATAATACATTCCCTCGATGTGTCCTGTGGAGACAATCTTCATCAGGTTCTTGTATCCGTTATAGTTCTTGGCAAGCAGGATAAGATGGTAATAACCTTTTTCCTTCAGCCTGTGGTCACCCTTGGATACGTAGATTTCGCATCCGATGATAGGTTTCACGCTCGGATGTTTGGCCGCGAACTTGAAGAATTCCTTCACTCCGTACATGTTGCCGTGGTCCGTGATCGCAAGACCAGGCATGCCAAGCTCTTCAGCCCTGTTGAACAGGTTTTCTATGGAAGACTGGCCGTCAAGGATAGAGTATTGTGTATGGACGTGAAGGTGTACAAAAGCCATTTTATGCTGATTTTAAGGCGATTATAAATTAGTGCCGTTTTCCGTGGAAGGACAGGCGGCAAAACATACAAATTTACGAAAAATTCGTGGTATTTGTGAGGCGGATTTCCAAATACATTCGTTATATTTGTGAAGATGCAAATAGAAGATGCAGATGAAACAACTTAGGCAATTTCTGCTCATGATACTCTTGCTTGTTTCTGCAGATGTCATGACCGCCCAGCAAAACAGGGCGCTTTTCAGTATTTCAGGAAAGGTCGTAGATGCCAAGACTGGCGAACCTGTGATAGGTGCCGCTGTCAATGTGGAAGATACAGGTATCTGGGCTATATCTGATGAAAATGGAACCTTCTTTCTGCCGGATATCAGACCTGGCGACTATGCCGTGCAGTTTTCTTGTCTTGGCTTTGTCGATAAGCGACTCTCATTCGTTGTAAAGAAAGACATTCCTAACCTCACTATCAAACTGGATCAGAATACATTGGCTCTCAATAGCGTAGTGGTTACGGCTGAGCGGGACAAGGAGGGCATGAACACATCACTGAAGTTCGGTGCGAATGCATTGAACCATCTCCAAATGTCCAATGTTACAGATATTAGTGCCCTTCTTCCGGGCGGAAAAACCGTAAATCCGGACCTTACGACAGACAATGCGGTGTCGTTGCGCTCAGGAGGCCTCGCTGCCGGAAATGCCGCATTCGGAACTGCGCTGGAAGTCGATGGTGTAAGGGTCGGAAACAATGCTTCTTTCGGGTCAATGTCAGGAACCGGAACCAGAAACATCTCTACTGAGAACGTCCAGTCCATCGAAGTCATAACTGGCGTTCCTTCAGCTGAATACGGAGACCTAAACAGCGGAATGGTAAGAATCAATACCCGTAAGGGACTTACTCCGTGGAACATAACTTTCGCCGTAAATCCAAGAACCTATCAGGCATCTGCGTCCAAAGGCATTGACCTTATGAAAAATAGGGGAGTCCTCAATGTCAGTGCGGAATGGACTCGTGCGACACAGAAACTTTCATCTCCATATACTTCTTACACAAGGCGCGGATTTTCAGCATCTTACAGCAACACATTCAAAAACGTATTGAAATTCGAAGCCGGTGCCACCGGAAACATCGGCGGAATGAATACAAAGAATGATCCTGATGCGTATAAGGGGACATGGAGTAAGGTGAGAGACAATGTGTTAAGAGCTAATACATCTCTTACATGGCTTCTGCGCAAGTCTTGGATCACGAACCTGAAACTGGATGCATCTGTGAATTACAACGACAACCGTTCGCAGGATCACGCTTATGGCTCTTCAGCATCGATGTTGCCTGCCGTACATTCGGAACTTGCCGGATACTATCTTGCCGACAGGCTTCCGGTAAGCTATTTCTCTGACAAAGTCATTGACTCCAAGGAACTTGACTATGCGGCTTCCCTGAAATACGAGTGGTTCAAAAAATCCGGCAAGAGGCTCAGCAAACTGAAGGCCGGCGTGCAGTGGAAAGCTAATGGAAATGTCGGGGAAGGTGAGTATTACAAGGACCCTTCAGTTGCTGCAAATGGATATAGACCAAGGCCTTACAGCCAGTATCCTTTCATGCACAACGTGGCAGCATACATCGAAGAGGACTACACATTCCCGATAGGAAAAACCTCACTTCAGATTTCTGCCGGTCTCCGTCTTGAAAACCTTTTCGTGAAAGATACCGATTACAAGAACGTCAGCAGTCTTTCTCCAAGGTTCAATGCAAAGTGGAAGATTTCCGACAACTTGTCCATCCGTGGAGGCTGGGGAGTCAGCGAAAAACTGCCTTCATTCTATATCCTCTATCCTGTGCAGAAATACCGCGATATTCAGACTTTCGGATTCTCTCATGGCGACGCTTCTTCGTATGTGTATTATACTCAGCCATATAAGATGCTTTTCAATGAAAATCTGAAATGGCAGAAGAACTATAACGCAGAGTTTGGCATTGAAGCATACTTCCTGCGCACCTCCGTTTCTCTCGTAGGATTCTTCAACAAGACAAAGAATCCATATACCTATCAGAACATCTACACTCCGTTCTCCTACAACATCATGTCCGTTCCTTCCGGCTATACGATCCCTGACAATCCTGAGATACGTGTCGATAGTCAGACCGGCCAGGTTTACATGAGAGGCAGCAACGAGGAGTTCTGGACACCGATGGCTACCAAGGTGACCGACAAGACGTTCTTCGAGTCACAGATGCCTGGAAATGGTGATGACATCTACAGGACCGGAGCCGAACTTATAGTTGACTTCCCGGAAATTGCTCCGATAAGGACCAAGTTCAGACTGGATGCCAATTATTCATACACTCACTACATTGACAATACCCTTAACTGGACCTATAGGACAGGATGGTCTCACACGTCGTTGTCAAACAGGTCTTACCAGTATGTGGGTATTTATGCAAATGGCGGTGAATCAGGAACTTTCAACGGCAAAGAGTCCCATTCCCTGAACGCGAACCTGACGGCCATAACCCATATTCCGGAGGCGAGAATTGTCATCACCTGCCGCCTGGAAATGTCTCTTCTGAGCCGCTTCCGCAACCTGTCGAGATATCAAGGCAAGGAGTATGCGTATAATGTCAATGCTGACGGAGTGGAATCGATAGGCGGAAGTATTTATGATTCCAATAATTACACGGCTATACGTCCTGTGAAGTATATGGATGAGAATGGCGATGTTCATGACTTTACGGACAAGGAGGCTTCCGATCCGGCTTTTGCGAACCTCATCATAAAGTCAGGTAACGCATATACTTTCTCCCAGGATGGCTATGGAGCATATCTTTCTGCCAATCTGAGTGTTACAAAGGAAATCGGAGACCATGTCTCGCTTTCATTCTTCGCGAACAACTTTACAAATTCGCGAATGTTCGTTACCTCCAAGGCTACGGGAGTGAGTGCGATCTTTACTCCGGCATTCTATTATGGACTTACTTGCAGACTTAAATTCTGACAGTTATGAAGAAATTTATATATCTGATATTTGCAGCATTGACCTTGGCCTCTTGCGTAAGCATCAAGTCCGGGGACCCGTATGACGGGGGACTATATCGTCTGGTCGTGGATCCGGTTTATCCTGAAGGATTTCCCGAGGCGCAGAAAATTGGCGTTCCCGTGTCCGTGACAGAAAGGAATCTCGGCAACAAGTATTCCCAAAATACCGGAGAGGATGGAACGGCCGTTCTGGAATTGCCTGCCGGAAGTTACAGAGTGACTTTCAGTTACAGCCATGACGGAGTTTCGTATAACGGAGCCATCGACAAGGTCATTCTGGGAGAGGCAGGCGTGAAGGAGGTCAAACTTCCCGTAAAGGACTCCCGTTCAGGAAAGATTGTTTTCAAGGAAATCTATTGCGGAGGCTGTACGAAATATCCTGAGCAGGGTAACTATATGGGTGATTCTTACGTGATTCTGCACAACAATACCTCTGAGGTCCAGTATCTTGACGGATTGTGTTTCGGTGCTCTCGACCCTTCCAATTCTGTCGGAACCAATGTTTGGGTGACGACTGATCCTGCTACCGGCGAGACCATTTATCCTGATTTCATTCCTCTCTCTCAGGCTGTCTGGCAGATAGGCGGGGACGGCACTGCGTTCCCTCTGGAACCTGGAGAAGATGCCGTGATAGTGGTCTTCGGAGCGATAGATCATCATTCGAAGTATCCTAACTCGGTGAATCTGAATAACTCACAGTATTTCGTATGCTATAATACGACGTACTTCCCGAATCCTAATTTTCATCCTGCACCTGGTAACAACATCCGGCAGGACCATATTCTGGACGTGGTGATAAAGACCGGAAAGGCCAATGCCTTTACTTTCTCCATCAATTCCCCTGCAACCGTAATTTTCAGGGCGCCTGAGGGTACTACGATGAAAGAGTTCGTGTCTGAATCCGGAAACGTCATTCCTAAGCCGGGTTCGACCAGCGAAAACATTGTCAAACTCCCGATTGATTGGGTGATTGACGGTGTAGAGGTGTTCGTGAAGGGAGGTTCCAACAAGAAGAGACTCTGTCCTGACATTGATGCAGGTGCGGTAGAATTCTCCGGCTCATACCAGGGACATACTCTTTTCCGTAAGGCTGATGAAGCATCAAGCCAGACTTTCGGATATGAAATCCTGGCCGATACAAATAACTCTACCAATGATTTTTATGAACGTGAAAAACAGTCGCTCCATGAATAAGACATTGAAAATAACAGTGGCTGCGGCCCTTCTTTTCTGGTCTGCGGGACTGTTTGCGCAGACATTCGACATTGTGGAACGCAGGGATTTCTGGAATGCCGGCAGGAACGTCAACGGATTGCGGACAGACTCATTGACAGTATCTTACGCTGAACTCGGAGCTGATTATACCAGCGGCGGTTTCAGGGATGTCAATGATCCTAAGACTATCTGGAGTGCAGGCGCCGAGGCCGGTACCATAACCCATCTGAAGAAGTTCTCCATGATCGGGGCATTTTCTTTCCGGAATGCAGAGAGCCAGAAGGCATGTGGATCAATGTCGGCACGTCCCGGTTACTATCCGGTGGACATCTACGAGTTTACTCCGGGCCGCAAGACCAGGCAGACGTATTCGTTCCTCGGAGGAATTGCCGTTGATCTGAATGATAGTTGGCGACTTGGAGGAAAACTGGACTTTGCAGCTGAGAACTATACGAAGCGTAAGGATCTGCGTCATACTAATTTTCTCTTGGACATGACTTTCGCTCCAAGTATCATGTGGCATCGCGGAGACTTGGCATTGGGTGCAAGCTACGTCTTCTCTAAGACTTCGGAAACGATTACTGCTGAGGAACTTGGAATCACTTCAGGAGTATATTATGCTTTCATTGACAAGGGCCTTATGTATGGTGTCCAGGATATCTGGGACAATTCCGGCCTGCACATCAAGGAAGCCGGAGTCAGCGGTTTTCCGTCCAGGGAACTGACAAACGGCGGCGCCGCGCAGATTCAGTGGCGGAACTTCTATGCCGAAATCGAGGCATTGGCAAGTCACGGAAGCACAGGTGAGAAGCAGAAAATCTGGTACAACTTCGATGGCTGGTCCATAGGCGTGAAAATGGATTACAGGATTCCGGGCAACGGGCACAGCCATTATCTCAGGGGCCATTATTCTTTCCGGACTCAGGACAATGACGAGAATGTTCTGGAGGATGTTACGGAAAACGGTGTCACCACGACCCGCAAATATGGCTCGAATACCATCTTCACTCGCCAGAATATCAATGCCGGTGCCGGATGGGAGGTGATACTCGACTCAGGTGAATATTTCAATGCCGGTCTGGGATGGACTCAGGACCGTGAGGTTTCCACGATGACCTATCCATTCGTAAATACTTGCAAGGCAGATGTTTTCAATGCCTTTGCCTCTATCCTCGTGAAGTTCGGACGTTTCGACTTGAAGGTCAATGCCAATGTGTCGAAGGGTAAGGATGATGAATATCACTGGAAATCCCAAGGAATCGAGGCTTCAGATGAGCCGTTCCGTCTTTCGGAGTATGAGGCAGCAATGACTGCGTATGAGACTTGTGCGAAGGTCAATGGATGTCTTTCCGTCAGATATAATTTCAGGAAGGGTGTTTATCTCGAGGCTTCTTATGAGGGTATTTCGCGTCTGAAGAAGAAATTTGACGTCATAAAGGGATTCACTGATGGACGTATAAGAAATACGGAATCATTGACGATAGGCTACAATTTTTAAAACATAATACGTTAACGATATGAAAAAAGTCATTTTACTTGCTGCGGCTGTGGCTGTATTGGCCGGCTGTCAGACTGAAAAAATCGAGACTCCTGTTCCTGGACTCGTGAAGATTGTTCCGGTAATGACCAAGGTTACCGATGTCAATTTCGAGAATGGCGACAAAGTGGGTGTCACCATCATGCAGGGTGATGTGGCGTATGCACAGAATCAGCTTCTTACATATTCAGACAATGTTTTCTCAGGCACACTTAACTGGTATGCAGAGGCATTGACACCATCCACATTGACAGCATATTATCCTTATGCCTCTGAGGGTGTGCCTTCTACATTCAAGGTTGCTGCGGACCAGACTTCAGGTTATGGTGCGTCGGATTTCATAGCCGGCAAGAAAGAGGAAGTTACTCCTTCTGTCAATGCTGTCGTAGTGCCTTTCAAGCACATGTTGACAAAGATTTCGCTTGTTGTGGACAACCAGTCTCAGTCCGGAATTTCTTCTATTGAACTTCGCGGTTCCAAGACAACTGCTGACATTGACCTTGTCAATATGACTGCTGCGGTTTCTGAGGGTGCTGCTGTCGAGGCTATCAAGGCTCATGCGGTTACTGAGGGTGAACTTTACAGCGCCATCGTTGTTCCTCAGACAGTTGCTTTTGAACTTTCTGTAACTACATCTACCGGGAAGGAACTTACTCAGAAGCTGGTCTCTACAGAACTTAAGCAGGGTCTCCAATATACTATCAATGTGAAGGTTATGCCTTCAGACATCAAGGTTTCCATTTCCGGAAATATCGAGAACTGGGGTGACGGCGGTGAAATCGGCGGAGACGTGCCTACTTACATTGACTTTGCTGAATATGACGGTTATTTCATTTACAAGAATGAGAAATATACTACAGTGAAGATGTCAGACGGTTCAGTATGGATGTCTCAGTCCATGCGCTATGTGCCTGAGGGATACACGGTTTCTTCAGATCCTGCAGCAGAGTCACACATTTGGGCCCCTTATACTATCGTTAGTGGAGTGCCTACTCCTTCTACCGATGCCGATTTTGTAGGCAAGAAGGGTTATCTCTATGATTATCAGGCTATTTTCGGTGAGGAAATCACTGTGGACAATGCCGCTTCGTTCGAGGGCAAGCAGGGTATCTGCCCTAACGGATGGCATGTTCCTACCAGAAATGAGTATCTTGCGCTTTGCGGTTCTTCAGTCAAAGGTGTCAATGATGAGGCAGCCATAACAAAGGACGATGCGTTGTTCTGGGATGCTACTGCCGGTTCCGGTTATGGTTCAGTGAAGAAGGCCAAAGAACTCGGATGGAATCCGGAACTTGTAGGTTATCGTCAGATTACCAAGTTCGGTGCGACCGGACAGTATCTCAAGAACGCTATTGCTGCGGCCAATACCAATGATGAGACTTTGGCCGGCAGTCCTGCCATCACATATTTCGCTTCTTCTACATTCAACAAGGCGAATTATGATTCCAAGGAGCCTACCAAACTCAATACGCTCCAGTATTTCGGCATGATGACCACATTCACAAGCCAGTATAAGGATGGACGTCTGTCTATGTCATTTGTTCACAGCGGATGCGGTATGACTCTGCGTTGTGTGAAAAATAAATAAGTTATAACATAAACACTGGAAGCCGTTGTCGTGTGATGGCGGCTTCTGTAATGCTACACTTAATGGCTAAACAATCAACAATCAAAAGGAATTGGCCTAAATATCTCCTTCAGTGGGGTGTTCTGGCCGCATTGGCAGCTTTCCTGCTCATCCCGGGCAAGGATCCTGCAAACCCTGAGGCATATTGCCCTATGGGCGGTCTTCAGGCATTGACAACATTTTTCGTAAGAGGCTCACTGCCATGCAGCATGAGCATGGTGCAGATAGTGATGGGTATCGTTCTGGCTGCTGCAGTCGTGCTTTTCAGCAAGCTTTTCTGCGGTTATCTCTGCCCGCTGGGAACTGTCCAGGACCTTCTCATGAAACTCCGCAACACTATCGGCTGGAGAGGTATCGTGATTAAGAACGGCACTGTTGCCGACAAGGTTCTCCGCGTCATCAAGTATGTGCTTCTGTTCTGGATTTTCTATTCTACTGCTACTGCGAGCGAGTTGTTCTGCAAGAACCTTGACCCTTATTATGCTGTGGCCACCGGATTCAAGGGTGAGATAACTCTCTGGATGTCATTGATTTCAGTTGCGGCTGTGATTCTCTGCAGCTTCATGGTCAACATGTTCTGGTGCAAGTATCTGTGTCCTCTCGGAGCAATTTCGAATTCTCTGAAGTTCTGGGTGTGGATTGTGGTTCTTGCTGCTGCATACTACCTGCTCGGAACTATTGGTGTCAATGTCCCTTGGTGGGCTCTTCTTGCGGCGTTCTGCGTTGTGGGTTATCTGCTGGAAATCCTCTGCGGAAAACCTAGGCTTCAGGTGCTCCATATCATGAAGAATGACTCCAAGTGTACGCATTGCGGCCTTTGTACGAAGGCTTGTCCTTATGGCATTGATGTGGCTGGCTGCAGGGCCGGTGCCGTCAAGGCTGTGGATTGTACTCTGTGCGGTGAGTGTACGGCAGTTTGTCCTGTGGATGCCATCCATACCGGTGTGTGCGTGAAAGGCGGACGCAACGTGTGGAACGTGCTGACTCCGGCTGTCATTGCATTGGTTCTCATGGGTATCGGTCTCTGGGCCGGCGGAAAGTATGAGCTTCCTACCATCAATGTTACCTGGGGTATCGAGCAGACTCTGGAGGATGGTACGGTTAAGCAGCTGGTGGATCCGTCATCATTGAAAACTCTGGAGATGGAGGGGCTGCGTTCCGTCAAGTGCTACGGCAGTTCTATGGCTTTCAAGGCTAAATTGGAGAAAATCAGGGGCGTTCATGGTGTGAAGACGTTTGTTTCCCACCACAGGGCTGTGATTACTTATGATCCTGCTGCCACTACTCCTGAGATTATCCAGGAGAGTGTGTTCACTCCTTCCAAGTTCCGTGTCAATACTCCTGATATGTCGGCTGTGGATAGCATCAAGGTGGTTACTATCCGTACTGAGAATATGTATGACAAGCTGGATCTGAATTATCTCGGTCTCCAGATGCGTCTGACTGACAAGAAGATATATGGTCTCGAGTCCGAGTTCGCATGTCCTCTCATTGTCTGTGTCTATATGGATGCTTCAGAGACTGCCGACAAGGCCTGGTTCAAGAAGATTGTCAATATGAAGGAGCTTGAGATGCCTGTCCACGGCGGCGGCACCAAGATTACTCCTGTGAACTTCAAGTTCGTGGATCTTGAGGATGGCGAGTCATATATTTCTACGGAGTCTTTCATCCGTAAGATGTTCACTCCGTTCAAGGCCCAGTTCTCCAGCAGGGTAGAGGAGTTCTCCGGCAAGCCTCAGTTCGTATATGAGATTCCGGATGCCAATTATGAGAAGCCTATCATTCTCAGGAATCTGCCGTTCGTAAGCAACCATCTTTCCAAGAATGACGGTATCATTGGTGTCTATCTCGAGCTTGACAATAGTCTGACTCCGGCTCTGATGATCCGATATGCCGCTCCTATGACGGCTGACCGTGTCTGGGAGCTTCTGAATATGGACAAGTGGACCATCACCTACAAGAAGGATGATGTCCGCGAAGTGGATGCAAAGCTGAAGTTCAAGAACCCTGGCGTGGAAGTGCCGTATGAAGGCTCTGCGCTGGAGAAGGTTCTGGTGTCAGAATAACCGATAAGTTGGGTCATTGATGTCTTAGAAACCGTTTTGAAATGATTGAATAGTTGTTTGAGGTAAAATTCCTTCATCTTCTTCCCGAGTTTTCAGGTCAGATAGGCCCAGCTATCTTCCCTGAACCCTCGGTTGAATCTGAAGGTTTTTCCACTCAAACCTTCTGTAAATAATTTCAAAACTGTTTCTTAGCATTTCCATGATGTTGCTGAATTGCACTTCTCGGGAGTGCTAAGATGTTGATAATACGTAATATATAATATACGATGAAGATGAAAAGAATGTATCTGGCCGCATTGACATTGGCCGGAGTCTTATTGGGGCAGGCGACAGCTTTTGCCGATGAGGGCATGTGGCTGATTCAGGATATTAACGCGGCGCTGGAAAAGAAGATGCAGGAGAGGGGTCTGAAGCTATCGGCCGGGGAAATTTATAATGCGGATGCACCGGGTGCGGCTGTTTCGGATGCGATTGTCTCTCTGGGTTTTTACTGCACCGGAAGTATAATTTCTGACCAGGGGCTTCTTATAACAAACCATCACTGCGCTTATTCTGATGTCTTTGCTCTGAGTACTCCGGAGCATAACTATCTGGAAGAGGGCTATTGGGCTGTGCGCAGTGACCAGGAGTTGCCTATTCCAGACAAGCAGGTATTCTTCCTGAAGAGGGTTCTGGATGTTACTGCTGAGGTGCAGAATCTCCGTAAGGAATTGTCCGAGAAAGGTTTGCCTTGCGGAATGCGTCGCGTGAGCCATATTATGGAGTCGAGATATAAGAAGAACACGGGAAAAGAGGCCTATCTGAATTCAATGTGGGCAGGCGTGAAGTACTACATGGCGTTGTATGATGTCTATGAGGATCTTCGTCTCGTGGCTGCGCCTCCTGTTTCCGTGGCTGCATTCGGTGGTGATACTGACAACTGGGAGTGGCCTCAGCATAAATGTGATTTCGCAATGTATCGCGTGTATATGTCTCCTGACGGCAAACCAGCAAAGTATTCTAGTGATAATGTCCCTTTGAAGCCGTTGCGCAAACTGGATATCTCTTTGGATGGTTATAAGCCTGGCGACTATACTATGGTTATAGGCTATCCTGGCAGAACCAACCGTTATGCGTCTTCGTTGGAGACTGATTATCAGGAACGTGTGACTCTTCCGATTGCCAATGAACTGAGACGCAATCAGATGGAAATCATGCGCCGCTGGATGGATGCTGACCCTGCTGTATGGCTCAAGTATTCTGACACGTTCTTCGGCCTCAGCAATATCGGTGAAATGCAGGAAGGCGAGGCTGCCTGTCTTAAGAGGTTCGGAGTCAAGGCTATAAAGGAGTCTGAGGAGAAGGATTTGCAGGCATGGATAGAAGCCGACCCTGCACGTAAGGCCAGATGGGGTAGTCTCATGTCGGATCTGAAGAAGATGTATGATGAGACAGAGGCCGTGGAGCGCAACAAGGCTTATTTCCGTGAAACTTTCTTCCGTGGCACTATCATTGGCCGTACCATCATGAGGATGAACAGTGCACGCGGCAAGTTCAAGCCGATGAAGAAATTCCTTATGAGAGGTATTTCTGAGACGGATCCGAGGGTGGAGCGCGATTTGCTGGAATACTCTGTGTCACAGTACTTCACTAACATTGACACGTCTCTTTTCGGTCCTTATCAGAGGGATCTTTCCGCTAAGTTCGGTACGGATTTCAAGGCGATGACTGATTATATTTGGGAGGGAACTATGGTTGCTTCCCGTGAAAAGGCGGAGGCGTTCAATAATCCTGCCCAGTTCAATGATGACAGGCTGAAGAAGCTTCTTTTGGATGTCAGCATTCTTGATTTCAACAAGACTGATGATGACATGAATCTGCGTAACAGGATTCTGGCGCTGAACAAGGAATATACTCAGGCTCTCTATGAGATGCGCAATGATAAGGGAATTGCCCAGTATCCTGATGCAAATTCCACAATGCGAATTACTTATGGTACTGTCGGCCCGATCGAGCCTCATGATGGAGTATGGTGCTCATGGCAGACTTCGACTAATGGAATCATTGAAAAATATGACGCGGAGAATCGCGATTTCAAGCCTTCAGATGCGTTTATGTCAATGCTGGAGTCTCGTGATTGGGGGCGTTGGGCTGTGAAGATGCCTTCTTCCGGCAAAAAGGCTGCTCCGGCTCCTGTCGGCTCTGCTCCTGTCGGCTCTGCTCCTGTCGGGACAATGCCTGCTGATTTCCTTACAGACAACGATATTACCGGCGGTAATTCCGGCAGCCCTGTGCTCAATGCCGAGGGTAAGGTCATCGGCTTGGCTTTCGATGGCAACAAGGAATCTCTCGCCAGTGATTTGTATGCCGTTCCGGGCTACAACAAGTGTGTCTGCGTGGATATCCGCTACATTCTCTGGACTCTGGACAAGTATGCCGGAATGTCTAGAATTATCGAAGAACTTGGGCTGTAATGGAGATTTTTTTAGGATAACTTTGTGCACCTTTACGGTTTATATTCCGTTTTGATTTAATTTTATGATTCCCTCGGGTTAAATTCCGGGGGAATTTTTTTGGCAATACCGAAAATTCGTTTTATATTTGCATTCCTATTTGGAGAATCGGTTAACGAATCTCTCGAAGGAATGCATTTCCGGAGAGGTGGGTGAGTGGCTGAAACCACCAGTTTGCTAAACTGACGTACGGGTTTACCGTACCACGAGTTCGAATCTCGTCCTCTCCGCTGAAAAGTGGCTTACAAGTATCTGTAGGCCACTTTTTCTATTTAATATCCCAAAAAATATCCCATTTTTGAATTTCGGTCGCAAGCGGACTTGTGTGATTATGAGCTGTCAGGAACTCGATCCTGTTGAGGGCTTCCTGCGGAAAAAGCCCAACGGCCTCCGGTCGTGAGCTTCATGTGATTTGCAAGGGCCCCTCCGGCAAGGAGCAGAGAAAAGGCACGCTCAGCGTGGCTAATCCCGTTACCGAAAAATCTCGACCCTCTTGACAGCGGTGTGTCAATGCTATCGATTGATAGTCAGTTATTTACGTGATTCGGGAAATGCCAAGAGGTGGTTTTGAAACAGGGTCTTGACAGATTGTCAAGGCCCTGTTTTGTTCAGTATAACATTGATATAGAATACTTTAGTGGTGAGATTTCCGATTTGGCTGCTGCCAAGAGGGTCGAAATCTTGAGACGGTCGGCATACCGGTGTTCTTCTCTACAGGCACAGAAAACGGGGTAAAAAACGCCTTGATTTTACCCCGTTTCGTTCAAAAATGATATTCCGTGTAAAATCGGCCGGTTTTTTACACGAAATCTTGCGGCTCGATGGAATCCCGTGGTCGGTCACGCGTCATGACCACACAGATGCGTCTGTTATACATTTGCGTGACTGGACCACCCTGTAGAAAGCCCCCTTTGCCACGTCAGATGGCTCAGGAGAGTTCTCTATGCCATATCGGTGTGGTCAGTTATGGAGCGGTTGTTCCAATAAATCTGACATCTTGGGGATATTTAGGGTGGTGTCAATATAGACATCCTGTTATTGTCATATTCAGTGGTCCCGCCTATATGTTTCTTAATGTCCATATCATTTGCAGGTATTCACCTTTTACTGTGAGACAATAATCTCGAACTCAGGATTATTTTAAAACGATTCTCTCATTATGTGGGTTTGGTGGCCTTAGAATAGGTGTTTTTTTTGTTGTCAAAGTCAGGAAAAACACGTATTTTGGAAACCGTTTTTAATTATTCAGAACGCAATATTGGACATTTCTAGCAATTATAAACATAGAATTATGAAGACGAGAAGACTACTTTGGATGTTTGCTGCGACCGCAGGTGTGATTGTCGCAGGATGTAAGGACAATGCTGCTACGGATCAGCCTGCACCGGAGCCTGAACCAACACCAGAACCGGAACCTGTGGCTGCATACCATTTCAATTTCAAGGATATAACATCGTCCGGCGCGACAATCGAGGTCACTCCCGAGGACAATTCCACATATTACACATGGGACGTGATGACGTCCGAAAATTTCAGGATATCTTATGGTACGGACATGAATGCACTCGTCAGGGAGCACGTGGCCTACATTAAAGAACAGCTTTCGAATTATCAGGCGGAGGTGGATCCTAACGGCTCGCTTCTCGATTTGCTGAGCATAGGGTTTGATTCACAGCGCCTTTCCTCACTCAAGCCAGAGACTGAATATATAGTGTTCGCTTTCGGAATGAACGCGGATGGTACTCCTGTGGAAAACGTCGTTACCGGCACGTTCACTACAAAAAAGTTCGAGGTAGTGGACAAATGTACGTTTGACATCACGGCATGGGAGGTTAGCCAGCTTTCATTCTCGTTCACCGTGACGCCTTCTGACAATTCTACAAAATACTATGTTGGCCTCGTTGATACAGAGGATCTCAGACAGACTACTGCTGAAGACATTGCCCAGGGCATGATTCAGCAGGCCAATGTTGCCGAGGTGGACTGGTCTTCTACGGACTTGCTGATTTCAGGAACACATAAGTTAGATACATACAAGGACTTGGAAATCAGTGACCTGGAGCCTGGCACGGAGTACTCTGTCATCGTTTTCGGCGTGAGCCCGCTTGGCGAGCGCACCACCGCGGTGGCCCACAAGGAGATCACTACAGCGAATGTGCCAGTATCGTCGATGACTTTCGATATCAATGTCGTGGAGACGTATGCTGATGGAGCATTGATAAAGATCATTCCTTCAGTGAAGGATGAGACTTATATGGCAGGATGTATCCAGAGGGCGGAATACGAGAAGTTCAAGAAGGAAGACGGTACTTATGATGATGCGGCCTTCATGGAATATCTCATCGCCAACGGAAATCTCGTTCTGAATGAAGGAGACATTGAACTGAGCAGAAAAGGTGCGCTGCTGACGGACACGAAATACATATGCTTTGCGTTCGGCTATCAGGGCGGTGCGACTACGAAACTGTACGTGAAGGATTTCGAGACCGGGACCCATGACACGAGTGGTGAGGCTACCGTGGAAATTACGAAGATAACAGTGACTTCCCCTTCGGAAATCAGTTCATTTGCGGATGGAGACATACATGCATATCTGAAGGCCAATGACAAGGCGGAACACTGGTATGCCGCTTTCTTTAGGGCCAATAAGGATGGTGTGGCCATAGACTATAATGATGATCCGATGACAGATAGCGAAATCCTAGGCGGAATCACCGGCGGTGCCGGAAATACGGACAAGGATGTCATTAGCAGGGCTGTCGCTTTCGGAAACAGCTACATCGTGTATGCCGTGGCCAAGGATGCTGCCGGAAACCTGGGCAAGGTCGTGAAGCAGTTGATTATCCCTACTGCGGAGATGGTAGAGAAGTAATGCTAAAAAGGATACCGAAAAATCTCGACCCTCTTGACAGAGGCGTGTCAATGCTATCAGCTGATGGCCAGTCATTTACGTGATTCGGGAAATGCCAAGAGGTGGTTTTGAAATGGGGTCTTGACAGATTGTCGAGGCCCTGTTTTGTTCAGTATAACATTGATATAGAATACTTTAGCATGGTGATTTCTGATTCGGCGGCTGCCAAGAGGGTCGAAATCGTGAGATGGTCGGCATACTGGTGTTCTTCTCTACAGGCACAGAAAACGGGGTAAAAAACGCCTTGATTTTACCCCGTTTCGTTCAAAAATGATATTCCGTGTAAAATCGGCCGGTTTTTTACACGAAATCTTGCGGCTCGATGGAATCCCGTGGTCGGTCACGCGTCATGACCACACAGATGCGTCTGTTATACATTTGCGTGACTGGACCACCCTGTAGAAAGCCCCCTTTGCCACGTCAGATGGCTCAGGAGTGCTCTCTATGCCATATCGGTGTGGTCAGTTACGGAAGATTTTGCCGCTTACTTTTCGCAAAATATCTTTCCGAGTTATTTTTATATCGTTATTTTGTTTACATTTGCTACTTATCGTGCCGTCGTTTCGGCATTGTGATAAGCAGTAAGTTACCATTTAATGATTATTGGACAGAGACAAAAAATACAAAACTGACATTATGATAAGTAAACTTGCAAAACAAGCATTGGTCTGCACAGCAGCATTGACTTTAATCGCATCAGGTCTTTCGGCCCAGAGCCGCGAAGACAGGAAGGTTCGTACCCCGAACTATGAACTGGCAGAAAGATTCTCTGCCAAGAGGGTTGGACAGATGGTATTCTCGACATCCGTAAGACCGCAGTGGTTCAGGAACGGAGACAAATTCCTCTATGCATGGAAGACATCTGAAGGAACAGAATACTACATTGCGGACCCTAAGCTCGGCAAGACCGAGAAGGCATTCGACATGGAAAAGCTTGCAATGCAGATTACCGGAATCGTACGCGACCCGTTCGAGGCAAAACACCTTCCTATGAGGAACCTGTCCATTGACCCTGAAAACGACGGTATCCTGAAATTCGACATCGTCAGCTCGCAGGAAAAGAAAGACACTACAGGAAAATCTACAGGCGACAGGCTTACATACCACTTCAGTTACAAGATTTCTGACAAGAGCCTCACTTACGATACCACAGACAAAGACGACAAATATCCTTCATGGGCAAACGTATCTCCTGACGGAATGACAGGCGTCTATATGAAGAACTCGAACCTCTTCTATATGGACACCTTGAATATGCGTAAGGCAGCCAAAGACCCTAAGGACAGTACAATCGTAGAACATAGGATTACAAGCGACGGATACAAGGATTTCTGCTATGGCATAAACAACTACAACGGCAATACCGAGACAGATACGACCAAACGTGTATTCCCGACAGAACTTGTATGGTCACCGGATTCGAAGCACCTCGCAGTCATGCGCTGGGATATGAGCCCGGTAAAAGACTTCTGGGTAATCAACTCCCTCAGCAGACCACGTCCGACACTCGAAACCTACAAATACCAGATGCCGGGCGAGCCTGGCCCTCACGGACATTTGTATGTTTTCAATGCCGGTGACTGGACCTCCCACACGGTGAAAATCAATGCCTTCAAGGATCAGGAACTGTCGCTCCAGTCTGCTCCGGCTACTGTCAATGACCAGTTCGAAGAATTCGGCAGCATCAAATGGCTCGGCGGCCCGGACGGTTTCTGGCTGACAAGAATGAGCCGCGACCTCAAACGCATGGACATCTGCTACGTCGGCATTGACAGCGACTCTACAAAGACCGTCATTGCTGAAAGGATGAACACCTACGTCGAGAGCCGTGCGCTCAGAATCATTGACAACGGCAAGAAACTCATCCATTGGTCCGAAAGGAACGGATGGGCGAACCTCTACCTCTGCGACTTGAACGGCAAGGTGCTCCGCAATCTCACAGAAGGCGCATACCATGTGGACGACGTGCTCGCTGTCAATGAAAAAGAAGGCTACATCCTGTTCCGTGCCTGCGGAAAGGAAAAAGGCGAGAACCCTTACCAGATGCATGTCTATAGGGTAAGTCTGCAGGGTGGAGAGCCTAAGATGCTCGACATGCCGGATATGAACATCGACGCAATCGCTACTGAAGACGGCAAGTACTTCATTGCCAATTGCTCACGAGTGGATTACAAGCCATTCTCAGTCCTCTATGACGCGACCGGAAAGAAAGTCTGTGACCTCGGCGAGGCTGACTTCTCACTCCTCTTCGCTGCCGGATACAAATTCCCTGAGCGTTTCACAGTGAAGGCTGCCGATGGCATTACCGACCTTCACGGAGCGATCTACAAGCCATTTGACTTCGACTCCACAAAGGTCTATCCTATATGTGATTACGTTTACCCGGGCCCTCAGGTCGAGGCCAACAACATCAGCTGGAGCAGGGGATTCACCAGAACAGACCGTCTTGCCCAGCTTGGCTTCATCGTCATAACAGTCGGCAACAGGGGAGGCCATCCTGACAGGTCGAAATGGTATCACAACTACGGCTACGGCAACCTCCGCGACTACGGTCTCGAGGACCAGAAATATGCAATCCAGCAGCTCGGAGCGAAGTATCCATGGATTGACCTCGGCAGAGTAGGTATCCACGGACACTCAGGCGGCGGATTCATGTCAACAGCTGCCATGCTCAAGTACCCTGACTTCTTCAAAGCAGCCGTTTCTTGCGCGGGCAACCATGACAACAACATCTACAACCGCTGGTGGAGCGAACAGCATCACGGAATCAAAGAGAAGATAGAGGCAGGCGACACAACCTTCGTATATTCCATCGAGACCAATCCTCAGATTGCCTCCAACCTGAAGGGCCACCTCATGCTCGTGCACGGCGACATCGACAACAACGTGCATCCTGCGAACTCTATCCGTGTCGTCAATGCCCTCATCCGCGCCAACAAGCGTTTTGACATGCTCATCCTCCCTGGCCAGCGCCACGGATTCGGCGATATGAACGAATACTTCTTCTGGCGTCTAGCCGACTACTACTGCGAGTGGCTGATGGGAGCCAGCGAGAGGCATGAAGTCGATATAAAAGAAATGAACAACGATTAATTTTACTATGAAATTCAGGTCAATGTTAATGTGTGCAGGCGCAATCTTCACGATTGCCGCCTGCCATGACTCCTCAGTGAGTGTCGATAAGGTCAATGTCAATGTTGCCGAGCCTCTTTCTCCGGAAAGAACTGACTCAGTGACAGTTGCAATAAGCATTGAATATCCGTCAAGCGGACTGGAAGACTCGGTCAAGACAGCCATCTGCGAAAATATCGTCGAAGCCGCATTCGGCTCGGACTATGCAGGCCTGGACCTGAAGTCCGCTGCCGACAAATGGACTGCAGACTTCGTCGCAGAATACCGCAGCACCTGCATGGACCTGCTCAAGGCCAATGCGGAGAATGACGATATCAATGTTACTGAGAGCCTCGGCTTCTTGGTGTGGTCCAGCAACATTGAAGGCTATTTCTCAGGCAAGCATGAAGATGTAGTCTCCTATACTATAGCAGATTACGTCTATGAAGGCGGTGCCCACGGCTCCTCGTCTGAAGTGACGGTCAATATGAATCTCAAGACAGGAAAACAGGTTACAGAGGAAGATTTCTTCATTCCTGGATATAAGGAGGAACTTTCGAAGTTGCTCACATCACATCTTCGTGATGCCATGCCTGACCAGGAGTCTTACGACTGTCTGTTCATCAAGGATATCGAGCCTAACGGAAACTTCAAGGTTTCAGATACAGGCGTTACCTATGTTTACGGCCAGTACGAAATAGGCCCATATTCACTTGGTATCATAAAGGTCACTGTTCCATGGGAAGAACTCGGCGACCTCGTCCGCGAGCATCCTCTGAGATAACTACAGCTACAAATGTTCAAATCCATCAAAGACCAGACGGACGAAGTCCTTCTTGTGAATTTGAGGGCTGTCACTCGTTCGAAGGCTATAAGCCCAACGCACATTTTTTATGTGTACGTTACCCTCGCCCTCGCGGACTCCATACGCGGTGTTTCGCACTTGCGAAACTTGAGTCATTTATCTATATGCTGGCGCGAAAAGGTCGTTCAGGACGATAAGGCTTTGGATAATGTCGCTATGAGAGTTCATTTTCAGACCTTCCGTGGTGACTAATGTCAGGATTATGGATTTGCTCGTGTTCGTCTCGTCCTGGAATACTTCTATGCGATGGTTGAGTTTCTGTTCCCGGGCGTTGTCGATTTCATATTCCGAGCGGGAAAATTTCATCTCGCAGAGATTGATGGTCTCGTCCTTACGGTCTATGAGCAAGTCGATTTGGGCTTTCTGTGATGCCCTCTTGCTTGACCAGGAACAAGCATTGGTCTGTACGCCGGATATCCCGAGACGTTGCTTCATCTGAGGAAGATGTGCAAGGCACAACTTCTCGAAAGCCAGCCCTGCCCACGTGTTATGCGTAGGACTGTTCGCGGAATGTGACCAGAACTGAGAATCGTGGTATCTGTTCTTCTGAATGAATGTGAAATAGAACATAGTGAAGAAATCTACCAGCTGGAACAGGGTGTCTTTCGGGAGTCGGCTCCCGGAAGATGGAGAAGACGCCCCGAAAGGAAGGTAACTTCGGATGAATCCGCATTGTCCCAGTTCTTCAAGCACGGAACTGAACGCTCCGTTATCCGTCAGTCCTGCCTTTCTTACCAGTTCCTGGCGCGTCATTCCTTTGCCAACTTCGGCAAGTGTCGTGACTACAGCTATGTATGGCTCAGGTTTCTTGAACAATGCACGATACAATGCCGAGAACTCATCGCGAAGTTCCGAGTCCTTGCGAAAAAAAAGTGCGTCAATATTCTGGGCGAGGCTCAAGGACTTGTCCATCAATGACAGGTAATATGGTATTCCTCCGGTGACCATGTAACATTCTGCCATCTGCCGTCTTGAATACTTGAATCCGAAGTGGGTGAAATAGCGCTCACAGTCATAAAGGCAGAAAGGCTCGACAAGTATCTGGTGCGTGAGTCTGCCATGAAGACCGCCCTTGCTGTGTATCAGGTTGTTTATCATCCACGAAGTTGCAGAACCGCAGACGATGAGCTTCACATCATCGCGTAGTGCCGCCCAACTGTTCCAGAAGTTTTCCAGGGCGGGGATGAAACCTGATTTTGCATTGTCCATCCACGGAAGTTCATCAATGAAGATTATTTTGCGTCCTTTCGGCATCTTCTCGATGCTTTGGGCAAGGGCATTGAATGCCAGCAGCCAGTTCTTCTCGATTTTAATAGTCTCCGTCCCGAAGCAGCGTTGCATAGCCATGGCAAAATTGGTAAGTTGGTCTGGCTTTGTGGCATTGTACATTCCGGTAACATAAAATGCGAACCTGTCTTCGCATACTTGTCTTACGAGGAATGTCTTTCCCACGCGGCGTCTGCCATAGACGGCTATGAATTCTGAACGGTCTGATGCCAGATATTCCGTAAGTCGCTCTGTTTCAAATTCTCTTCCGATTAGTGTCTCTTTCATGGTGTAAAGATTTTCTGCGCAAAGATACTTTTTTAAGCATGTTTGCGCAAATAATTTGTGAATTTTTTGCGCAAATAGGTTTTAAAAACGTGTTTGCGCAAATAATTTCGAGTTTTGACCTTCGTGCACTTGCCATGCTGGGTGGTGCATCAGCCGGCATTGACCCAGACGGCTTCCTCCTTTGAGTGTTGAGAATGTCGAAAATTCCCCCGAAAGGGTTGATGTTGTCAGATTTAGTTGTATCTTCACATTTTTGCAGGCTATAGACCTGTGGAATTTAGGTTTTTTATGCTCAAAATTTAATTTATGAAGAAGAATTTACTTCTGTTATCTGTGCTATCCTTAGCTACAGGTGTGCTCTTCTCGTGTAAAGAAAACGAGAATGAATCATCGGTCCAGCTTCCTGCGCCTGTCGTATTGCAGGATGAAGCCAAATCCGGAGCAACGACTGTTGCCGCCACATGGACTGAGATCCCTAATGCTATCAGTTACAGCGTTGTATTTGATGAAGGCGAACCTATAACCATATCATCGACCGAGATGGCTTGGCCTAATCTCGCGGAAAAATCCGAGCATCTTGTCAAGGTCAAGGCGCTGTCAGGTAACAAGAAAAAGTATTCTGATTCCAACTGGAGCGAGGTCGTCGTGCTGAAGACCATCGGCACCAGCAAGCCTTCAGGGGAAGCATATACGATATCATTCAGCAACATTGACTTTTACAAGGCTGATGCCCATATCGAGTCCCATCTCGGAAAGGATTATTTCTTCCAGGTGACTCCGAAGGCATTGTTCGACAGGGACTACGATGGGGAATTCGACAATTTCGCGGCTGACTATGTGGCTCAGATCAAGCAGCTTGCCGAATTAAGCGAAAAGACATTCGGTGACATGTGGATTGCTTTCAAATATGACGGAAGCAAGAATAACGACTTCACCATCAGCTCATTGGCTCCAGAGACAGAGTACATCGGCATCGCATTCGGCGTTGACATCAACGGAAACATCACCACGCCATGCTCTTATGAAACCTTTACCACGACCAAGGACCCGGGTTATGCCGCATCAGAGATGAAGTTCGACATCGGTGTTGAATTCCTGAAAGAGACTACCGTGAAGGTGAGCGTGACTCCTACTGTCAATGATGAATACTACTTCTATGCGGCCATCAACAAGGAGCAGCTTCCTGGCAATACCGACGAGGATATCATCAATTATTATCTGAGAGAGTTCGCCCAGCACCTGGACGGAGAGTCTTTCGAATCATTTGCCAAAGCCAACCTCACTAAGGGTGCCGATTCTTATACATATTCAGGACTTCCTGACAATGCAGAGTATGTGGTAGTTGCATTCGGCGTCACATATCACGGAGAAATGTGCGTAGCTACTACCGGACTGACTAAGAAGGAGTTCCATACCGGAGAGATTTCTACTAATCCGGATGAAAAGGAGATTGAACTTTCGATCAACAAACTTACTTCCACCAAATATAGAGGCTACCATCATTCCTTCCGACAAGAACAAGTCATATCTGTACGATTTCGTGACATTTGACCGGTTCAAGGGACTTACAGATGAGGAAATCATGGATAATGTCATTGCGGACAGAGGCGGATATGTGTGGATGACCGCCACCAAACAAAATACGACTTATAGGAAGGTCAATGACCTTAAAGCCGGCACAGAGTACATCCTGTACGCGTTCTACATTGATGAGGTTCCTGGTAATGAAATTGCTGCCAAGGCTTCAGGAAAACTGTTCAAGACGATCATTGTCCCTCCTGCCGAGGGCGGTACCGAGCCTGAAAAACCATCATTGACTTTCTCCATTTCTCCGGATGAGGTCACAGCGACATCCATCAAGGCGACCGTAACCCCTTCAGATGCTTCTGCCAAGTACCTGAGTGTGCTTGTAGAGGCTTCCAAATATGAGGGAAAGAGCGACGAGGAAATCATGAAAGGTGTCATTTCGGACTATGGCTATGATATTTACGGCGCAGAAAAGACAGGTACGACGACATTGTCTTCAAGCAAATGCAAGCCTGAAACGGAGTATCTTGCATTGGCCTTCGGCGTAGATGATTCGTATAATGCCAACAGCACTCTTACCAAGAGGACTATCGAGACGAAGTCTGACGGCACGAATCCGCCTTCAGAAGAAAAAACCATTTCTATCAATGTTATAGAATGTACGGCAACCAAAATCGTGGCAGAGTTCAAACCGTCAGATGCAGGAATGTATTATGTCCCGATGCTGTTCAAGGCTGCGGATGTCGCAGAATTGAAAGATTCTGAAGTAATTTCCAAGATGTTGAGTGAGAACGAGTCGAACTGGTACGGTCTCGGGGTGTCCGGAAAATATACCATGACGCGCTCAAGTTGTATCCCTAATACAGAATATGTATTGGTTGCTGTCGGACTTAAAGGCCAGTATGATAACGTAGCTGTTACCGGCCTGTTCAGACAGGAAGTGAAGACAAAAGCCGAATAAGACATTGACAATAAATTTTTGAATTCCGCCGCGGGGGACGAGCCTCTGCGGCGGTTTCGTCGATATAGGTGTCCGTCCGAAGCCTCCGGCCATTGTCAATGCTGCAAAACGCTGGCTGTGTCTGAGTTACGGGAACTACAAAAAACAAGTATTTTATTGTCAATTAAAAAATTATGTGTAAATTTGTAGCCCCAAAAATATGGGGAAGTAACATAAATTAAAGATTTACAATCATTTATGCCAACAATTCAACAATTAGTTCGCAAAGGACGCGAGGTTATTGCTGTGAAGAGCAAGTCTCGTGCGTTGGATGCGTGCCCTCAGAAGAGAGGCGTTTGCGTGCGTGTTTATACAACCACGCCTAAGAAACCTAACTCAGCAATGCGTAAGGTTGCCCGTGTACGTCTCACTAACACAAAAGAGGTTAACGCATACATCCCAGGCGAGGGTCACAACCTTCAGGAGCACTCAATCGTGCTCGTAAGAGGCGGTCGTGTAAAGGACCTTCCTGGTGTTCGTTACCACATCCTTAGAGGAGCTTTGGATACCGCTGGCGTAGAAGGCAGGACACAGTCCCGCTCACTCTACGGAGCCAAGAGACCAAAGAAATCTAAGAAGTAATTTTTTTTACCAATTTTCACTTTAATTTTTCACAAAAATGAGAAAATCGAAGCCTAGAAAGAGGATTCTACTTCCTGATCCTAAGTTTCACGATGCTAATGTAACACGCTTCGTGAATAATCTTATGCTGCAGGGGAAGAAGAGTATCGCGTATTCTATTTTTTACGATGCCATTGACATGGTAGGCGAGAAGATGAAAGATTCTGACAAGGCTCCTCTAGATATCTGGAGGAAAGCTCTCGAAAACGTAACCCCGCAGGTTGAGGTTAAGAGCCGCAGGGTCGGTGGAGCTAACTTCCAGGTGCCAACAGAGTTGAGACCGGAGAGAAAGATTTCACTTTCGATGAAGAACCTGATACTTTTTGCACGTAAGCGTTCCGGCCACTCTATGGCAGAAAAACTCTGTGCAGAGATTGTTGCTGCATACAACAACGAAGGTGGCGCATACAAGAGAAAAGAAGATATGCACAAAATGGCAGAGGCTAACAAGGCATTTGCTCACTTCCGTTTCTAATTCCCGCAGACAATGGCAAAAAGAGATCTTAAATTCACCAGAAACATCGGTATCATGGCTCACATTGATGCCGGTAAGACGACCACTTCAGAGCGTATTCTTTTCTATACAGGAAAGACTCACAAGATCGGTGAGGTACACGATGGTGGTGCTACTATGGACTGGATGGTTCAGGAGCAGGAGCGTGGTATTACCATTACCTCTGCTGCGACCACAGCTTTCTGGCATTATGACGGGAATGTTTATCAGCTGAACCTTATCGATACCCCGGGCCACGTGGATTTCACCGTTGAGGTAGAGCGTTCACTCCGTGTGCTCGACGGAACTATTGCAACTTTTGATGCAGTAGGTAAGGTACAGCCACAGTCAGAGACTGTATGGCGTCAGGCAGACAAATTCGGTGTTCCGAAGATTGCCTATGTCAACAAGATGGACCGTGTAGGCGCCGACTTCCTCGGTTGCGTACAGGATATCAAGGACAAACTCGGTGCTACAGCGGTTCCGATTTCCCTTCCTATCGGTTCAGAGGACAAATTCGTAGGTATCGTTGACCTTATCGACAGAAAAGCCATCGAGTACGAGGCAGACAACACCAAGCTCGTAAACTATCACGAGATTCCTATCCCTGAGGATATGAAGGGTGACGTAGAGCTTTGGAGAGACAGACTCGTAGAGGCTGCTGCAGAGTGCGATGATACTCTTATGGAGAAATATTTCGAAGATCCTGAGTCAGTTACCAAGGAAGAGATTATCGCAGCTATCCGTAAGGGTACTATCGCGATGAAGATCGTTCCTGCTACTTGCGGTTCTTCATACAAGGATAAGGGCGTTCAGTTCCTTCTCGATGCCGTTATCCGTTATCTGCCTTCACCTATCGACATCGGAGCTGTCAAGGGAACTGATCCTAAGACTGGCGAGGAAGTCAAGGTAGAGCCAGATGCAAGCAAGCCGTTCGCAGGTCTTGTATTCAAGATTGCAACTGACCCGTTCGTAGGTCGTCTTGCATATATCAGAGCTTATCAGGGACACCTCGATGCAGGTTCATATGTGCTCAATACACGTACCGGCAAGAAGGAGAGAGTTGCCCGTCTCTATCAGATGCACTCAAACCACCAGAATCCTATCGACTTCGTGGAGGCAGGTGACATCTGTGCAGCTGTAGGTTTCAAGGATCTCCGTACAGGTGATACCATCTGCGCTGAGGACCATCCGGTGGTACTTGAGGCGATGGAGTTCCCGGATCCAGTTATCGGTATCGCAGTTGAGCCTAAGACTCAGTCTGACCTCGAGAAACTCGGTGTTGCTCTCGGAAAACTTGCTGAGGAGGACCCTACCTTCACAGTCAAGTCAGATCATGAGACAGGCCAGACCGTCATCAGCGGTATGGGTGAGCTTCACCTTGATATCATCGTTGACCGTCTCCGTCGTGAGTTCGGTGTAGAGATTAACCAGGGTGCACCTCAGGTTAACTACAAAGAGGCTATCACCGCTACAGTTCAGCATCGTGAGCTCTTCAAGAAGCAGACCGGTGGTCGCGGTAAGTTCGCTGATATCATCGTTGAAATCGGCCCTGCAGACGAAGGAGTTACAGGACTTCAGTTCGATAATCAGGTTAAGGGCGGTAACATCCCTAAGGAGTTCGTTCCATGCGTGCAGAAGGGCTTCGAGTCAGCTATGGCAAATGGTTGCCTTGCAGGCTATGAGGTTCAGTCACTCAAGGTTACCCTCCTCGACGGTTCTTACCATCCGGTCGATTCAGACCAGCTCTCATTCGAGATCTGCGCCCGCAATGCCTTCCGTCATGCTTGCCCTAAAGCACATCCGGTTCTCCTCGAGCCTATCATGAACCTTGAGGTTGTTACTCCGGAAGAGTACATGGGTGATATCGTCGGTGACCTTAACCGTCGTAGAGGTCAGATCAATGCTATGGATTCTACCGCTAACGGCGCAAGAATCATCAAGGCATTCGTTCCGCTCTCTGAGCAGTTCGGTTATGTGACAGTCCTCCGTACCCTTTCTTCAGGCCGTGCTACCAGCACAATGTCCTTCGACCACTATGCAGAAGTTCCTGCTAACCTGGCTAAGGAGGTCATCGAGAAGAGCGGTTACAAGTCAACTGATGACGACGAATAATTATTAACGGAAAAACAGTATTGACAGATATGGGTCAGAAAATCAGAATAAAGCTCAAATCATTCGATCACATGCTGCTTGACAAGTCAGCAAAGAAGATCGCTGAAACAGTGACTGCTACTGGTGCAAAGGTATGCGGACCTATTCCACTTCCTACAAGCACAAAGATTTTCACTGTGAACCGCTCGACCTTCGTAAACAAGAAGTCTCGCGAGCAGTTCGAACTCAACTCTTACTGCAGACTCCTCGATATCGATGAGTCAAACGCAAAGACAGTCGATGCTCTTATGAAGCTCGAGTTGCCTTCAGGAGTTGAAGTCGAAATCAAAGTCTGATAGAAATCAGCATCCTTGAATGCTGAACTATTTCAGAACTCAAGGAAAAATACTATATTTGCAAGACCGGTTCTTGTAGCCGGTTTTGCAATCTTGGCCTCATAGCTCAGTTGGTTAGTAGCATCTGACTCATAATCAGAGGGTCACAGGTTCAAGCCCTGTTGAGGCCACGTCAAGAGAGGACACTTACAGAAATGTAGGTGTCTTTTTTTGTTGTCTGTATCCTTTTAATATCCTTTTTTATTACTATATTTGACAAATAATGGGCAATCTATTGCCAAGCCACGTGACATTGCTGAAATTTTCACTATTTTTGCAAAGCGAAAAGAAACGAAAAATTAACTTTCATATATTATGGCAAATATTGAAGAATTGAAAAGAATCGCATCTCAGGTAAGACGTGACATCATACGAATGGTCACAGATGCACAGTCCGGACATCCGGGCGGCTCACTGAGTAGTGCGGACATCCTGACTGCGCTTTATTTCAATGAAATGAAGATTGACCCGTCAAATTGGTCACGTGAGTCTAAGGGAGAGGACGTTTTTGTCCTTTCAGCCGGTCACATCACTCCGGTTTATTACTCACTTCTTTCCAGAAGAGGATACTTCCCTGTATCTGAATTGGCTACATTCCGTAGATTCGGAACACGTCTTCAGGGACATCCTTGCGTAGAGAAGGGACTTCCTGGAATTACTCAGGCTTCCGGTTCATTGGGACAGGGCTTGTCTGCAGCAGCAGGAGTCGCTCTCGGCAAGAAACTCGACGGGGACGACAGATATGTCTATGTTCTCTGCGGTGACGGTGAAACCGAGGAGGGACAGATCTGGGAGGCTGCAATGTTTGCTGCTCATCAGAACCTTGACCATCTCATTGCGATGACAGACTGGAACGGTCAGCAGATCGACGGTACTGTGGATGCAGTTGCCGGAGAGGGTGACCTTGAGTCCAAGTGGAAATCATTCGGATGGAATGTGATCGTTGCTGACGGACACGATTTCGAGTCTATTCTTGCGGCATTTGCCAAGGCTAAAGAAAGTACAGGGGCCCCTGTCATGATTCTCTTCAAGACAGATATGGGACATGGTGTCGATTTTATGGCAGGTACTTGCAAATGGCATGGAAAAGCACCTTCACAGGACCAGTGCAAAGAGGCACTTGCTCAGTTGGAAGAAACATTGGGAGACTATTAATACAGAAATATCATGACAAAATATACAGATACAGGTAAGAAAGATACCAGAAGCGGTTTCGGTGCCGGATTGTATGAGGCTGGAAAGGCTGATTCCAGAGTAGTTGCACTTACCGCAGACCTGAAAGGCTCCCTCAAGATGGATGCTTTCGCCAATGAATTCCCTGAAAGGTTCATCCAGTGCGGTATTGCAGAGGCCAATATGATAGGCGCTGCTGCCGGTCTCGCAATCACCGGAAAGATTCCTTTCGCAGGCTCTTTCGCTGAGTTCGTGACTGGCCGTGTCTATGACCAGATCCGTCAGGAAGTCGCTTACGGACAGACCAATGTCAAGATTGCAGCTTCCCATGCCGGAATTACTCTCGGTGAGGATGGCGCGACACACCAGACGATGGAAGACATCGCTCTCATGAGGGCTCTTCCTGGAATGGTTGTCATCAATCCTTGTGACTATAACCAGACAAAGGCTGCTACAATCGCCGCCGCCAAGTACAACGGCCCGGTTTACCTCCGTTTCGGACGTCCTTCAGTGCCTAACTTCACACCTGAGGAGCAGGAGTTTGAAATCGGCAAGGCTTATGTTCTCAATGAGGGTAAGGATGTTACAATCATCGCTACAGGACACCTCGTATGGGAGGCTCTCAAGGCTGCGGAGACACTCGAAAGCGAGGGCATCTGCGCCGAAGTCATTGACATAGCTACTATCAAACCTCTCGACGAGGCTGCCGTTGTCGCGTCTGCGCTCAAGACAAAGGCCGTAGTCGTTGCTGAGGAGCATAATATGGCCGGGGGTCTCGGCGAACTTATCGCCGGTGTTCTCGCGGAAAAGTCACCTGTTCCGATGGAATATGTCAATGGTCGTGACCAGTTCGGCCAGTCCGGAAAGCCTGCAGAACTCATGACGGCTTATGGTCTCGATGCCGCTCACATTGCAGAGGCTGCAAAGAAGGCCATGAACCGCAAATAAGATTGATGAGTGACGAGGAAATCATCCGTCTCTACCGCAGCGGAGAGCATGAAAGGGCATTCTCTGAGATAGCCGCAGCATATGGCGAAAGGTTATACTGGCATGTCCGCAGGTTCGTGTGCTGTCATGAAGACGCTGATGACCTCGTACAGGAAATATTCATAAAGATTTGGGCTGCACTTCCTTCCTTCCGGGAGGAGGCGCAGCTTTTTACTTGGATTTACCGCATTGCGACGAATGAGGCGCTTAACTTCCTCCGCAAACAGAAAGTCAGGGCAGCATTGACCTTCCGCAGCATTGACGCGGAAATGGAGCGACGCATCGACGATGATCCTTATTTCAATGGCAGCGAGGCACAGCGCGTACTGATGAAGGCCATGCAGAAGCTTCCCCAGAAGCAGAAGACGGTTTTCTCGCTCCGGTATTTCGATGATATGAAGTATGAGGAGATCTCGGAAATAACCGGCACTTCGGTCGGTGCGCTCAAGGCGTCATATCATATTGCGTATGAGAAGATAAAAAGTGAATTGAAAGATTTGACTTTTTAATCTGCTACGTGTCTAAACGAATGGTATGGAAAAGAAAAGGACTTTAGCTTATGGGAAATGATATGAATTTTGGAAATAAGATGCCTTACAATGTTCCTGAAGGTTATTTTGAGGGGCTCAGGGCGAAGATATCTGAAATTCCGGACAGAGAGCCAGAGGTGACGATGATGTCTCGCGTGAGGCCTTATTTCGCCCTTGCCGCAGCCTTTGTAGCCATCGTGGTGGCCGGAACAGCCGTCCTGAAGATTACCTCGGGCGTGTCCGAAGTCGAAGAAATGTCCGCGCTTGACAAAATGCAGATGGCAGATATCGTTCCTGTCACGGACCCGTATAGCATTTATTGCGGACTTCAGGAAGAAGGCATTACTCATGATGACATCACGGCATATCTCATAGATTCAGGCACAACACTAGAGCATATCGAATATTATGATGCCGGAAATGATAATCAATGATAAATTACAATTGTTATGAAGAGATTCAGCAAATATTTAATAGTAGTGGTTCTGGCGCTCTTTTCATTGACCCGGACCGCTGTATTCGCTCATCAGGAAGGAGATTGGAAGGAGAAGATGAGGGCGGAACGTGTCGCCTTTCTTACGACCGCAATGGAACTTACTCCGGCTGAGGCCGAGAAATTCTGGCCTGTGTATAACAGCATGGAGGCCGAGCGCAGAGCATCCTTCGGAAAGGTCATGAGAGCGTATAAGGCCCTGTCAGACGGAGTTGCCGCCGGAAAGACAGATAAGGAACTGGAGGTTCTTGTCAATGATTATACGACCGCCAACAAGAACTCCCATAGCATAGAGGCCAAGTACACGCCTCAGCTGGTGAAGGTATTGTCAGTCAGTAAGGTAGCTAAGCTGTTTGTTGCTGAGGAAGAATTCAGGCGCCAGCAGATAGGGCGCTGGTCTTCAAACAAGAAATAGCGGTTCTGTCACGCGAAAAGATAGAAATCTTTGACAAGGGAAAGATACTCATCAGTATATTTCCCTTTTTCCATCATTATGAGTGAGGCCTCTTCAGCATTGACCTTCTTCCTTGAAAAAGCCGCGATTATGCGCGAGGTTTTTTTTCTTTCTACGGTCTTGATTCTCAGTATTTTTGCGAGATGCAGGCCGTTCATGCGCCCGTGTCTGAGGAGCATCATTTCCTGGTCTGCAGGAAGAACTACCGACACGATTCCTTCAGGAGAAAGATGTCTTCCGGCAAAGTCCAGCACCTCCCTGAATGACAGTCCGTCGTCGCCTCCAGTATGCCGGGCCGTCGTCTTTTTCTCGTCCGGATTGGTCAACGAATCGTCGTAATATGGCGGATTGGACACGATAAGATCGAATTCTGTCGGCTGTCCGCCATCGTCGAGGCCCGCAAGCCCCATGCGGATACAGGTCAATGCTGCCGCCCAAGGGGAGTGGCTGAAGTTGAAATCTGCTTCGCAGGCTGCATCTTTGTCAATGTCAATGCCGATGATTTCCGGCGTTGTCCCGTCTCCAGTCTTTCTCTCCGCAAACAATCTCTGGGCAATCATCAATGCTATCGTGCCAGTCCCCGTGCCGATGTCCAGGACCTTCCGGCATTGACACGGAATAGGGGAGGCAGCGCCCAGCAGAACGCCGTCAGTGTTGACTTTCATTGCGGATTTTTCGTTCCGGACTTCGAATTGCTTGAAACGGAAGACGCTCATATTTGGTCGTTTATGAATACGCCGTCGCGCATGAAAAGCGACCTGTCGCACATTTTTGCCAGGTCAGGATCGTGGGTTACGATAACGATTGTCTGGCCGAGTTCATCACGAAGACGGAAAAACAGCTGATGCAGTTCTGCTTTCGTGACACTGTCCAGATTGCCTGACGGTTCATCTGCAAACAGGACCGCCGGCTTGTTCATCAATGCCCTTGCGATGGCTACGCGTTGCTGTTCGCCGCCTGACAGCTCGGATGGCTTGTGGGTGGCTCTTTCTGCAAGTCCCAGTGTGTCAAGAAGTTCTGCAGCTCTCTTCTTTGCGTCCGATTCGCTGGCACCATTTATCAATGCCGGGATCATCACGTTCTCAAGTGATGTGAACTCAGGGAGCAGGTGGTGGAACTGGAATACGAATCCTATTTTTCTGTTGCGGAATGTGCTGATTTCCTTGCGGCTAAGGGTAGTGACATCGGTCCCGTCTATGAGAAGCGTGCCTTTGTCCGGTGTCGAGAGCGTGCCTAGTATCTGCAGCAACGTGGATTTGCCGGCTCCTGAGGCACCCATGATGGACACCACCTCTGATTTTTCAGCGTTAAAGTCAATGCCTTTCAGCACTTTCAGATTGCCGAATGATTTTTCTATTCCTTTAGCTTCGATCATCATATCCGTTCAGTATATATCCGCTAAGTTACGTAACTTCATTGAATTCTTCAGGTCTTTGCCCGGGTTTAAGGTCAATGTTTCTGTGATTTTATCATTAAAATGCAAAAATATTCCCCGAAAGTTTGGAATTCCAAAAAAGATGCGTATCTTTGCAATCCCGTTTGAAGAGATATCTTGCACGCGGGACCTGAAGAGAAAATCCGAAGGTTTGTTTATCGGGGTGTGGCGCAGTTGGCTAGCGCATCTGGTTTGGGACCAGAGGGTCCTGTGTTCGAGTCACAGTACCCCGACTTACGAGAGGTTGTCCGTTTGGACGACCTCTTTTTTCGTATATGGCCCGGTCTGTATGCGGTGCCGACGGGTCGGGCAAAATAATCCTATGAAACGCAATTTGGGGTCAGGGGGAAAATCCTGTGTATTACGCATAGATTTTCTGCAGTCTAAAAAGAAAGTATTTCACGTCAGATATGCCTCTCAGTTGAGCTCTGAAGTTTTTTATTTTGGCATTGAAAGATTCGGCAGAGGCATTGGTTGATCTATTGTCAAAGAAATTCAGGATATCTATATAGTTTTCATAGATGGTCTGCTTGACCACCTGAAACGAATCGTATCCCGCATCTTCCACATGCTTATACCAATGAGCCAGTTTCGTATATGCTACTCCTTTTATCTTTGTGGATGAATAAATACGTCTCAGTTCATCCGTCAGATTATATGCGTTTTCAATGTCCGGATAGAGTTCGAATAGTATTTTCGCCCTCTTCTTTTGAGATTCCGTCCATTTGTTTCTGGACTTGAACAGGAGATATCTGCTGCGTGCCAACAATTGTTTACGAGTGTCCCCGTTTTCAAACACTTCGGGTTCATATTCTTCCACATCCTCACCGCGTTTTCTTGCGGCCTTGTTCTCCGCCGTCTGCCTGTTTTCTTCATTGATGGCATCCCATCTGAAGGATATGCGCATCTCCTGGAGGGCCTCCATTGCCAACTTTTGGACATGGAACCGGTCCGTAACCTGAACGGCCTTAGGGAAAGCCTTATGTGCTATCTTCCTCATTGACGATGACAGATCCAAGGTGATTTCTGTAACTGTTTCCCGTACGCTTTGGTCGATATTTTTCAGAGCCGCGATGATATCCTCTGATTTGGTTCCCAATATGATAGCTGCCAGGGCACCTCTTTTTCCCTTGGCGTCTTTGTTGCTGACGATAGTATAGAGCTCCCCGTCACTGAGGGATGTTTCATCGATACTCATTCTGGGACCTACATTGTGAGGAAAGACTAACCATTTGTCTGCATGTTCCCCCTGCTCCTTGTCTTTCCAATTCAGGTAGTCGCTCAAATGCTCTTTGTATTGTCGCTCCAATTGGTGTCCGTCAATATAGTAGTACTTCTCAAGCGAAGATGCTGATATCGGGTATTTGTCCAAAACATTCTTTTAAAAAAGCGGCAAACTCAACCGAGTGCCGTGTCCCTTCTGCCGTAAGTTCATAGTTGTTACCAACGCTCTTCCCTGTAGTCTCATCTATCCATCTGCGTCGCTTTATTAAAAGCGTCATTTTCTTGTCCCTCAGTGGAAAGTCTCTGACTTTTGATGCCTCATAGAAGCCGTTTGGACGATATGTATGACCTT
>ENA-OUQH01000058-OUQH01000058.1-human-gut-metagenome-genome-assembly--contig:-NODE-58-length-99430-cov-28.735175_pt1 | contig 99430 bp, 78 predicted proteins | sample MGYA00237948_ERZ548828 | MGnify/ENA primary metagenome ERZ548828 (study PRJEB26490, sample SAMN05194711) | human gut metagenome | biome: terrestrial biome; feature: human-associated habitat; material...
ATGTACTTGCCCTCGCTTCCAACCTTGACTAATTCTGTCATAAAATTAAGTATTAATTCTTTTAAAACAAAGTGTTAATATTGACATGCGCCGTTATGAACTGGCTGGCCATGCGTCAATCAAGGTTGCAATACTATATAATATTTTCGCGCAAAACCCGAAAATGTGGCGAAATGCCCCGAAACGGGCGGGTGGTTCCAGAAGATTTTTATGATTCTTAAATTTTAATGATGATTTTTAAATCTTTATGACATCAAAAACCACTTTTGAAATCACAAAAATGTAGGACATGTTATGCCGACAGGGGCCGTCGGAGCGGTACGCCCCGTTGGGGCTATCCCTCCCACCGCTACCGCGGCGGGTCCCTGCCATTCACGAAGCCATGGGCGGCTACGCCGTTCCGACGTCCCCTGCCGGCCAGTCATGTTTAGATGGTGAATATTTCAGTGCCTAGCCATGCCAATATGACATTGACCTGAACAGATAAATGGCAAATGATAACACGGCTGGTTACGATGTCTCTCGAAAAACGGAACCGCGCTTGCAAGACAAATCAACACGTAACTGCTGAGTCGTTTAAGTCGTCTGGCCAAAGCCTTCGATTTTCGACCCTCTTGGCAACCGCAATTCGGCGTTACGTGTTAATTATCAGAAAGTTATCCTGTTATAAGAGAGCCAAGAGGTAGCATCGAAATGGGGTCTTGGCAGGAGCGCTTAGCTCCATATCAGCATGTAATATATTGACATACAGTATATTATAGCAGCGAAGCCAAAACTAACATATGTCAAGAGGGTCGAAAATAATTGTGGAGAGAATGGTAAGCGTCTCACGCGCATACTCTGATTGTAAGTGTCCCGTTCCGTATTCATAGCCGTAATATAATTGATTCTGTCCTTGTCGATAAGTCCAATTGTGTACTTGCCCTCGCTTCCAACCTTGACTGATTCTGTCATAAAATCAGGATTGGTTTTTGTTAAATCAAAGTGTTGACATTGTCACCGGCAGACAAAAGAAAACCCGGTCCTGCAATCAGCGGAACCGGGATTCTGAGATATGTTATGATAGGTTATTATCTGTATTCGTTCTCTTTGTTGAACTTGCCTGTCCAGAGAGCCTTGATAGTGTGCTTCGGATCGGCGTCGTCTTTCAATTCGAATTCGATTGTGTATTTGCCGTCACCTGCATCCTTGATGGTGATTGTGCCTTCAGTTGCGGGGGCACCGCCGGCCTCATAGCCGTCTGAATCGAATGTCATGTAGCACCATGTGTCCTTGAATGCTGAGAAATCACGATATCCCGGACGGAACTCTCCGATGGTAGGGTTTGACGCATCCTTAGGAGTCGTGAATGTTCCGACAGGACTTGAAGCATTGGCAGCAGCTACAACCGAGAGGTAGAATGACTCGTCAGAAGTATGGTTGTTCACGATAATTTCATACTCGCTGTGGTCATCATAGCAATAGTGGTTCATGTAAGAGAAGATATCATCTGTCTCATTGAAAATCAAAGTCTTGTCCTCGCGGAGAATACTGTTCCAGTCGCCATCAGGCAGGTTAGGAGAGTTATCCCTGAGGTTCGCTTCGCCCATAGGGAACTTACCCTTGATGGAAACGCCGTCCTCTGAAACACAGTCGATGGTGATTTCATAGTTGTCCCCGCTTCTTTCCACCTTGATGTCGCCCTTCTGGATGAGTCCGTAGAGGACAGCAGTATTGGTAGGTTTTACTTCCATGCAGTAGGTGCCTGCGTAGAGAGGAACTCCCATGAGGTTATAGTATGCTCCAGGCATGTATGTTCCCGCCTTGAATTCATTTCCTGCCTTATATGTACCAGGCTTCAACTGAACGTTACCCTTGCTTGAGAAAGGATCCGTAAAGAGGTCAATGTGAACCGCGTAACCATTGGTAAGCACTGCCTCGCCCTGCATTTCGCCGGCGAAGAGATTGATGGAGTATCTGTCATACTTGTTGTCATCTGTCGTAGAAGAATGCTCGTATGTGATGTCAGCGATTGTGAAGGTGACATCGACAGGATTTGTAATTACTGTGCCGATGTCCGGTGCGCCTCTGTTCACGAACTTGATGGCCCCGTCATAAACGACCTTGATAACCTGACTGTCATTGCGTGTCATCAGAGCCTCGATATGGTAGCCTGAAGGTGTATGTGTAACCTTGATTTCTCCGTCGGTGAACTCGTAGAATGCAAGCTGCCCGTCGATAGAGTAATGCTCGCGGGTGTAATCTGTATCAGCAGTTCCGCTGTTGCTCATACTTCCGAGAGTGTAGGTGCCTTCAGGAAGGATAGCATTCTCGGAATCCTTGCTAGGAGCACCGTAAATGTCGAAGAATACGATTTCCCCGCCTTCTCCAGGAACATACAGACCCTTGTCATTCACTGTATAAGAGTTGGTATTTGTCAATCCGAAGTAGTAGTTTGCTGAACCGTCGCTTCCGTTGTTCTTGATGTATGCGGTCTCGATGGCGTCAATGGCATTGATAGTGACATCAGCCTTGTCCCATGAAGGCTCTTCGCCGTTGCGGGCTTCGCTCACGCATCTTACGGCTGCGCCGGCTGCGCGGTAGGTCTTGCCCTTAGGGTTGATGTTCGATTCCAGACCATGGAGAAGTCCTGCCCAACCGTCTTCCATGGCGGTGCTTGACCAATAGTCGGTGTAGAGTCCTACGGCGAACCAGGTGCCGCCCTCGAATCCTCTGCTTCCGCATGGAGGGAAATAGCCCATCTTGTCATGGTATCTTCCGCCATTGATGTCGTCGGCGAGAGGGAAACTGTTGTTGTTCAAGCCTTTATAGAGAATATTCGCTGGAATTCTGTATCCGGGAGGGCATGGGTCCATGAGAGTCTTCGCTCCTGTTCCTTCAGCCTCCCAGAGGTAATCGTTGCCGAGAGAATAGTCTTCTGTGGTAATCCAGTCGTATGGGCCGTTTCCGTCAGCTCCTCTTACGCCGCTGTAGAACGTGGTAGGGTTTGAGATGGAGTTGCCGAGGTTGTCAGATGCGCTGACCACTTCAGTTTTTATACTTTCAGTGACATCGTCGCCGGCCTCGTTGAAAACAGTGAAGTTGCCGTTGTCCGTCCATCCGTCAAGGCTAGGGAACGGGTCTTTTCTTCCCCACTGGTACATCAGACCCTTGGCGCTTCCGATTTCATCCCATGTGTCGGATTTTGCACCGAGGTTGCGGGTCATCCAGACGACTCCGTTGAATTCGTGAGCAGATGCATTGTCAGCAGGGTTGTAGGCTGTTCTCCAGATGTGCCAGCTCCAGATTACCTTGCCGGAAGCATCTTTGGCAGCGATTACCGCATTGCCTTCAGCTTCGCCTGCATCGAAAACTATAGTGTTGTCCTTTATCTCGATTCCGGAAACTACGCCTTTGGTGTCCTGCCATAGGAGTTCAGCTGTCGCCGGGGTCAATGTCTGTGCGTTGATGCCTCTTGTTGAAACTCCGTTACCCATCACTGTCGCATCGAACTTGTACTTTCCAGCCTTTGGAACCATGTACGAGTTAGCCGTACCGTTTGCACTTAGATTTGTGATTCCGTCTTTTTCCCCAGGTGCCGGTTGAGGAGTGTTCTTGTTCTTGTCGCAGCCGAATGCCAGAAAGATTGCGGCCATAAGCATCAGAAATCCTTTCTTCATAGTCGGAGTAATGATTTGAAGCCGCCGTTTCGGTTGGTTTTTGGCGGACTTCGGGTGAATATTAAGTACTGTCGGACGTCATTGTGTCCATTCCAAAGCTATGATTTAATTTTCTCAATTCCAATACGTCGAATTTGCAGACAGCTGAAATTTTCTGTAAAATCAAACTTTTAGAACATAATTTCATGTGAAAATTGTCTATACTTCGCTTGTCTTCGGTATCTGGACATACAATGAGTCCACGGAGACAATATCAGGTCGCATGGCGGGTCGTTTCTGCCGGTCTGCAATAAAAAAACTACGAGCATGAAATGAAAATCATGCTCGTAGAATGTGAGTTTTTTTTGAATGTTACTTAAAAGTAACTTGCGAAAGATATGGACTACAGCCACTTTGTATCCATCATCTTAGGAGTGTTTGCTCCTCCGACGGCATCGTGTCCGTGTCCGGTCTCATCCTTTACGATGTTTCCGCCACCTTCACGTGGTTCGTAAGCATTCATTCTCCAATATGCCAGCAGACCTTCCGACTGAGGATCCACATAGTTCATATTGTTTGCTATTTCGCTCTGGCTCAGAGCCCTTGTCCATACGCGGACCTCTGCGACATAGCCATATAGAGGACGGCCTCCGCCATAAGATGCTCCGATATAGAATCCGCCGGAGTTGTCACTGGTGAGGTTGATGGTTTCTCCACCTACAGGAACGCCGGTAGCATACTGGCCGTCGATGTAAATGTCGAATGTCGAACCGCTCCAGACAGCTGCGATGTGATACCATTTGTTAGTGTCGAACTTATGGCTCTCAGCAGCAGGCTGATATGAATCGTGGCAGATCTGGACTGCGTTAGGAGACACCTTCACGTCACCGAAACGTACTCCGAACACACCTTCGATACCCATGATGGAACTGATGTACGGATCCCAGCTTGCGAAGCTTTCAACATAGACTCTGGCCTCCATCGTCACCTGAGGAAGAGCTGCAAGAGAACTTTCCTGCTTGAATGAATCCACCCTGTAAATGTTTGAACCGAGGTAGATGGCCTTGCTGATTACAGGAGTCTTGAGAACCACGAAGAGTGTTCTGGAAGCCTCGAGAACTTTCATCGCGCTTGTAGAGCGGATGGTCACAGGAATACAGTATGTGCTTCCTTCCTTGAATTCCTCGATACTGTTCACAGTGAGGTCAACGGCTTCTGACATGTTATGTCCGGCCTTGATGACAGTAGTGTTTGAACTGAGTGAGTAGCTGCTTTCTGGAGCAGGAAGATAGTTCTTCTCGTACTTCTTGTTGTAACCTTCGAGAAGTGCCGCGTCAACCCCGAGCTCAATCTGTATATCCTCAGTCGCATTGACTGAAGATGATACAGTGATGGCGGTGCCGTCAGGAGTAATGTCAATGGTGATTGACTTGTCCTGACTTATCTGCGCATCTGTCATATAGATGGCGTCATAAGGCTCTACAGGATTGGTGCAGGCAGCAAGTGCCGCTGCAGCCATCGCGAGATATAATTTATTGAATTTCATGTTGTTCTATATTTTTATTTTGCGGGAGCATAAATTTCGACTTCACTCATACTTGTGAATTCTTCCTGTCCCATCTGACCGATGATTACTCTGAGATATTTGGCCTTGACAGGTTTCTTGAACTGGAAGCACTTGTAACTCTTGTTTGCCGCAGCCTCATCTGTGTTGATGTGCGGAGTGAAAGTAGTGCCTGCGAGAGCAGATTCCCAGTTTGTTCTGTCATTGCTGTACTGGACATCGACACATTCCTGATTGGCATCACCATCGTACAGGATATACCAGCGCAAACCGGATACTTCGTACTCTTTGTCCATTTCTACGATGAAGTTTCCTCCGTAGCCCCATGCGTAGTCGTAACCGTATGTGTACCAGCCTGAATCGAACTTTCCGTCGAACATCTGTGATGCATCTTCATCCCATACTCCGTTGCTTCCGTCAGTATAGTACTGCTGGTAGCAGTTGAAGTTCCAGTTGTCTGTCGGCTCGATCTTGACACCGGTAACCGAGGTGGCATTGACATCGATATTGATAGCTGCAACATTGATGAAGATGTAGAATACGATATCTTTATCCACCATGAACCCGGAACCCTCAGGAACTTCCACAGTGACAGGAATGAGGTACTTGCCTTCCTTGAGGGATTTGGTGCTGAATGTGATCTTGTTCTCTTCAGATGTGAATGACTCTGCTGCTGCGGTCAGAGGAGCAACTGTCACTTCTGACGGGTCCAAAGTCTGGTAAGCTGTTCCGTTTTCCTCATTGTATGCGGCTACAAGAGAATTGTCCACTTTGACATTGAAAGTGATGTCTCTTGAAATAGGACGTGCGAAGCCTACTGAGAATGCGGCATCGTTGCTTCCGGTCAGTGAACCGTCATCTTCGATGAGGAAAGTCTTGGTCTGGTACCAGCTGCTGTTGAGTTTGACCTTGATGGCTCCGCCTGCAGGGTTTACATCCTGGATAGCCCTACGCATATATTTGTAAGGCATAGATGACTGTGCATATTCGTACTCCATGTGGTATGAACCGAATCCTGCGCAGAAGCCCTGTGAAGGGTTGAATCTTGCCATACCGAGGAGGGAGTTCACGGTCTCGCCTTCAGCTGTAGAGTGGGTCACGCCACCGGTCTTCCAGTAAGACTCGAAGTTCTCTGTGAAGATGTACTGCTCAGGCTTCCAGCCTTTTGCGGCAGCCTCGTCGAAACGGCTCTGGAGATCCCGGTAATCTGTTGACTGGTAAGCCTGTACGATACCATAGTCGAAGAGCTCGGCACATTCTGTATGAACGGCGTATGGAACACCGTCGATGGTGAAAAGCTTGCCGGTACCTGACTTGGGTCCTACATACTTGCTCATCGCTGTAATGAGTTTCTTGAACTGCTCATTGTTGTGTCCTACGAACTCGCCTGATGCTCCGTAACCTGGCTCATAGTCGATATCGATACCATCATAATTGTACTTGTTGATGGAGTCGCGGCAATAAGACCTTGCGAAATTTTCAATGCCTTCGTCCGTGGTCTGGCCGTCTATCTTGAACTCGTCAGGAAGGTTGTTGAGGAAGATGGTGAAGATAACCTTTGTACCTTTGATTTTCTGGACTGCCTCCTTGTCGGCGATCTGTTCAGGTGTCAGTGAGTGCCACTGGCTCCAGATGGAGATGATGTCCATAGAGTCAGGTGCGCTCTGGAGTCTTGTCTGGTAAGAAGCTCCGACAGCTGTCCAGGAACCATACCATCCGAATGCAAGTTTATGCTTTGTCTGCTTGTATGCACGCAGAGCCTCGTAATAGGCATTGTCACGAAGAACAGGTGACTGCGCCTCCGGATTCTGGATGACAACCCTCTCAGGGGTTACCCAGTCAGAACATCCGGTGATACAGAATGCAGCCAAAAGACCTGCGACCGTATATTTTATGATATTTTTCATTTTGTTCGATTATTAGATTATTTCTTGTCCCACCAGAGTTTTGTTCCGCCGTTGTCGGCACCGCCGAGAAGAGACGTGGCCTCTTTGACAGCCGCAGCGTTGTTCGCATACTCGGATCTCGGGAATGTCATTCTCCTTACCTGGATGTCGGTGTCGATGGTTCCGTTGCTGAGGTTGTTCACTACAGGGATGACCTTAGGATAACCTGTGCGGCGGAACTCAGACCATGCCTCCTGTCCGTTAGGATACATTGCAATCCATTTCTGGGTGATGATCTTCTCAAGCTTCACTTCAGCGCTTGCTGCATTGTCCCACTTAGGAGTTACTGTAGAAGGCTTGTCGGCATTGTTCTTCTTGGAACCGGTGTTCTTGTCATCGAATGATGCAGGAGTCTTGTCACTTGAGAGATAAGCATCTGCACCGCTTACGTTGTTCTCCTGGAATGAAAGTTCTACACCCTTCTTATAGAAGTTTTCTGCAGTGTCACCCATGTTCCATCCGAGAAGTGCGCCCTCTGCCTGGAGGAATGCAACCTCGGAAGCGAGCATCCAGATGACCGGAGTGTTCTTGGCAACGTTAGGAACGGAAAGACCGAGATAATGGGCTTTAAGCATGTCCTTCACTCCGCTTCTTACGCCATGGTATCCGGCGCCGTCAACGGTTGCCTCCTTGAAGTATCTCGGAAGTCTAGGGTCCTCATAACCATTGAGATAAGCGTCAATGGTAGCACCCATTCTGGTATCGGTATAGGCGTTCCAGACCTCCTCGAGCGGGTTGAATACCTGGATTGTCTGAGTAGAAGCAAGCTTTGCTCCGTCAGATGCTGTGGCCATGACACCGCTTTCTACAGCCTCTTCAGCTGCCTTCTTTGCGAGTTCCGGCTCCACGAAACGTACTCTCATCGCCATACGTAGTTTCTCGGAGTTGGCGAGTTTGAGCCATGATGCATAGTTTCCGGCATAAACGATATCTGCTGAACCGAGTGGAGGAGTAGTGTTGGAACCTGCAGACGCCGCTGCGTAAGGCTTGAGAATTTCGATGGCCTTGTCAATGTCATTGAAGAGGTTCTTGTAAACGGTCTCCTGAGACTCGTACGGGTTGCTGTCCTCTCCGAAGTGAGATACCGGAACCGGACCATAGATATCGGTAACGCGCTGGATTGTAAGCACTTTGATTACCTCTGCAATAGCCCATGAACCCTCGTCGAGGTTTCCGTTCTCATAAGCGTACTTGAGGTTCAGCCATGCCGGCATCACGTTGGTGAAAGCTACGCTGAAAGGCACGTTGTTGTAGTCAGTACCGTTGAGGTCGTAAGTACAGGTATAAGAACCTCCGTTGAAGGCCTGGGTAGGGGAGAGATAGCCAGAGAAGGCATCACCCATAAGGTTGCATGCACGCTGGAACTGGTTTGCGCCTTCATCGCTGCAAGGGATTACGGCATCCAGCTCCATTGTGGTGATATAAGATTTGACATCCACAGTCTGAACTGCGTCCGGGTTCGTGTTGAAACGCTCGAAATCCTTTGTGCAGGATGCCAGAGCTACAGCAGAAGCCGCGATTGCCAATCCGTATTTAATTATATTGTTGTTCATCTTTCCGAATTTTAGAATTGAAGTTTAACGCTGAAACCGATGTTTCTTGTGCTTGGCTGCATGAAGTAGTCGATTCCCTGGTAGTATGTTCCTGTAGATGCCGTGAGCTCAGGATCGAAAGGAGCCTTGTTGTAAATCATCCAAAGGTTGCGTCCTACTACTGATACTGACATTCCGACTTTGTCCTTGAACCATGAGGTAGGAAGGTCGTATCCGAGAGACACCTCTCTGAGTCGTATATTGGTCATGTCATATACATAGTTTGCAAGCATTGACATACCGTTACCATTGTTTGCGTAGAATGTCTTCACGTCCGGAAGTTTCTGGTCTGAAGAAATCCATACGCCGCCGGCGGCGCGGGCATCAGCGGAATTCTTGGAAACTCCGAATCTGTCGAGCATAGCCTGCGTTGCAGAAACTCCGCGGCCGCCGATTCTTGCGTCGATGAGAACTGACAGGTTGACTCCCTTGAATGAGAAGTTGTTGCTCCATCCGAGTCTTGACTTGGCCTCAGTGTTTCCACCGTAGATCCATGTGTCAGGGTCGAGAGTGATGGTGTTGGTGTTAGGGTCCACATAGATTCTTCCGTAGTCGTCAGTCTTGAGACCTGTTACATAGAAGTCGCCGATAGAGCCGCCCTTTCTGATTTTCATGCGGTATCCGCCGTAGTCCATATTGACCTCATCTACATTGACAGGTTTTCCCGTAACGTCGAGTGTTCCTTCAGGAACTAGCTCCTTGATCTTGTTGCGGTTCATTGACCATGTGACGGTAGAACCCCAGAAGAAGTCTCTCCATGTGTGCTTGAAGCCGAATGAAAGCTCGACACCATAGTTGTTGACCTTACCGGCATTGATGTAAGCCTGCTTGTAGCCGGTCGATGGTGCTGCGTCATACTGGAAGAGCTGGTTGTAGGTTGTTGCGTTGTAGTAAGTCACGTCGAGGTCGAACATATCTTCGAGGAACTTGACATTGAGACCTGCCTCGTAAGATTTTGTGAGTTCTGGCTTGAGGTTCTTTGCAGGTGCGTATGTGTCAGAGGAAATGTTTCCGCCGACGGTGAGAGGAGTGTTGACTCCGGTGATGAATCTCTGAGGAGGGTTACCTGCGGTAGAGTATGAACCGCGTACCTTGAGGAATGAAATTCCTGCACCTGAGAGGTCAGCCATAGAAGAGATGACGCCTGAAAGACCTGCTGAGTAGTAGCATACGCTCTGGTCAGGAGTGAACGCGAGCTGTGATGACCAGTCGTTACGGACGGTTCCATCTACATAGACCATTCCGTTCCATCCGAGCTGGAGTGTTCCATAGACAGCCTGGTTCTGATCGTGCCAACGGTCTGCGTAAGGCTTTGTCTGTGAGTGTGTCATGCTGATGTTATAGACAGAGAACTTGTTGGCTACGGTTGCGAGATGGCCCTCGAATCCGGAAGCCTTGTTCTTGTCGTCCACGAGGCTGGCACCGAGGTTCGCTGTCAATGAAAGTTTGTCGTCAACGAATTTCTTGTCAATGGTAAGGAGGATGTCACCATAGAAGTTGTTGTGCATGATGGTGTTGTCCTGATAGTTACCGAACTCGGAAGCATAGAGCTTGTTGGAAGAAGCGTAAATCTTTCTGGTATAGTTCATTACGGTGTTGTCCAGACGGGCGCGGCCAGTAACGGACATCCATTTGGTGATGTTCCATTTCAATGTTCCGGAGAGGGTGTATCTGTGAGCGGTGTTCTCGAACAGCTCCCTGTTGGTCTCCCAGTAAGGGTTCTCGACGCCATCGACGAACTCCAACGGCCAGAACTGCTTCATATAGCCGGCATTGGCATCGTATCTCTCATAAATCTGGTACTTGGTTATATCGTCTCCACGTGGGAAAAGATATGTCGCTACAAGAGGGTTATGATACAGACCCTGAACGGTAGGGTTGCGCTTGTACTGACGCATGTAGCTTGCGCTCACGTCGAGAGTAAGCTTGTCCTTCACGAGTTCAGTGGTGTTGCGCACCGTGAAGTTGTATCTGTTGTAGGTATTGTTCGGGATGATACCGCGTGAGTTCAATGTTGCTGCAGATACATAGGTCTGAGAACGCTCGTTTCCGGCAGACAGTGCAATCGAGTTGGTGGTATTGAAACCTGTCAAGAAGAAATCGAGAGGGTTGTATGTGGAAGGTGTCTCAAGTTTGTTGCCCCAGCTCATGGAAGGCTCCGTGGCAGCTGTTCCGTAGATGTTCTGGAATTCAGGAGTAACAAATGGTGCAGAGAAGGTTGTGTTGTTCGAGTAGTTTACACGGATTTTTCCTTCCTGGCCTTTCTTGGTAGTGATGAGAATTACACCATTGGCTCCCTGTGCACCGTAAAGTGCTGCTGCAGAGGCACCTGAGAGGACTGACATCGACTCGATATCCTCAGGGTTGAGGTTGGAAATACCCTCGAAGTCACCTCCGTCAGGTGTCTCATAGATACCTGCTGACTGTGAAGACCTGAGGTCTGGCATAGGAATACCATCGATCACGTAAAGTGCGTTGTTGCTTCTGGTGATGGACTTGAGACCACGCATCACGACTCTGGTAGAACCGCCGGCACCTGAAGCGCTCTGGTTGATCTGGAGACCTGCTACCTTACCCTGTAGAGAGTTCACGAAGTTGGCCTCTTTTACGGCATTGATGATGTCGCCGCCGACCTTCTGGACATTGTAAGAAAGGGATTTTTCCTCTTTTCTGATACCGAGGGCGGTAACGACTGTTCCTTCGAGTGAAAGGGACTCCTCGTGAAGCACTGTGTTATAAACAGTTGCGTTGCCGACTTCGAATTTTGCAGGCTCGTAGCCGAGGCAGTTGATTTCTACGGTTACGCCTTTGCCTGAAATTCTGAGTGAGTAGTTACCGTCAAGGTCGGTGACGGTTCCGTTAGTTGTGCCGCTTTCTACAACACCGGCTCCCGGTACAGGCTCGCCGGATGCGTCGCGGATTGTTCCTGTGATGGTTACAGGGCCGCCTTTCTTGTCATTGACATTGGCATTGGTAATGATAATGTTGTCACCTTCGATGGTGAAAGCGACATTGACAGGAGTGAAAAGGGCTTTGCAGACGTTGTTGATGGTTTCGCTCTCAACATTGATGCTGACGATTTTGCCGGCGTCAACGCCTTTGTTGATGAAAAGGAATCTTGACTGCTGCTTGATCTCATTCATCGCCTTTGTCAATGTGACATTGTCGAGCTTCAATGTTATTCTTGTGTCTGCCTGCGGACGGGCGTTCATATTGACCGTCAATGCGAAAAGCAGAAGAAAACAGAGCAGACCGCGCATCTTTTGCAGAATACTTTGTCTTTTTTTCATGTTTTGTGAAATTTGGTTTTTAATTGATAGGTCCCTTATCTAAAATGTTTTAATATTCAGTTATTAACGTGTTATTCCACTTGGTTGTCGCGAGGGAACTTTAGCGGATGTGGATTTTTCCTGTGAGTGGGTCCCGGGAGTAGTTGAATGGAGCGATATGCTGGAGCACTTTCATGGCGTGGTCAATGCCGTCCGAAATTCGGATTTCGCCGGTGATGCCGTCCATCGCAGGAATGTTTTCCCTGTCAATGACAATATCGACTCCGTATGCGTTCTCCAGTTTGCGGATGAGCTTGTCGAAGCTCAGTCCGTCCAGTACGACGATGCCTTCTGTCCAGCTTACATCGGAATGTGAATAACGTCCTTTATATATAAGGTGTCCGTCCACCATGGAAACTACGTCGGATGGGCGCATTATGATATATTCGTTGTTGTCGGCAGCGCTTGTGACTTTTACTGAACCATCCAGAAGAATCGTGGTGAACTGGTTCATCTCCTCATCGGCATTGACATTGAACTTCGTTCCGAGCACTCTGATGTCGGACGCGAAGGTGTGGACGGTGAACGGGCGCTTGCTGTTGTGGCTCACTTCGAAGAACGCCTCTCCTCTGAGATTGACCTCGCGCGAGTCCTTTCTGAACATCGCAGGGTAACTGAGGACCGCACCGGAGTTCATCTTGACCTTCGTTCCGTCCTCCAGTGTCAGGTCAATGCGCTGACCCGCAGGAACTTCGATAGTTGTCAATGAATTTGCGAGCTTGCTGTCTATCTTGTTGACTTCGATATTGTGGGCGAGGAAGAAAATGCAGGCAATGGCTGCAGCATTGGCAATGACTGCGGCTGCGATTCTGAAGACTCTGCTTCTCTTCTTTTTGGTCTCAGCTGCTTTCTCTGCGTCTTCCATGCTGCATATCAGCAAGGCGTCGAACATTTCATGGGCTTTGCGGTACAAGGCCTTGTTTTCTTCTGATGCTTCGAGCCAGGAATTCAGCTCATTCACTTCATTGTCAGTGAATTCGCCTCTGAAAAATCTGAAAATATCGTCTTGCTTGAATTGCTTCATGTCATTAATCGTGTTATTCTGTTCTATGCCAGCCGTCTGTTTCCGGTGTGCTTTTCCGGATGCGCACATATATATGTTGCTTCTGAAAACGATCCTTACGCGGAAATTTCACTTTTTTTTGAAAAATTTCCACTTTTGCTGGTTTTAACGTCTTTGATGCGTAATTCTAAAAAAACATCTAACTTTGTGGGAAACTGATAGTAATGGCAGAAGAACCGCATAAGATAACACCCGAGGAACTGATGAAACTGTACTCCGACAAGTCCAGTTTTGTTCTTCTTGCGTTTTCTTACTTGCACGACCGGGATATGGCCGAGGATATTTTTCAGGAGAGCGTTCTTTACATTCTGGAAAACAGGGACACGATTACGGTTGCCAATGCCAGATGGTATTTTTCCAGAGTCATCTTGAACAAATGCCTCTATTATCTCCGCCAGTCGAGCAACCGCGCACGCATCAAGGACAACATCCGCGATTCCGCCATTATGGCTGAAAACATCAGCATACTGTCCGATACGGCGTCTGATACGGCTGCTTTCAATGCCGATCTTTCCGGTTGCCTGGAGCAGTGCCGCAGGGAACTGCCTCCTCTGGCATACAATATTTTCATTGACGCGAAAATCAAGGGCCTGTCATATAAGGATATCGCTGAGGCTCATAATGTTACCCAGCGTCGCGTGGCGACGGAGATGCAGCGTGCCCTTGTTGTCTTCAGGCGCGTCTTCAAGGATTATTGGTTCCTTTTCCTCGTGGTTTTCTGCAAAGGGTAGCATTGACCTTCATCCATTTGGGAGTTGCACTTTCGGAACGCGATATTCCTTAGGGGCCGACTTATGTTCCCGGCGTCTCTTTGTCGGTCCAGCTGTTGTCGCGCTGTTGGAAACTTTCTGAAAATTCGTTATATTTCGGTTTGTTTCTAATACGCTTTGACAATGACAGTACTTGGGGTTATTTTTTCAGTTTTTCTGGTATTGCTGATAATCGGTACCGTAGTGGTTATCATTTTCGATGATGGTGATTCTTCCAAAAAGATAGCGTGGCTTCTTATCATTGCCCTGCTTCCTGTCGTCGGCCTGCTGCTGTATTTCATGGTCGGCATCAATTTCCGCCAGTCCTGGTATTTCAAGTACAAGCACAAGAAGTTCATAGAAGTTTTCGGTGAACGTGCTGACAAACGTGTATTCAGACTTCTCTTCGGTCATGAAAAGGACAGTCAGGTCCGTAAGGAATACAGGCCGTTGACAAGACTTCTCGCATCGGATGGCTCTACCTGTGTGACTGATGGTAACGGTCTGGAAATCATTACTTCAGGCCATCGCAAGTTCGAGCTGCTGATGGAGGACCTCCGGAATGCAAAGGACCATATCCACATGGAATATTTTTATTTCCGTCAGGACAAAGGCAGCCAGCAGATAAAGGAAATGCTCATGCAGAAGGCGCGTGAGGGTGTCAAGGTCAGATTCATTCATGAGAACATTGCCAATATCGCCATCCTTCCTGGTTATTATAACGAGATGAAGAAGGCTGGCGTCCAGGTGGAGAAGTTCACCAAGCCGCGTTGGCCTTTCGTGAACATGGTCACGCAGCTTAACTACCGCGACCACAGGAAGATAGTTGTCATTGACGGCAAAATCGGCTATACCGGAGGCATGAATATCAGTGATGATTATTTTGTCCGCTGGCGTGACACCCATATGCGCATCACGGGCAATGCGGTAGCCGGTCTCCAGTACAGTTTCCTCAATACGTGGATAACTGCCGACGGCGAGATTGACAATGACTTCTCGAAGTATTTCCCGATGTGCGCGGAACTGCCTGCCCTGCCGTCCAATGATTCGGCGAAGAGTCCTGTCAATGCTGCCGCGGTGGACCAGGTCAATGCTGCCGCAACGGATTCTGTCAATGTTTCTGTGTCCGGGTCTGTCAATGCTGCCGCACCATCGGAGTCTCTCAAGGTCGCTGCCGCGGATAAGGTCAATGTCTCTTTTCCTGACTATGACGAGGTGGAGGGAAACGGAATCGCCGAGGCTCTTGCCAAGACTCCGATTCAGAGTCTAGATATGAGTTTCAAGCTCAAGGGCCGTAACCGTCTGATTCAGATTGTTCCTGACGAGCCTGAATCCAGATGGCCGAATATCAATATGGGAGCGGTCTGGGCTGTCCAGAATGCCAAGAAATACATTTATATACAGACTCCGTATTTCGTTCCTCCTGAGCCGATGCTCCAGGCGTTGCAGTCTGCAGCCCTCAGCGGTGTTGATGTCCGTGTCATGGTTCCGAAGAAGGCTGACCTGAGTTTCATGGGCCCGGCCAACAGGTCGTATTTTACCGAGTGTCTGGAAGCGGGTATCAGGATTTATGAGCGTTCCGGCCGTTTCATCCATTCCAAGACTTTCGTCAGTGATGATTATCTTTCCGAGATAGGCTCGGCCAACATGGATTTCCGCAGCTTCAACATTGACTATGAACTCAATGCCTACATCTACGACATTACTGCAGCCAAAGTGAACAAGGCGATTTTCATGAAGGACATGGAAGCATCCCATGAGGTCACTCTGGAGGACTGGACCGCCCGTCCATGGTACCAGAAGTTCCTCCAGAAAGTCATCCGCCTCTTCGCCCCGCTGCTCTAGACTCCGGTATGGAACCGCTTTATGGATAATATGTTAGCCGGAGATAGAAAGTCACACCTCTGAAATGCTGAAAACAATTTTGTCCGGAAATGCGTGGGCAGATTCGGACAAAATTCGTTTATAAAGCCGACTTGGCAGGCTGTTAGATTTCCTGCTGCTTGCGTCTCCAGTTCAGGATCGGGAGGAGGAACGAAATCACTGCGGCGCCGAACCAGAACCAGCTCACGTAGGTGAAATCATGCTTCGTCACTGTCTCGCCAAGCTTGTTGACGGCCTCGAAAGTGTTGTTGTCCAGCAAGAGACCTGAGACAACGTTCTGAAGGCCGGCGGCAGCGTAGGATGCCACGCCCACTATGCCGAGAGCCGCGCCTGAGGCTTTCCTCGGGACAAGGTCAATGGCCATGAGACCGCCCAGGAAACTGATCAGGACTCCGATGGCTATGCCGAACAATATCATTGACAAAATCAGGACAAAGTGGCTGCCTCCACCGAACAGGAAGAGGAACAGGGCGATGGCTTCAAGGATGCCTGCAACGAAAGCCGGATACTTGCGGTCACCCCTGAAGACCTTGTCGGAAAACCAGCCTGAAAGCACTGTTCCCAGCACACCGAAAATAGGATTGATACCGATAATCGTGGCTGCCGACGTGAGGTCATAGTCGTAGGTTTCCTGGAGGAAAATGGTACCCCACTCATTGATGGCATAACGGCTCATATACATGAACGCACTGGAAAGCGCAAGAATCCAGACCCCGGGATTGCGCAGTACGGCCCGCTGAATCTTGCGTGTCTCCTCTGGTCCTTCGACTTTCTTGGCAGGCACAGCCTCACCGGAAAGCTCCTCGATAGACGGAAGTCCCTTGCTCTCAGGCGTATCGTAAAGCCAAAGGACAATCAGCAGGACACCGAGAATGCCGGCGCATGCGGCACCGAAAAATCCCCATTTCCACCCGAAAGCGGCAACGATAGATCCGACGAAGACAAATGACAGACCCTCGCCAATGTTATGGGACGCGCTGAAGAAACCGTAGAAAGTGCCTCTGATTTTCAGCGGGAACCATCTGGAAAGTGCAACCACAGACGCAGGAGAACCCATTGACTGGGCCCATCCGTTTATCGCCCACATGATGGCGAACACAACGAAAATCACAGAACTGCTGATACCGGCATTGACAGCGGCGACACCGAGGACGCCCATCAGGAAATTGGCCGTTACCGAGAGGATGAGACCCGTGGCCATGAACCTTTTGATGTTGGAACTGTCGACCAGAAAGCCGTTGACAAGCTTGCCGACCGCGTAAGTCCAATACAGACAGGCACCTATGATACCGAGCTGTGTGGCATTGAGAAGCCCCGCATCGATAATCGGCTGCTTCATCACACCCATTGACATCCTGCACACATAGTACAGGGCATAACCGAGAGTTATTGCGACAAAAGTCTGGAAACGTGCACGCTTCCAGACCTTTTCAGTATTTTCAGGCGCCACCTTGCTTGCAGACGGCGCGCTCATTTTATAGAAATCGAACATCTATATCCAATGATTAGTCGTGAAGTCCCTTCGAACGCAGATATTTGATCAGCTGCTCAGGACGGTCGGTCTGGATCAATGACGCGCCATAGGCGATGACCTGATCATAGATCTCGGCCGGATTGCCGCAGTCAAGAGCCTTGTCATCATCCAGGTAGCCGCAGAGACTTCCCCAGATAGTGTTTATCCAAAGCTTTGAACCTGAAGCCAATATCTTCTTGAAACAGTCCTCCACCTCAGGGGTTGTCTTTTTCCAGCATACCTCATAAGCCAGAGGAACGGTTTTGGTCTCCATATATTCGTTGAACAGAGCCTGCCCCTTCTCTTTCTGTATGTCAATGATAGGCATATACATCATATTGTGCTCATGCTCAGCCATTTTGGCAGCCACCTCAGCGAGAGGTTTCTTTCCCTTGATCAGAATCTGGTCGGTAACTCCAAGCTCCTCGGTGATGGCGAGAACCATGTCGTAGTACTCATATCCCTGGTCAACATTGACACAGATCCTGTCCTTGCAGCATTCGAGCGCCTCACGGAGTGTAGGCATTCGGAGAGAGTCTGTGGCTACGCCGTGCGCCCTCTTCAGCCTCAGCTGCTTGATTTCATCCAGAGTGTAGTCGCTGACGAGTCCCTTGCCCGTAGTGCAGCGGTCGAGGGTCTTGTCATGTGAGAGGACGAGAACGCTGTCCTTGGTAAGCTTGAGGTCCAGTTCCATGATATCGGCACCCATCCTGATGATGGACTCGATAGCCGGAATGGAATTCTCGGGATAATTTCTCCAGTCGCCTCTGTGACAGGCAACTACAACATACTTTGAATTAGGATTGTGCATCTCGGCCACAATCTTCTCAGCCCTGTTTGCATACTGTGGCTCCTTATTTCCGCAAGAAACGAAGCAGAGCACTGCAGCTGCAAAAATCAAAAATCTTCTTTTCATTTATCAATGTTTTTATAATAATTTCCTAAGTTCGGAAAGAGCGCATGATATATGATACTGGACAGTCTTCGGACTGATCATCAATATGTCAGCGATTTCCTGATATGTCTTGTGTTCGTAGCGGTTCATCCGGAAAATCGTCTTTCGGAGGACACTCATCCCCTCAAGGGCGAAGTCAATGCTTTTGAGCAGTTCCGAAGTGTCATACTTTGAGTCAGGTTCATATTGCTCCGACATCATACCGGCTGACGCTACCTTGTACTTGTCTTGTATTTTTTTGTGTTTTATGTAGTTCAGCACGGCATTGTGCGTCATGCTGAACAGATACGACTTCAGGGAATCCACATTTCTGAGGCTTTCCCTGGAGTTCCATATCTTCAAAAACAAGTCTTGTGTGATATCCTCAGCTTCAGAGGAATTCTGCAGAAGACTGAAGGCGAAATTCCTTATCCGGGCAGCATATAGCACATAGAGGATGCCAAGTGCCTTGACATCCCCATCTGCTATAAGGTTCAATAAATGTCTGTCGTCGTTAAGCATTTCACCTGCAAAAATAGACAAAAATTGTTTCGGGTGTAATTCGAAAGTATTACTTTATACGAACTTTTCTACCACTGTCTTACACGCACCTTGTACATGTCCATGTCAGGCACCTTGATGATGCGGTCAGCGCTGGAACCGTCCTTGTTGGTACTGTAGCGGATCTTCTGTGAAGACCAGCTCTCGCTGCCTTCCGGGATGGTGGCGTCAGTGTACCAGATTTCACCGGTTTCTCCGTTGTAATTCAATGACTTGATAGATGAAGAACCGCTGAAAAGAGTCATCTCGGTAAAGAGTTCGGTATCGACATTGAAAAGATAGGCATGGTCTCCTGCGACGGTGAGAGTGCTGTTGTCCACACGCATCAGGTCGTGGATGCCGTTCTTAGGTGCCTTGATGGTCTTTTTCAATGTTATTGCAGGTTTCTCGCCGAGTGTTATATCGAACACCTTCACGACATCTCCACCTGCTCCGTAAAGCACATTCCTGCTGTAGTCCCAGACCAGTCCGTGGCCGGAATAGAGGTCTGCTTTTGCGAGAATCTGCTCGCTCTTGTCAATGCTGTAGAGCTGGACACTATTATGCAAATCTGTGCTTCCTGTCGAGGTTGCCACTGCTACATATCCTCCAGGGATGTACTCTGCAGAATGCGCGTTAGGCACCTGTGTGGTGTGGAACAGCATGTTGCCTGTAGGATAGTCCAGCAATGCGCACCAGCCGTACGAACTTGTGAGCAGAAGCTTGGTTCCGTTGTCCACGAACTTGCAGTCGTCCAGATGGTCGCATTTGCTGGCGGCCAGGCCGAGACCGGAAGCAAATGTCTTCACGTCAAGGCTCCAGAGAATACCCTCCTTGTAAGTCTCTTTCGCAAGGTCGGCATTGATGACGAATACATGATTGTCGCCGCAGAAAACAAGTTCAGTGGATTCACCCTCAGCGACTTTCGCGGTATTGTACTTTCCGCCGGCCGCGAGGACCATTTTATCATTGACAGAGGAAGTAATGGTCTGTCCTGCAGATGTCGTAATCTTTACTGAAATGCCGTTTGTCAATGTTACCGGAGCGCAATAGACCGGAATCAATACGGATGACGTCCTGCAGTCGACAGGGGAGGCAGGTGTGACCGTAATTGAAGATGCGGTAGCTGTTGCCGAGCCCTCGTCAACATTGACAGTAACGGTTCCTGCGATATTCTCGCCTCCGTTGGCGGTGAGCTCCAATGACTTGACATCATAGTCGCCCATGGCAACATTGACATAAACCATGCAGCCGGCAGGCTTCAGCGTGAACTTGCATCCTTCGTAGCGGTTTATGTTCTGCCTGTCCATTCCGAACATGACCGGAATATCGCTGCCAGTCTGCTCAGTAGGGATGTTGACAGTAACGTCGTGTCCGCTGAAGGAGATTTCGGCATCGGCAGGATACCAGCTCAGGACGTCCGTCTCCTCCCTGTTGGCGAGGATGTTGAACAGGAACTGTGCAGTTGTGCTTCCGCTGAGAAGCGGGGTCGCCGTCGCCTTGCTGAGTTTTCCGTCAGCATAGAGCATGATGGCGGCTTTGTCCTCTTTGCCCCAGGTCGGAGTCTTCAGACTTCCGTCAGCAGAATAGTAGCCACCTTGTGTGATGGTTGCTTTTGCAGCCAGGTTCTGAACCTTAGCGCTGTCGTCGTCCGTGCAGGCGACAAATGCGGGCAAGGCCAATGTTGCAGCTATGATTGAAAATATTTTCAAGTTTTTCATTTTCAATGATTTTTAATGTTCCGGCACGCCCGGAGGCGCACCGGATATCTTGGTTTTTATTTCAGGCAGCATGAGCCGCAGATGTCACCGCCGTGGGTGCTCCATGTATTGGCTCTTTCACCGCCTACATATTTTCCGTAGAATGCTCCGTTTTCACCGCTGGCACCGACGAATGCAGAGTAGAGGATACCATTCAGATAGTTGTTTCCGCCCATCTGCTTCTGGTTCTTGGATGAACCGTAAGTCCATGATTCCTTGATTGTTCCGTCTGCATTGAAGATGTATGACACGTTTCCTGCCTGACCGGAGGTGATATAGAGATGGTTCTCTGTATCCACACAAGGGTGCGAGTAGTTGAATGTGTTGGTCGCGCCACCTGCAGAATCCTTGTGCTGATATTGCCAGATGACCTTGGTGAGGTCTTTGTCGAGGCAATAGACACAATTGTCCTTTCCTGCCACATAGACGTTTCCGTTAGGCGCGACTACAGGCTCATAGAGGTTGTTGCCTGCCACAGGCAGGGATTCTACCAATATGGTCCTGGTCTCCAGGTCGAATGAGCACATCGCTGATTTTGCAGAGAGATAGACTGTTCTCTTGTCATTTCCGACAGCGAAACCTGTGATGTCGGTCATGCATGCGAATTTGAGTGAAGAAATGGCTGTACCGTCTGCCGTGTTGTAGAATGTCACGGTTCCGTTTGTTGCACCTGCAACGAGCTCATTGCCATTGACAAGAAGTCCTGCAGTTGCTGAGCCGAGAGCAGCCTGCCATTTCTTTGCGCCGCTTGCCGCATCGAGGGCGAAGATGTTGCCGGCATTATCTCCGACATATACCACGCTTCCGTCCTTGTTTACGGCAGGTGCCGCGCTCTTCATTGAACCTGCACCGTCAAATTTCCATTTGAGGCTGCCGCTTGCGTTCACGCAGTAGAACTGGCCGGCGGTTGTGGTTCCGAAATAGATGTCACCTGTTACAGGGTTGACAGTCAGTGGATTGTAGCTTCCTGAAACGGCTGAAGGCTCATAAACCCAAGTCTTTTCACCTGTCTCGACATTGAATGCATACAGGCAGGTCGTCTTGTTGAAGGTTATGATATAGACAGTCTTTCCGTCAGGAGAGAATACCGGGCATGTGCCCTTGAATCCGTTGTAATTGGCGCCTACGCAAACCCACTCGTTGAAGTTGACTGCATAGTCGCGGATCTGGAGTTCGATAGTCCAGCTCTTGTCCTTGTCTCCGAGATGGATGGTGAGGATTACCTGCTGGGTGCCTGATGAAGGGATGCCGTATGAAACTTCGGTCCCTGTCAATGTCTTTCCGTCAGGGAATGTCCATCTGATATTTGTGGCGGACGGGTATCCCTCTGTATTGAACGTGAACTTGATAGGTTGGTTCACGGCTGCCGTGGTCCTGTCGAGGAAGTAAGGTGTGGCAAGTGCCGGCATGGCCTTTACGACAGCAGGCTCTGACGGACCTTTCGCATAGTTCGCTACCAGAGAGAATGTATAGATGACATCATTTTCGAGTTCATCTATAGTGTAGCTCTCCTTGTCGGCCTCGATGCTGATTTCCTGGGCCGCGGTATTGTCGCTGGAGTAGGTCAATGTATATGAGGTGACGTTTGTGGACGGTTTTGTCCATGTAAGGATCACCATGTTTGCGCTTCCTTCTGCGGCGAGGTCAGAAACGGCAAATCTCGAAGTGGATGGCTTTGCCGCTGCACTTACCGCGCCTGAAATGAGGTCGCCATATACGGCCTGGACTTCAAATGTGTAGGTTTCACCATTGGTAAGTCCGGTGATCGAGTAACTCTTTTCGGATGTCCTGAGAGAAATCTTGTCCCCGTCAGTGTATGTGATGAGGTACTCTGTAGGATTCCAGCCTTCCGGCATTGACCAGGAAAGCTGTGCTTCTTCGTCACCAGGAACGGCTTTCAAGTCAGTTACCTGATGACGTGCGGCTCCTGCCTCAGGGATATTCTCATCCCAGCAGGATGTTGCTGTCAGGCTGATGCCTGCGACCGCCAATATGCTGAACAATAACTTTTTCATTATTTTCAATGTTAAAGAAGATTAAAAACCAGGGTTCTGCCAAAGGATGGACTTGTCATTGACAATTTCGATCTGGTCCTGAGGTATAGGGAACAGGAGATTGTGGTCGTCCAGAGAATATCCGAGTCCCTTGAAATAATCGACTGCGAGTCCGAGACGCACGAGGTCGAACCATCTCTGGCCTTCGAGAGCGAATTCACGTCCTCTTTCATCTGCAAGTTCCTTGATGAATGCTTTCTTGTCCGGAACTTCGGCTGAGGTGAGTTCAGGAAGACTTGCGCGGGTGCGTGTCTTGTTCAGATATGTGAGGGCCTCGGAGATGTTGCCCTGCTGTCCGAGAGCCTCCGCGTACATGAGGACTACGTCAGCGTATCTCAGCATAGGGAAATCATTGCCTACCTGGGTGGTGAACTGTGCGTCGTAAGTATCCATCCACTTGGTCATGGCGTACAGGGAGTTGCTTATCTTCGTGTATGTGTTGATAAGGTTGAAGCGGTTGTCCTCTGCACTGTAGAGGGACTTGAACTGCTTGGTAGGATTCGTGATGTCGGCAAGTACGCCGGTGTTGGTACTGTACCAGTAGCCATGTCCGTTGTCATTGGTCTTGTTGTAGTACAGTGCAAAGATGGTTTCCTTGTTCATCTTGTTGGAGATGTCGAAAACCTGTGCCGTGCTTGGCATCAGACCATATGAGGCATCTGCCAATGCGTCTTCCAGAACTTTCTGGGCCTCAGGATATTTGCCGAAAGTGAGATAAACCTTGGCAAGCAGTGTCTGTGCTGCAATCTTGGTTACTCTGGCAGTCTCGGCTGACCTTTTTGCCGGAAGAAGGCTGATGGCCTCGCTGAGGTCCTGGGTAAGTCTGTTGTACATGTCCTCGTCACTGCATCTTGCGATGGTCTTGGCATCAGAAGGTGAAACGACAGTGGTAGTCACAGGCACGCCGCCGAATACGCGGTAGAGGCTGAAATACCACCATGACCTGAGGAACAATGCCTCTCCACGGTATTTGTCTCCGTTGGTGAGTTTCTTGCCGTCCATGTGGACAAGCACGTCGTTGCATCTGTAAATGCCGTTGTACCAGGCGTTCCAGATGTTTTTCATGATACCGTTGTTGGACTTCTCCTGGAAATGGTCAATGTCATACCTGTCCTGGGTGGACACTGCCATTGACTCGAGATAGCACTCGTCGCTGCGGTATGCGAGTTCATTGAGGAAGAAACCCATCTGGGTCTTCATCTTATGGTAGCAGGAATAGATGCCCTGGTTGAAGTCGTCGTCTGTCTTGTAGAAGTTTCCTTCAGTTATGCTGTTTGACGGATACTGCTCGAAAAAGCTGTCGCTGCAAGATGCGAGGCCCAGGAGCAAGGTTCCTGTCAATGCTATTTTTATGATTTTGTTCTTCATATCCGATTACAGGTTAAAGTTGATACCTACGCTGAATGTCCTTGAAAGAGGGTAAGAACAGTAGTCCTCGCCCGGTCTGAGAGCATCAGAAGACCTCTTGTTGACCTCAGGGTTGTATCCTGTGTAGTGGGTCAATGTGAACAGGTTGTTGGCCTGGATGTAAAGTCTCATCTTGGAGATGCTTGTCCTGTGGAACCACTTGTCCGGCATGGTGTAGCCGAGAGAGATGTTCTGGAGCCTCAGGTAAGAACCGTCTTCCAGATGGAAGGTGGAGGTACATGCTCCGTTGTTTCCGGAAGACTTGCGGGTAGCCCTGTTGAGGTTGCCGTAAGGGAATCTCTTGAGAGACTCCTTCATCATGTTGGAAGATGCCTCCATGTTGAGGAGGTAACGTCTTTCGAGGTTCAGGATTTCGTTTCCATAGACTCCCTGGAAATTGGCTGCGAAGTCAATGCCTCTCCAGCCGAGCTGGATGCCGAATCCATAGTAGAAGTCAGGCATGTAGTTGCCCACGATGACGCGGTCTTTGTTCTTGTCCAGGATACCGTCGCCGTCTGCATCCACGAAACGGAAGTCACCGACGGTAGTCGTTTCGAAATGAGGATATGAATCGAGTTCTTCCTGGTTGTGGAAGATACCGTCCTGTACGAGAAGATAGTAGCATCCTACAGGCTGGCCGACTTTGGTGATGTAATAGCCGCCGGCATATGAAGATTCCTTGATGATAGGGGCGTCTTCATCGCCGAGGTGGAGAACCTTGTTGCGGTTCAGTGACCAGTTGGCGTTGAGGCCGAGAGAGAAGTCACCGAAGGTCTTGTGTGAGGTCAATGTTATTTCGACACCCTTGTTCTGCATTGATCCGATGTTCATGTTGGAAGTCGTGAGACCTGAAACTGAAGATACCGGAACATCGAAAAGCATGTTGGTAGTCTTTGAATAATAGAAATCAGCATTGATTCCGAGGAGACCATTCCAGAGGTTGGCATCGAAACCTCCGTTGACCTGGGTGTTTTTCTCCCATCCGAGCTTGCTGTTCGCAATCTGGCTAGGATAGACGGTGTTGATGACGCCGTTGCCCATGTCGTTTGTGGTGGTTCCGTAGAGCGCGAGATATTCGGAGTTTCCGATCTGTGCATTACCTGTCTGACCTACACTGACGCGCAGTTTCATGTCATTCAGCCACTTTGCGTTTCTCATGAAGTTTTCGTCGCTGATACGCCAGCCGATGGATGCGGCAGGGAAGTATCCCCATCTGGTGTCAGGGGCGAATCTTGAGGAACCGTCACCTCTGATGGAAGCGGATATCATGTAACGTCCTTTGTATGAATACTGTGCCCTGACGAGCCATGAAGCGAAAGTATAGGCGTACTTGTTATTGTAAGTGTCATCGACAGAAAGAGTCTTGCCTTTGGTGGTCCTGATTTTGTCGTCGCCTGCCACGCCGGTACCCTTTATCGCTGATGTCTGGATAGTCTGTTTTTCAGCCTCATAAACGGCTACGGCATTGATGGAGTGGTCTCCGACCTTCCTGTTGAATGAAAGCTGGTTGGAGATTGTCCAGTGGAAATAAGAGTTCGCGTAATTTGCTGCTGTAGGAGCAGATGGCGCGTCATAGTATTTCACGCCCTTCAGAGGAAGGTATGAAGGTCTGTAATAGTTTCTGATATATGAGTAGTAGTCGCCTCCCATAGTGAGCTTGTACTCAAGGCCTTTGATGAATTCGTATGAAGCATAGACGTTGCCGACCATGTTCAGTTTCTCTCTTACGTCATCGACTTCGAGTGCAAGTGCGACAGGGTTGAGCACCTCGTTCGTCTGTGTGTTCCATGAATTCTTCTTCAGGAAACCATTCATGTCCCAGTTGTAGGAACCGTCAGAATTGTAGGCAGGGAAGATAGGTGGAGCCATCAATGCCGATGCGATGATACCGTCTCCGCCATATTGTGAGTCAGTATCCACATAGTTTGTCTTGGAATAGGAAGGGGAGAAGCTTACGCCGTATTTGAGGTTGCCCTTCTTGCCGTCCAAGTTGGCGCGGATGCCGTATCTTTCGAAATCTGAGCCTATTACGGTACCTTCACGATAAAGGTAGTTGGCTCCGATATAGTAGTTGAAGCTCTTGGTTCTCGCAGAGACACTGAGCGAATGCTTGTGTGAAAGCGCAGTGCGGAAAATCTCGTCCTGCCAGTCGGTATTTGTCAATGTTCCTGTCTTGTCTTCGAGATAGGCATTGATAAGCGGGTCGATTCTGTGATAAACCTCAGGGCGGCCGGCAGACGGGTCTGAGATGGATCCTGTAGGGTCGCTGAAAAGGTAAGAACCGTTACGTGATTCCCTGAACATGGTAGCGAACTCGTAGGCGTCCAGCATGTCGATTTTCTTGGATACGTTGGATACGCTGAACTGGCCGTCGTATGAAATCACCGGCTTGTCGCCGCTGCCTCGTTTTGTCGTGACGATGATTACGCCGCATGAACCTCTGGAACCGTAAATGGCTGCTGCTGAGGCGTCTTTCAATACTTCAAGGCTTTCGATGTCGTTTCCGTCGAGGTTCGCGAAAGCGCGGGAATCGCAAGGGATGCCGTCAATGACATAGAGCGGGTCGTTTCCGGATGTCGCAGACTGGATACCTCTGACGCGCACTGTGACATTGCCGTCAGGCTGGCCGCCGAGGTTGAGGACCTGGACACCAGGCATCTTGGCTGCCATTGACTCACGGAAGTCGGTTGTCGGGGCATTTGCGAAATCTTCGGCCTTGATGGATGCGACTGAGGTGGTCACGTCTCTCTTGTTCTGCACACCGTAACCGATGACCACGACGTCATCAAGTTTGATGGCTTCCTCTTCGAGGATGAAGTCCGCCTTCGTCTGGTTTTCTGTCAATGCTGATGTGATGGTATTGTATCCGATGAGGGACACTTCCAGAGTAGCGGCACCCTTGACTTTGAGTGAATAGTTTCCGTCAATGTCTGTGCTGGCTCCGTTCTGTGTGCCTTTCTCGATGACCATTGCTCCGATGACCGGCTGGCCGTCCTTATCGACAATCTTTCCCGTGACTGTCCTCTGGGCTGCCGGCTGCGGGGCACTCTGGACTGAGGATTTGGATGCCGCAGGCTTGTTGCTGAGGAGAATCTTCTGGTCCTTGAATTCGACATTGACACCGGGAAGAACTTCCTTTATGATGGTTTCAATGTCTTTGTTCGTGGCTGATACTGTCACTTTCCTGGTCAAGTCAATGTCGGTATCGACATAAGCGAATGTGTAGGTGCTCCCGGCCTCGATGGCTCTGAGAAGCTCCTTTACTGTCACATCCTTTACATTCACATTGGCCTTCCTGTCCTGTGCGAACACGTTTGACGTGATGCAGAGGGCGCATATTATGCTGAGGCCTATGCGGGTGAATGAAGGAAGAATGTTAGAGATTCCTTTCATTATTAATGTTTTTTGGTTTTGTTTTCAATTATGATTTCCGCGCCCTGATATCTCCATCTTATAGGGAGCAGAGTTGTCAGGATGTCAAGGATGTCCTCGACGGATTCATCCCTGATTGTCATTGACATATGCTTGTCCGCCAGATTCCCGACATTGAGAGAAATCTCTGTCTGGTATTTGTGGGAGAGGTTTTCAAGTATGTCTTTGAGTTTTACGTTGTCGAAGACAAGTCTGTGCTCGAACCATCTGCAGCAGTTCATTGCATTGACGGATGAAATTTCGGCCGTTCCTTCGTTCCAGGTGAATTTCTGATTAGGTTTCAGGATGACATATTCGTTGCGTCCGTTGTCTGAGACCTGTACTGAGCCTGAGCGCAGAATGACTTCTGCCTTGTTCAAGGACGGGTAATTGCATGCGTTGAATGTAGTTCCCAAAACCTTGATGTCCAGGTTGTTCTGCATTTTCACGATGAATGGCCGCCGCTCGTCCCTGTTGACCTCGAAGTAGCCTTCTCCTTTGAGCGCCACCTGTCTGGTCCGCTTTCCGAATTTTTGGTTGTAGGCGAGCCAGCTGTTTTTGTTCAGCCATACTTTCGACCCGTCCGGGAGCGTGTAGGAACTGATGTTTTCCGACGATGCCATCAGGACCGTTTCCTGTCTTTTCCCCGTCACCAGTTCGGATGTTGCTGCGCCTGTGAGGAAGAGTGCTGCCGCGGCAGCTGCTGCAATGCAGTATTTCAATGTCTTGCTGCGGAATATTTTTCTTTTTTCCAGTCTTGGCGTTTCTGCTTCTTCGTGACGGATTCCGGAAAAGGCATTGACCTGATGGTTTTTCTCAGCGGTATCGGTTTGTGCGTCCTCCACTCTGGCATTGACCTTAGCCTCGGCGATGGAGCCGTTTGCATTTTTGTCAATGCTGTTTCCCGTTCCGAGTCTGGCCATCAGTTTTTCCAGTCCTTCTGTGAGGTTGAATTCGGGTGCGGCTGACGAAACTTCATTCCAATATTCTTCGAGCAGGGCTTTGGCTTCCGGCTCGTTTCCATGTATTTCGAGCCATCCGAAAAACTGTTGTCTTAGTTTTTCGGGAATCTCCACTCCGCTGAAGAAGAAATCGAAAATGCGTCTGTAGTCTTCAATCATCATTATCTGCCGGCTTGCGTAAATGTGTAAGTGCTTGTGTATGAGCCTGCTTTGAGTTTGATAGTGCCTTTGCGGTCTTCTCCGGTGTTATTAGGCTGTGTGGTGATTGTGGATTCGCTGATACCCTGTGCGCCTGATGCCGGTTCGATGGTGAACCAGTCTTCGCCTTCCAGTGACCAGTCACATGTTGCGGCAATCGTGATGTTGTCTTCGCCGCCCGTGACTTTAGTGGCCGGCGTTCCGGATGTCAGCTTTGTCTGGATTACGACAGTGTCGTGAATCTCCGACTCGCTCTGCTTTTGGCAACCTGTCGCTGCCACCAGCAGTGTCGCTGCCATTGCGGCAGCTGTTATGAAATTCAGTTTCATAGTGTGTATAAAAATGTTTTGTATGAGTAAGACAACTGAATTCCCCGATATGCTAAATTGTTTTATTAAAAAAATGTTTCAAAGCCAGTTGATTTGTCCCGCCGGAGATGTGCGGATTTGTTGGCAAAACAGTGATTCCCGATGCTGGAAAAACGACGGAAATATTGTATATTTGTTTGAATGAAAATGATGATAATCATCAGTTCTTAACAATATGACAAAATTTCTTGCTATCCTTAATTCGGTAGCTCTTCTGCTATGCTCTGCATTTTTCCTGAATGCCCAGGAGCGCGATCCTCGCTCGAGGACATACATTTCACCTTCACGTGTCGTGTGGCAGAGTGATGCCGGTGTTCGCCTCTCAGATGTTCTGCTCCAACCTGGTAACGGACAGGCCTACTGCAACAATGACACTCCGGAATCGTACTGTATCATGAAATCTGGTGACGGAGTTCATCCTGCAATCCTTCTCGATTTCGGAAAGGAACTGCACGGAGGACTTCAGCTCGTCACCGGGCCAATCGGAGATCCTGTTCAAGTACGTGTCCGCTATGGAGAATCGGCAAGCGAGGCGATGTCCGAAGTCGGCGGCAAGGGCCATCTCAATAATGCGTGACATTGAATATGTCGGTTCTTTCCGCAGCAGCGATGAGCGCCTGAACCGGATTTGGGAAACGGGAGCCTACACGGTGCATCTGTGTATGCAGAATTTCCTTATCGAGGGCATAAAGCGCGACAGGCTTGTATGGATGGGGGATTCCTATCCGATGGTCATGACGATTGCGACTGTCTTCGGAAACAATGAGGTGGTCCCCAAAACACTTGACTGGATGCGTGACATAACTCCTCTTCCAAAATGGATGAACGGGTTCTCTGCGACCTACTCGATATGGTGGATGCTTTGTTGTCATGACTGGTATCTCCACACCGGAAATCTGGCCAATCTTCTTGAGTCGAAGGATTATATTACGGAGTTGTTGCGTCTGCTTATCTCCAGAATATCTCCTGACGGACGAGAACATCTGAACGGACCGCGCTTTCTGGACTGGCCGACTGAAGGCAACAAACAGGCGAAAGATGTCGGAATTCAGGCCCTGATGGTTCTTGCAATGCAGTGTGGACAGGATTTCGGAACCATATTCAATGACCCGCAACTCAAAAATGACTGTGCTACGGCCGAGAAACTCCTTACTAAATCTGCAAATAAACTCTACACCGAGTTCCTCAAGTCCGATGTCGCTCCTGATGCGCCGGGGTCAAAGCAGGCTGCTGCGCTGATGACTCTCGCAGGTCTTACGAATGCTAAGAAAGCAGACAAGGATATCCTTTCCTACAACGGAGGTCATGGATTCTCGACTTTCTACGGATATATTATGCTTGAGGCTATGGCCCGTGCAGGTGACTGGCAGGGTGCGCTCGACATCATCCGCAACTATTGGGGTGCGATGATAGATCTGGGAGCGACGACATTCTGGGAAGATTTCAACCTTGACTGGCTTCCGAATGCGGCCGGCATTGACGAACTCGTTCCTGAGGGGAAAAAGGATATTCACGGCGATTTTGGCGCATATTGCTACCTTGGTTTCCGTCACAGTCTTTGTCACGGCTGGGCATCCGGTCCGACAGCATGGATTAGCCATCATGTCCTAGGCATCGAAATCCTTGAACCGGGTTGTGCAAAGGTCCGTATAACTCCGCATCTTGGTGACCTCGACTGGGCTGAAGGCTCGTTCCCTACGCCATACGGCCCAATCAGAGTACGCCACGAAAGACAGTTTGACGGAAGTATCCACACGGAAGTCTCCGTTCCGGACGGTGTTGAAGTTGTCGGAAAATAAAATTGTTTATTGCCTATCTTGCGGCCACCGGAGACAATGCTCTCCAGTCGCCGCAAGGGACTTTTACTGTTTTTGTCTTGTTCCCGCATCTGACGACAATGCTGTCAGAACCGGATGCGTTCAGGATATAGACGCTTTTTCCGCGACGGGGCACATCAATGACGGCATTGTCCTGATATACGGCGATTATGAGCTCCTTATCGCTCTCTGCTTCAATGACAGGATAGCCAAGTTCAGGATGGTGAGGACGGAATTCGCTTTTGAGCAGGGTTTCGCGGTGTTCGGAGGCGAATTTCATCCATTTTCTCATGACATCGAGTTGTTCTTCAGGGATATTCCTCAGCATTGTCGAGTATTGAACGACTCCGAAAATGGAATTGATTATCGCTCTTCCCACATTTTCCGGAGTTTCGGAAATATTCCATTCCAACATGTCTGAGTGCACGGCAGTCGAACCGCTCGTCAGTCTGAGGGAGGCGATTCTCATTCTGTTGTCTTTGGCGTTGCCCGGACAGTCCGCTGCGCGGAACATGTTTCCGTATTGTCTGATGGCCGGACCTATGTACTGCTGTCTGAACTCAATGAGAATATCCGGTTTGATGGCTTTCAGAGCGGATGAAACCTCTTTCATCAGCAGGTTCACTGCCTCGCTGAGATTCATGATGTCCCTCCCGGCATAATTTTCTTTTACGGCAGGGTCCTCGCCCTGAAATCTGAAACTGTCGATGAAATCGAGTTTGAATCCATCCAGATTCCAGTCTTTCAATGCCTTTGTGTACAGTTCCACAAGATGTTTCCTGACCTCCGGGAAACGTGGGTCGAGCACAGCGCAACGGCTGCTCCTGTCATTGTAGAGGAACTTTCCCTCAAACTTCTTGTAGGCATCGCTGTTCCATCCGATGTATGGAACGCTGTACCAGACAAGATATTTCATTCCGAAATCATGGACTGCTGAAACGTGTGCTGCCATGTCAGGGAATTTTTTCGGGGCCGGTTTCCAGTCTCCACAGAAGGCATAACCTCTGTTTCCGTCACTTGTCTGCCAACCATCATCAAGAATTACGGTTTTCATTCCGAGATCTGCCGCAATACGGCACTCCTGTTCAATCGCTTCTGCGCTCACATCCTGATGGAACTGGTACCAGCTTGAGTACAGCGGTTCAAATGCGGAATCGTTCACCGGAAAAGCCTCGTAACTATTCTCACGGCTCATCCACTCTGATGCGTCACGGATGCTTTCAGCCCAGAATACAGGTCGCTTGTCAAGCAGAATTTTAGTCTCATAATGCGTTGCAGGCGCTTCTTTCTCTTTGAAGAATCTCAGTTCTGTGCAGATTGCACAGCCTTCTTCCATAACGCCGAGTACGGCATCTACCTTGCGGAGTACTTCTGAGCAGGCGATTGTCAGGCAATTCGTATTGTTGTCATTGAAATACTCATATAGGGGCATCCTGTAGGCGAGTGAACTGCTGGCATTGGAGTGGCCCCAGAAAGGGTCCAGGTGCGTGCCGCAATTCAAGTCCGGACTCCAGAAGTTGAAAACTCCTTTCTGCGGGAACGTGAAATATACATTGAATCTTGCAGGGGTAGCCTCGGATGCTGCATCCATGGAGATGCTGATTATTTCTTTTCCTCCATCATTTTCTACCGATGCTGTAAATTTCCAGTCCCCGGGATTCTCGGAGATAATCACAATCTCATCTACAAGCGAACTGCTCAGTACCGGGGCGACAATTGTTCCTTTGGACGCAAATGGATTGTCAGTCCAAGTGCCTTGGGCGTATGAGACGCAAAAAGACAGGGCGGCTAATGCGATTGTGAGTATGTGTTTGTACATATGAACTGTTTTGAAAAATATGTGATTGCTTCAAATGTGGGAATGCAGGATGTGTGAAACTCTGGCGAATATGACACTACTCCGAAGGCGCATCATTGTATGCCCTGTATTCGCCCTTCATTACGTTCAGGGTTTTTGGAAGCCAGACTTTGTAGCGGGTGGATTTGTCCCACGTATTGCCTGCTGAGGCGAAGTCGCAGAGGTGGATCTGGCGAGGCTTGCCGTTGCCTTCAAGGTCTGCTCCTGCAATCATCGGGGCGGTAAACGCCATCCACGCGAAATCGTTGTCTTCTGCCGGGGTCAGGGCGACGCTGCCGTCCTCTGAAGATTGGATTACCACACTTTCATCCACGAAACCGTCATTGAAGCGGGAATCCCTTGCAAGGACTATAGGACCGCGTACAATCGCCTGATGGCCATTCTGTTCGAACAGATGTGGCGTAAGGTCCAGCGAGAGTTCGATGCGGTCACCTTTCTTCCATTTGCGTTCTACTTTCGCATATTCGCCTGCTGAAAGATTGTCAAGACTTATTTTCAATGTGTCTGTGCCGCTGATTATACTTGCAGCCGTTGTTTTGCTCCACTGTGGAATCCTCAGCGCCAAAGTGAATTCTGCGGGCTTTGCCGGGGAGAGTTCTATGGAGATGTTTCCGGCAACCGGATAATTTCCATGGAGACTGATTCCCATGGAGTTGCGTTTGTCCAGCGAAATCTCGGCCTCAGAATCACCATAATGGTTTATCTTCAGACAATCTCCTTCTGTGATATATGCGAGAGCCGGAATCATCGCGAAGGCGCGGGGACCATTGGCATTGCAACAGTTTATATTCATATGGCATTGTTTTTCTCCTTCCACTCTCCAGCCTTCGAGAGGGGTGTATTTGGCAATCTGGCTTCCGTCGCACTTCATCGAACCGAGGATGGCGTTGTAGAATGTCTTCTCGATTTGGTCCGCGTAGCGGGAATCTCCACAGAATTTCAGGAGTCTGCTGCAGAGCTGCATCCAGGTGAAGCCGACGCAGGTCTCCATAGTGTGGTAGGTCGGAATTGTCTGGAGTGATTTCCCTCCGTACCAGCACTCGATCGAACTGCCTGATCCGGCGATGTTGATTTCCTCTTCGATTATGTGTGAGACGCTCTTGCTCACGGCCTCGTAATACGCCTCGTTACCGGTCACTTTATAGTATTCGAGAAGTCCTTCATAGCAGGACATCATTTCGTATGCCTTGGCGCCGTTTTCGTAGGAGAACCACTTTGTCTGAGGATGCGGAAAGCGCAGCGCCACGGGTATATCGGAGCGGCTGACCAGTTTTGGACCGTCCTGGGTCTCCCACTGGGTGACGATGTCTGTCGCGAAATCGAGATAGCGTTTGTTTCCGGTTATGTTGTACAGTTTCATAATCGGTTCGAGCACGGAAGAACTTGCCATGCCACGGTACAGTCCGCATTTTACAATCTTGGCATTCTTGGATTTGAGCTGTGAAATGAGGTGGTCAGCAACACCAGATGCCGCAGCAAGGGCCTGGCTGTCTCCTGAAAGTTCGTACCATCCGAGCAGCCCCAGCATTGTGTACTTCCGTCCCCAAATATCCCATTCACGCAACTGGGATTCAGGCGCATAGTTTCCGATGTAGCCGTCCGGGCTCCGGGTCTCTATTATATGTCCGACAGAAGCGGCAATCTTTTCATAAAGTTTGGCGTCACCGGTGTAGCGGTAAGTCTCAAGCGCTCCCAAGGTCCATTTTCCCCAAAATTCGCTTTGCCATCGCCACGTCTCGTTCCTGTGGCGGAAAGGCTCTACAAGTTCATCTACATCCTGTCCCATGACACGATGCAGTATGCAGTCGTCGATTCTTCCTCCTACATATCCATTGATTTTTACCGACTTTACCTTCAATTCCGCAGTCTTTGCGTGGCTGATGTCTCCTCCTGCACAGATCGGGCAGGCGAAAACCATGAGCAGCGCGCCCAGGACAAATGCCTGAACACCAAGATTGTTTTTCATATTTATGAACCTTATAATTTTGTACAGCTAAGTTACGAAAAAAATGTCCTTCTCTCTAAGACATCTTTACCGGAATGATGAAGCCGTTTTCATCAAATTCGAGACGGTCAATGCAGACTACGCGGTTGTCTCCGTCGGTGGAATCGAGCGGATGGCGATGGTAGATAATGTAGTAATCGTCGCCACGTCGCACGACGCTGTGATGTCCGGCACCTGTTCCGTGTTCCGTGTCGCTTTTAAGAATAGTGCCTACTCTTTCAAATGGACCATAAGGGGTGTCGGAAATGGAGTAGGCAACACGGTAGTCGTCCTCGCGCCAGCTCCCTTCGCTCCACATGAAGTAGAACTTACCGTCACGCTGAATCATAAACGGTCCCTCTACATAACCTTCAGGTGTGACCTCACGGAAAAGAGTTCCGTCTTCGAAAGGAACAATGGATGTGAAATCATCAGAGAGACGGACGAGATTGCAGTGGCCCCATCCGCCGTAGAACATCAGCCAATCTCCGGATGCGGGGTCCTGATAGACGAACTGGTCGATCGGCTGTGCACCATTGACGATGTCGTTAAGAAGCGGCTTGCCGAGGATGTCGCGGAAAGGGCCTTCTGGCTTGTCGGACACGGCTACACCTATGCCTCCGGTTTCTCCCTCATGAACATCGTTGCAGGCGAAGAAAAGGTAGAACTTTCCGTCCTTATTCACGATGGCTGGAGCCCAGAGAGCCTTGTGAAGCCAGCTTATCTCTTTGTTGGAGATGATGTTGCTGTGCTTGGTCCAGATCTTAAGGTCTTTGGAGGAGAAAGCATCCATATAGAGCTGTTCCTCAAAAGGATGCGATGCTGTGGGATATATCCACAGTTCATCACCGATTATTATTCCTTCCGGGTCGGCATACTGTCCTTCGAAAAGAGGGTTTGTCCATCCCGTCCATTCCGATGTCTTAGGCGCGCATGCTGATGTTATGAAAAAAGAAATTGACGTAATTAATAGAATTGTTCTGAATTTCATATGTTTTGTCATTATAAGTAACCTTCAAAAAATAATCTGAGGCAACTTGTTTTTTTCATGTTACTAAAAGTGGCTGAGACCGCTGTGTGGAATCAGCCACTTTCAGTTAGTGATCAATGTGTCAGTGCATAGTCAAGCCCGGAATCAGTTGCCCTGATATGAACCTGGCCATACGGCTGAACCGTTTCCGTAGATGCCGAAAGCATTGATGCTGTCGAGCCAGCCGAGGAAGTCCTCACCCGCCTTGCTTCCGTCATATACCTCAGCAGAGCCGGCATAAAGCTTTCCGGTGTTGGTGTTGCTGTATGACTTTATAGCAGAGCGGAGCTGTTCAATCGTGAACTTCGTGAGGGTTGTGCTGCCGTTCCAGAGGTAGTGCCTTGAACCTGAGTTCCAAGAGAGTGAAAGTGCCGCTGCAGCTGCCCTGTTGGCAAAGGGGTCGTCATTTGCTGAAGCTTCATATTGATCTTTGGCATTGATGCTTCCGACTATCACGTTGCCGCCTAGAGATTTAAGTTTTCTGCCGGAAGACGACATGTCTATGGCTGTCCTGTCCTGCTCCTGGATGATGAGGCTGTTGATGAGTCGTGAGCCGCTCTTCGGGTCCGATTCGCAGCGGATGGCCGGATTGGCATTGGATGCGACGATTGTGCTTGACGCGATGAGCATTCCTCCGGTTCCGTTTATGGCTCCGGTAGCACCACAGCCGCTGTCATTTCCGGCGAAAGTTACATTGTGAAGGCAAACGTTGCCTCCGAAATCATTGAGATGCACGAGAAGGCCGAAACCGCCTCCGCCAAAAGTGTTGTTGACAAAAGTACATGCATTGAGATAGACACGGCTCTCTTTCTGGGCAAGACGTATGAGGCCACGTACACCGCCTTCCGCACGACAAGCGTCGAAGGTTACGTTGTCAAGCTTTGCGAGTCCCTTCCTGACCATGATTATCGGATTCTGTCCGCCGGATGCCGTACATTTCTTGAATGTGCAGTTCGAGAAGGTTGCGCGGGAATCACCGGACCCGCCGGCTGCCAACATGATGCAACCATCGCCGCCGCTCTTCAAGTTCGTGAAGGTGATGCCGTCGAACGCGAGTTCCGTCTGGTTGCCGAGGGTGATGAAGCGGTTGCTTCCGACTCCGTCGAATATGGTTTCAGATTCCTTGCGGCTGATGTCTGTTCCTGTGCTGGCAGGGTCGTAGCCGCCGTGTACGCGGAATTTTACTCTGGACCTGTATCCGGAGTATTCCACTTTTACCTGGGATACTGAATATGTTCCGCCGGTAAAGTAGAAGTCTCTGTCGTCCACGTTGTCGGCATTCTCATCAGACTCTGACTGACTTCCGTTCTTCTGCTTGATCATATTGAGGAACTCTGTCATTCCCATTGCGTTTTCCCATGAGTGGCCGTCTCTTGTTCCACATGCCTGCGGCTTTACGAAGTAAGGAAGCAGAGGAACTTTCTCAGCATCGCCTCCCGGAATGACAATGGTGCTTTCGTCCCAAGGATCCACAGAAGGAGTGTCAATGGAGATGATGGTTTCAGAGATGTTTATTATCATATCATATCTGAAGCCTTTTTTCAGTTCAGGTACGCCGGTTAATGTGATATCCTTTCCTTTGTAGTTGAAGGTGACGAATACCTTTGAGTCATCAGCCTCAGAAGGGACTACAATCGCAGTATAGGTAGTTCCGTTCTGTCCGGAAATTGTTCCTTCTGAAGCGACAATATATGGGCTGATGTACATCCTGTCTGTGTTCGGATGTCCTTCGGTGAATCCTGTCGAAGTCCACACGCGGAATCCCTGGACGCGGGCGCTGCCTTCAATTCCGGCCAAAGTGAAACTTACTTTGGCCATCTGGCGTTCCATTTTCAGACGGAGGCTTCCGTCACTTGTCTTGACGGCATCAGCAACTGTGCATGTCATATAATCAGCCGCTGCAAGACGGTCTGTTGTGCGCTGCGAAGACTGTAGTTCAAAGTTGCCGAAAGTTGTCGATGTCTCCGTGGCTGGGTAGAATGCCGAGTAGCTGACAGGAGCGGAACCCCAGCGCAGATAATAATTGTCTGTAGTCTTCCATCCTTTGTCTGTCAGTTTGTAGGTTACATGACCGTCGTTGCAGAGCAGTGCAATCATGTCACCATTGTTGAACTCGGTTTCTTTTCCGTCCGTAACCGGATTTGATTTCGTATATGGAGAAGCTATTTCCGGGATTATGCGTATGGCACGTTCGTCGCTGTCAAACGAAGGCAGCTCTTTATCCTTCTCGCAGGAAGAAAATGCAAGCATCGCTGCAAAAACGGCCATTATTTTTGATATTCCTGATTTCATAGTCATTTACCTGTTATTTTGTGGTTATTGACATTTGGCCGGAAGAGGCCGATTTTGTTGTAGAAATGTTTATTGTGAGCTCGGCTGTCTTTCCCTTGGCGAGTGTCACATCAGACGATGATTCCCAGACATACTGGCGTTTGTTGAAAGTCGCCTTGACCGTCAGAGAGCCAGTCGTGACAGTCTGCGGCACAGTGATGAGTTCATAAGAATCATCCCTGACATTCGGGAACATATTGACAGGATCGCCGTCGGCGACAACTTCAGGAGAAGCCGCATTGAGGTCACATTTTCCCTCAGCCCTCAGTCCGCCTACAGAAAGAGATGCGATTTTCGACGTCTCTATTGGCGTACCGTCCAGGGTGAGTCTTATAATCAGCCTTGTGTTGAGATGACCGAGTTTAAGCTTAATCTTGCCGTCAGCAAGATCAGCCGATGGATTTACACTGCCTTTCCAGAGCACGAAGTCTGCTGCGGTGAGTTCCGCTGCTGTCGCCTGATTGCTTGGACATGACACGGGAACAAAGCCGTCAACCGCATCTGCATAAGGGGCATACGCGGTGATTGTTACTGTCGTGCCCTTACCGTCCCAAAGCATAGTTTCTCCATCGTCTGCAACATATTCGTCTCCGAGCAGAACCATCTTCTTGTTGTAGGAATAGACACCTTTCGGGTTTGTGAGAATAAAGCCGAACGATTCTGGACGGCTGGCGGTGTTTCCGGAAAAAGTATCGGATGATATGCTGAAGCGCAGAGCCTTGGAAGCTTCACCTTCAAGGCACGGGTCGTATGAGCCAGGGAGGAGCTTTTCTGGATTTCTCGACTTGCCGCGTCCATCCACAGCAAAACCGTCACACCATTCTGCGAAGACCTTGCCGATTTCTGGAACTGAACATGATGCAGGGTTGAATTCCCGTGCATAGCCATCGAGTTCTGATGCTGTGGCGTATGTCCCGAGGGAAAGTTTGGAGTTGTCCCAAACATATGCACCATCCTCAAGAGAACCGAAATTCTTCAAGTCTGTGTCGTATGTGACATCCGAAGGGGATGACTGGAGTTCTCCGGCTACTTTGTTGAATATGTTGTGTCCGCCTGAAACTGCAACCCTTCCGCTGCCGTTGAGCAGGAATCCAGGCGCGCCGTTTGTGTTCAGACTTATGTTGTTGGCAAAGAAGGAACCATTTCTTGCGTCTGACTCGCAGCGTATTCCGGCAGTAGTGTCATCTGAAATAATTGTAGAGTTGATGATTAGCATTGCACCGCCGCCATTGACGGTTCCGCCCGCTCCGTTGTTGCCCACGGCGTTTGAGCAGAAAGTCGAATTGTTGACACAGATTGTTCCTGATGAGAGCTGCAGACCTGAGCCCCAATCGCTTCTTACGCTGTTGCCATGGATGCTGCACCTGTCGAGAAACAGGGTGGCCTTGTCATTGTTGCATCTGAGTGCGCCTCCTCTCGAAACTCCTGAGCATCCGCTCACTTCGCAAGCTTTAAGTCTCGCCTGTCCTGAGCGGACATAGACTGCGGCACCTCCGGCATAGCCGTTAGTGGTGGCTGCACTCACACAATCCTCAAAGCGGCAATTGACGAACTCAATCCAAGTTTCGGCATCTCCATCGACAGAGACACCGGCTCCGCTCTTCTGTGCGGAAGCAGTCTTTTCATTGATATAGCCATTGCGGAATGTGATTCCGTCAAATGACGAGTGGCCACCATAGACGCAAAGAAGTCCGCAGTCTCCCTCGTCGGCCCTGTTGTTCTTGTTTACATCGCCACTGAAAACTGTCGCGTGATTCACTACGTCTCTGACGCTTACATCTTTACCTTTGCTCAGAATACTGTATCCGCCCATCACAGAGCCGATATTCTTCTTTATCTCAGGGCCGAAAACGGAACCGCTCGACATATAATAGTTGCCTTCAGCGACATAGATTTTAGTCTTTGACAAATCCGTCTGGTCTGTAAGCAGACCAAGGAATGTGTCAGCATCAAAGGCGTTCTCCCACGAAGAACCGTCCATTTCTCCCTCACCGAACGGAGTGACGAATATGGCAGTTTCCTTTTTTTCTCCGAAATCTTCGTCTTCGAGGCTGTCATCGTCCGAGGATGCTGACGGGGGAGGCACCATCTGATATGTCTTCTGACAAGAGCCGACGCCCAAGAGGGAAATGGCGGCCAATGTCATAAAAAATGATCTTCTGATATTCATAGTTATCCTTCCTTATCTGTTAATGTCTTCATATCCCGGGTTCTGTTTGAGATGTTTGTTCTGTTCCAGAGCCTGACGGGAAATAGGGAAAATTTCATAGTGTGTGTCGGAATCCTTCGGTTTGTCCCACCAAGCCTCCTGGAATCTTCCGAAACGGATCAAATCTGTCCTGCGGCGTCCTTCCTGGATGAATTCTCGTCCCCATTCGTCGAGCATCTCATCGAGATCAAGTTTTACACTGCCCTCCGGCTGATACGCAATTGACGAATTGAAATCGGCATAGTTTCTCTTTCTGACCTGGTTGAGGAGCTTTCCTGCCTCGTCTGCATTGCCGGTGCGGAGAAGAGCCTCTGCTTCTGAGTAATAAATTTCAGCGTAGCGGATGAGGGTGAGGTCAGACTCGATATAGTAGCCTCCGGTGAATGAGTAAAACGGATATTTTACGCAGAAAAGACAGGAGTTGAAGTCTCCGTTGCCGAGTTTGGATTCCTTGCCCGGACCGACGATGACACCCTCCTCAGCCTTGTTCAGGAACTGGCCTACCTGGTCGCGGAGATAGATTACGTATTGGTTGTCCGGATTCATCGCATAGCCTGAAGCTGTCTTCGAGTTTGGAATTCTGCCCTCAAGGAAAAACATTCCTTCGCGGGTGTTCACGCTTGTGTTCTTGTATTGTGCCCAGCGCTTGTCACCGACATATTTCTGGAACTTCTGTGATGGCATTCCAAGTTTGTAGTCGAAGAGCTGGCGAGGATTCTGGTTGTCGTAGCTTGGCGACAGAGCGTATTTCGGGTTTCTCTCGCCATTGCCTTCGACTCCCAGATAGTTGGCGCAGCCGTAAGGAAGAGAACGTCCGTAGAATGTTCGGCGGTCGTTCTGCATGTGCCAGCTTTTGGTGGTGTATGAACCAGGGAATCCGAAGATGACTTCGTTGCAGGTCTCATTGTTCCAGTCAAATGGCTCCCACCAGTTCTCGGCAAGAGTGTATTCACCGAATTCACCTCCACGGATTCTGCGGCACCAGCTGATAACGTCATCGTAGTGGGGTACACCAATCCATTTTTCAGCATTGAGGTAGAGTCTCACCAGGAGTGCTGCTGCAGCGCCTTTGGTAAAGGATCCCTGAAATGAGCCCGGGCCGGAAGTCCCGACCTTTGCAGGAAGGTCGTTTACGCCAGTTTTGAGCTCTGATTCAATGAATTCAAACAACTTTTCCGGTGACACCTGCGCCCTGTTTTCAGGAAGATTGTTTACAGATGCGTCGGATGTCGTGGTGAGAATGCAGTTCCTGTAGCAGTTGAGAAGCCTCAGGTAGAGATATGCCCTCATCGTGCGGAGCTGACCTTTGAAAGCATCGAATTCCGTTTCCGTAAGAGAGTACTTTGACGGGTTGAGCCTTGAGAGGTCGTCAAGTACGAGGTTGCACTGTCCGATGCCGGTGTAGCATGCGTTCCATTCCCCGGTCCAGCTCCAACTGTCTTCAATGCTGCTCCAGTTGTGGCGGTGGAGTATTTCCCATTTTCCGCCGTCATACCACCATGTGCCTCTTGTCGGGGTGATGAAATGGTCCCCGGTCAGTTCCTCGTGCTCGTAGAAGTCATACTCGCAGCAATAGACGTGCTCAAATGGGCGGAATACAGCTTGTATGATATCGGCCTTCGTGTTATAATAGTTGTTGGTCATCACCTGATCATAGACCGTCTCGTTGAGGTCCGTGCAGGCTGATGCTCCGATAATTACGGCTGCAATAGCCGAAAACCTTATGATATTTTTCATTTTTCTCATAATTTTAGAAGCCTATCTGGACTCCGAATATAAACTGGAATGCCGAAGGATAGTAGTTGTACGAACCTCCGAAAGTTCCCGGGGTGAGGCCGTTAACCTCGTAAGTCGAAGGATCCACGCCCTCGAAGCGGGTTAATGTATAGAGATTTCTTGCAGTACCGAAAACTCTGAAACGGTCAATGAATTTGCGGTTCAAGTTGAGAGAGTATCCTAATGTGACATAGTCGAGCTTGAGATAGTCGCCTTTCTCGATGAAATAGTCGGTGATGACATTCAGACCGGTCTTGATGTGGGCATTCTTCGAATATGCCTTTGTGAGGACATTTCCAGTCATTCCCTGAAGTCCGAAATAGAAGTCATGGACATTGAAAATGTCGAATCCTGCCGCTCCGGTGAATGCGACTGCAAGGTCAAAGTTGCGCCATGTGAAATTGTGGGTCATACTTCCTGTGAATTTCGGCAGTCCGTTTCCTGTCACGCACTTGTCTTCCTCAGATCCTTCCGCAATAGGAATTATATTGTCGTTGTGGTCGTATATGAGCCAGTTTCCTGACTTGTCCACTCCGGCGTATCTCCAAGTGTAGTAGTTTCCGATGCGCTGTCCCTCTTCGATTCTCTGGAGATATCCAGGGTTGTTAGGGTTGGACATCGTGCAGACATTATAGTATTTCTGTCCCTGATAAATGTCATTGGAGAAACTTACGAAGCGGTTGTCATTGGTGGCTCCGACGAGAGAGATGCTCCAGCTGAATTTTTCCTTCCTTATAGCATCAATGTTGATGTCGAACTCGAATCCGCTGTTGCGTAGTGTTCCGACATTGGTGAATATTGTCGTGAAAAGGTGTGGTGGAACTGAAACATTGTAATCGCCCAACAGGTCTGACTGCCTGCGGATGAAGTAGTTCAATGAACCGCTGAGCCTGTACTTGAAGAGGGAGAAATCTACACCGATATTCTGGTTATGTCCCTTTTCCCAGCGAAGTTCAGTGTTCACGTTCTTGGACGGTCCCCATACGTGGAAACTTGATCCGTTGTATTGGTAATAACCGAATGCGCGGTAGGTAGCGAGTGAGTTGTAGCTGCCGAAATCCTGGTTTCCTGTGACACCATAGTCATACCTGAACTTCAGGTCGTTGAGCCAAGATGAAGCCCATGACATAAACGGCTCGTCAGAAATTCTCCATCCCACTGAAACTGCAGGGAAATTACCCCATTTGTGATTCTGTCCGAACTTTGAAGAACCCTCGTGACGAAGTGAAACGGACAGGAGATAGCGCTCTTTCCAGTCATAATTCAATCGTCCGTAGAATGATATGAGTTTGCTGTCGTTTTTGTATGAGCCGAGGCAAATCTGTCCTTCCTTGGATGCCCATTCGCCTGCTCCGAGGTTGTTGTAGCCAAGTCCGTCTGAAGTGAAATCCTGGTTGTTTGCGGACATTCCGGAATTGACGACATAGAAATAACTATATCCGACCATTGCTCTGAGACGATGGCCTCCGAACTGTGCGCTGAAATTTGTCACCCAATCGAAATTGGTCTGGGAACTTTTGTCAAACGACCTTGAGGCATCACCCTTGATCTTGTCATTCTGATGCCATGAAATTGTAGAAGGCGCGAAATAACCGTTGAATTTGTCCACCTCATATCCGGAAACGGTGGCCTTTGACGTGAGGCTGAAATCCGGATGTTTCGGAGTGAAGAGCGGAAGGAGATTCATCTGTACGCCGGCATTCCACTCAAGAAGCTTGATTTCCGTGTCGTTCTTGACCTGGGTCATAGATTCGACCACGTTGGAATAGTTTGAGCCTGCCGGGAAATGGTAGTATCCGTTGGATGTCGTTTCGTCGTATATAGGGGCCGTCGGGTTTATGACCAGGACATTTGAATATGAACCTGTCATCTTGTTGCGCTTGATAATTCTCGGAGTCAGATTGGCCGTAAAAGTGAAGAGACCGCTTTTGGTCGTGTGGTTCACACCAGCTCTTGCTCCGTACTCGCGTCTGTCAGAACTCAGGTCAATGCCTCGTGCATACCTGTAGTCGGCTGTAACACGGTAGTTGGTCTTTGCGTTGCCGCCGGAAACCGTAAGAGTATGCAAGTGGTTGAATCCCAATCTTGTAGTGGCTTTAAACCAGTCGGAACTTGCGCCGAGGTCATCGAGAGGATTATTTACTGTCCTATACGCTCTGTACTGCTCGGCAGTCATCATGTCAAGTTCATTCTTCGGAGCATTCAGAGTCACGGTTCCGCTATAGGTCGTGTGGATGTTTCCGTCCTTGCTACCCTTTTTGAGATTGACGAGGATTACACCATTACTTCCTCGCGTTCCGTAGATTGCGGATGCCGCACCGTCTTTGAGCACATCGATAGACTCGATATCCGCAGGGTTGATGTTGGTCAGGTCTCCTCCAGGGACACCGTCAACGACTATGAAAGGACCATTGCCCGCGCTTCGTGACGACACACCACGAATCTGGATGCTTCCGATGTTGTTCGGATCTGCAACCGCGGTGTTGGAAACGCTCACGCCGGAAACTTTTCCCTGGATGAGCATTGATGCGTCAAGGCTGCTGACTGAACTGAAGTCCTTTGCGCCGATGTGGGAGATGGCGGAGGTCATTTCCTTCCTTTTCATGGAGCCGTAACCGACGACTACAACCTCATCAAGTGCGGTTGATTCCGTTTCGAGTACAACCCTCAAATCACCGCCGCTGACATAAACTTTCTTCGATTTGAATCCTATTGAAGAAATGTACAGAGTAGCTCCCTTGGGAGCATTGATTTCAAATGTTCCGTCAATGTCAGTGACGACTCCTGTCTGAGTTCCGTCAATGACGACACCGGCCTGAATTACCGGTTCTCCATTGGAGTCCACAACCACTCCTTTCACTGAAGCGACCTGAGCAAAGGCTGAAATCGCAGAGAAAAATGTGGTAAGGACAATGATAACCGGCAAAAGTTTTTTCTTATCCATTTTATTGATATTATTAGTTTTTAGTTAAGGTTTGCTTACCTTCGGCCACGTTCGGCCAGAGCATTGATGAGCTTTTCCGGAGCGTCCGTCATTATCATCTTCACGTCCGGGAATACAGAAATGAGCTCGTCAAGCTGGGCTCCGTCCACATCATACTCAGGAATCTTGTTGTTGAGGACACTGAGCATACATACGGAGCAGAGCATGCCGTCACGGACGGCGGTGCCGATGGATGTGCTGCCGGAAGTCGGGGAATAGCAGTACTGAACGAAATATGGACCTTCAAGTCCTTTGAGCGGATCGTAGGCCGTTGCCCATGTGTAGGCGTGTGCACGAGGAGAAATTGCGAGAACCTCCTTGCATTTTTCCACTGAATTGCAGTAGAACCATACCTGTTCCATCATTCCGAGTTTCTCCACAACTGCCATTACCTCTGTCGTTGACGCTGTTCGTGGTGAATAGTCGAGGTCTACATAGATTTTTCCGCGACAGGCCTTGAGGAACTCTTCGAGGGTAGGCATGGTCTCGTTTGTGACATTGCCGTTACGGTCAAGCAGCTTGTGGGATTTGATTTCTGCAAGCGTCAGGGATGGTATGTCTCCGGTTCCATTGGTTGTCCTGTTGATTGAAAGGTCGTGGCAAATCACAATCTTACCGTCCTTGGTGCGATGTGTGTCGCATTCGAGAGCTTCGGCACCTGATGCAATGGCTGCTTTTACCGCAGAAATTGAATTCTCAGGAATTGACTTGTCAGTGGTATGGGCCCTGTGGGTCATTACCCAGATCTTCTTGTAGGAAGGGTCCCTGAAGTTCCGTTGTGCGGAAGACAATGCTTCCAGCGGATAACAACGGATTGTTTTGCTGAAGTCTTCGTCCAAAGCCTCGGAGGATACATTTATCTTCCAGTCTGCACTTTCTGAGTAGGCGTGAACTGCTGCCGAAGGAGTGACTGCCTCCACTGTGGTGCCGTCACCGAAATCGACGGTGAAAGTCGTGCCTGAGCCGACACCTTTAAGGTATACATTTACGTTTTCTTTAAGCATTACACGTGTCGGAGCTGACACGGAAGGATTTACAGGGATTTCATTACTTGGTGAACATCCCGCAATGAGAAAGGCGACGAGCGCCGCAACTGCTGTTTGCATTACTTTCGTTAATGACATTGTTTATTAGTTTTTCTGGTTGGAAATTCCGGAGTATCCGGCGTGTCCCAGTAATTGTGCACGCCGCAAAAGTATAAACTAAATCGATACATTATTACACCATTTCCGCCGCAATTCCTGCAAAGGAAATCCAAATAGGTCTAGGGAAATGTTATTTCATTGAATATCAAAACATTCCCTGATTCGAACAAATCGAACCAGGGAAATGTAATTTTGTCATTTTTTAGAGGTCTTTACAATTCTTTGAGCATTTTTTCGAACTTTTCTTTAGGTATGGCGAGTTTCGGATTTATACCGGAGCGTTTGTTATAGACAGTCTTTATGGAGTAGTGCAAAAGTTCAGAAATCCTTGCGCTTTCGGTGACCCCGAGCTTTATCATTGCAAATATCCTTAGCTCCGTGTTAAGTTTCTCGCTATCCTTGAGCACTATGTGGCACTCCGGTTTCAAAAGGGAGTTGAAGTCTTCCACAAAAGTCGGAAATATGTCGAGAAATGCAGAATCGAAACTGTCGTACATATGTTTGAGTTCTTCGTTTGTTATGTCGCGGGACGGATTAGTAAGCTCGATTACATAGTCGGTATCGCCACGCCTGAGGCTGGTGTTTATGCGGCCGCGGAAAGCGAGGAGCCGGTTGATGTAGGAGGAATAGAGCTGGAAGAAACTGGCTATGTACCCGTTGGAAATCCGATTGGAACGCTCCAGACGGCGAGTAAGAATCCTGCCTTTCCGTATAAGGGTAACCGTATAGCATAAGACTGCGGCAAGAAGCATTGCAAGGGCTGAAAGGAGAAGCAGACTCAGTGTGAGTTGTCTTTTTTGCTTCAGAATCTGCTGGCGCAGCAGCCTGTCCGTCTCCACAATAACATCCATTCCTAAAATCCTTCGTGTCCTGGAGCGGAACTTGAGCATCGAAGAGTAGGAATAATCGGAAAACTTGTCAAGAATCCTGGCATCCACAGAGTTTCGCAGCATGTATGCGATTCTGGTGAATGCAGCGACATCCTGATTAGAGTTTTCCAGGTCAATGACGGCCGCCCTCAAAAGACAATACAGGCGTTCCTCATCATGCCCGCCCATTTTCTCATATATAAGATTCCTTTCGTAGAAGACGAACGACTCTGCTATGGAACCTTTCGGTGCAAGTTCCATTCGTTTGCGGTTGCACTGCATTGCATTGTCATAGTCATTGAGCATCAGAGCCTTCTTTTCACGGGAGCGCAGCCCGTATTCAGAATTCTCCGGTGCGTAGAAAATGACCGAATCCATATATGAACGGTACTTTCCCTCGTACATATCCTGAAATTCGAGGCGTGAACCGTCAACGTGGAAAAGCTCATAACAAAGAAATTCCTGAGCCTCGAAATATTCGAAAAGGAGTGTCTGAGGGATGGATTTCCTGTCTATAGTTCCGATTATGTCGCTGCTTTCCTTATAGTATCCGAGAGTTGTCAAGATGCGTGAAATACGTACAGCCGTCTTGACCGCCATATAATTGTCGTCTGCCTCGGACGCCAATTTTGCAACATGCTCAAGGGTCGCGATAGTGGAGTCGGAGTCGAAGTAGCTGTATTCATATGCCACATCCAGCCACGCTTCCATCTGTTCTCGGCCATCAAGCCTTCCGCATTCATCCTTCTTCCTTCCGATTTCCGCTATTTTGCGGTTCTCATAGACCTCCAGACTGTCGAACTTACAGACAAGTTCATTCAATAAGGTCTGGTTATCCGGTGAAAGAGGCTGAACCGCCGAACTGACGGTCAACAAAGAAATCAAAAAGGTGATAATCGTCATTCTGCTTCACGTCCTCCTCCTCCGACTGCCTGTTTTCGTATGTCCATCTGTTAGTAAACCAGAAGGTAAAGTCCTGCTGCACAGGCTGCTCCTGCGAGAGGACCCAGTACGGGAACCCAGCTGTATCCCCAGCCGCTGTCACGTTTGCCCTTCAGAGGAAGGATGGCATGGGCGATGCGTGGAGAAAGATCCCTGGCAGGATTCATGGCGTATCCGGTAGTGCCGCCCAGCGACATGCCCAGAGCCATAATCAGACAGGTCACAGGGAACGCTCCGATACCGCCTACTGAAATGGTGCTGCCTTCAAATGAGGCCGTGTTGCCTGACGTGCCGAGAGCCATGATGCAGAAAACCAGTATGAAAGTTGCAATCAGTTCGCTGAGGAAATTGATGCTCTTGTGCTCGATGGCCGGCATGGTGCAGAATGTCCCGAGCATGCCGTCAGGATTCTGAGAAGAGGCCTTGTAATGATCATAATAGAAAACATAGACCAGCAGAGCTCCAGCAAAACCTCCCAGCATCTGTGCTGCGATGTACGGAAGGACGGCATTCCATGCGAAACTGCCGGCTATGGCAAGACCCAGAGTGACGGCCGGATTCAGATGCGCGCCGGAATACGGACCGGCGATGAAGACACCGCACATGACCGCAAAACCCCAGGCCAATGATATCACGACCCAGCCGGCCCCTTTGGCCTTAGACTTTTCGAGGGTGCATGCCGCGCAGACACCATCTCCCATGAGAACCAGGACAAGTGTTCCGAGAAACTCGAAAATGCACTTGGTGAATAGTGTAATTTCCATATTGTCAATGATTTAATGTTTAGAATTTTCAGTCAGAGTCCTGCCGATGGCATTGGCCCAACCCTCTTTCAGTTTCAATACCTTTTCGGCCGGAGCGAGAGGCTCGAATACCTTGTCGGCATTCCATTGGCGCTTGATGTCGTCCAGGGAATCCCAATATCCCGTAGCGAGACCGGCAAGATAACATGCTCCCATTGCAGTAGTCTCCGTAACCTTAGGACGGATTACCTTTGTGCCAAGGATGTCGGCCTGGAACTGCATCATCAGGTTGTTTCTTGAAGCGCCGCCATCGACCTTGAGTTCGGCCAGCTTTATGCCGGCATCATGCTCCATGGCATTGACAATATCCATTGTCTCGAAAGCGATACCTTCGAGCGCCGCGCGTGCGATATGCGCCGCCGTCGTGCCTCGGGTCAGGCCGCAGATGGTGCCCTTCGCGTACTGGTCCCAATAAGGAGCACCGAGACCTGTCAATGCAGGTACGAAATAGACTCCTCCGTTGTCCGGGACCGTCATGGCCAGGCTTTCGATCTCCGAAGAAGACTTTATGATGCCGAGACCGTCTCTAAGCCATTGGACTACAGAGCCTCCCACGAAGATGCTGCCCTCAAGTGCATAATTGACCGTATCGCCGATTTTCCATGCGATGGTGGTGAGCAGATTGTGTGATGACGTGATTGGTTTCGTGCCGCTGTTCATGAGAAGGAAACATCCTGTGCCGTAGGTGTTCTTGACGGAGCCAGGTGTCGTGCACATCTGGCCGAACAATGCGGCCTGCTGGTCTCCCGCAATGCCCGCAACAGGAACCTTGTGCGCGAAAATCGTAGTCTTGGTGTATCCGTAAATCTCTGAAGATGAATGAACTTCAGGCAACATTGACATAGGAATCCCGAAAAGTTTCATGAGATCCTCATCCCAATTGAGGGTGTGGATATTGAAAAGCATTGTCCTGGATGCATTGCTGACATCGGTCATGTGGCACTCGCCGCGGGTCAGGTTCCACAGCAGCCATGTATCGACGGTTCCGAAACGCAGTTTCCCTGCTTCTGCCCTGGCTCTCGCACCTGGAACATTTTCCAGAATCCAACGGATTTTCGTCGCGCTGAAGTATGCGTCAATGATAAGGCCTGTCTTTTCCCTGATGAATCCGGTAAGATTCTGCTCCTTGAGGCTGTCGCAGTATTCAGATGTTCTTCTGTCCTGCCAGACAATTGCATTATAGACAGGCTCTCCAGTTTCGGCATCCCATACGATAGTCGTCTCACGCTGGTTTGTGATTCCGATTCCGGCAATGTTCAATCCGTTGATACCCATAGAGGTAATGGCCTCGGCAATCACTGACGCTTCGGAAGACCAGATATCTTTGGGGTCATGCTCCACCCAACCCGGTTTAGGAAAATGCTGTGGAAACTCTTTCTGTGCAGTGGCGCAGATGCGACCTTCATGGTCGAAGACGATTGCTCTGGATGAACTTGTTCCCTGGTCAAGTGCCAGGATATATTTCTGTTCCATGACTAGATTATGTTTTAGTGCTATTTAAACGTTATATATGCGACATGAACGCACCGGAACCCTGCTTTCACAATTATAATGCCGAGTGTCAATGTTAAAGCTCTTTTCTGAGGCGAGCCTTAGGGATGCCGAGCTGGTCCCTGTACTTTGCGATAGTCCTTCGGGCTACCTTGTAACCCTTCTCATTCATGATTGTGACAAGTTCGTCGTCAGTAAGCGGCTTCTGCTTGTCCTCATTGTCCACACATTCCTGCAGGACCTTCTTGAGTTCCCTCGTGGAAACTTCTTCACCATGCTGATTCTCAAGACCTTCCGAGAAGAAGTATTTGAGAGGGAAGATGCCGAAATGAGTCTCGATATACTTGCTGTTCACGACACGTGAAATGGTGGATATGTCGAAGCCTGTCTTTGCCGCTATGTCCTTCAGGACCATAGGCTTGAGATGTGCCTCGTCGCCATCCATGAAATAGTCGTGCTGATAATCCACTATGGCCTGCATCGTGCTCAGAAGAGTATTGTGCCTCTGTTTCAATGCCTCCACGAACCACTTCGCAGAGTCCATTTTCTGCTTTACGAAAGTGGCGGCCTCCTTCTTCTGCCGTTCAGATGATTGGGCTGCATCCATAAGAAGCTGCGCGTAATTCTTGTTTATCCTGATTTCAGGAATCGAGAACCTCGGCATTGACAACTGCAGCTCTCCGTTTTCCATCGTCAGGATGAAATCAGGCACAATCTGCTGGGCCTGGTCATTATACGAATCGTCAATCTGTCCTCCCGGGGACGGATTCAGCTTCGTGATCTTGCTCATCGCCGCTTTCATCTCGTCCTGCGAAAGGCTCAGCTTCGTCATTATCTTCTGGAAATGCTTGTTGGAGAACTCCTGGAAATAATCGGAAAGAATCCTTTCGGCATTGACAACATCCTGTGTCTGTTTCAGTCCTTTCAGCTGAATCAGGAGACACTCCTTCAGGTCGCGTGCGCCGATTCCCGCTGGGTCGAACTGCTGGATGATATGTAGCATCTTCAGCACTTCCTCCCTTGTCGTGGTGATGTTCATGCGGAAAGCCAGGTCATCCACGAGACTGTCAATGTCTCTTCTGAGATACCCGTCATCGTCCAGACTGCCGATTATGAAAGCGGCTATATCATGCTGATGCTCAGTCAGATCCCTGAAGCCAAGCTGGTCCATGAGACTCTGCGTGAAGCTCTCTTTTACGGAAAACGTGTTGTACTGCGGCCTCTCGTCCTTGCCGTAGTTGTTCACATGCAGTTTGTATTCCGGAATGGAATCATCATCCTTCAGTTCAGAAAGCGAAACCTCTCTTGGCTGCTCATCTCCGTCCTCCTCCTTGCTCTCCGGTGCGCTGTCATCCAGAACCGGATTTTCCTCCAGTTCCTTGCGGACTCTCTGCTCAAGTTCCTGGACCGGAAGCTCAATGAGCTTGATGGTCTGGATCTGGAGAGGGGAGAGCTTCTGCGTCTGCTTTAATGCGATTTCCTGTTTGAGCATATTGTCTAGAGATTAGCGACGGGTCTATAAACTGTTACGGTGTCGGTCACATAATTGTGCTCTTTATTCACGGCAGGGAAGTTTATGCCTTCCTTTACCACAAGAGCCGACGTGTATGAGGATTTGATCTTCTGCAGGAACTCCATCGCTTCTGACTTTGTCCTGAAATCGCCCACGACAACTCTGAAAAACGGATTCTGGTAATTTCTGTATGCGGGAATTCCGGGATATGTAGCCTTGAAAATCTTCATGACATTTTCAGAAGCATTTCTGGCAGTCTTGCTGTTGTCGAAGAAGATGCGGACCCTGTATCCTGTAAGTTTCCTGGAACTGTTGGACGCAATCTGCAGTTTCATGGCATTGACAATGCTCTGTGACTGATGGATTTTTACATCGCCCTCTCCGTACGGATGACTGGAGAGCAGACCGAAAATAGACTTTCCGACGAGGGTGGAATCCATTGCGGCAGCCTGACGGTAAACGACGGAATCCGCCTGGGCCATGCCTGAATTATAATCTTGCGCCCATGAAAGTACGGGGAGTGCCAATGCTACTATGAGTATTGCTAACTTTTTCATTGTCAATGTCTTTATAATTATTCCATAAAGGTGCTCAGCGGCATGCCCTTCCTGGAGATTGTCATTTTTATGCCCTCAGCCTTCACTCTTGCCGACACATCTACTGTATATGAATCAGCATTCAAATCTTTCAGCAGGGCCAATGCGGACAGCAGGGAAATCTCCGGCCTCAGTTCCGCAATTCCCGAAATGCGGTGCTTGTCGTCAGACTTTTTCGGCACCTCAAATCCGTTGGCGGTAAAGTCAATGATAGCTGTGCCCTGATGGTAAACTGTTCCCTGTATGTCGGAAACGGCAAATTTGAATACCGGATTATGGATTCCTACCAGAAATACCCCGTTCAGGCTTCTCAGCCCTGAAGGGGATATGGATACGATGTCGCAAGAAGTTATCGAGATATCCTTGATTTTTCCGCAACCTGCAAGGCATACAGTCATGATGACTGTCAATGCTGTCAATATGAATCTTTTCATTTCCAATAATCCTTTTGTCTGCCGAGCCATACCTTTTTGCCGATAGACTTGACTTACAAAAGTAGTGAAAAAATAATAAAAGTCATATCTTTGCAGGTGAAAAGGTACGGAATGTGCCGCACAGTGCATTCCGGGCGCGTGCCAAACTGGTACGCGACATGCAAACAGACTTAAATCCGCTGAATTTTGCGGAAAATCAGATAAAAATATGGCAAGCAAGAAAGTATATATCGAGACCTACGGATGTCAGATGAATGTCAATGATACCGAGGTGATTTTCTCGATTCTGAAGAAGGCAGGCTACGACAGGACTGAGAATATGGATGAGGCTGACGTGATTATGGCCAATACCTGTTCGGTCCGTGACAATGCGGAACAGCGTATCTGGGGACGCATTGACCAGTTCTATGGTCAGAAACGTGTCCGCGAAGGCGTCGTTACCGGTATAGTCGGATGTATGGCCGAGAGACTGAAAGACAAACTGTTGGAAAGCGGACGTGTCGATTTCGTGGCAGGTCCTGATTCATACAGGTCTCTTCCGCTCCTTCTTTCCAGAATAGCCCCCGGAAGGCCTCAGATCAATGTCGAACTTTCCAGAGAGGAAACATACGGGGACATCGAGCCTGTCCGCATTGACAAGAATGGCGTGTCCGCCTTCATTTCCATCATGCGCGGATGCAACAACGTTTGTTCATATTGTGTAGTCCCATATACCAGGGGTGCTGAACGCAGCCGTGACCCTCACACGATTGTCAGGGAGGCCTGCGATGTCTTTTCCCGTGGATACAAGGAGGTTACACTTCTCGGTCAGAATGTGGACTCATACCTATGGAAGAATCCTGAGGACGCTTCAGATGTCACTGACTTCGCAGACCTTCTTTCCAAGGTGGCCGAAATCAGTCCGCTCCTCCGCGTGAGATTCTCCACATCCCATCCTAAAGACATCAGTGACAAGGTCATAGATACGATGGCGAAGTATGACAACATCTGCCGTCATATCCATCTGCCGGTACAGTCCGGAAGCAATGCCATGCTCGAGAAGATGCGCCGCCGCTATACCCGCGAGTGGTATCTCGAAAGAGTCGACAGAATCCGCAAGTCAATGCCGGACTGCGCGATCACTACTGACATCATTGCCGGCTTCTGCGGTGAAACGGAGCAGGACCATCAGGACACTTTGGATATAATGCGCAAGGTCGGTTATGACTATGCCTATATGTTCCAGTACTCCGAGAGACCCGGAACTCTTGCCGCACGCAACTATCCTGACGACATCCCTCTTCAGGAGAAGACCAGGCGTCTGAACGAAATCATTTCCCTCCAGAATGAACTGAGTCTTGAAAGCAATACCCGTGATCTGGGCAAGGAGTTCACAGTCCTCATCGAGGGTACATCACGCAGAAACCAGGAGGAACTTTGCGGAAGGACCTCGACCAACAAGATGTGCGTGTTCCCGGCGCTTCTTTCGTCCGGGACCAACCCTGCTGACGGCGTGAAGGTTTTCAATGTAGGTGATTACGCCAAGGTACGTGTCGTCTCATGTACCTCAGCAACACTTATTTGCGAACTGTCATAGATCATCTGGTCCGCGAAACTGTAATAGCCAGAATCGGAGATTATCACGTGGTCCAGCATTGAGATACTGAATGTTTCAGCCGCTTTCTTGAGCCGTTCCGTCTCCACGACATCAGCCTTTCCCGGCTGTGGATTTCCGGACGGATGGTTGTGGACAAGGATTATACCGTCGGCTTTCTTTTCAATAGCCTTCCTGAGAATAGAATTGGTGTCTATCGTAGTGGATGAGAGTCCGCCGATGGACACTTTTTCCTTATACAGGATATGATTGGCCCGGTTCAAGTAGAGAATCCAGCATTCCTCATGGTCGATTCCCTTCAGGACAGGAAACATTATTGAAAATATCTGTGACGCATTGGTGATGGCGCGGCAAGGCGGGTGGGACCCTTCGGCCGCGAATCTGCGTCCCAGCTCGAATGCAGCCGTGACGGTCGCAGCCTTGTTTTTCCCTATGCCTCCGATAGCCTGCATTTTGTCAATGGACATGGCGGACAGTTCCGTAAGGCTTCCGGCAGCAGCAAGCAGTTCATGCGACATCTCCAGCACATTTTTGTTTCCGCTTCCTGTCCGGAGCAGGATCGCCAGGAGCTCGGCATTGCCCAAAGCGGAGCTCCCTTTTGCAATCAGCCTTTCCCTAGGTCTTTCTTCAATGTTCAGTTCTTTCAGTTTCATGGTCTTTTATGTGATTATTATTCTGTCTGTCAATGCAGGTTTCGGTCGTGCCCGTCATGTGGACCCGTTCAGTCTCAGGTTCGTAACCGGCTGCAAGATAGGCCTATGAAACTGGAAAATCTGCAGAAAGTTGCTCGAACTCCTGCGGATTTTTATGATTTTTAAACTTTTTGTCTGTTTTTTTAATCCCGGACCGCTGATTTGTCGATTCCGGACATCTTCTGACAATTATTTCTTAGCTTCCAGAATCAGGTCTCCCAACTCGCGGATATCCCTTGCTATCATATCAGGAGGGAAAAATTCCGGCGCCGGATTTGTTCTGGCATCCTCTGCGACCTTGAGAGCTGTTTCTACAGTTGTCTCACCTGAAAGTACAAGCACGCCTACGGCACCTGCATTGTGAGCCATGGCGGTGTCAGTGTATATGCGGTCTCCCACCATTGCGATTTCTTCCGGTTTCAGACCATGTCTGTGCATGATTCCGTCCAGCATTGTCGGGTCTGGCTTTCCGAGAACGATGTCCGGGCGACGTCCGGTGGCATGTTCTATACATTTCTGCAATGAGCCGCAGTCCACGAGGACAGTAGGCTGGTCGGTAGGGCATACCCTGTCAGGATTTGTCGCGATATAAGGGACTCCCTGGCTTGCCCACCATGCGGCACGGCAGAGGCGCGGATAGGTGAGAGTCGTGTCAAATGCCACTACGAGGACATCAGGAACGTCATTCGGATCATCCGCGCATGCTTCGAAGCCGGCTTTCTCGAACTGGCTGGCCATACTTGGAGTACCGAGCATATAGAGCCTCTTTGCCTGAGGATATTTCTCCTTTATATAGTCAATGGCAGCGAGTGAGGTTGTGTACATGTTGCCTTCATCGGCATTGATGCCCATTCCCTCAAGTTTGTGGAGGTAGTCGGCTACGGATTTTGTAGGATTGTTCGTGAGGAATGAGTAACCGATTCCGGCATCTGTCATGTCCTGCAAAAAACCCTTTGTAAAAGGGAACAGATTGCTTCCCATATATATTGTTCCGTCCATGTCCAGAGCAATGTGTCTGATTCCGGACAATTTCTTTTTCAACTCCGGTGTGAGTTCTTTGTTGTAGTTTGTACTCATTGCTGTATTTTCATTTGTTTGCAAATTTAGCAATGTTTCTCTAAAGTAATGCTATCTATATTTCATTTCGTGTGTTTTCTTTCATTTTTCTTCCGGCTTTCCACCCGTTTGGCCAAGTGGAACCGGCATTGATGTAAATTATATTAATTCAAAATTAAAAAATCTTTGCAATTATCAGAATTTGGATTAAATTTGTGGTAATTAAGTTTACGTGTACTAATCGGTTAATGCGCGGCTGTCAATATGAAGAAGCACACACACACTGCACCAGGAATAGAAGAATTCAAGAAACTGCTGAAGAAACATTCGTTGAAATCTACACAGCAGAGGTTGGCTGTACATAATGCGATGCTGAAGCTGGGACATGCTTCAGCTGATATGGTAACAGAGGAAATCAGGAGTCAAGGCACTACCAATGTTACCGTAGCTTCGGTGTATAATATACTTTCACAGATAGCTTTGCTTGGAATATATGACCACAGGATGAGTGCCAACAACAAGATGTATTTCGATGTGAATACTTTCAGGCATATCCATCTGTATGATTATGTGAACAATACATTCAAGGATGTCATTGATGATGACTTCATGGACAATCTCGACGCATATTTTGCCAAGAAAAAGTTCAAGGGATATCGTGTCGAGTGTGTGGATGTGCAGATAGTCTGCCGTCCGAGCCGTTCATACGTAAAGAAGAATACGGCAGAGAAAGTAGCTGAATAACAGCCTGTTGCCGCTTGCCCACATAAACTTTGACCTTATACACTATGCGCTTTAACCTGACCATAAAGACTATTGCTGCTGTCATTGTGTCTTCTATGATTGCTGTTTCATGCAGCAAAACTTCTTCTGTGCCCTATGTGGATTCTTCCATGGGCTTCGTCACAGGTGACAACCTGTTTACAACTGATGCCGGAATGACCTATGACTTTACCACGGCGGAGCAGTTCAATTATGAGTTCGGGACCAGATTGTTCGTGTCCTGTGAGGTGGGGGATTGCATTGATCCTGCAAAGAATCTGGTTTCCGCAAATCTGGTGAATTGCTCGGTTCCTGTTACCGGTGCTATCGTGGGGCCAGGGACTTCGGGATTCGACAAGTCGGAATGGAAAGATCCGATATCTGTCAATAATGCTTGGATAGCAGGAGGTTATATAAATCTTTATTGCTCTTGGACAGGACATAAGAATTCAGGTGTGGTGCAGCGTTCCGCATTCGTGTTCGAAGGGACCTCCACCGGCATTGACACTGCTCCTGACACTTTGTCTTTTTCTCTCGTCCATGATTCCGAAGGTGATGGTTTTTCTTCCGGAGGCGATGTGACCAATCTTGTGATGATAAACAAAATGGCCACATTCCCTGTCCAGGAATTTCTTCCTTCCGGGAATGCGGTCATAAGATTGTTATGGACATGGCACCGGTCTGACGGACATTATATCTATCCGGAGACCGAAAGCCATAGTATGATTTACGATTATTCTGCTGCAGCCACGTCAGCCGAGCCTTCTACGAAGGCGATAATCTCGCCTTTTACGACATTGGCTCCCTGAGTTCCGGTAACTGCTACAACCCGACCGTCAACAGCAGGAATCACGTCTTCCATACCATAATAGGTCTGAACGTAGCCCATTGCCTTGCCGGCCTTCACTTCTGTGCCTGCAATAGGTGCCGTAGATTCGTCATCGACATCAAGCTGCCACATGAGCTGTCCCTTTGCCGGTGCCTGTACAGGTACTGCATGAGGATATTTCTTGGCATATTCTTCGACATCGAACTTAGGCATTTCCACTACCGGACGGACAACCGTGATTGGTGCTCCGGCCTTGGCTTTCAAGTCCTTGAGCTCAGCATTGAACCTTTCCTTCGCAACACCGCTCTTGTAGTCGCGGTACTGTCTCTCATGCATTGCGAATTCGAAGAGTTCCTCCTGATCCTGTCCCTCGTCCCAGCCTTCGTCTTTCATCATCTGGCGGAATTTAGGGAGTTCGTCAGGATACATGTCCTGAGGATTGCCGGTGTAGAATTCCATTCCCTTCTCTTTCGCAAGGTCAATGATTTCCGGCGCGAGTTTTCCAGGGAGCTGGCCCATCCTGCCCAGAATCATGTTCCATGTATCCTTGTCAATGGTAGTCCATCTTGGCTTTCCATTGAGGACATTGAGGAGGTTCATGAGGGAGGTGTTCTTTACGTACTGGCTGAACGGTGTCACCAGAGGCGGATAGCCGAGTCTTGGCCATACATACTGGACTTCATCGAAAAGCTTCACCATGAGGGTGTCAAGGCTGATTTCAGGGCGTCCGTGAGCGCGCTCTGAGGCGTTGATTGCAGCCTGGAAACCTTTCAGGTCTGCCATCATCGAGCCCATCATTCCGCCCGGGAGGCCGCAGCCTACGAGGAGGGAGGACATCAGTTTGTTGGCCGGATTGATCCAGTAGCCGAGGAAATCGTCAATGAATTTCTGCGTGAGCTTGCGGACTTCCATATATGCGTCCATGTTCAGGTCTTTCACGAGGAATCCGTCTGCCTTCATCATTTCCCTGATGGTTATCACATCCGGATGGATTTTGCCCCAAGAGAGCGGTTCTACCGCTACGTCGAGATAGTCCGCTCCCGCGCGCGCCACTTCCAGCATTGATGCAGGCGAGAAGCCCGGGCCTGTGTGTCCGTGATACTGGACGATGATGTGCGGATATTTCTTCTTGATGCAGCTTGTGAGCTCGGCGAGGAATGTCGGTCTGCCGACTCCTGCCATATCTTTCAGGCAGATCTCGTCGCAGCCGTATTCTACGACCTTGTCAACAATGCCCATGTAGTATTCGACTGTGTGGACCGGTGAGTTCGTGATGGACAATGCCACCTGTGAAATCATGCCGGCTTTCTTTGCGAATTCTACTGACAATTTCAGGTTCCTGTGATCGTTCAGGCCGCAGAATGATCTTGCGATGTCTGTTCCCTGAGCTTTCTTCACTTTGTACATCAGTTCCCTGACGTCTGCCGGAACTGGGTTCATTCTCAATGCGTTAAGTCCGCGTTCAAGCATGTGTGTCCGGATGCCCGCCTTGTGGAAAGGCGCTGTCCATCTTCTGACTGCAACGTTAGGGTTTTCTCCGAACAGGAGGTTTACCTGCTCGAATGCTCCACCATTGGTCTCGACTCTGTCGAAACAGCCCATGTCAATGATAGCGGGGGCGACTTCCTCAAGCTGATCCACTCTAGGCACATACTTGCCTGAAGACTGCCACATATCCCTGTAAACCAGAGAAAATTTGATTTCTCTTGCCATTTTTAACTTACTTTATTTTGTTATAACTTGTTCGTGGTTATCCGGCAAATATAGTGATTATTCTTGGAACATGTTTTGAAAACCGGTCATGAATTTTTCCGGTGCATATACAAAAAAAGAGTCAATCCGAAGACTGACTCTTTTCTCAGGGTGAACGGTGGGGCTCGAACCCACGACAACCAGAACCACAATCTGGCGCTCTACCAACTGAACTACGCTCACCATGTTTAGGATTGCAAAGGTATGAATATTTTCTTACAATCCAAAATTTTCTGCAAGAAAAAAGAAAATTTTCGTTTGTTGGGCTCTTTCACTATATTTGTGGGTTGGAATTTGTATCAGAAATGACATTGTCATTGACCTGAGATAAAATTCTTCAGGACAAACGATTGGGATGCTTTCGGCGGCATTGGAAACTCCGGCGGAACATCGGATGAAACACAAAACAGATATTCGGAAAGTTATGGAAAATATAAAATGCCTTATTGTCGGCTCCGGTCCTGCCGGCTATACTTCGGCCATCTACACCGGACGTGCCGGAATACAGACTGTTCTTTACGAGGGAATGGAACCGGGAGGACAGCTGACCACGACCACGACGGTGGAAAACTACCCTGGATTCGAAAACGGAGTCGATGCAAATATGCTGATGGCATCAATGAAAGCTCAGGCTGCAAGATTCGGGGCTGAAATCCGCAGCGGAAGAATCGCATCGGCCGACCTTTCATCCAGACCATTCAGGCTGACGGACAGCGAAGGCAGGGAACTCGAAGCGGAGACATTGATCATAGCCACAGGCGCGACTGCGAAATACCTCGGCCTTCCTTCAGAGCAGAAGTTCAAGGGACTTGGCGTGTCGGCTTGCGCTACGTGTGACGGTTTCTTCTATAGGAAGAAGGATGTTGCCGTAGTCGGCGGGGGAGACACCGCGTGCGAAGAAGCGACATATCTGGCTAACATCTGCAAGAAAGTATATATGATTGTGAGAAGGGATGTTTTCAGGGCTTCCAAGGCGATGCAGGAAAAAGTTCTGAACACTCCAAACATTGAAGTTCTGTGGAACTGCAACACTCAGGAGGTGCTCGGAGACGCGAACGGCGTTACCGGAGCTAGACTCGTCAGAAAAGATGGTAAGGTTTTTGATATCAGCATTGACGGTTTCTTTCTCGGCATTGGCCATCATCCGAATGCGGATCTGTTCAAAGAGTGGATTCGTACTGATGAGAATGGCTATATAATCACTGAAGGAAAGTCTTCACGCACTTGTGTGGATGGCGTTTTCGCGGCGGGAGATGTGCAGGATCCTCATTACAGACAGGCAATTACAGCAGCCGCCTCAGGTTGCAGGGCTGCCCTTGATGTGGAAAAATTCCTCAATAGCCTGAAGTAATTGGGAAACGGACTTGGCCAGACGTGGCCTGAAACCGGACAAGATAATTTATTAGAATATGAAAATAACAACTAAGGTAATTCTGGGAGTGTTCGCAGTATTGGCGGCTTCTTCATGCAAATCGCAGTACGATACGCTGCTGTCCAGCAATGATGTGGACACCAAATACAAGGCGGCATTCGATTATTTCAATAAAGGAAAGTATCAGAAATCTGCTGCGCTGTTCGAGTCAATGTCAGTGCTTACGGATGGTACGGAGCGCGACGACACTGTCCAGTATTACTGGGGCCTGAGCAACTACCGTTACAAGGACTATGTTACGGCAGAGGCCAATTTCAACCGTTTCGTGAACAACTTCCCGAGAAGCCCGTTTGCTGAGGAGGCCAGATTCCTGAGAATAGACTGCCTGTACAAATCCACATACAGATATGAACTCGACCAGGCACCGACAAAGGTTGCCATTGCTTCTATCAATGAATATGAGAAGGACTATGGCTCGAATCTTCACAAGGAGGATTGTGACGCCATGCTGAAGGACCTGAACGGAAGACTTGACAGAAAAGCATTCGAGGGAGCCCGCCTGTATTACAATATGGAGGACTATAAGGCTGCCAGAGTCGCTTTCCGTAACACATTGAAGGACAATTCGGAAAATATCTATCGTGAAGATATCCTGTATTACATTGCGAAATCTTCATACAAATATGCGCAGCTCAGTATCGCTTCCAAGCAGAGAGACCGTTATCTTACCTTCATGGACGACTATCTGAACTTCATGAGCGAGAATCCGCAGTCAAAGTATTCCAAGGAATTGAAGACTCTTTATAATCGCGCCCAGAAGGTTCTCGGCCACTACACAGGCACCGATGAAGATGCCGATGTGAAGGAAAAGGTCTTCGAGAAAGAGAGGAAGGCTGCCGAGAAGGCCGACAAAAAATCCAGATAAAAAAGTTTTGAAACAATCTTCGGCCGGCTTCAGTATATATTAAATGGAGGCCGATGATGGCGGAGGCTGCCATATGCCCGGCCGATTAGATGACAATTTAGAATAGTAAAAGAATGGACAAGAAGAATGTACCTCAGAACACTATCACAAGGGATGTGAAGTATCTCGCTGCCCCTACAGGCAACATTTACGAGACAGTAGTTATTCTGTACAAGAGAGCTAACCAGATTGCCCTTGCTGAGAAGAAGGAACTTAACAAGAAACTTGAAGATTTCAAGAACGACCGTGACTCGATGGACGAAGTGTTCGAGAACCGCGAGCAGATCGAAATCTCAAAATACTATGAGAGACAGCCTAAGCCTGTTCTTGTTGCCGTTTCAGAGTTCGAAAATGACGAACTGACTTACAGAATGGCCAAGAACGAGTCTGCTTCTGAGGCTGCACAGCCGGAGGCTTCTGCCAAGAAACAGAAAAACGTCGAAGAGTAGGCAATGATATGCTGATATGCTCAAGGCACTTCATATAAAGAATTACGTTCTGATTGACTCGCTGGATATCGAATTTCCGGCGGGTCTCGTGATTATTACGGGGCAGACCGGTGCCGGAAAGTCTATACTTCTCGGTGCCCTTTCTCTCGTAATGGGCTCACGTGCAGACTCTTCCGTAATCGGCGCCGCAGGGGACAACTGTGTCGTGGAAGCGGAGTTCGAAGTCAATGATGAAGATGGTTCCTTGAGACAATATCTTGACGAAAACGAGATTGACTTCGACCCTGTCGATGGTAAAGGCCAATTGACAATCAGGCGTATTCTGAATTCCAACGGCAGGTCCCGTTCCTTCGTAAACGATTCGCCGGCACCTCTTAAGGTGTTGTCAATGCTGTCGTCACGTCTCATTGACATACACTCCCAGCACGAGACTATGTTGCTGCGCGACAAGCAGTTCCAGATGTCGATGCTGGACCATTTCGCAGGCGACAGCGGACTTCTGCAGTCCTGCAGGACCAGATGGGAGCGTCTGACGGGATTGAAAAATGACCTTGACGAGGTCAATGCCAATCTGAGCCGGACCAATGCCGAGAAGGATTATAATCAGGCCCAGTTCGAAAGACTTGATTCCGCTCATCTGAAAGACGGTGAACTGGAGGAACTGGAAACCGAGCAGAAGCAGCTTGCCAATGCTGAAGAAATCAAGTCTTCACTTTATCAGGTGGAAAACTATTTTTCACCATCTGGAGATGATGCACAGGATGACAGGATGTCGATAGACTCCATGCTTAAGGATTCTTCCAGAATCCTGGACAAACTGTCGTCATACATCCCTTCCGTATCTGCACTTTCCGAAAGAATCGAGTCGGCGAGACTGGAACTCGATGATGTCCTGTCGGAAGTGTCTGATTTGGAAGCAGGTACGGAAATTTCTGATGAGAGGTTACAGGAAGTGGAAGAAAGGTTGTCCTTGCTTTATGACCTTCTGAAAAAGTATTCCTGCACTCAGGTTTCCGAACTTATAGAACTAAGGGACAGGCTATCTGAGTCTTTGGCTGACACCAGTGTGCTTGAAGCCAGAAAATCAGCCCTTGAAAAGGAAATTGTGGAGGCGGAGAAAGACTTGGCTGACGCATGTTCTGATTTGCATGACGCAAGGGCCAAGGCAGTGCCGGATTTCTCTGAAAATATCTGTAATTCTATCCGTTCACTGGAACTCGATCGTGCAGTGTTCGATGTGGTTCTGGAATCGGGAAAACCCGGACCGGACGGTTCGGACACCATCCTGTTCCGCTTCTCTTCTACCGGAAAGTCCCCAGTGGACGTGGCAAAATGTGCATCAGGTGGTGAAATGTCGCGTATCATGCTGTGTCTCAAGGCGATGATGGCCCGCTACACGAATATGCCGTCAATGATTTTCGATGAAATCGATACCGGAGTCTCCGGTAGCGTCGCAGACAAGATGGGCTCCATGATTTGCTCAATGGGGAATTATATGCAGGTCTTCGCCATCACTCATCTTCCTCAGGTTGCGGCCAAGGGTGATGCGCATTATATCGTCACCAAAGAGTTTGACGGTGATAGAGCCATATCATCTATCCGCAAGATTTCCGGAGAAGACAGGGTTATGGAAGTGGCCAGAATATTAAGTGGCTCCAGAGTTACCCCTGAAGCCATCGCAAATGCCAAATCTCTACTCGGCAAATAACCCTACCGCGTTCTCCATACGCGACGTTTCAGCCACAGCCTCTACGTTTTCTGCGAGGATATACAATCCTCCGAAATTTAACAACCTTGTTTAAAACATGTTTGTTAAATTTCGGAGTCCAAGTAGAGATTGTTATTTCTTTACAATTCGGATTGAGTAGTCCGGTCCATAGACGATGCGTCGCACGCCCTCATTGACATATCCCCCGTTGCCAAGTTCTCTGAAGAGGAAATCAGTCTGCATCATTGCAGTATTGCCCATTCTGGCGACATTCTCCATCCATTTCTTGCCGTAAGTTGACTTCATCTTGATGAAGAAGTAGGCGAGGTCATATCCCTGGAAAGAGAATTGTGTGGGTTCCGTGTTGTAGAGCGCACGGTATTCCATGAGGAAATGACGGACCTCAGAAGATTCATAATCAATGAAATATGATGTCGATACCCTTGTCTTCAGGTTATGGAGATTTTCAATGTCGATAGTCTCGAATGAACGGATCTTGGACGGGCTGTAAAGCACCACGTTATATTTTCTATAGACCAGCATGTCGAGGTTGCGCACGGCATCATTGACAAAAGCCTCGCTCTCGGAATTGATGATGACGCGGTTGGTTCCGGTTTTTGTCATCAACGCCGCAATTGCATTGGCCGCGTTTCTTCCTTCCAGAATATTGTACGAGTATCTTGCGCAGGAAAGTGACGCGTCGCTGATGACTTCATTCATCAATGTTACCGAAGCATTTGTTGCTGCACTCTTCTCGCTGATTACCAGTACTTTGTCTCCAGAGTGGGTCTCGCTCTTAAGCCATTTCACCAGGTCTCTGTATTGTGTACCCTGTGAGGTCGGAGCCTGGATCATGTTACTGTGTAACTGGGCAAGACCGGCTGTCCTGTGGTCGAGAGGGGAGATGACGTAGGTGCTTTCCGGGGCAATTGCCAATGTCTTGGAAACTGCATCTGAATTGACAGGGCCGATGGAAAAATCGCTTGCACTCAACCTGTCTGAAGTTACGGGAATGTTCGTGCCTGAGACATCATAGACACTAAGGTCGGTACTTATGCCTTCTTTGCTCAAGTCCTTGACAGCCAGAAGGACACCGCTGTAGAAATCCATATTGCTCTCGCTCGGACTGCTTGTGGAAGCCTTCATCGGCAACATCAGCAGGGCATTGACAGTAGCATTGGAAAACTTCAGATTCCATGAATTATTGTTTTCCTCCTGGACTGTCTCGTGTGTTGTTTCTGCCTTTTCCGTCTTTACGGGTGCCGTCTCGTGAGTCGCGTGGCTGTACTTTTTGGACGCCACCATTTCATTGACCTTTTCAGCTGAAGGAATGCGTATTTTCTGGCGGCTCTTGAGTTTCGAACTTGAAAGACCGTTGTAGGCCATGAGAATGTCTTTCGGAACTGAATACTTGAATGCGATATCTTCAATGTCTTCGTACCATTTTGCCACGTGGATCGTGTAGTCGTCCTTCTTCTGGTCTGCCTGTCTGGTGTCCTGGTTCTTGGTGTCGACAGGTTTTGCGGCGGTTTCCTGTTTTGCTGCAGTGCCGATGACAGGAATCAGCAGTATGGTATTCTTCTTAAGGCCTTCCGTCTGGAGATGGCTCTCCGGATTTGCCTTGCAGATATCATCGACAGTAACCCCGTACGCCTTGGCAATGGAGAACAATGTCTGTTTCTCCATCACGACATGAGACCAGTATAATTTCCCGTCTCCGCCTCTGACCTTTTCCTTGGAAACTGTTACTGGAGTCTGCACATAAGTCTGTGCAGCAGAGTGGTTTGCTGCTGTAAGGCTGAGCACGCACACGGCGGCTGATATGATTGTCTTTTTATTCATTTCGTCTATATTTTTTCAGCGAAACCGAGCAGAGTCCTGCTGAATGAAGACCATGACAGTCTCTTCTTCTCCGCCCTGATCCTGTCTATGCAACTTTCCCGTATGACAGGATCTCCGAAGTACCTGACTATTTCTTTCCGTATGCATTCAGGTGTCACTTCATCAGCGACAATTCCCGTTCCGGTATCCCCGATGGTGCTTTTCAGCCCTCCTACATCAGTGACGATCATCGGTACTTCGAAATGATATGACACTGAACTGATTCCGCTTTGGGTCGCGCTTCTATACGGAAGCACAGTCACGTCAGCGGCCGAAAAATAATCCTTGACTTCCGAATCCTTTATATATTTCGGGAAGATGTGGATCCGGTCTTTTCCTTCGATGGTGTCAATGATTTTCTGATATGGTTCGAATGAACCGTATGGCTCACCGGCAATGATGAGCTGATAGCTGTCATCCAGATTCTTGAATGCCTCCAGAAGGATATCAAGCCCTTTGTATTGTCTTATGAGGCCGAAGAAAAGAATGTTCTTCTTTCCCGGCTGCAGCCCAAGCTGTCTTTCCGCGTCCTCTCTTTTCAGTTTTGCTCCGAAATGCGAGTAGAGCGGATGCTGTTTCATTACGTATTTGGCATCGGGCTTCATTTCCAGCAAGTCCGACGTCACTGCGTCGCACATGGTGACGAAGCCGTCGCATCCTGCCAGAAAATACTTTGTAAAAGGAGTGTCGAAAAACCGCTCTTCATGAGGAATGACATTGTCAAGTATTCCTATCACCTTGCACCCTTTGCCTGCATGTCTGGCGACATATCCCAGTGAAGGGGCGAAATATGACATCCAGTATCTCATTATGAGGATGTCCGGCTTCCATTCGCGGATGGCTTTGGCTGTCCGTATCCATGAAAGCGGGTTGGCAGTGTCCAGCAGGGCTGTGGATTCCACAGGCATTGCTTCATCGTCGGGTGTTACGTACTGTGTCTTACCCGGGAAAAGGAAATCAGGATACTGTCTCGTGAAGTTGAAGGCACGGACATTATCAGATTTGCCCAGTTCATTGTACAATGCTGCATTGAACTGGGCAATTCCTCCTCTGAAAGGATAAAAGCACGATAGAATCGCGATTTTCACGATCGTCTATGTTTAGTATTATTTGGAATCGTCCTTCTTGGAGCTTCCTGAATTCTTTGATTTATCCTTTACGTAAGCCTCGTTGAGCTTTACGATGATGTCTTCCGTTACATCGAGGCTGCTGTCACCGGCTGCTACAGGAGCAGGAAGGATGTCGCCCTGAGTTGCGAGAATCATCGCGTAGTGGTTCTCAGCCGCATATGCGTCGAGGAACTTCTTGATGGCGTCACCGATGTTGTTCATCATAACCTGCTGCTCTTCAGCGATTTCCTGGTTCTTCTGATTTGCGAAGTTGTTGAAATCGTTTCTCTGCTGCTCGAGTTTCTCGCCCTGAACCTCAGCGACTGAGCGTGTGATGAGACCTTTGTTGATCTTCTCCTGGAAAGAATTTACATCATTCTGAAGCTTGTTTCCACGTCTGTTGACTTCTTCCTGAATTCCCTGTGCCTTGGACTCAACTACTGATCTGAGGTCATTGGCCATGTCGTACTCGTTGAGTACTTTGTCAAGATTGAAATAAACAATCGCTCCGCTTTCTGCTGCAACTGCGCTATCTGTTCCTGCCTCTCCCTTCGCTCCTGATTTTCTGTCAGAAAAGTTTACGATTGCGAGCGCTGCCACAGCAACAAGAGCTATGACGCTGAGAATTAATGGTGTGTTCTTCATTGTTATTTAAAAATTAATATTTGCTATAAATTCCGCCGTCTGGAAGACGGCATAATGACGCAAAGTTACTAAAATATTTTAATCTTCGACAGGTATGCCTGAATAGTTTTTTCAAGCCCCATGTAAAGTGCGTCGCAGATTATCGCATGGCCGATGGAAACTTCGTCTGTCCAAGGGATTGTACGGATGAAATATTCCAGATTCTCGAGATTGAGGTCATGGCCGGCATTGAGTCCCAATCCGCATTCCTTCACTTTCTCCGCTGTCAGCAGATACGGCTTGATTGCCTTTTCTCTGTCTGCGCTGTAATTTGCCGCATATGCCTCAGTGTACAACTCCACCCTGTCAGCGCCGCAAACCGCAGCGGCTTCCGCCATCGCAGGGTTCGGGTCAATGAAAATGGACGTTCGGATGCCCCTGGCCTTGAACTCCTTGCAGATGTCCGTAAGGTAATCCATGTTCTTTATCGTGTCCCATCCGGCATTGGAAGTGATGGCATCCGCGGCATCAGGGACCAGTGTCACCTGTGACGGTACGATTTCATTGACAAGATCGATGAATTTAGGGATAGGATTTCCCTCGATGTTAAGTTCGACATTGATGAGAGGCTTTATCTCTCTCACGTCGTTGTATCTGATGTGTCTTTCGTCAGGTCTCGGGTGTACGGTTATTCCTTCTGCGCCGAAACGGACGCAGTCCACTGCAGCTTTCTCCACGTCAGGGAGATTGCCGCCTCGGGCATTGCGCAGAGTTGCGATTTTGTTTATGTTAACGCTTAATTTCGTCATAACAGTAACTATATATAGACAAAAATAGATATTATTGTTCAAATATTGTAAAGAAAGTACTAATTTTGAGACTTTCAAAGCGAAATAGCAATGCTTTTAGGCCTGTTTTTAAGAAATACAAGTCTGGTCGGTAATCTGCGTCTCCTCGATATGTTGAAAAAACTTGGAAAGGCGGGTTGCGATTCATATTATATATATGATGACGATGAGGTTCGCGACGGAACAGATATGGTGCTCAGTGTCGGTGGTGACGGAACATTTCTGTCGGCATCCAAGAAAGTGGCCGGAACCGGAATCCCGGTCCTGGGAGTGAATCTCGGAAGGCTTGGCTTTCTTTCCGAAAATCTTCCTGAGGATGCGGCAGATGCCATCTTGTCGGGACGCTATGAACTGGAAGACCGCACGCTGTTGAGCGTTTCGGTTTCAGACCAGAAGTTGAACAAAGACGTGGGGTTCTGCCCATATGCATTGAACGAAGTCACCATCCACCGCAGTGGGGCAGCGATTCTCGGTATCAATGTCAGGATGAACGGGGATAAGTTGCCGACTTGCTGGGCCGATGGCCTTATCGTTGCGACAAGTTCCGGTTCGACGGCATATTCTCTCAGTGCAGGCGGCCCGATATGCAGCCCGGATGCCAAGGTCCTCATTATCGAACCGATTGCGCCGCACAACTTGAATGTGCGTCCTCTTGTGGTCCCTGAATCTACGGATATCAGCATTACAATTTCGTCCAGGGATGATGAGGCCGTCCTTACGATGGACAACAGAAATTACACCATCAGACCTGATGCTGAGGTGAAAGTCTCTGTGGCACAGTTTTCGCTAAAACGTGTAAGGCTTCCGAAATCCAGTTTCGTGAAGGCTCTCAAGAGCAAGCTATTCTGGGGTGAGGATATCAGAAATAACGACGATTGATAATCAGATTTGCATTCAATGAATGAGGATAGAAGAATCCCTGCGCATGTTTCCATAATAATGGACGGAAACGGCAGGTGGGCCCGTGAACAGGGACATGAAAGAGTTTATGGACACAAGAAAGGTGTGGAAAGTGTCAGAGCCGTGACTGAGGCTGCCGCAGAAGCGGGAGTCAAGTATTTGTCTCTATATGCTTTTTCAGAAGAGAACTGGGGCAGGCCCAAGGAAGAGGTGGATTTCCTGATGCATCTGATGATGGACTCCATCGCTGCGGAAGTGGAAGCTCTCATAAAGAACGGTGTGCGCTTCCATGTCCTCGGAAATATCGCACGTTTGCCTAAGGCTCTTCAGGAGGCTATCGCCATGCTGGAAGAAAAGACGAAGGAAAATACTACCATTGACCTTATTCTTTTTGTAAGCTACAGCGGCAAGTGGGACATCTTCCAGGCTGCAAAGAAATTTGCCGAGGAATACGGAAAAGAGGAACTTGACAAGATAGAGTCCATTGAGGACATGAACGCGTTGTCGAAATACCTTGTCACGGATGGAATTCCTGATCCGGACCTTATAATCAGAACTTCAGGAGAGGAGCGTATCAGCAACTACCTTTTGTGGCAGGGAGCGTACTCTGAACTGCTTTTCGTCAAGAAAATGTGGCCGGATTTCGGAAAAGAAGATTTCTTCGCGGCGCTTGACGAATACGCTGCCAGAGACCGCCGTTATGGAAAAGTGAAATAAATACCTTATATTTGTCAGATATTTTATTGGAGAATGAAAATTTTTAACCGGATATTATTCTGCCTGGCTGCGCTTATCCTTGTCCAGACCGTGGCTTTCGGACAGCAGAAGCACAGCTCGATAGAGGTGGATTATAATAACCCGCGCAAATATATTGTAGGCGGTATAAAAGTAGAGGGTAACCGAGCTTTCGGAGACAAGCAGATTCTGCAGCAGTCTGGTTTGAGGAAAGGAATGGAAGTGACTATTCCAAGTGACGACATTTCTTCTATCGTCACCAGGCTTTGGATGCAGAGATATTTCCAGGACGTGGCTGTCTATGTGGATTCGTTGTCTGCTTCGAAAGATACTGTTTTCCTCCGTCTTGCCATTCAGGAACGTCCGCGTGTGTCACGCTGGACTTTTACTGGCGTCAAATCCGGTGAAAAGAAAGATCTCCAGGAACGTCTGAACCAGAAACGAGGCGGCGAATATTCTGACTATGTCGCCAAGACTTCCGTAGATATCATCAAGAGGTATTATCAGGGGAAGGGCTTCCTTGATGTCCAGGTGGAGCCTCAGGTTCAGAAGGACAGTATCATCAAGAACGCAATCCGTGTCAATTATGCTGTTGACCGCGGTCCGAAGATTAGAATCAAGACTATCAATTTCATCGGCAACGACCACGTGAGCGACTACAAGCTTGCCAAGTCAATGAAAAAGACCAAGTCTGCCAAGATCTATAACTTCTTCAGCAGCAAGAAGTTCAATGAGAAAGAATATCAGAATGACAAGAAATCTGTCATCAGTGCCTTCAATGAGGCCGGTTACAGGGATGCCAGACTTATTAAAGATTCCATCTATACGGTGAAACCGGGCCGTCTCGGCATTGACTTTACCTTCGATGAGGGAAAGAAATATTATTTCAGGAACATTACCTGGACAGGTAACTCCGTTTATACTTCTGACGCTCTCAATACCATCCTTCAGATTCAGAAAGGTGACGTGTATGACGTCGTTACGATGGAAAAACGACTTCAGGGCGGCGGAAAGCAGGGGGATATGGACGTGTCCAAGCTCTATAGGGACAACGGATACCTCTTCTTCAATGTCCAGCCGGTCGAACTCAATGTCGCAGGTGACTCCGTGGACGTGGAGATGCGCGTCGCGGAGGGAAAACAGGCAACATTGAACAATATCATCATCAATGGCAATGACCTTACCAATGAGAGGGTAGTGCGCCGTCAGGTGTTCACCAGACCTGGCTATCTCTTCAGTCAGAGTGATTTCGAGAGGTCAATCCGAGAAATCGCATCTCTCGGTCAGTTCGACCCTGAGGCAATCACCGACCCTACCAAGGGTTACTCTATCCTGCCTGACCAGAACAACAATACAGTAGATATAGTATATAATGTTACTGAGAAGCCTTCCAGCCAGCTGGAACTTTCCGGAGGTTGGGGCGGCAAGACATTTGTCGCAACTGTCGGCGTAAGTTTCAACAACTTCTCTACCAGAAGGATGTTCGACAAGTCGGCATGGCGTCCGGTTCCGCTCGGAGATGCCCAGAATCTTGCATTCAGATTCCAGACCAGCGGTACCTACTACTCTTCGCTCTCAGCAAGTTTCGTGGAGCCTTGGCTGTTCGGAAAGAAACCTACATCGCTCAGTCTCTCAGCTTATTACAGTCGTCAGACGAACTCATACCTGATGTGGAATATTCTTAACAATGACAAGCAGTTCGAGGTGTATGGTTTCTCTGCCGGTATCGGAAACCGTCTGAAATGGCCTGATAACTATTTCGTATTGTATAACCAGCTCAGCTGGCAGACATACAAGCTGAGAAACTGGTTCTCCAACTACTTCATCTTCGATGACGGAGTTTCCCACAACCTCAGTTATACTCTCGGAATTTCCAGAACTTCCACCGACCAGCAGATTTATCCTAGACAGGGTTCTGACATTTCGTTCTCTGTACAGCTTACCCCTCCATTCTCTCTGTTCAGGAAGAAGGACAAGGGCATCCTCGATGCGCAGGGAAATCCTACGAAGGTCGTCAGCTGGAGAGACATTAACTATAACAACTGGTCTTCACAGGACAGATACAAATGGATCGAGTATCACAAGTGGTCATTCAAGGGCTCTCTCTATACGAAACTTGTCGGTGACCTCGTGCTCATGACAAGAGCCCAGTTCGGTTACTTGGGCTATTATAACAGGAAGTGGGGCTATTCTCCATTCGAGGGCTTCCTCGTCGGAGGTGACGGTATGTCCGGCTACAACTCTTATGGTTCTGAGGTCATTGCGCTCAGAGGTTATGAGAACTACTCATTGACTCCTACCGCCATGACCACCTACAGTTCCAACGGATACTCTTACGCGGGTAACGTTTATGACAAATTCACTGTCGAACTCCGTTATCCTGTTGTAATGCAGCCGCAGTCGACTATCTTTGTACTTGCATTCCTCGAAGGAGGTAACTGCTGGTCTGATATCCGCGATTTCAATCCGTTCCAGATTAAGCGTTCTGCCGGTGTCGGCGTGAGGGTTTATCTTCCTGTCATCGGTCTCCTCGGAATCGACTGGGGATATGGATTTGATGACAAGGTCAACGGAAAGGGCCAGTTCCACTTCCTCATCGGACAGCAGTTCTAGAAGACTGGCATTGATTTGAAGAAAACAAAAAATTTGATAGATATGAAAAGAATCATTTTGATCGCTGTGGCTGCATGTGCAGCTCTTACAGCATCCGCACAGAACCTCAAGTTCGCGCATGTTAATTTCAATGAGCTCGTTATGCTTATGCCTGCAGCTGACTCTGCAAGAGCACAGATTGCCGCTTCTCAGCAGGAGGCTCAGGATACATACAAGAGCATGACTGATGAGTTCCAGGCAAAATACACTCAGTATCAGCAGAAGAGTTCTACCTGGACACCTGCTATCCGTGAGAGCAAGGAGAAGGAACTTACCGACATCCAGAACAGAATCGAGGAGTTCAACCAGTCTATCCAGCAGGAACTTCAGCAGCAGCAGAACCAGCTCATGGCTCCTATTCAGCAGAGAGCTATCGAGGCTGTAAACAAACTTGCTAAAGCCGGCGGATACGTCTATGTGTTCGAACAGAGCTCAATTCTTTATGTTGATCCTGCACAGAGCACCGATCTTACTCCTGCAGCAAGAAAGGCCCTGAATATCCCTGAGGGAAGAACATTGGAGAGTCTCCAGCAGGAACTCCAGGCTCAGGCACAGACTGCACAGCAGTAATAGTCCCGACGGCTGAGTCCGATAATTGAAACATCACAGAGGGTACCCTGAACGCATGTTTGGGGTACCCTTTGCATATTATTTCCATTTTCTTACGAATTATTATTGATTTAACGTTTTTTATTATTAGATTTGCATTGACGGAATGAGTTTCTTTAATAATTATAAGGAAAATCATGACGTCTGTTAGTTTCTCTCATGTCAGGTCTGCTTTTTGCGGCCAGATGTGAAGAACGGGACGAAACAAGTTATACCAAAAAACCATAATTAGTAATACAATGAGAACAGAAGAATTAATGGCCAAACTTCAGGCCAAGTACCCAACAGAGAAAGAATATCTCCAGGCTGTACGCGAAGTGCTTGAGTGCATTGAGGATGTTTATAACCAGCATCCGGAATTTGAGAATGCCAAGATTATCGAGCGTCTCGTAGAACCGGACAGAATGTTGACATTCCGTGTTACATGGGTAGATGACAACGGAGTTGTTCAGACCAATACAGGATACAGAGTACAGTTCAACAATGCTATCGGACCATACAAGGGAGGTCTTCGTTTCCACCCTTCAGTAAACCCTTCAATTCTTAAATTCTTGGGCTTCGAGCAGACATTCAAGAACTCACTTACAACATTGCCTATGGGCGGTGGCAAGGGTGGTTCAGATTTCAACCCTAAGGGAAAATCAGAGGGTGAGATCATGAGATTCTGCCAGGCATTCATGCTCGAGTTGTGGAGAAATATCGGTCCTGACATGGACGTTCCTGCAGGTGACATCGGTGTCGGCGGACGTGAGATCGGTTTCCTCGAGGGAATGTACAAGAAACTTACACGCGAACACAATGGTGTGCTCACAGGAAAGGGCATCTCTTTCGGCGGTTCACTTATCCGTCCTGAGGCAACAGGCTTCGGCGCTGTTTACTTCCTCCAGCACATGCTTCATAACCACAAGGCTGACCTCGACATCAAGGGCAAGACCGTTGCAGTTTCCGGTTTCGGTAACGTATCATGGGGTGCCTGCGTAAAGGCTACTGAGCTCGGTGCAAAGGTTGTTGCAATTTCAGGTCCTGACGGAGTCATCTACAACCCTAACGGAATGACCAAGGAGAAACTCGACTATATGCTCGAACTCCGTGCATCTTGCAACGACGTTGTCGCTCCATTCGCAGAGAAATTCCCGGATGCAACATTCACCCCTGGCAAGAAGGCTTGGAGCATCAAGTGCGATATCGCCATGACTTGCGCATTCCAGAACGAAATGTCCAAGGAGGATGCTGAGGAACTCATCGCAAACGGCACATGGTGCTGCGTAGAGGTTTCCAACATGGGTTGCCAGCCAGGAGCTATCGAGGCATTCCAGAAGGCCAAGCTGCTCTTCGCACCTGGTAAGGCTGTGAATGCCGGTGGTGTTGCGACATCAGGTCTCGAGATGACCCAGAACGCAATGCACCTCAGCTGGACAGCTAAGGAAGTTGACGAGAAACTCCATGGTATCATGGACGCTATCCATGCCTCTTGCGTTAAATATGGTACTCAGCCGGACGGCTATATCAACTACGTTAAGGGTGCCAATATCGCAGGCTTCATGAAGGTTGCTGAGGCTATGCTTGCACAGGGCGCTATCTAATAAAGTCATAGGGCAGGAAATACAAGTCCTTCCGATATGACAACAGTATAATGTGATGGGGGCATTTCAGAAGAATTGTCCCCATCATCTTTTTTATGACTGTTAACTTTTGTTATATCTGCAAAAATTCCTAACTTCGTACTTTGTTGTTGCTGAAACCTTGCGGGTGCAGCAAACCGCATAACTGACAATAGTATTATTCAAAAACACAAGATGTCAACTGAAACAGTTAAACCAGCTGCGGCATTTCCTGTAAAGAAGCTCATAATGCTTCTTCTTACCATTGCCGTATTTCTTTTCTTCTGGTTTGTTCCAAGGTCATTCTTTGGCGTGACCGACAACGGAACACCGATCCTTTCAATTATCGAGCAGAGAACAGTAGCGATTTTCGCACTGGCAGCATTGATGTGGATGTTCGAAATCCTCCCGACGTGGGCAACGTCCGTGACTGTCATCGTCGTTCTTCTGTTCACCATCTCGGACAGTTGTCCATTATTCCTGAGGAATGTGGGTGCTGACCCTGCTGACATGGGAACATTCGTAAGCTATAAGGCCCTTCTGGCCGCATTCGCCGACCCTACAATCATGCTGTTCCTCGGAGGATTCCTCCTTGCGATTGCAGCGACGAAGGTTGGTCTGGACGTACAGCTCGCGAGAGTCCTTCTGAAACCGTTCGGAACAAAACCTAAGTTCGTCCTTCTCGGATTCCTCATGGTCATCGGCGTATTCTCAATGTTCATGAGCAATACGGCAACTGCAGCCATGATGCTTACCTTCCTGGCACCTGTCCTCAAGACTCTTCCTGCCAGCGAGAGAGGCCAGGCCGGTCTTGCATTGGCAATTCCTGTAGCTGCCAACCTCGGCGGTATCGGAACCCCTATCGGAACCCCTCCTAACGCGATTGCCCTCGGATACTTGACAGAGACAATGCATCAGAGCATCGGTTTCGGCGAGTGGATGCTTATCATGGTTCCTTACGTTATCGTGATGCTTCTTTTCGCATGGATTCTCCTTCTCAAGCTTTTCCCGTTCTCATCTGACAAGATTGAGCTCAAGATAGAGAATACCAGGAAACCGGATGCGAAGACATATATCGTTTGGGTAACATTCGCGGTGACAATTCTCCTTTGGGTGCTCGACAGATACACCGGCATCAATGCCAATGTCGTAGCCATGATTCCGGTCGGCGTATTCTGCGCGACAGGCGTCATCACTAAGGAAGACCTCAAGAACGTGGAATGGAGTGTCCTTTGGATGGTAGCCGGCGGTTTCGCCCTCGGTATAGCATTGAACAAGACAGGTCTCGCTGAGAATCTCGTCCAGTCTATTCCGTTCGCATCATTCAAGCCGCTCGTTATCCTTATCCTTTCAGGTCTCCTCGGATACGCGATGTCCAACTTCATCTCGCACTCGGCAGCTGCCAGCCTTCTCGTGCCTATCCTCAGTGCGGTAGGTGTCGGAATGGGTGAGATGCTCGGGCCTATCGGCGGTGTCAAGGCACTTCTCGTCGGAGTTGCTCTTTCTACCTCAGTTGCGATGCTTTTCCCAATCAGTACACCTCCAAATGCGATTGCACATTCTACAGGTCTTATCCAGGTGAAGGATATGACGAAGGTAGGTGCCATCATCGGTATCGTCGGACTTGTACTTGGTTACGCAATATTGATTTTCATAGGATTCTAATGAAAAAAAGTTTTATTACACTGGCAGCCGTTGCTCTTCTTGCACCGGCTGCTGTGGCTTTTGCTTCCGAGCCAGCTGTTGAGACAGCCAAAACAGAGAAGCCAGCTCATTTCAAGTTCTACGGTTTTATCCGTAACTACTTTGCCTTCGACTCACGTGAAAGCAAGGCCGGAACCAAGGACCTGTTCTATTATCTCCCGTTGGACGAGTCTCTCAATGCCAACGGAACTGATATCAATGCCAATCCTTCTTTCCGTTTCCTCGCCATTACTTCCCGTCTCGGACTTGACGTGAAGGATTATCAGATCGGAAAGACCAAGGTCGGCGCCAAAGTGGAAACTGACTTCTATTGCATGAACGGCAATGTCGCAGTTCTCCGTCTCCGTCAGGCTTATGCCACATTGGGATGGGACAATCTCGGAAACGACGGAACCCAGAGTACTTCCCTCAAAATCGGTCAGGCATGGCATCCGATGGCTGCTGACCAGCCTTATGTCATTGACCTTGAAACAGGTACTCCTTTCAATGCATTCAGCCGTACCCCTCAGGTGACGGTCGATCATAACTTCTCGAAGAACTTTGCATTGACAGCAGGCGTTCTTTGGCAGATGCAGTATCTTTCTACAGGTCCTAAGGGATCTTCTGATACTTATATCAAGTATTCCTGCACTCCTGAGATTTATGCCGGTCTTACAATGAAGACCAATCATGGCTTCCTCGCACGTGTCGGCGCTGATGTGCTCAGCATCAAGCCTAGAGTGAGAAATGCGGAAGGAGAGAAAGTCTCTGACAGAATCACAACTGTAAATCCTTATGTATATGCGCAGTATGGTTCCCGCGATTTCTCCATCAATGCCAAGGTCATCTATGCATCAGCCGGTGAGCATATCAACATGCTTTCGGGATATGGTGTGACCAAGGTGGAGGCTGACGGCTCATGGGATTATGCTCCGTTGCACAGCACCGCATCATTCCTTTCAGTGAAGTATGGCCGCAAGGTCCAGGTCCAGGGCATGGTCGGATACATGAAGAATCTCGGAACAACCAAGGCTCTCTATGAGGACGCTGCTCATCCCGGATATACCAGCACCAGCAACGTATATATCAGCGGCAACGGTTTCCACAACCTTAACCAGCTTATCCGTGTGACCCCTACTGTGGTCTATAACCTCGGCAAACTTTCATTTGCCCTTGAGTATGACATCACTGCTGCACAGTACGGAAAGTATGCTGTTGCCGGTCATGTGAACTCTTCCAACGGACTCGTTGACGGTGATCTCCACTGGGTTACCAACCACCGTCTTCTCGGAATGGTGAAATTTACATTCTAATCTGATGGACAAGGAACTTCTGATTTCCAGTATCCGGTCGATTCCGGATTTCCCGAAAAAAGGCATCCTCTTCAGGGATGTCACGACACTGTTCAATAATGCAGATGCCTTCAGGGAAGCTGTAGATGCCATTTATGAACTTTATAAGGACAAGGGCATCACTAAGGTTGCCGGTCTCGAATCCCGTGGATTCATTCTTGGTGCGGCATTGGCCTGCAGATTGGGCGCGGGTTTCGTCACAATCCGGAAACCCGGGAAACTCCCTTGCGACACATATTCTGAGGAATATATGAAGGAGTACGGAACAGATACTCTTGAAATACATACAGATGCATTGACTTCGGACGATGTGGTTCTGCTGCATGATGATCTGCTGGCTACAGGCGGTACTGCCGTGGCAGCATTGAACCTCATACGCAGATTCTCGCCGAAGTCGATTTACGCGAACTTTATAATAGAGTTGGCAGAATGTGACGGAATGTCGGCGATGCCGTCTGACATTGAGACAACTGCCTTGTTGAAATTATAGTTTAGGGGCTGGCTGGAGTTGTATCCCGGTCAGCCTCAAATCATTCCCTATTCAGGAGTGAATTAGCCGCCTGTTGACGGATTACTTATTCAATTCATACAAACAAACTTATGTTTAAAAAAACCTTTTTTGCTGCTGCTGTTGTAGCACTGATGGCGTTCTCGCAGATGGCGAAAGCGCAGACTAACCTCCAGATCTTTTACGACTTCGGCCGTGATCGTAAACAAGTTACCACTACCCTTGAAGGCTTCTATGGGGACAAATGGGGTAACACATTCTTCTTCATTGACTATGACTACAAGGCAAAAAAGGAGGATGGCAACAAAGCGCCATGCGGAACTTATTTCGAGATTGCACGCTGCCTGAATTTCTGGCAAGACAGCAAACTCGCTCCTCTCAGCCTTCATGTGGAGTACAACGGCGGTGTATATAGCGCATATAACATCAACCACGCCTTCCTCGGAGGTCTCGACTGGTTCATCCACAGCAAAGATTTCAAGAATACATTGAACCTCAAGGTTCTCGGCAAGTATATCGTCTATGACAAGGCTACCGACGGAAGCAGACCTCACAGCAAGGTGCCTATGCAGTTCACTGCTGTTTGGGGCATGCAGGACCTTTTCAATGTCAAAGGACTCAGATTCAGCGGCTTCGCAGATTTCTGGTGGCAGAACCACTCGGTAGCTAAAATCGACGGAAACGGCAACTTCAAGATGGATACCTGGAAGACTTCCGATATCGTGTTCATCGCCGAGCCTCAGCTCTGGTATGCTGTCGGACAGCACTTCGGCGTGGACAACCTCAATGTCGGTACCGAAATCGAGCTCTCTTATGACTTCGGTTCAGGCAGCGGTTTCTGGTGCCGTCCATGTCTCGGTGTAAAGTGGGTATTCTAATCATTGACAGACAATGAACTCGTTCATACAGAAGACTTTCGGTATGGATCCTGCAAAGCACAGCATCCGTACCGAGATTATCGCGGGAATTACCACATTCCTTACGATGGCATATATCCTTGCTGTCAATCCTAGTATTTTCGGGGCGCTCGCTACTCAGGGAATGCCTACAGACGCAGTGTTTACTGCTACCGCACTTGCAGCCATAGTCGGCTGTCTGGTAATGTCCATCTATGCCAAGAAGCCTTTCGGACTCGCTCCGGGAATGGGTCTCAATGCTTTCTTCGTGTTTACCGTCTGTCTCGGAATGGGACACTCATGGCAGATGGCATTGACAGCGATCTTCCTCGAAGGTATTCTTTTCATCCTGTTGACAATTACCAATGTGCGCAAGCTCATCGTGGATGCGATTCCGATGAATCTCAAGCGCGCAATCGGTGCAGGTATCGGTCTCTACATTGCTTTCATCGGCCTCAAGTCTGCCGGTATCATCGTCAGCAGTGACTCGACTTCGGTAACTCTCGGCCCGCTTTCGGACAGCACCTCCCTTCTGGCCATAATCGGACTCCTGCTTACCTCTGTCCTGGTTATCCTCAAGGTCCGCGGAGGAATGCTTCTCGGTATCCTTGTGACCACAATCATCGGCATACCTATGGGTGTTACCCATTTCAACGGCCTTCTTTCTACACCTCCTTCCATTTCCTCTATTTTCTGCCAGTTCGAATGGTCTCAGATTTTCTCGTGGGACATGGTTGCCATTGTGTTCACCTTCCTCTTCATTGACATGTTCGACACCATCGGAACTGTTGTGGGCGTGTCCGTAAAGTCCGGAATGGTCGATGAGAAAGGCAATGTGGACGGCATCAACAAGGTGCTCATGGCCGATGCGGTAGCTACAGTAGCCGGTGCCATGTTCGGTACCAGTACTACCACAACATACATCGAGAGTGCTTCAGGCGTTTCAGAAGGAGGCCGCACAGGCTTGACTTCATTCACGATTGCCGTATGCTTTGCAATCGCCCTGCTGTTCTCGCCTTTGTTCCTCGCCATCCCTGGCGCTGCTACAGGTCCGGTCCTCTTCATCGTAGGTGTGATGATGGCAGCTCCTGTCAAGGAAATCGACTGGGAGGACTATTCCGAGGCTATCCCTGCCTTCGTGACAATGCTGCTCATGCCTCTCGCATACAGCATTTCCGACGGAATCATGCTAGGTATGATTTCATACGTGGTGATCAATGCCCTCACAGGCAAATTCAAGAAGGTTTCAGTTACGATGTGGATACTTGCGGTTCTCTTCGTCCTGAGATACGTACTTATGAGATAATAACGTATAGTTCGATATTCAGCCCGTTGCGCACTCCAATCAGTTTGCAGCGGGCTGATTTTTTTGTATATTTGTCTTGATAACACCCTAAAATGCTATAGCCATGTCAATACTGAAGAAAATGCTCGTCAGGCTTCCTGTCAAGAAATCTTATCTCAAGATGGCTTGGGATGCGACTGCGAAAGGCCAGCGGGAACTTGCACTGCATCTCTTTAAGCTTGCTTACGAACAGGAGACCGATCCTGAAAAGAAGGCCGAAGCAGCATGGAATGTCTATGTTGACTGTAAGAACAACGAGAAATATCACGAGGCTTATCTGTGGTGCGAAAGGACTGCAAGACTCGGTTTCGTGAAAGCGATGCGAATTCTGGGAAAGGCATATTTCTATGGTCTCGGAATTGTCCCGAACTATCGTATTGCCGCGAAATGGTTCAAGTCAGGGGCTGACCTCGGGGATGCCTCCTGCATCAGACTTTTGGGAGAGTGTTATGTCCAGGGAAAGGGCGTAAGGACCAATGAGAAAAAGGCTTACGAGTATTTCAGCAAGGCCTACGGACTTGGTGAACCTGGCAGTTATTATTGGATGGGACTGGCGTACCGTTTCGGCGGAGCAGGTTATGATGCAAATATCCCGAAGGCCATGGAAATATGGCGGGAAGGACAGTCCAACTCGCGTTGCCTCAATGAGTTGGGTAAGTGCTATTTCTGGGGTGACGGTGTGCCGAAAGACAAGGATATGGCTTATCAGTACTTCAGGAAAGTATCCGACCAAGGAAAGGATTTCGCGGATGATTACCTGTCTCCGGACAAATTGTCCCTTAGGAGTGAGTCTGAAGTGGAAGCCTTGATTAATTACCGATGAATATTTTCAATCCGGAACACGACTTGTGTATGGCCAACGGTGACGCGAACTTCGTGCCGCCGTTTTCTGCGTTGGAATTCGGCAGGGATTGTGCCGGACTCACTTCATATATCCAGAAGGCAGGCGATGGTGAAATAGTCCCATGGGGCTGGGATGCCGTTCTTAAACAACGTCTTGTAAAACAGGGAGTTCCCGTGTCGTCCCTCCCTTCGGACGAGGCACTCGATGAAATCCGCCGGCTGTCGCGCAGAGGAATTGCGGCTGACGCCGGGGCTTTTGTCAATGCCAATGTCCCGAATCCCCTGTTGAGGCCGGACGGCTTCGTGAAAGAGGTCTCCAGTGTGGAAGATGCCGTCTCGTCTGTAGAAGAGTTCTCCGATGCCGTTTTCAAGGCTCCGCTCTCAGGCAGCGGCAAGGGCCTCAGATGGGCCAGGCGAGGCGAATTGTCAGCCAGTGATTTGGGCTGGTGCAAGAACATTATCGCCAGGCAGGGGAGTCTCATGGTGGAAAAGCGTCTCGAAGTCGTGCAGGATTTCGCAATGCTGTTCCATGTGGGATCTTCGGAAGCAGGAGGGAATTCCGTAAACTTCGAAGGGTATTCCTTGTTTTTCAATGATAACGGAATCTACAAGGGAAATGTCCTTTCCGATGACGCGCAGATACTTTCCGAACTCTCAGGATACGTTCCGGAAACGTTGATTGTCAATGTCAAAGCAGCATTGACCTTATTCCTGGAGCGGGAATTTTCGGGCAGGTATTCCGGTTTCGTCGGTGTCGATATGTTCATTTATCGGGAGGCGGGACAATCTTCTTTCCGGCTTGCGCCGGTGGTCGAAATCAATGTGCGTATGACGATGGGGCTTCTGGCGAATCGGGTTTACAGGCGTCTCGGGCGTGATTTCGGGGACGGGCGTTACGTCATGACGGTGGAGTTTTCGCCGCGTGAGGGCGAACTCTATTCCCGAAGGTCGTCATATCTGTTGGCATTGACAGAAATTACTCCCTCCACAAAATACGCCGTCGTCGTGAAGGAACGTTGATGTGGAGGGTGTGAAAGATTCCCGCTTCCGGGTCTGGGCCGCTAGTCTTCCGGATATGGAGCGAAATCTGATTTCTGGGCTCCGCAGACCGGGCATTTCCATGAGTTAGGGATGTCCTTGAAAGGAGTCCCAGGTTTTATCCCGCCGTCGGGATCGCCCTCAGCCGGATCGTAAATCCATCCGCATCTGAGGCATTCGTACTTCATCTGTTCATTAGCCATAATGGATTTGATTTTTTGTTAATGCGCTTAAATATAGGCAATTAAGATGAATTATCCAAATTATCGTAGAATTTGCAGGTGATATGGACGTTCGGTGCAAATGTCTTGTGTTTTTGCACTTTACGTGAAAAATCATATCTTTGTCTTTATCGGGGACGCTTTGTCTGACCAAGTGCGTGTACTGAACCTGTCGCAGAATGGTCTATAACCCCCTTGTATAATCGCCTTATCCCGGTAACGGAGATTGGCATTGACCGAAGCCTTGAACGGAGACTTTGGTGAGACTTAATTGACTAAACAGAACAGAATGGGACGATTGTATGACCTCCTTATGAAGGACTACCGCTTGAAGGAAGGCCTGAATGCATGTATCAACTGCGGTACCTGCACGGCCATCTGTCCTGCGGCTGAGTTCTACCGATATGATCCGCGCAAAATCGTGGACATCGTCCAGAGCAAGGATGATGAAGAAATCGAGAAACTGCTGAAGAGTGAAACCATCTGGTATTGCGGCGAGTGCATGAGTTGCGTGACAAGATGTCCGCGCAAGAATGCGCCCGGCCTCATTGTCATGGCTTTGCGGAACTTGTCCATAGAATTGGGCTATTTCGTGGAGTCGGAAAAAGGTCGCCAGCAGTGCATCCTGACCAAGGATTTGTGTGCGAATATCCTGGATTATGGCTATTGTGTATATCCGCGCCGCTTCGATTACGCGGGACATCCTGAGGCGGGAAGAGTCTGGGAATGGGAGGAGAAGCATCTGGATGACGTGTTCGAGAGACTTGGCGGAAATCTGGATGGAAACGGTCCGGGAGCCATGAGGCGTATTCCGCAGGAAGACCTTGACGAACTCAAGCGTATCTTCGACGAGACCGGAGCCACGGAAAGAATGGAAAAAGTACGTGCCGCCGGATTGAGAAAGGCCGCGGAGATGGGCCTTACTGAAGAAGAATTCATGCAGAAAATATATACGGATAGCGATCCGAAACACTTAAACCGATAGCCCTCAATGATTTACGAAGGCAAACAAAAAATCTGGTCAGACTACCAGAAAGACATTCCGGACGATCACTATTTTTACGTCCGCAGTTGCATCAGACAGAGTTTTTTTCCGGCTTCCGAGGCGGCCTTCCTGAAGATTACCAGACAGGAACTGGGCAAGGATATATTTGAGACAGAGCATCATACGACATGCGGAGGCATTGCCTATCACTCGGATACCATCCCGCAGGAAACAGCGATGACAATCATAGCACGTCAGTTCGCATTGATGGCGAAATACGGCTATGAAAACTATGTCTGCTCCTGTATCACCTCCTTCGGACTCTACTGCGAGACGATGGAGACTTGGCGCGAGTTTCCTGAACTGGAGGCAAAGGTGCGCGAAAACCTTTGGAAGACCTGCAAACTCGAATTCGCCAAACCTAAAGTCCTCGTCCATGCCAGCGACCTGATCTACAAATACCGCAATCTCATCGCTGCGCAGGCGAAGCATAAACTTGTCAATGTCCATACGGGGCGCCCTCTCCGCGTCGTGGAGCATATCGGCTGCCATTATTCCAAGATGTTCCCTTCCAAGGGTGTCGGCGGAGCTGAATATCCTTATGTCCTTGTCGGAATGATAGAGGCATGGGGAGGCGAAATCATTGACTATCCGGAGCGACGTCACTGTTGTGGATTCGGTTTCCGCCAGTATCTCGTAAAGGGTAACCGCGGATATTCATTGTCCAATACCCACAAGAAATTCGAGAGCATGGAGCCGTACCAGCCGGACCTTATCATTACCAACTGTCCGGGATGCCCTTATTTCCTCGACAGATGGCAGTATGTCATCGCCGAATCCACCGGCAAGACCTACGGAGAGAACGGACACGGAATTCCTGTCCTGACCTACGAGGAGGTTGCAGGACTGGTGCTCGGATATGACCCGTGGGATCTGGGCCTTCAGACCCATCAGGTAGGCCCGGAACCGCTTCTGGACAAGATGGGCATCGAGTATGACCCTGCCCGCAAGTTCCTCGGCAAGGATGGCAAGGATATCGGACGTCCTGAGTCCTGCATGTATTTGAAGTAGTTACGAACATAGTTATGAAAAATAATATTCTCATTATAGGCGGAGGTCCTGCGGGACTCGAAGCGGCATCAGGACTTCAGAGGCTGGGGTACAATGTCATATTGATAGAAAGGTCGTCCATGCTTGGCGGTCATCTTGCGTCCTGGGACAGATTGTTCCCTGACGGAGTTTCTGCCCGCGGGACACTGAAAGGCCTGCTTGCACAGATGGATGGCGTCAAGTGCTTCACTGATACGGAAGTACGCTCCATCAACAGGCTGGAGAAATCTTATAATGTCATCCTTTCCAATGGTATCACGGTGCTTGCTGACGCGGTGCTGGTGGCCAGCGGTTTCGACCTTTTCAAGGCCGAAAAGAAGGAGGAATACGGCTACGGAATCTACGACCATGTAGTTACCAATGCCGATTTGGAGGCATGGTTCAATGCCGGTCCTGATTCCGACACCAGGATTGACAAGCCTAAAAGAATCGGTTTCGTTCATTGTGTCGGCTCCCGTGACGAGAAGTCGGGATGCCGTTCATGCTCGAAGGTCTGCTGCGCTACTGCCGTCAAGCAGGCTTGCGAGATGAAGCAGGCTTTCCCTGACGCGCAGGTGTATTGCTTCTACATGGACCTGAGAATGTTCGGCCGTCACTATGAGGACCTCTATCTCAGTGCGCAGAAGGATTACAGTGTGCGTTTTATCCGTGGACGCGTTGCGGAAGTGTCTGAAAATGTGGATGGAAGCCTCTTGGTGAAAGCTGAAGATACCGTTGCCGGAAAGCCGTTGAAAGTGACGCTCGACCTGCTTGTGCTGATGGCCGGAATGAGACCTTCTGCTGCCGGAAGGAAAGTCGGAAAACTGTTGGAAATGCCAATGGAAGAGGACGGTTTCTTTGCCGTGCGTGACGGTATTCTGGCAGGACAGCGCAGCGGATTGCCGGGAGTTTTCCTTGCAGGTGCCGCTACCGGTCCGAAGACATTGCCGGAAACAGTTGCTGAGGCCAGGGCTGCTGTCGTAGAAATTGACAGATACTTGTCCGACATATTTCCTGATGTTAAAAATTACAAGACTTTGGTTCGAGAAAGATGGTAGATTTCGGTTTCGGTCTGGTTCCAAGTTCCAGAATCAATCTTGACTTGTTCGACAGGGAAAAGTTCGAGGCGCTGGCCGCACTTGAGCCTGATGTGCGCAAGTGTATGGCCTGCGGAAGTTGCGCTGCGGTATGTACGGCCGGAAAGTTCGTGCGCACCAGCGTCAGGGAAGCCGTTGAGGAAATTCTCAATGCCCATCCGGATAAGGCTCTTGACCTTTTGAAGTCGTGCCAGTTGTGCGGAAAATGCACAATGGTCTGTCCGCGTGGCATAAACACTCGTCATCTTATCCTGTCTATCGCTAAAATCTACGGAACTAAATGACACCATTATACATATTGCCGCTTCAGACTGCGCCGGAAGTCATTGACAGAATCCCTTCCGGATATAGCAATTTCGTGATTCCGTTCGTTGTCGGCATCAGTTTTATGCTGATTTGGCTGACTGTCGGACTTTTCAGGCTTATGGCTAAGATTCCTGCCCGGGACAGACGCCGGCTCTGGAAGTCATTCTTCATTCCCAAGATTGCACTCAAGAATATCAGGGACCTGTTCTGCGACTGTCTTTTCCATACCAAAATCTGGAAACGCAAGCCGCTGCTGGGTTATATGCATTCCGCGATTGCATTCGGATGGTTCATGCTCATTGTCCTCGGACATCTCGAGGTGGCCCTGTTCGTTCCGAAGCATCTTGCCTGGACGGACGGCGGTCTGTTCTATCCGATTTTCTATCGTTTCTTCGTCTGGATTAATCCCGGTCATGTCTCGCTGAGGGGCTGGTTCTTCTTTTTCCTGATGGACTTCTTCCTGCTTTATGTGCTTACAGGAGTCGGCATGGCCATCTTCAAGAGGTTCAGGTCCATAGTCCTCGGCATGAGACATACTACCAAGCCGTCATTGGCTGACCGTATAGCACTGTATAGCCTCTGGCTGATTTTTCCGCTCCGCCTCCTGGCCGAGAGTTTCACGGCCGACCTCAGCGGCGGCAGTTTCCTGACGGTTCCGGTCAATATGCTCTGGCATTGTATTTTCGGTAACAATCTGTATTTCATGCCGGTATGGTGGGCGTATTCCATATGTCTGGGCCTTTTCTTCGCGGCAATGCCGTTCAGCCGTTACATGCATATCCTTACCGAAGTACTGTGGATTTTGTTGCGCAATGCCGGTATCCAGCCAAGCCATCCCCGCAAGGGTGTCGCTGAAGCTGAGATTTATGCGTGCTCAAGCTGCGGCCTGTGTCTGGATGCGTGTCCGATGAATGTCCAGAAGAAGAATCTGAAGTACTCGTCGGTCTATTTCATCCGTTTCCTGCGTCGTCATAACGAGAAGAAAATCAATGCTATAGCGGATAAGTGCCTGATGTGTGACAAGTGCCACGCCCTGTGTCCTGTCGGTGTCGATGCACCGGCGCTCCGCCGCGCGCAGAGGGCCACTGTCAATGATTCTTTGTTCTACGATTATTCGTATCTCCAGAACCGCGTACCTGCACCTGAGGTGATGTATTTCGCCGGATGTATGACCCATCTTACTCCGAGGATCATCAAGTCTGTGGAGAAAGTCTTCAAGGCTGCTTCCGTCAATTATGTTTTTGCCGACCGTGACGGCGGCATCTGTTGCGGCCGTCCTCTCATGCTGGCCGGCAAGACTTCTGCTGCACGTGAAACCATCTCTGCCAACCGCAAGATGATTCTGGATTCCGGTTGTCGCACATTAGTCCTCTCCTGTCCGATTTGTTATAAGATTTTCAAGGATGAGTATAACCTGAAGGGGATAGAGGTCCTTCATTATACGCAGTATATCAAGCGTTTGGTCGAGCAGGGCAGATTGAAACTGTCTTCTTGTGATGAGCGTCTTGTCTATCACGACCCATGTGAACTTGGCAGAGGCTGTGGTGTTTATGAAGAGCCACGCAAGGTGCTTTCCCAGGTGGGCACTCTGGTCCCTGCCGCCAAGGAAGGTGACGAGAGCATCTGTTGCGGCGGTAGTCTGGGAAGCCTGACTCTGGATGCCCGTGACCGTGCCAAGATTACCGAGTCCTCTCTGGCCAATCTCGTAGCCAACAACCCTCAGACCATAGTCACAGCCTGCCCTCTCTGTCTCATGACCTTCTCCGGTCCCGCCCTCGACACCGTTTCCCATAAATCCGGTGAAGAAGCAACCGACGTGAAAGTCAAGGACTTCGCCGAAGTCGTTTCGCAGAGGGTGTGATATCTTCTGAAAAGCCTTGGAAGTAAGTGATTATTTATTAATTTTGGTTCGTGAATCAGAGCGGTTCATATTGATGTTTCGTTATTGTAATGTAATGAAAATCAATGATGTATAAATCATTCTTGCAGTTTGCGCCCGGCGTTGTTTTTGTTTGCGAAACCGGGGTTCTTGCGGAATGAAAATTAAACGCGCTACTCTGAGGTTATGAACGAAATCGAAAAGGTCCTGCAGAAGTTAAGAGACACTAAAGCACTAGAATTTGGGGTCGGAGCATTGAAAAAAGTTCCGTCAATGTTTGAAAAATTTTTTCCTGGAAAGACGGCTGTTGTCGTGGCCGATAAAATCACATACGACATAGCTGGTGAGGCTGTCTATAATTGTCTTAGGGATGCAGGAATCAGGACGGAACCGTCATTCATTTTCACTGACCCTGGTCTTTATGCCGAATGGACATACTTGGAACAGTTGGAATCTTATCTGAAAGAACGGGATGCCATCGCTGTCGCTGTTGGCGTAGGTGTCATCAATGACTTGACGAAGCTGGCTTCCAGCCACCTGGGCAGGAGATACTTAATAGTCGGAACTGCAGCGTCAATGGATGGTTATACTGCATATGGCGCGTCCATTACATATCATGGCAATAAGCAGACATTTGACTGTCGTGCGCCTATCGGGATGGTGATGGACCCTGCAATAGCAGCCAAGGCTCCCAACAAGATTACAGCCTCAGGTTATGGAGACCTTATCGCCAAAATCCCTTCCGGAGCAGATTGGATAATCGCTGATGGAGTGGGCAGTGAAAGCATTGACAAATTCGCTTTTTCTCTGGTTCAGAAGAATTTGGGCGAAGCATTAGCCGATCCGGATGCGATTGCATCTGGGGATGTTACGGCTGTCGGAAAACTGGCTTATGGATTGATAATGAGTGGATTTGCCATGCAGTCAATGTTGTCGAGCCGTCCGTCTTCAGGTGCAGAACATCTCTTTAGCCACTATTGGGATATGGAGGGGCTATGTTATAACGGAAGGCCTGTCCCTCATGGATTTAGCGTGGCTGTCGGTACTCTGGTGTCAGTAGCTTGTCTTGAGTATCTTCTGAACAAGGATTTTTCAATGTTTGACATTGACAATGCTGTATCCCGTTGGCCTGAGTGGGAGTCGATGGAGGCGACAATACGGGATGTATTTGCCGGAATGCCTGACCATCTTGCAAGAGGCCTTGCCGAAAGCCGGTCCAAATACATTGATAAGAATGGTGTGCGAAAGCAGCTTGAGGCGTTGAAAATTCATTGGCCGGAACTCAGGCAAAAGATTCAGAATCAGATTATTCCTTTCAATGATGTGCATGAGCGTCTTAAAAGCGCCGGCGCTCCTTATGAGCCCGAAATGATAGGCGTGAGCCGGGAAAAGCTCCGCACCACGTTCCGTGCGATACCATATATGCGGAACCGGTTCACTAACATTGACCTGATTCATAGGGCAGGGCTGATGGATGAGGCCGAGACTTTCCTTTTCGGCACGGGCGGGTACTTCGAGTGCTGAATGCGGAGACGATTATTTGCCTCTCATCTCCAGCCGTTTTCTTTGATGCTGGAAAAATTTGGTAAATAGTAACGAATATGCTACTTTGTGCTCATAAAGTTCTTTGTTGTGCGTCAGAGAACTTTTTTAAGAAGCACACTATGTATAAGATTACAGCAATAATTGAAAAAGGACCGGACGGGCGATATGCTATCACGTCCCCCAAAAGTTTTGGCAGAAATCACTTTGGCGGCTTTGGAGACACTATCGAGGAAGCGAAGGCCGATTTCCGCGAATGTGTTGAGGATTGTCGTGAATTGGCCATCGCTGACGGTGATCGTGCTCCTGAGGAGTATCAAGTGTCTTTCCGTTATGACATGCCTTCTTTCTTCGAAGATTTCGACTTTATCAATGCCAGTCGTTTTGCCCAGTTTGCCGGCATCAATGAAAGCAAGATGCGTCAATACAAGAGCGGGGTGGCCTTTCCCGGAGAAAAGACCACTCGGAAAATTCTCGATGCAATCCACAGAATAGGTTCCGAACTGAGTTCGGTATCACTATAACAAAGAACTTTTATGACAGACTGGCCGCCGTGAGGTTGCCGGTCTTTTTTTTTGTGGCGTAGATATGATCCTATGGATGATTTCTTATATTGAGGATTGCTCTAAAGGCAAAAAATAACCGCATTTACGGTAATGCGGCCAACCAAGTCCTTCGTTCTTCGAGCGATGACGACGCAAATATAAGAATCTTTTTTGAATATTTCCTACTCTTTTATCCTATTTATGTATTTTCTTTGATAATAAGGCTGGTTTTCAGCATCTACACAAAAGCCTGTTATCAATGCATAGTCAGGCGAAATGTATTCGACAATAACTATATACTGTTTCTGCCTGTACCAGAAGTAATCTCGGATAGAACCATCATTTTCGATGTTTCTGAAACGTGTTATCCTACTGTCTTGCCAATTTTCCAATATAGGCTTTATCCAATGGACACGATTGGCTCTTTCTGATCGGAACTCACGTATGGATGATGCCGTCTTCCAATTTGATGATTTTACGCTTCGAGTGATAATATGAACAAATTTCTCATAAAATGACTCATAATCAACAGGAAGCCTGTCCTTGTTGCTTCCATGATACTTATATGGCTTGACTTTGAGTTTTTCACCATCAATTGTAACTCCATCCGTGAAAAAGTCTTTTTCAAAAATATCGTGCAGAACCGATACTTTGTCAATATCATTCACAGACAAGCCGTCTGTAAAATAGGGCTTAAGCGTGCTCAACAAATCTTCTCCTGTCATTTCTTTCGCGGTTGAAGATTAAAAATATTGAACTTGCTTTCATATGGCACCGTACCTTCATCTAAAGTATATCTAGATTTATTCTCCAAATATTTGACGAGTTCAACCTTTGCCGGACTCGCATTATCCACAGAATCCAGATGACGTGCTTTATACGTAATGGCACCAATAAACAAGTCGGTGAGCTGGATGAACTGAGACTCGTGAGAGCGGATATGTTGGAAATGTGTAAATGGTGACTTTCCGTGAAATTGATTGGCAAAAACCTGAGTTATTTTATCAAGTTTCTTGCGGCCTTTTGTGTCCTTGATATCAAGGAATACCTTGTACTCAAAATCCTGAGTGTAGTTATATGCATAAGGGTTGTACAAAAGGTAATATATCAATTTGTAGTAGAAGTTGTCGTGCTCTCCATTGTTGAACGACTGATTGTCCAAGCGATCCTTATATGTCACAAGCACGCATCTGAACCCCATCTCCGAGGCAAAGAAATAATCTACCAGTTCTTTATACATCTCAACGTGAGTGTTGCTGATAGTATTCCATTTCACCTCGTGGAGTATGCCGTGTTTTTGTTTAATGCTCTTAATATCTTCTTTGTACTGTTGGTACCTGTCTTCTGGGACACAAATGGCTCCGACGCACATCACAGGTGACTTGTCGTGTTCCAGATGACAACTCTCATCGACAAAAAATGAATATTGTTCCATATCTCAAACAATTCTACTAACATTGGTAAAGATACGGATTTTTATCGATGTTAATAGAATTGTTTTTATCATTTTAAAGAAAGACTCCCATACATCCTGCGTGACGGTCGCGACATCGCGGATCACTTCCCCAATGCGTGGGCATCTCGGAACCAACTTTGATGAAGTTACTGCGATTAGTGACCAAATCGAGATTATCGCAACTAATCAGAATTAAATAGCAACATGTGCCTCACCGGAAACTTACCTATGACATGCCTTCTTTCTTCGAAGATTTCGACTTTATCAATGCCAGCCGTTTTGCCCATTTGCCGGCATCAATGAACGCAAGATGCGTCAATACAAGAGCGGGGTGGCCTTTCCCGGAGAAAAGACCACTCGGAAAATTCTCGATGCAATCCACAGAATAGGTTCCGAACTGAGTTCGGTATCACTATAACAAAGAACTTTTATGACAGACTGGCCGCCGTGAGGTTGCCGGTCTTTTTTTGTGTCTGCCACAAACGTGATCCAATGGGTGATTTTTTTTGTGCAAAATGCTGAGATTTAATCAGTTTTCGCAGTGTTACGCGATTCTCCCATATGGATGGAAACAATATTCCTGTCAATGTCAAGAAATACGGACGCTTTAATTGCGAAACCGATTGCATGAAGTTGCATATAATACCGGGCTAATTTTACTGAAAGTGTTGAAAAATTGCTACTTTTGTGGGAAGCAAGGATTTACCTTAAAATAAATAGTTTATAAGTTGTCCAGATAGACGAAAACTGTCATTTGGTGGAGTCTTTGCGATATTGTTGCAAGTGATAATTCAGAACTATAAGAATAATGACACCTGAGGAAAAAGCTCGACAAAATATCGACCGATTATTTTCTGATGCTGGCTGGTCTGTTGTTGACAGGCTACACTATAATCCAAGACTTTCTGCTGCAGCAATTAAAGAAGGCTTGCTATGCGGAAACCTTGAAGCGGATTATCTTCTTTTCATTGAGGGAAAAGCTGTCGGTGTGTTGGAAGCGAAGAGAGAAGATACGGACGTGTCGTCTCTGGCTGTCATAAAACAGGCGGAGAATTACACGTATAAGGTTCCATATTGGTATCAAACATGGGCTAAGCCACTTCCGCTTATTTACCTGTCAAATGGAAAAACTGTTTTGTTCAGAAATAGTAATAATCCATCAGCTGAATATCAAGAGATCAACAAAATACATACTCCAAAGGAAATTTGTAAGATGCTAGGTATCAATAATTTCTTTGGAGGACTCCCAACATTAAAACGCAAAGGATTACGCGATTGTCAATTTGAAGCCATCACTAATCTTGAACAGAGCTTTAGGTCTGGAGAGAAGAGAGCCTTGATGGTTTTAGCTACTGGGTCGGGGAAAACATATACCGCTTGCCTAGCAGCATATCGCTTCCTTTCTTATACTCCAATGAAGCGCGTGCTATTTCTTGTTGATAGAAATAATCTTGGAAAGCAGGCTGAAGGTGAGTTTGGAATGTTCCGTCTGACGGAAAATGGTGAGGCCTTGAATTCTATTTACTCTGTCAACAGATTGAAGTCGGCATCTATTCCGGACGATACGAATGTGGTGATCTCTACTATCCAGAGGCTTTTTTCCCTTCTCACTGGACAAGAAATCGAAGATGTCGATGATGATGAAAATATAGAATGTGACTCATCTGTTGTTGATGTGCCAGATAATGCTAAACTGCCTAGAGATTTCTTTGATCTAATCATTATCGATGAGTGTCATCGTTCAATTTATGGTAATTGGAGAAAGGTTCTTGAGTATTTCTCAACCGCTAGAATGATTGGATTAACAGCGACTCCTGTTCCAGAGACCGAGGCTTTTTTTAATTTCAACAGAGTAATCAACTACACTCTTGAGAAATCTATCGTTGATGGTGTTAACGTTGATTACCGTATTTATCGAATTAAAACCGAAGCAACAGAAAATGGCGGAGCGATAAAAAAAGGCGAAAAGGTCACGGAAGAAACGCGATATAACGGAACTGTTAAGAGCATTACTGAAAAGGAGGACAGAACATATACTAAGACAGAACTGAATCGTAGTATCGTGAATCCGGCTCAAATAAAATTGATTCTTGAAACTTACCGAGATGCAATATATAGCGAAATGTATCCAGAGCGGGAGCCAAATATGAATTATATTCCAAAGACATTGATCTTCGCGCTTAATGATGCTCATGCTACCAATATCGTTCAGATTGCAAAAGAGGTGTTTGATAGGAATGATGATCAGTTCATACAGAAAATAACATACTCTGCTGGTGATAGTAATGAACTTATTAGACATTTTCGGAATGACAAGGAATTTAGAATTGCAGTGACCGTAACTCTAGTTGCGACAGGGACAGATGTTAAACCACTTGAGGTTGTGATGTTTATGCGCGATGTAGAGTCCGAGCCGCTGTATGTCCAAATGAAAGGAAGAGGAGTAAGAACAATTGGTGATGAGCAACTTCAAGCGGTTACGCCAAATGCTGATAGCAAAGATATCTTCTTCTTGGTAGATGCTGTCGGTGTTACTGAACATGAAAAGACCATCGCGCCTCAGGGAACAGAGTCTGTTCCGGTTATTTCTTTAAAGGAACTTCTAGAAAAGATTACCCATGGCCTTGTAGAAGATGAATTATTACGTCTTCTTGCTGGACGCTTGTCCAGAATTCATAATAAATCCAACATTGAACAGCAGCATCGCTTTGTTTCGCTTTGCGGAGAATCAATGAAGGATATGGCAATGAGGATTTATGATGCCTTTGAAAACAATTCTCTTCCTCAATTTTTGGATATTAATGAACCAAACAATGAGCGAAAGGCATTGGTTAGAAGTCTAGTGAATTCTCCTGCTGCAAGAGAGTATTTACTTATTCTCAATGCAGGCTTTTTAACGACTTTGCAGCCGGGAGAGGATACGATTATTTCTCAGGGATTTTCTATAGAGGAAGCAACCGAGAATGTGAAGAGGTTTGAAGAGTATATCGAATCTCATAGAGATGAATTGGAGGCTTTGCGTATAATTTATAATAATGGCGGTAGTCCTCTTACTTACAGTATGCTTAAAGACTTACAGCAAAAGTTGCTATTGGAGAATGTGCGGTTTAATCCTTTGTTGCTCTGGAATCACTATGCCGTACTACAACCAAAGAATGTGACTCGTTTATCCTCAAAAGATGAACGTGAGGCTGTTACCAACATCATTCAGATTGTACGTTTTGGTTATCATCAAACGGAAAAACTTAACACGCTACTTGCCACAGCAACTCAATATTATAATCTCTGGTGTGGCCAATCTCAAAATTCTTATTCGGATAAGCAAAAAGAGATCGTGCGCGGTGTTATTGACTACATTGCCTGCAATGGTACGTGTCAGATAGAGCAAGTGAAAGCAAAGGATCGTCCGTATGCGGCACAAATCATTCAAACTTTTAATTATGACATAACAATGGCCAATCAGGCTTTAAACTCACTTTCTCAATTTTTAATATTTAGAAGAACAGCATAAATATATGGCGAACACAATATCAGAACAGCAAATATTGTCAAAGGTGTGGACCCTTGCAACTACACTCTCAGGAGCCGGCATAGGTTTCACGGATTACATAACCCAACTTACTTATCTTCTATTTCTGAAGATGGATGATGAGAATGTAAAAATCTTTGCTGAGAGCTCTGCTATTCCGGATGGATATCGTTGGGGTGACCTCATTGCGTTGGATGGGCATGATCTTATAGATCAATATGAGGCGACATTAAAGTATCTCAGTGAACAAGACAACCTTATAGGAACCATTTACACTAAAGCTCAGAACAAAATAGATAAACCTGTGTACCTCAAAAAGGTAATCACTATGATTAATGAGCATAATTGGCTCTCTATGGATGGTGACGTTAAGGGTGCAATTTATGAAAAGATTTTGGAGAAGAATGGCCAGGATAAAAAGAGTGGTGCTGGTCAGTATTTTACCCCACGATCTTTGATTAATACGATGGTTGATGTTACGATGCCTCAAATTGGAGAGACCGTGTGTGATCCTGCATGTGGAACGGCAGGATTCCTTCTTGCGGCATACGATTTTATGAAGAATCAGTCCAATAATGAAGATAAATTGAGGTTCCTCAGAGAGGAAGCAATCTATGGTACAGATAATACTGCTCTTGTAGTGACTTTGGCGTCTATGAATCTGTATCTCCATGGTATAGGCACGAATAGAAGTCCTATTACCTGCGATGATTCTCTGGAAAAGACACCGTCCCGTTTGGTTGACGTCATCCTCGCGAATCCTCCGTTCGGCACACGTCCGGCTGGTTCTGTTGAAATTAATCGTCCAGACTTTTATGTGGAGACTAAAAATAATCAGTTGAACTTCCTTCAGCACATTATGGTGATGCTGAAGTCTAACGGAAGAGCAGCAGTCGTGTTGCCTGATAACGTATTATTTGAGGGTAATGCTGGAGAGGTTATTCGAAAGAAGTTGCTGTCTGATTTTAATTTGCATACCATTCTTCGTCTCCCGACAGGTATTTTTTATGCTCAGGGAGTCAAAGCAAATGTACTTTTCTTTCAGAAGGGTGTTCCTACAAAGGAGATATGGTTCTATGACTACAGGACTGGTATAAAGCATACATTGGCGACAAATCCAATGCAGAGGCATCATCTTGACGATTTCGTAAAATGCTACAATTCCGCTAACATATCTGGACGTGTTGAAACATATGATGCGGATAAGAATCCAAATGGAAGATGGCGTAAGTTTTCTGTTGATGAAATCACAAAACGAGATAAGACGAGTCTTGACATTACTTGGATTAAACAAGATTCAGAAGCCAATGAGTACACTCTTGCTCAGCTAATGGATATGATAAAATCGGAGAGTGACAGCATTGCCAATGCTGTCGCACAACTTCAGTCGTTAATCTCAAATATTGAAGAGTAATGGATACAAAGAAGTTACGTCAGAAAATACTTGATCTTGCTATACATGGAAAGTTGGTGCCACAAGATCCGAATGATGAGCCAGCATCTGTTCTTTTGGAACGTATCCGTGCGGAAAAAGAGCTGATGATTAAAGAGGGCAAGATAAAGAAGTCTAAAAAGGTCTCGAAATCTTCCGATACGCCCCATTATGAGCAGATGCCGTTTGAGGTGCCCGAGGGATGGGTGTGGACAACCCTAGGTAATATAGGAACATGGCAGGCTGGTGGCACTCCGAATCGTTCAAATAAGGAATATTATGGAGGCAATATCCCATGGCTAAAAACAGGGGACTTAAATGATAGCTTTATAATATCTATTCCTGAAAGTATCACTGAGGAAGCCGTTTCGAAATCTTCGGCAAAACTAAATCCGAAGGGAAGTGTTTTAATGGCCATGTATGGGGCGACAATCGGAAAACTAGGAATTTTAACATTCCCGGCGGCTACAAATCAGGCATGTTGCGCTTGCATTCAATATGATGCAGTCGTTCAGATGTATCTGTTTTATTATCTTATGTCTCAACGCTCCTCATTCATAGAGAAAGGTGGCGGTGGGGCTCAGCCAAATATTTCTAAAGAAATAATCATCAACACGGCAATTCCTGTTCCTCCACTTAGTGAACAATCTCGAATTGTATCTCAGATAGATTATTGGTTCAGTATTATCGAAAAGATTGAATCTGCTAAAGTCAATTTAAAAACCTGCATTGATCAAACAAAGAATAAGATCCTCACCCTTGCGATTCACGGAAAGCTGGTGCCGCAGGATTCTAATGACGAGCCTGCTATTGAGCTATTGAAGCGTGTTAATCCAAACTTCACACCTTGTGATAACGCGCATTATCCGCAGTTGCCGAAATCATGGTGTTTAGTGCCCCTTGGCGACCTGTGTTCTTTATGTGATGGCAGGAAACGTATTGAAGAGTATCTGCCTTACATCGATGTGAAATATTTGAGGAAAGAGAAAAGCGCCGAAACTATTTCAGCCGGCAAATATGTCTCAAAGGGAAGCCTATTGATTTTGGTTGATGGCGAGAATTCAGGAGAAGTTTTTATAGCCCCTTGTAATGGATATCAAGGAAGTACGTTTAAACAGTTGGTTATCAATAATAATGTCCACACAGAGTATCTTCTTCTCATCATTGAAATGAGCAGAAAGATGCTTAGGGAGAACAAGATAGGTTCAGCTATTCCGCACCTGAACAAAAAGATTTTTAAAGCAATACCTGTTCACTTGCCGCCGTATCAAGAGCAGACTCGAATAGTGGATGAGATTACGAACCTAAATAAGTTATTAGATGCAATTCTGGAAAGCCTATAAACTCTCCAGAATTGCATCTAAGATACCATATAAGTTCTTAACTTTGATTACTATTCTATCTTGCTCTTTTCTTGGAGGCAATGGAATTGGCAGTTTAGAATATTCAGATATCCAATATCGTTTATGTGTGTCTCCCGCAAGTCGTGTGATGCTCATATACATAGACACGTACTCAATGTTCACATCTTTGTGGACTTGCAGAATTTTCATTGCAGATGACTTTACTTTAAACGTAAAATTGACATACTTCGAATCAGTAGTAAAATCATCGAATATCACACATGGGAGCTTTTGATATATCCCGGAGTTATCATTGGTATATCCGATGATGAATGACTTTCCAGCTGTAAGGACAGGAGTAGGATATGAGTCATCATAATTTGTTGAAGAAACGATATAATCTGTCGGTTGTTCGTAATCAACGACATCTTGAAGGCGGCACACGGCCCATCCGCTCGGTAACTGCGGATAATGCGCGATACGTTCTGTTATTTTGTTTCCGTATTCATTCAAATTTCAATGATAAATGGAAACTACAGCATCATTTAAAGATTTCCTCGCAAAGACAAATCTTGCGAAGAACACTGTCACATCCTATCTGTGGACAGTCGAGTATTATTCCTTGCACTATGGGACAATTAATAAAAAGAACTTGTTGGCCTACAAGGGATTTCTGATTGAGCACTACAAACCTCAGACTGTCAATCTGCGTTTGCAAGGGATTAACAAGTATCTGGAGTTTACAAAGCAGGAGAAATTGAAAGTTCGCTTTGTAAAGGTTCAACAGAAGAATTTCTTGGAGAATGTAATCAGTAATGCGGATTACATGTTTCTGAAATCAAAACTCAAGGCGGATGGTTTTGAACAGTGGTATTTTATCATATGGTTTATGGCAGCGACTGGAGCTCGAGTTAGCGAGTTGTTGCAGATAAAGGTTGAACATGTGGTTTGTGGTCACCTCGATCTTTATGGCAAAGGCGGTAAAGTGAGGAGACTGTATATTCCGAAGAGATTAAGAGCAGAAGCCTCTAAGTGGCTAGAATCAAATGGAATAGGCTCGGGATACATTTTTCTCAATAGGTTCGGGAAGCGCATAACCACTAGAGGAATAGCCCAACAACTTAAGCATTTTGCCGAAAAATATGAACTCAATAAAGAAGTCGTCTATCCTCACTCCTTTCGGCATAGATTTGCAAAGAATTTCCTCGAGAAGTTCAATGACATTGCTCTTCTTGCAGATCTGATGGGACATGAGAGTATTGAAACCACTCGTATTTATTTGCGACGAACTGCCAGTGAGCAGCAGAAAATTGTCGACAAGATTGTTGACTGGTAATGCAAGAATCTCATTGCAGGTAATCATTCCTGCAATGAGAACGATATGGAATTTAAAACAGAAAACAATCTTTCTATTTTTGCGACTATTTTCAATTGTTCAGCCAAGTGTATTTGCCTAAAAAAGGTTGACTCACAAAAAGAGTCAATCATTATGACACCACACACAGAATTTC